>Ga0307513_10005285_pt1 | contig 17091 bp, 14 predicted proteins | sample 15_EM_MG_FD_202174 | JGI IMG/M metagenome (GOLD analysis project Ga0307513, IMG submission 202174) | Populus trichocarpa ectomycorrhiza microbial communities from riparian zone in the Pacific Northwest, United States - 15_EM | ecosystem: Host-associated > Plants > Roots > Unclassified | place... | reverse complement strand
TTCCAATGGCGGAACAACTGTAGAAACTCGTGGTCACGAGATGCATTTCTATCGTTCCGCCATTCGTCGCAGGACGGGTCAACATACCACCTATGATACTGCTTGGGCACTCAATTCCAGTAAAGTAGTGCAAGCGCTTATTCCTTAGGCGTTGATATTGACTGTGTGGACTCAGGATTGTCCGACTGTACCCAGTGGTAGAGGTGACCAATCCATTCCCGCCCCAGCCATACTTGAAGAAGGATTAGAACAGCCTCCGCTCCTTGGCATTCAATCTGCCATAGAGAAGGTGGACCTAACGAAGCAGGAACACGCATTGGACACTGTTGAGGAGAAACCGACATCGAGCCTCGACACCGAATGTGGGACACGTAAAGAGTCCGCACTGGACAAAGGAGCTAATTCAAACGAGTACCGCATTAATGGAAAAGTGAGCAGTCCTGGAGACGACCTCACGAGGTAATTAGCTACACTGGAACCAGTTTTAGGGGGCATTCGAAACCTCCTCGTGGTTGACTGCCGTTGCTGCTGCCATACTCTGTACTCTATTTACCGAATTCTTGTTGCATACGTCCCGACCCGTGACTCTGGGTTCTTCTTCTTCTTGTGATGACGACCCTGTGTGCTGTTCCTTGCGCTGAATGTACTCGACCCTTCCACACCGCAAATAATAAGTAAAGCTTAATTTTGTCCTTGTTTCATTGCTATGTCGTCGGATTGTCAGAAATTGTAATGTCACTTAAAGTCTGGTCTGTGTCGAGGCTCAGCAAGTATTGCAAGAGCAGAAGTATTTGGGCGAATACGTCGTCATACTGGGCAAGCAGAAGGGATGTATGTATGTTCGAACTCCTCTCTCTCAATGTAGCCCTGATTACGTGCTTTGTACGGTTGACTTCGGGTGGTAGTAACTATCGCGGGGGTAAATAAATCGGGAATAATCCGAGAAAAGACCATCTATACTGTGGATATACGTGTGATAATCCATGGTTTTTACCACTACTACGGATGGCCTGTGTATGGGAGACAATACAGGCAAACTCAGCAAGCTATTCAGTGACTAATCCATGAATATTATCATGTACTATTGTTGAGCCTTTCAGGGTATCTCCACCTCACCTCGTCACGTAAAACTCCCGCCCGGTCCTTCACAGCTATCTACATAATATCCACCTGTTTATGCAGCCCTATGCCTGAAATTGTCCTATTGTTACCCCAAGCGCCCGCCACAACGTACGTGGTGTCTTATCACGCGATGTCCTGGGAGTTACTCACCACCTATTCCGCACCTATCAAAGAAATGACCCAAAAATCTCCCAAACTTTGGCGTCCAAACAATCCCTATGACCTCAACCCCATCCTGGGTATCCTCGAGCAATGCTAGGATATCCGTCATTGCGACGTTTTCCATCGTCGCATCAAATATGCAAATGATTTTGGAAGCCCTCGTCTCCACCATGGGCACAGGCCTATGTTCACAATGTAGGAGAGAGAGGGGAATACCATCACGTTGGGACAACGTCTGATAATTTAGTAATTCTTCTGGCAGTGAGTCGCGTTTGTTAGTGATGCAGTTTCTTGGTTTCTTCCCAGGAGCTTCGCTTTCGGACCAGACAGTCCTGTAATCTAATAGAATCAACATCGCCGATAACTCGAATGGCCAACTGGGCGCTCAGACCAATAGGGATCCTGAAGTAAGGAGAGGGTGAACCCAAGTCGAATTTCAGGCTGCTCACTCCTACAAGAACGTACAGGAGGTTTATACGAACTACAATTTAGGGCAGGCGGGTTGGAGATTCTGAGAAGGTGGGGTGGCACATGAGGTCGAACAATAATAATTAGCAAGAATTCATGGTGTCAGGATTTGTATTTCCCGGATTATTTTGCTGCTGTATGTCCGTAGTACTAGTAATTTTATATACATGCTAGTTAGACCCGACCACATTTGACCAGCGTCCGACGATTCCCCTGGCCACCACCGCGCATCATCCCACAACTGGGAAGAGCGTATACTCACACGTGGCGAGAGCACGAAGACTAGAGTCTATGCGAATCTAACTATGGACCTATTCCACAAAGGGGCTAAGGGAAACGTTCAGGGGAAAGTCCCGGAAGGTTCGAGCTAAAGTAAATGTAAGGCAGCATTGCGGGCACAAGGAGAACAATTGAATGTCCAAGAGCCCATGTGGCATCGATACAGATCGAAGAGGCCCGACCCTTAGGGGAGGTGGTACCATCGGTCTAGTAATCGGCTCCAGCTGCTTCGCACATTGCTAACAGAAGTCAGTCATATATTTGATAACCCTACCGTGATCTAGCTGTCTTCGACATCGTGCGGCGTGGAGGTTCTTGGCTGATGCGGACAGACTTGTCGTCGGTCCCCTGTCCTAGTTACAGCTTTACAGATCGTCCTGGCTCTGTAAGACGGAACATCCAACCATTATTAATTTCTAATGTGCTGGTGTGAAACCAGGACAAAAGTTTGCCGGATACTCGAGCTTAAGCACAGGAGGGCCTGGTTCGGCTATGTCGCCAATGAGTCAGCTTCTCCAATATTGGGGCCGAAGAGGTGACTTTGGCGGACATAAGCGGAATAGCTTATTTTCGATCGAAACCACGAGGGTTGGTGCAGTCTAACAGCAACGGGGGATGTTCGAAGCTATCATGAAATATCTGATGGTCTATATCACCTAGTCAAATATATACTTTAAGACACCGATACCTTCAAGCTGCCCCTGCTAAGACTCCACTAATTCCTGAGTTATCGTCGCACAAATTCCACGCGAGACATCCTTGGCAACCGCCACTGCGCAACCACCCTTCGGAGGCCTAGATTTTGTTCCCTACGTAGAGTAAAGATGCTTTTGAGAATAGCCTTTCCCTCGTCCCAACCCATGATTCTCGGCTTCTTATAGGTATCTGACGTGTATATCACCTCCAGCTTCTCTAGATCCTTACAGATGACACTCGAAGGTTTAACTGCCATAAAGACCTTGAAAAAGGATTTGGGTAGTGGGCACTCAACCAAGGAGAGTTCTCTGAGGCAGTCGCGCAGCGAAAAGCGGAGAAGATCGCGCAAGACGGTCCATGTAAGGTCCAAGCTCTGAATCATAAGGACCGAAGGTTTGAGATGCTTCTCTGGGTCATTGTCGGGACTCCAGGCAAAGGTGATGACGGGATCATAATGGCGACCACGAGAGAGGTCTGGACCGAGGCATAGCTGGACCAAAGATGGGCAATAGAAACATGCAAGTACCGGGGGCGCAGAGGAAAAGACCGACATGTGCGTTACCGCTGGGAGGAAGACGGAACCCGGATTGAGTGTAGCTCCAGTGCTCCATGATCCGGTCTTGATTTCCACATGAGTGAGTAAAGGCGCAGAAATAGTATGTAACAGCCCATCGCTGGATCTTAAGACTAGTTTCTTCATTCGAGGGAAATGGAGGGGCTTATTAGTAGGCATAAACTCCGTATAGTTTTGAACTTGGACGGTAAGGTCTTCGAGCGCGATCGCCTTGGAAAGGATATCCACCGCCGAAGCACATTGGATGGTGGGTACATCCGTCGTACCGAGACCCTCCACTTGACTCAATGGTACTTCGAGGTGGAGACGGTGAACACGCTGCCACCATGGAGCGTTGGCCAGTTTGCTCAAGGGTTGATTGTGCATATGGATTATTTCTACGTTTCGCAAGTTTTGAGCGGTCTTGCAGAGGCAATCGTATAGGTCTTGATGAAAGTATTTGAGATGTAAAAACGCAAGACCTTCAAGACTGCCGGAGAATATATCTCTCAAATCCCAGTTGTCCTCGACCGCAAACTTCAGTGAACGCCACTGGTTAAGGCGTTCACCAGCGACCATCGCGATCATTTCCTTCGTCCTGTCACCTATAGAGGTCGTATATCCCATTCTGCATTTGATTTCCAGGTCAAGCGGCGCCGCCCTCGCTCTCTTCAACGCCAGGCGGAGCTGTTTGACGGTACAACAATTTTCGCTTCCGAGCTCCCAGCGTACACTCCTCACTGTGGGCCGATACCACTCCTGTGACCCAGAGCCATGCCTCTGTTCGCCCCATAGCGTGATCCTGCTCCAGATGCTGGGTGTACTCAGCGCGGTCCTTCTGAACGCGCGAGAAACTTTCATCAACGTCCATGGAGAGTCATAGTCTTCAATAACGAATATTCGAAATATTTCGGAGAGTATCTCCGCCGGGATTCGCAATGGTCGAACGGGGACTATGGAAGAACGCCAGTGGGAAATATCACCAAGGACGTCTTCACGCTCTGACTCGAGGGCCTTCAAGTGTGCTCGAGTGTCTTCGATTTCGCGGTCCAGGCGCCCGCGCCTGTCCTGGGCAATTTGAAGTTCATGAGCCGCCTTCTCGATGTTGGCGCCTCTGGGAGTCTCGAGTGGGAGAACTAAACTGTACTGCTGTATTCCTCAAGTGGTAAGTAGCTAATAAACTCCAGAGACTGGGCGTTGCGAACCTGCGCGCTGGTCTCTTGGGACATGGGTGGCAAAAGCGAAAAAGTGTGAGGGGTGATGGGGAGAGTTCGCACTGAGGTAAAAAAAAATACAGAGAGTAAGATATCTGATATACCCGCTGGAGTCCTACGTGTCGTTCAGCAGAGCAGATATGGTTGGGTTCAAGTGACTGCCCATTCAGATGTCAGTATTATTGTTAGCGTGAACCATGGTTGTTCCACCATGCCCAAGTCCGTGAACACCAGGATTCTTTTCGAGTGCTATATAGTGAGAAGCCAAACGCAACAACGTAGATACAGCATAAGCAAGGAATGATACACGGTTGCAATGGCGATACTGAGTAGGGACTCGCCATTCAAATACTTCCTGCACCTTGAGTCAACAGATCTCGGATGATAGGTCTTCCTCGCAGATTGGCCTGCGCACGCAGCGACTTGGCTTCGAGCCTGGGTCGCTTTCTAGCGGTCGGAGGCGTCTCGGTATCCTCTTTCCCGCAGTTCTGGTACGCACTTGGAAATGTGGAGACATGTGAAGGTGGACGCTTAGTTTCTGATCGGGCGGCCGTATGCAAGACATCGGCGGACGGTGGGAGGCTATATCCAGCCTCTACTATCCATCGGGTGGAAGAATTCGGTGAGAATTGGTGTACCTTGGAGAGTTTGTCTGGATTCGAAGATATGGAGTGTTGAGCGAGCGCGAGTGAAGGAGACCTTGAGACGTCGCCGACCCTCGAGAAGGGCGCCTGCAAGGAGTATATGAGTACACGAAGTCATCGTGACGGCCCACCGATCCTGTGTGTGAAACCAGGACAATCGTTTGCCGGATACTCGGGCTTAGAGTTCATCCTATGAGCGGAAGAGCACAGCAGGAGCGCCTGGTTCGGTTATGTCGCCAATGAGTCAGTTTCTCCAGTATTGGGATCGAACAGGTGACTTTGGCGGACTTGAACGGAGTGCTTTATTTTCGATCGAAACCACGAGGGTTGGTGCAGTCTAAAAGCACACGGGGGTTGTTCGAAGCTATCATGAAATCTCTGATGATCTATATCACCTAGTCAAATATATACTTTAAGACACCGATACCTTCAAGCTGCCCTGCCAAAACTCCACTAATTCCTGAGTTATCATTCGCTAAATTCCACGCGAGACACCCTCGGCCACCGCCACTGCGCAATCACCCTTCGGAGACCCAGATTTTGTTTCCTGCGTAGAGTAAAGATGCTTTTGAGAATAGCCTTTCCATCATCCCAACCCATGATTCTCGGCCTCTTATAGATATCTGAGGTGTATATCACCGAGAGTTCCTCTAGATCTTTACAGATGACACTCGAAGGTGCAACTGCCATCAGGGCCTTGAAAAAGGATTTGGGCAGAGGGCAGTCAATAAAGGAGAGATCTCTGAGGCAGTCGCGCAGCGAAAAGCGGAGAAGATCACGCAAGACAGTCCATGTAAGGTCCAAGCTCTCGATCCTAAGAATCGAAGGTTTGAGATGCTTCTCTGGGTCATTGTCGGGACTCCAGGCAAAGGTGACGATGGGATCATTACGGTGACCACAAAGGGCTGGACCGAGGCATAGCTGGACCAAGGATGGGCAATAGAAGCATGCAAGTACCGGAGGCGCAGAGGAAAAGACCGACAAGTGCGTTACGGCTGGGAGGAAGATGGAACCCGGATTGAGTGTAGCTCCATTGCGCCGTGATCCGGTTCGAATTTCCACATGTGTGAGTAAAGGCGCAGAAATAGTAGGTAATAGCCCATCGCTGGATCTTAAGACTAGTTTCTTCATTCGAGGGAAATGGAGGGGCTTATTGGTAGGCACAAACTGGTTATAGTGTTCGACCTGGATGGTAAGGTCTTCGAGCGCGACCGCCTTGGAAAGGATATTCACCGCGGAAGCACATTGGATCGTGGGTACACCTGTCGTAAGACCGCCCACTTGATGAAATGGTACTTCGAGGAGGAGACGGTGAACATGCTGCCACCATGGAGCCTTGGCCAGTTTGCTCAAGGGTTGATTGCGCATATGGATTTCTACGTTCCGCAGGTTTCGAGCGGTCTTGCAGAGACAATCGTACAGGTCCCTATGAAAAGAATCGAGACGCAAGAACGTAAGAGCTTCAAGACTGCCGGAGAATATGTCTCTCAAGTCCCAATTGTCCTCGACCGCAAACTCCAGCGAACGCCACTGGCTGACGCGTTCACCAGCGACCATCCTAATCATTTCCTTCGCCTTGTCAATTATAGCGATCGGATAACCCCTTCTGCATTTGATTGCCAGGTCAAGCGGCGCCGCCCTCGCTCTCTTCAACGCTTGGCGGAGCTGTTTGGCGGTACAACAATTTTCTTTTCCAAACTCCCAGCGTACGCTCTTTACTGTGGGGCGATACCACCCCTGTGCCCCAGACCCATGCTTCTCTTCGCCCCATAACGAGATCCCGCCCCAGATTCTGGGCGTGCCAAGCGCGGTCCTTCTGAACGCGCGAGATACTTTCGTCAACGTCCAAGGAGAGCCACCGTCTTCAATAACGAATATTCGAAATATCTCGGAGAGTATCTCAGCTGGGATTCGCAATGGTTGAAAGGGGACCATAAAAGAACCCCAGTGGGAAATATCATCAAGGACGTCCTCATGCTCTGACTCGAGGGCCTTCAAGCGTGCTCGAGTGTCTTCGAGTTCGCGGTCCAGACGCCCGCGCCTGTCCTTGGCAATTTGAAGTTCATGGGCCGCCTTCTCGATTTTGGTGCCTGTGGGAGTCTCGAGTGGGAGAACTAAACTGTACTGCTGTATTCCCCAAGTGGTAAGTAGCTAATAACTCCAGAGGCTGGTCGTTACGAACCTGCGCCCTGGTCTCTTGGGACATGCGTGGCAAACGCGAAGAAGTGTGAGGAGTGATGGGGAGAGTTCGCGGTAAGGTAAAAGGAATACAGAGAGTAAGATGTCTGATATACCCGTTGGCGTCCTACGTGTCGTTCAGCAGAGCAGATATGGTTGGGTTCAAGAGCCTGCCTATTCAGATTGGGCAGATGAACCCCGCAGTCAATATCATTGTTACAGCAAGCATGGTTGTCCCACTATGCCCAAGTTCGTGAACACCAAGATCCTTTTCGACTGCCGCTATATAGTGAGGAGCCAAACGCAACATAGATACAGCACAAGCAAGGAATGATACACGCTCGCAATGGTGGTACTGAGTAGGGAATCTCCATTCAAATATTTCCTGCACCTTCGGCCAAGAGATCTCGCAAGATACGTCTTCCTCACAGAATGGCCTGCGTATGCAGCGACTTGGCTTCGAGCCTGGGTCGCTTTCTAGCGGTCATAGGCATCTCAGTATTATCTTTCCCGACAGGTAAAGGTGGCCGCTTCGTTTTTGATCGGGCAGCGGTATGCAGGACATCGGCAGACGGTTGGAGGCTATATATCCAGCCTCTACTATCCATCAGGCGGATTAATTCGGTGAGCATTGGTGTACCTTAGAGAGTCTTTCTGGATCCGAAGTTAATGAGTTTTGAGCGAGCGCGAGTGAAGGAGATGTTGAGACGTCGCCAATCCTTGAGAAGGTCGCCAACCTGTAAAGAGTATATGAATACACAAATTCTTATATTGGTGTGAAGGCCCACTGATCCTGTATCGTTGGACCTCACCATCGAAATGATAATGCAATCCTTGTCGCGTCCCTGGCTTCTGTCTGCCGTCAAGACCTCAACATCCTTGAATGATTGGAGAAGATGCGAGAGATGTTTGATTTGTTGGCGGTTGAGGGTCAGGATGCCGGTACTGGCCGCATTTGAGTGCCGCTTCTACAAGCTGAAAAAAATTGAGTCGGTAAAGAGTGCCTATGAGGGTGTAAAACCTACCTGGAACACCCAATTAGCTTCCACTTTGTTCTGAACCAGGTCCCCACACGAATCAGGGGCGGGCAATGTATCCGTATCGACAAAGACGGCTTTGCAACTGGACAACACAGTCAGCACTCACTAGCCACAACAGGCTAGGGTAGACGCACCTAGGGTTGATCAATGTTTTCAATCAGCACTCCTCTCCAGAACACGGCACCGTCTTCACATGCATCGCATCCACCATCGAGATCTTCGGTACCCTGAGCACCCTCTTTGCAACCTTCTCATTCCCGCATTTGAGCTTATCTTGGTACACCAGTCTGTTGGGAAGCAGCGTGATGTCCTCGTTCATCCGATACTGCCGTGCAAGTTCGATGACTGCATGCATGCGGGTGGGCCGCAGAAAGACGCCGGAACAATGAGACGTCGAGACCGCCTTTGCGCGCAGCAGTACTCTTGAGGAGGGGTGGGAGCTGGAAGGGGTCGCCGACGAGCACGAATTTGTCGGCGAAACGCAGTGGACCGAGGCAAGTGGGGAGGGTGATTTGGGATTCTTCATCCACTATGCAGACGTCGAAGGTGCGACGGGAAAATAGAGTGCTGCAGGACAGTAAGCTGCTGGGAAATTGTAAATAAAGGATGCAACTCACTGATCGACGGACAAGCATGTCGTGGCAACGACTGGGGGCGTGAGCAGTTGACGCTCGAGTTGTTCAGCTGACGTCGGGACTGGTCGTGCACTGAGGGTGTGCTTCAAAATATCTGGATGAACCTAAAGAACGATGTTAGCCTCGTGATTTCTTTGAAATGGAGGGAAGACATGCCTTATCAACATTTACAAGCCGCAGGATTTCAAAGTCGACCTCGTGCAACGTAGCAAGGATAGTATCAAGCGCCGAATGGGTATAACTTGAGAGGAGCACGGTCTTCCCTCGCTTGACAGGCTCCTTGATTGTCTCCGCGATGGTCGTTGTTTAACCTGTCCCCGACATGCCAAACATGATCCTATAATCTTTCGCAACAAGTACTTTCCCCAACACCTACTTCTGATTTCGTCCAGAACACTCTCTTTCTCGTCCTTTAGTCTCTGACGAACGTCGTCGAAAGCAGGGGCTTGTAAGTCGACGACAAGCGCACGCTGTCGTTCATCCACTCTGGCGTAGAAGAGTTTGGCAAGGTTGTCCCGTATGCGTCCGATGTCTGCGGCCATCTCATCCTTGTCGATTCTGAACACTGCACCCTCCGCACGACGGGTGGTCGATCTCCTTGAACGAGCCAGCAAGCTTCCTACGTCCAGTTCATGATCCACACCAACAACAACCTTTCAAGGTATAATCTGGATTTCCACTGAACCTTGTCAGTAAAACTCCCACTCGATCCTTCACAGAATCCAGAGCTATTTACATAATATCCAAGTGTTTATGCAGCCTTGTTATTCCAAGCGCCCGCCACAATGTATGTGGTGTCTTATCACTCACACTCACCACCTATTCCCTATTCCACGCTACTATTCCACACAAAGAAACGACTCAAAAATTCCCCAACCTTTGGCGTCCAAACGACCCCTAGTACCTCCGAGCAATGCTAGGATATCCACCATTGCGTCGTTGTCTATGGTCGCATCAAATATGCAAATGATTTGGGAAGCCCTCGTCCCACGAAGGCATTAGGCCTATGTCCACAATGTAGGAGAGAGGGGAATACCATCACGTTGGGACAACGGCTGATGATTTGGTGATACTTGCTGCAGTGAGTCGCGTTTGTTCGTAGTGTAGTTACTTGGTTTCGCCCCAGGAGCTTCGCTTTCGGACCGGACAGCCCTGTAATCTAATAGAATAGGAATCAACATCGCCTATAAATCGAATGGTCAACTGGGCGCTCAGCCCAATAGGAATCCTGAGGTAAAGAGAGGGTGAACCCAAGTCGAATTTCAGGTTGCTCACTCCTACAAGAATCTACAGGAGTTGTATACGAACTATAATTTAGGGCAGACGGGTTGGAGAGTCCGAGAAGCTCGACGGGGGTGGAGTGGTACACGAGGTCAACAATATTCGGGACAATACGCAAGAGGAATTCATGGTTTCAGGATTTGTATTTCCCGGATTATTTTGCTGCTGTATGTCTGTAGTACTGGTTGTTTCATATGCATGCTAGTTGGACATTCGACTAGCGTCTTCTGGCCACCACTGCGCACTATCCCACCACTGGGGACGGCATATATTGACACATGGCGAGGAAACGAAGACCAGAGTCTATGCAGGCTTCATTATGGACCTATTCCACGAGGGGGCTAAGCGAAAACGTTTAGGGGAAAGTCCTGGAAGGTTCGGGCTTATAGTAAATATAAGGCTGCATTGCGGGCACAAGGCGAAGAAATGCCTGACCAAAAGTCCACGTGGCACCGATACAGACCGACGAGGTGCAGATCTTAGGGAAGGTGGTAATATGGATCCAGTAACCGGCTCCAGCTGCTTCGCACATTGCTAATAGAAGTCTGGCATATATTTGATAACCCCGCCGTGATCTATCTGTCTTCAACATCATGCGGCATGGAGGTTCTTGGCTGGTGCGGATAGACTTGACGTCGGTCCTCTGTCCTAGTTACAGCCTTACTGGCTCTGAATAAGATGGGACATCCGACTATCATTAATTTCTAATATACTGGTATGAAACCAGGACAACCGTATGCCGGGTACTCGAGCTTAGAATTCATGATCTTATGAGCGGAAGAGCACTGCAGGAGGGTCTGGTTCTGCTATGTCGCTAATGAGTCGGTTTCTCCAGTATTGAGGTCGAAGAGGTGACTCTGGCGGACATGAGCGGAATGGCTTATTGGTTGGTGCAGTCAAAAAGCACACAGGATGTTCGAAGCTATCATGAAATCTCTGATGATCTATATCACCTAGTCCAATATATACTTTAAGAGACCGATACCTTCAAGCTGCCCCTGCCAAAACTCGAGTTATCATCGCTAAATTCCACGCGAGACACCCCCGGCCACCGCCACTGCGCGATCACCCTTCGGAGGCCTAAATTTTGTTCCCTACGTAGGATAATGATGCTTTTGAGAATAGCAACAGCCTTTCCATCATCCCAACACATGACTCTCGGCCTATAGATAGGTGACGTGTCTGTCACCGAGAGCTTCTCTAGATCCTTACAGATGACACTCGAAGGTGTAACTACCATCAGGGCCTCGAAAAATGATTTGGGCAGAGGGGTGTCAACGATGGAGAGATCTCTGAGGCAGTCGTGCAGCGAAAAGCGGAGAAGATCGCACAAGACAGTCCATGTTAGAACCAAGTTCTCGATTCTAAGGACCGAAGGTTTGAGATGCTTCTCTGGGTCATTGTCGGGACTCCAGGCAAAGGTGACGACGGGATCATTATTGCGAGCACCAAAAAGGTCTGGACCGAGGCATAGCTGAACCAATGATGGGCAATAGAAACATGCAAGTACCGGAGGCGTAGAGGAAAAGACCGACAGGTGCGTCACGGCTGGGAGGAAGATGGAACCCGGATTGAGTGTAGTTCCATTTCTCCGTGATCCGGGCTGAATTTCCACATGAGTGAGTAAGGGCGCAGAAATAGTAGGTAACAGCTCGGCGCCGCATCTTAAGACTAGTTTCTTCATTCGAGGGAAATGGAGGGTATTAGTAGACACAAAGTCGTCACAGTATTCGAATTGGACGGTAAGGTCTTCGAGCGCGACCGCCTTGGAAAGGATATCCACCGCGGAAGCACATTGGATCGTGGATACATCCGCCGTACCGAGATACCCCACTAGATACATTGGGACTTCGAGGAGGAGACAGTGAACATGCTGCCACCATGGAGCCTTGGCCAGTTTGCTCAAGGGTTGATTGCGCATATGGATTTCTACGTTCTGCAAGTTTCGAGCGGTCTTGCAAAGGCAATCGTATAGGTCCTGATGAAAAGAATTGAGACGTAAGAACGTAAGACTTTCAAGACTGCCGGAGAATATGTCTCTCAAGTCCCAATTGTCCTCGACCGCAAACTCCAGCGAACGCCACTGGCTGAGGCGTTCACCAGCGACCATCCCAATCATTTCCTTCGCAAAATCACCTATAGCGATCAGATGTCCCCCTCTGCATTTGATTGCCAGGTCAAGCGGCGCCGCCCTCGCTCTCTTCAGCGCCTGGCGGAGCTGTTTGGCGGTACAACAATTTTCTTTTCCAAACTCCCAGCGTACGCTCCTCACTATGGGGCGATAGCACTCCTGTGACCCAGGGCGATGCTTCTCTTCGCCCCATAGCGAGATCCCGCCCCAAATTCTGGGCGTGCTAAGCGCGGTCCTTCTGAACGCGCGAGATACTTTCGTCAACGTCCAAGGAGAGCCACTGTCTTCAATAACAAATATTCGAAATATCTCGGAGAGTATCTCAGCTGGGATTCGCAATGGTCGAAAGGGGACCATGGAAGAACGCCAGTGGGAAATATCATCAAGGACGTCTTCACGCTCTGACTCGAGGGCCTTCAGGCGTGCTCGAGTGTCTTCGAGTTCGCGGTCCAGACGCCCGCGCCTGTCCTGGGCAATTTGAGGTTCATGAGCCGCTTTCTCTGTGTTGGCGCCTGTGGGAGTCTCGAGTGGGAGAACTAAACCGTACTGCTGTATTACTCAAGTGGTAAGTAGCTAATAAACCCCAGATACAGGGCGTTGCGAACCTGCGCGCTAGTCCCTTGGGACATGGGTGGCAAAAGCGAAGAAGTGTGAGGTGTGATGGGGAGAGTTCGCGGTAAGGTAAAAGGAATACAGAGAGTAAGATATCTGGTATACCCGTTGGTGTCCTACGTGTCGTCCAGCAGAGCAGATATGGTTGGGTTCAAGTGACTACCTATTCAAATTCGGCAGATGAACTCCGCAGTCAATGTCATTGTTACAGCGTGAAGCGTAGTTGTCCCACCATGCCCAAGTCCTTGAACACCAAGATTCTTCTCGAGTACCGCTGTAGCCAAACGCAACAATATAGATACAGCATAAACAAGGAATTATACACGGTTGCAATGGCGGTACTGAGTAGGGACTCTCCATTCAGATATTTCCTGCACCTTCGGCCAAGAGATCTCGCAGGATAGGTCTTCCTCCAGAATGGCCCGTGTACGCAGCGACGCGGCTCCGAGTCTGGGTCGCTTTCTAGCGGTCGGAGGCATCTCGGTATTCTCTTTCCCGAGAGGTGAAGGTGGCCGCTTCGCTTTTGATCGGGCAGCGGTATGCAAGACACCGGCGGACGGTGGGTGGCTATATATCCAGCCTCTACTATTCATCAGGCGGAAGAATTCAGTGAGCATTTGTGTACCTTAGATAGTCTTTCTGAATCCGAAGATAGTGAGTTTTGAGCGAGCGCGAGTGAAGGAGACGTTGCGAGGTCGCCAATCCTTGAGAAGGTCGCCAACCTGTAAAGAGTATATGAATACACGAATTCTTCTATTGGTATGAAGGCCTACCGGTCCTGTGTGTGAAACCAGGACAATTGTTTGCCGGATACTCGAGCTTAGAATTCATCGTATGAGCGGAAGAACACAGCATGAGGGTCTGTGTAGCCAATGAGTCAGCTTCTCCAGTATTGGGGCCGAAGAGGCGACTTTGGCGGATATGAGCGGAATGCCTTATTTTCGATCGAAACCAAGGGTTAGCGCAGTCACGGGAGACGTTCGAAGCGATCATGAAATCTCTGATAATCTATTTCACCTAGTCCAATATATACTTCAAGACACCAATACCTTCAAGCTGCCCCTGCCAAAACTCCACTAATTCCTGAGTTATCATCGCCAAATTCCACGCTCAACACACTCGGCCACTGCGCAATTACCCTTCGGGGGCCTAGATTTTGTTCCCTACGTAGAGTAATGATGCTTTTGAGAATATCCTTTCCCTCGTCCCAACCCATGATTCTCGGGCTCTTATAGATATCTGACGTGTATATCACCGAGAGCTTCTCTAGATCCTTACAGATGACAGTCGAGGGTGTAACTGCCATCAGGGCCTCGAAAAAGAATTTGGGCAGAGGGGTGTCAACCAAAGAGAGATCTCTGAGGCAGTCGCGCAGCGAAAAGCGGAGAAGATCGCGCAATATAGTCCATGTAAGGTCCAAGCCCTCAATTTTAAGGACCGAAGGTTTGAGATGCTTCTCTGGGTCATTGTTGAGACTCCAGGCAAAGGTGACGACGGGATCATTATGGTGAGCACCAGAAAGGTCTGAACCGAGGCATAGCTGAACCAAAGACGGGCAATAGAAATATGCAAGTACCGTAGGCGCAGAGGAAAAGACCGACAGGTGCGTTACGGCTGGGAGGAAGATGGAACCCGGATTGAGTGTAACTCCAACGCTCCATGATCCGGTCTTAATTTCCGCATGAGTGAGTAAAGGCGCAGAAATAGTACGTAACAGCGCAGCGCTGCATATTAATACTAGTTTCTTCATTCGAGGGAGATGGAGGGGCTTATTAGTAAGCATAAAGTCGTTGTATCCTTCGAGGTGGACGGTGAGGTCTTCGAGCGCGACCGCCTTGGAAAGGATATCCACCGCGGACGCAAATTGGATCGTGGGTTCACTGGTCGTACGGGGCCACCCCACTTGATGCAATGGTATTCCGAGGAGGAGACGGTGAATGTGCTGCCACCATGTAGCCTCGGCGAGTTTGCTCAAGGGTCGATTGCGCATAAGGATTTCTACGTTCCGCAAGTTTCGAGCGGTCTTGCAGAGGCAATCGTACAGGTCTTTATGAAAACAATTGAGACGTAAAAATGTAAGACCTTCAAGACTGCCAGAGAACATGTCTCTCAAGTCCCAACTGTCCTCGACCGTAAACTCCAGCGAACGCCACTGGCTGAGGCGTTCACCAGCAACCATCCCAATCATTTCCTGAGCCTTGTTAATTATAGAGATCGGATAGCCCCTTCCGCATTTGATTGCCAGGTCAAGCGGCGCCGCCCTCGCTCTCATCAACGCTTGGCGGAGCTGTTTGGCGGTACAACAATTTTCTTTTCCGAACTCCCAGCGCACGCTCCTCAATGTGGGGCGATGCCGCCCCCGTGGCCCAAAGTCATGCTTCTCTTCGCCCCATAGCGAGATCCCGCCCCATATTCTGGGCGTGCTAAGCGCAGTACTCCTGAACGCGCGAGATACTTTTGTCAACGTCCAAGGAGAGCCACCGTCTTCAATAACAAATATTCGAAATATCTCGGAGAGTATCTCAGCTGGGATTCGCAATGGTTGAAAAGGGCCCATGAAAGAACCCCAGTGGAAAATATCATCAAGGACTTCTTCACGCTCTGACCCGAGGGCCTTCAGGCGTGCTCGAGTGTCTTCGAGTTCGCGGTCCAGACGCCTGTCCTGGGCAATTTGAGGTTCATGGGCCGCCTTCTCGATGTTGGCGCCTGTGGGAGTCTCGAGTGGGAGAACTAAACTGTACTGCTGTATTCCCCGAGTGGTAAGTAACTAATAAACTCCAGTGACTGGGCGTTACGAACCTGCGTGCTAGTCTCTTGGGACATGGGTGGCAAAAGCGAAGAAGTGTGAGGAGTGATGGGGAGAGTTCGCGGTAAGGTAAAAAGAATACAAGAGTAAGATATCTGATATACCCGTTGGTGTCCTACGTGTCGTTCAGCAGAGCAGATATGGTTGGGTTCAAGTGACTGTCTATTCAGATTGGGCAGATGAACTCCGCAATCAATATCATTGTTACGGCGTGAAGCATGGTTATCCCACCATGCCAAAGTCCGTGGACACCAAGATTCTTTTCGAGTGCTGCTGATAGTGAGAAGCCAAACGCAACAACATAGATACAGCATAAACAAGGAATAATACACGGTTGCAATGGCGGTACTGAGTAGGGGCCCTCCATTCAACTATGTCCCGCACCTTCAGCCAAGAGATCTCGCAAGATAGGTCTTCCTCGCAGAATAGCCTGCGTACACAGCGACTTGGCTTCGAGCCTGGGTCGCTTTCTAGTGGTCGGAGGCATCTCTGTATTCTCTTTTCCGACAGGTGAAGGTGGTCGCTTCGTTTTTGATCGGGCAGCGGTATGCAAATATGGCGGACAGTGGGAGGCATTATTTCCAGCCTCTACTATCCATCAGGCGGAAGAATTCGGTGAGCATTGGTGTACCTCGGAGAGTCTTTCTGGATCCGAAGATAGTGAGTTTGAGCGAGCGCGAGTGAAGGAGACGTTGCGAGGTCGCCAATCCTTGAGAAGGTCGCCAACCTGTAAAGAGTATATGAATACACGAATTCCTATATTGGTGTGAAGACCTACCGAACCTGTGTGTGAAACCAGGACAATTGTTTGCCGGATACTCGAGCTTAGAATTCATCGTATGAGCGGAGGAACACAGCAGGAGGGTCTGTGTAGCCAATGAGTCACCTTCTCCAGTATTGGAGCCGAAGAGGCGACTTTGGCGGATATGAGCGGAATGCCTTATTTTCGATCGAAACCAAGGGTTAGCGCAGTCACGGGGGACGTTCGAAGCGATCATGAAATCTCTGATAATCTATATCACCTAGTCCAATATATACTTCAAGACGCCAATACCTTCAGGCTGCCCCCGCCAAAACTCCACTAATTCCTGAGTTATCATCGCTAAATTCCACGCGAGACACACTCGGCCACTGCGCAATCATCCTTCGGGGGCCTAGATTTTGTTCCCTACGTAGAGTAATGATGCTTTTGAGAATATCCTTTCCCTCGTCCCAACCCATGATTCTCGGGCTCTTATAGATATCTGACGTGTATATCACCGAGAGCTTC
>Ga0307513_10005284_pt1 | contig 17092 bp, 15 predicted proteins | sample 15_EM_MG_FD_202174 | JGI IMG/M metagenome (GOLD analysis project Ga0307513, IMG submission 202174) | Populus trichocarpa ectomycorrhiza microbial communities from riparian zone in the Pacific Northwest, United States - 15_EM | ecosystem: Host-associated > Plants > Roots > Unclassified | place... | reverse complement strand
AAACCGTCGCCCGCGACGCCTACGGCTTCCGCAACCCCACCAACCAACGCCTACGAACACGCTGCGCAACCACCCGCAAAAGCCGCGGACACCTCAACCCCCGCTAACTTCGAAGAGCCGGTTTCCCGCGGCGGACCTCGTCGATGCCGAGCACCGCGACCGGCTCCGGTTCGGCCGGCAGGGCCGCGGCGGCGTGAGTGGTGAACGCCTGCGCGGCGACCGGCCAGGACACGCCATGATCCCGCGCTGACTGCACGATCGTGCGTCCGCCGTCAGCGACCGCGGCACCGGCCGCCTCACGAAGCCTGGTGGTCAACCTCGACCGAGCCGGCACCGCAGCGACCTGCTCGGTGAACGACTTACGCGGACAGGCCGCGCTCGGGCAGTACCAGCGGCGTTTACGCCAACGCAGCTCGACCCGCCGCCCGCCGACCGGCAGGTCACGCGGCCGGGTCGTGGTCCACTGCTTGACCCGGACTGCCCGCTGACCGCATTCCGGACAGCATCGCGCCTGCTCATGACCGGTGGACAGGTCCACCACGGGGACACCACAGACGTCCAGCTCGACCCGCTCGGCGACCAGGCCGTCCAGGCCCAGTAACCGGGTCGTATCGTTGACCATGCTCGCAGCTCTTCACTTGTGACTATCCGATCTAGACACTCAGATGATCACTGATGAGCTGCGAGCCCTTCACTCTCGGGTCGGCCTCAGCCACGAACCCCGCTCAACTTCGAAGAGCCGGAATAACTGCCGCGACGCTCCTGTCCCACCTGGGTGTGCTGGCAATCGGGTCTGCGAGAAAGTCCCACACCTGTTCTACGCTCTGCTCAACGACAGTCGAAGCGTGAAGCTGCATACGCACTGACGATAGAGGATATTGTCAATCAGCCTTTCTCATCTCGTCCCGTAGTGAGGGATAACGGCGGTGCGGCGGTGTGGGTGCCGGGCTCGTGGCTGCACAGCCGTAACGCGTTCTCCAGAGTGGCGACCAGGCCATTTCCGTTCGGCGTCGCAGGGCAACGGGCAGCGCAAGTTTCCTACTCCCAGGGTTACCAGTACTTCGCGCGTAGTGCCTTCTTGTCGGGTTTGCCGAGGCCGGTCAGGGGCAGCCCGTCGGCCACGATCACGTGCTTGGGCGAATGGACCGGACCCTTGCGTTCGCGTACGGATGCCTTGATCTCGTCGGTCAGCTGGGCGATCGCCGCCTCGTCGCGGGGCGTGCCCGGGCGCAGCACGACGATCGCCGTGACGGCTTCGCCCCATGTCTCGTCCGGCACGCCGATCACGCCGACCTGGGCGACCGCGGGATGCGCCGCCACCACGTCCTCCACCTCGCGGGGGAAGACGTTGAAGCCCCCCGTGACGATCATGTCCTTGACCCGGTCCACGATGTGCAGGAAGCCGTCCTCGTCCGCGCGGGCGACATCGCCGGTATGCAGCCAGCCGCCCCGGAAGGCCTCGGCGGTGGCCTCCGGCTGGTTCCAGTAGCCGCTGGCGAGCAGCGGGCCGGCGACGCAGATCTCGCCCGGCTCGCCCGCCGGCACCTGGTTGCCCTGCTCGTCCAGCAGCGCGGTGCGCAGGAACGCGGACGGCCGGCCGCAGGAGGTCAGCCGGGCCTCGTCGTGCTCCGCCTTGGCCAGATAACTTATCGCCATCGGCGCCTCGGACTGGCCGTAGTACTGGGCGAAGATCGGCCCGAACCGGTCGATCGCCTCGCGCAGCCGCACCGGGTTGATCGCGGCGGCGCCGTAGTAGACGGTCCGCAGGCTGGACAGGTCCCGGGTACGCGAGTCCGGGTGGTCCAGCAGCGCGTAGAGCATGGTCGGCACCAGCATGGTGGCGCTGATCCGCTGCTGCTCGATGGTGCGCAGCACCTCGACCGGGTCGAAGCGCGGCAGCACCACCAGCGATCCGCCCTTGACCAGCGTCGGGACGAAGAACGCCGCGCCGGCGTGGGACAGCGGCGTGCACACCAGGAAGCGCGGCGAATCCGGCCACTCCCACTCGGCCAGCAGGATCTGGGTCATCGTGAGCATCGACTGCGCCGTGCCCAGCACACCCTTCGGCTTGCCGGTGGTGCCGCCCGTGTACGTGATGGAGACGATCTGGTCCGGCGGCAGCGCGGCCGGGCGCAACGGCTGCGGCTGGTATCCGGCCGCCGCGGCGATGAGGTCCACGGCACCGGTGCCGGCCAGCGCGTCGGGCACCGGCCCGATGGTGAGCACCTGCTTGAGCCCGGGCACCTTCTCCAGCAGGCCCAGCGTCCGCTCCACGAACGCCGGCAGCGGGTCGACGATGAGCGTGCCGATGCCGGCGTCGGTGAGGGTGTAGGCGTGGTCGTCCAGCGACGCGAGCGGGTGCAGGGCGGTGCGCCGAGCGCCGAGCATCTGGCTCGCGCCGATGATCAGCAGCACCTCCGGCCGGTTCGCCGCCAGCAGCGCCGAGGCGCCGGTGCCCACGCCCAGCGCCTCGAACGCCTGCGCGTAGCGGCTGATCGCCGCGCCGGTCTCGGCGCCGGTCAGGGTGACGTCGCCGAGTTCCAGCACCGGCTTGTCCCGGTGCCGGCGCAACGCCGCGGCGACCAGGTGTCCCAGATGGTTCGGATGCCGCATCGTCTCGGTCATGAGGTGCCGTCCCTTCCTGCCGTGCCGTAGAGAGTGACCACGCAGGCGCCGCCCAGCCCCAGGTTGTGCGCCAGCCCCAGCCGGGCGCCCGGCACCTGGCGGCCGGCCGCTTCGCCGCGCAACTGCCAGACCAGCTCGGCGCACTGGGCCAGCCCGGTGGCGCCCAGTGGGTGCCCCTTGGAGATCAGCCCGCCGGACGGGTTGACCACCCAGCTGCCGCCGTAGGTCGTCGCGCCGGAGCGCACCAGCGCGGCCCCGTCGCCCTCGGCGCACATTCCCATCGCCTCGTAGCTGAGCAGCTCGTTGATCGAGAAGCAGTCGTGCAGCTCGACCACGTCCACGTCCTGGATGCCGACCCGGGCGTCGGCCAGCACCGCGCGGGTCGCCCGGCGCGTCATCGGGGCACCCACCACGTCGATCGCCGAGCCGGCGGCGAACGATTCCGCGGTGTCCGTGACCAGCCGCTGGGCCAGGATCTCCACCGCTCGGCCGGCCGGCCCGTGCTTCGCGGCGAACCGCTCGCTGACCAGCACCGCCGCGGCGGCCCCGTCCGACATCGGCGAGCATTGGGTGCGGGTCAGTGCTCCGGCCACCGGCTTGTCCGCCAGCACCTCGTCCAGGGTGTACGGCCGCCGGTACTGCGCCAGCGGGTTGCGGGTGGAGTGCTCGTGGTTCTTCACCGCGATCCGGGCCAGGTCCTCGGCGGTGCTGCCGTAGCGGCGCATGTGCTCCTCGGCGGCGTGCGCGAAGAACCGGGCGGTGAGCGGCGTGCCGTCGTCGTCCGCCGGCGGCAGCGCGGCGAGGTGCCGGTCCACAGTGGATACGCCGGTCGGGCGCCCCGCCATGGCCGCCTTCGACATCTGCTCGAATCCCACGGCGAGGGCGACGTCGGCGAGCCCGCTCTGCACCCATTCCCGGGCGAGCAGCAGGGCGGTGGAGCCGGTGGCGCAGTTGTTGTTCACGTTGACCACCGGGATGCCGGTCAGCCCCACGTCGTACAGCGCGCGCTGGCCCGCCGCGGACGGCTGGAACACGTACCCGGCGGCGGCGCGCTCGACCTGTGCGTAGTCGATGCCCGCGTCCGCCAGCGCCGCGCCGACCGCGGTGGCGACCAGCTCCGGATAGGCGACGTCGCCGCCGATCCGGGTGAACGGGGTCATGCCGACCCCGGCGACGAACGCCCTCATCGAGCCACCTCCGGTCGTTCGCGGCCGACCACCCACAGCGCGTGGAACTGGGACGCGCCGCCCATCGCGTGCCCGATCGCCCGCCGCGCGCCGGCCACCTGGTGCTCCCCGGCCATTCCGCGTACCTGCAGCGCGGCCTCGGCGAAGCGCAGCAGCCCGGTGGCGCCGGTGGGATTGCCGGACAGCACGCCGCCCGACGGATTGACCGGCAGGTCGCCATCGAACGCGGTGCGGCCGGCGTCCACCAGCCGCCAGCCCCGGTGCTCCTCGGCCAGCCCGATGTTCTCCAGCCAGATCGGCTCGTACCAGCTGTACGGGATGTACAGCTCGGCGACGTCGACCTCCCGCGCCGGATCCGTGATCCCGGCCTGCCGGTACGCGTCGGCGGCGCAGTCCCGGCCCGCCCGCGGGTTCACCTCGTCGCGGCCGGCGAAGTGCCCGGTCTCGGTGCGCCAGGCCAGGCCGTGGATCCAGGCCGGCGGATTTGGGGCGTGCGCCGCGTGCGCCGCGTCCGTGATCACCACCGCGCACGAGCCGTCCGAGGACGGGCACGACTCCAGATACCGGATCGGGTCCCACAGCACGGGGGAGTCGCGCACTTCGTCGAGGGTGATGCCGGCCCGGCGGATGTGCGCGTACGGGTTGCGGGCCGCGTTGCGCCGGTGGTTGACCGCGACCTGCCAGCCGATGTGCTCGGGCGCGCCGGAGCGGCGGATGTACTCGCGGATCACCGGCGCGAAATGCCCGCCCGCGCCGGCCCCGAGATGCGCGCTGAACGGCAGCGCCCGCGACAGCGCCCAGGTGAAGTTGCCCTCCGACTCCTTGGAATAGGCCACCACCAGCACCCGGCGGGCCAGCCCGGCCGTCACCAGGTGGGCGCCGAAGATCGCGGCGTGCCCGCCCACGCTGCCGCCGGTGAACACCCGGGTGACCGGCAACCCGACCGCGCCCATCGCGTCGGCCAGGTACAGCTCGGGATTCATCACGCCGTCGAACAGGTCCGGGGTCTTGCTCAGGACCACCGCGTCGATGTCGGCGAAGCCCAGTTCCGCGTCGGCCAGGGCGCCGTCGACGGCCTCGCGGACCAGCGCACCGATGGTGACCTCGCGGCGCTTGGCCTGCCGGCTCTGCCCGACCCCGATCACCGCCAGCGGCGTGCTCATCCGGGCTCACCCGCGAGCAGGCAGACCAGGTTGTGCTGCAGGGCCGGGCCGTTGGTGGCGTGGGCGACGGCCCGCTCGGCGCCGCCGTCCATGATCCGGCGCGCCGCCTCGCCGAGGCGCACCAGGCCGGTCGCGGTGGCCGGCCGCCCGGCCAGTGGCCCGCCGGACGGGTTCAGCTGCGCCTTCTCCAGCCCCAGCGCGGTCACCAGCAACGCCTCCTGGTGGCTGTATTCGGTGTGCAGCTCGGCCACCTCCGCGTCGGCCGCCGCGAAACCGGCCAGCTCCGCGGCGCGGGCCCCGGCCAGCTGCGCCGAGTCGCAGCGGGTGAGATCCCGCGCCCCCGGATAGTGGGTGTCCATCCGGTGGTCGAGACCGCGCACCCAGGCCGGGCGCTCGGCCAGCCGGCGCGCGGCCGGGCCGGCGGCAAGCACCACTACCGCGGCGGCATCCCCGAACGGAGCGACGTCATGTGCGCGCAGCGGCGAAGCCACATACGGCGCGGCCAGCAACTCGGCCACGCTCGGCCGGCCGGATGTCTGCGCCGCCGGGTTCGCCGTGGCCGCGGCCAGGCAGCGCGCCACCACCTCGGCGAGCTGCCGCTCGCTGGTGAGCCCGGCGTCCACCATCGCGGCCGCCTGCAACCCGGCCAGCGCGTCGCGGTGCGGGCGCAACGGGGCCAGTAGGTACGGGTCCAGCTGGGCGGGCAGCACCTGGTCCAGGTCGGCCGGCAGCGAGCCGCGCCCGATGCCGTACACCAGCGCGATCTCGCCCTCGCCGAGCTGCAACCAGGCCCAGGCCTCGGCAAACGCCCAGGCCGCGTCCATCTCGACGTGCGACTCCGAGATCGGCGGCCAGGCACCCACGGCGTCCAGCGACTCGATGTAGGAGAACGTGCGGCCCTCGAAGAAGTCGTGGCTGCCGGAGGCGAAGAAGTCGACGTCGTCGCGGCCGAGGCCGGCGGCGTCCAGGGCGTCGCGCAGCACCGGCAGCACGATCTCCGCCATGTCGTCGTCGCGGTTGGCCGGCACGCACGGCGACTGGGCGAACGACACCACCGCGACGTCACGCATCGGCGGGCTCCACCGGCCGGTAGTACCGGATGCTGGTCATCGACGTCGCCAACTCGTGGTCGGCGACCCAGACCGGCTCCACCCGCAGGCCGATCCGCACCCGCTCCGGCGCCACCTCGCGGACCAGGTGCATCAGCCGGGTGTCGGCGCCGTCGATCCGGATGTGCGCCACCACGTACGGCGGCTCGTAGACCTGGCCCGGGAACGGGAAGTTGACCACGCAGAACGTCGACACGACGCCGCGGCCGTCCAGCTCGAAGGGGGCGCCCAGCGGCCGCAGGCAGCGGGAACAGAACTCCGGTGGGGGCAGGTAGACCTGCGCACAGCCCGGGCAGCGGCGGGCCAGCATGCGCCGCTCGGCCAGCGCGCGCAGGAACACCGAACGGCCGGCACCCGCGACGTACGTGTACTCCATCCGCAGCGGACTGGCCATCGTCGTGACGGGCTCGGGCAGCTTCACGGGACCGCCTCGAAACACTCCAGATCGCGCAGGTCACCCACCCGTTCGGCGCGCCAGCGGGCCCGCACCCGCAGGCCGGTGCGCATGCGGTCGCGGTCGCCGCCGACGTCGACGGCGTGGAAGAAGGCGCCGACCGTGCCGTCGATGGCGATCAGCGCCCAGGCGAAGTCGTGCGGCACCGGATCGCCCGGCCGGGCCGGCACCCAGGTCCAGACGGTGACCGCGCCGAGGGGTTCCAGCTCGACAAGCTCGCCCGTCGCCGCGCCGGTGACCGGGTCGAACTCCAGCGGCGGGCAGAGCACACCGCGCGGAGTGCGCGCGCCGAACAGGCGCGCTTCGCGCAGCCCGGCGAGGAAGGTGCCGATCTTCGGTCCGACCGTGCGCTGGAAGGGAAATTCGATCGCGTACGGGGCGGACAGGCTCATCGCCCGCGCCCCGAACCGGCCGCGCGCCGCTCGTACGGGACGCGGTCGCTGGACCCGATCGCGGCGAGCACGGTCGCCTCGGCTCCGGACACGCGCTGCAGCCAGTCGCCGAACCGCCGGCCGGCCAGCGTCCCGAGCTTCACCGTCACGCCCACGGCGCCCGGCACGTACACCTCGAACCGCGGCCGGCGCACCGTCCGGACGATCGCTGCGGCCACCGTCTCCGGAGTCGCCGGACGGTAGCCGCGCACCGTGATGCCGGTGGCGAGCTCGGTGGCGACCAGCCCGGGCAGGACGCAGGACACCGCGATGCCGGTGCCGCGCAGCTCGGCCCGGATCGCGTCGGAGAAGCCGAGCACCCCGGCCTTGGAGGCCGCGTAGGTCGCCGCGCCCGGGCTGGGCGTCCGGGCGGCCACCGAGGCCACGTTGACGATGTGCCCGTGCCCGCGCGGCTTCATCCGCCGCACGGCCTCGCGGCTGCCGTGGATCACCGCGTGCAGGTTGACGGCCAGGACCCGGGCGGTGGCCTCGTCCGGCTCGTCCTCGATCCGGGACAGCGGCATGATCCCGGCGTTGTTGACCAGCACGTCGAGCGGCCCGAGGCGATGCTCCGCCGCGTCCAGGAAGGCGGTGAACGCCGCTCGGTCGGTGACATCCAGTGGCAACGCCGTGACCGCGTCCCCGATGTCGCGCGCGGTCTGCTCGGCCACGGCGAGGTCGAGGTCGCCGATGACGACCCGGGCGCCGGCCCGCGCGAGGGCCGCGGCGGTGGCGGCGCCGATGCCGCGGCCGCCGCCGGTCACCACCGCGCCGCGGCCGGCCAGCGGGGGTGTCACCCTCAGCCCATCGGGAGGGCGATGGACTTCAGCTCGACGTACGCGTCGATGCCCTCCGGCCCGAACTCCCGTCCGATGCCGCTGGCCTTGAACCCGCCGAACGGCGAGTTGAAGTCCAGCATGTACTGGTTGATGCCGAGCGTCCCGGTGCGGACCCGCCGGGCGACGTCCAGCCCGTGCTCCACGTCCGCGGTCCACACCGATCCGGCCAGCCCGTAGTCCGAGTCGTTCGCGATCCGTACGGCGTCGTCCTCGTCGTCGTACGGAATCACGCAGAGCACCGGGCCGAAGATCTCCTCGCGGGCGATCCGCATGCCGTTGTCCACGGACGCGAACACGGTCGGCCGCACGTACCAGCCGGCGTCCAGCCCGTCCGGCATGCCGGTGCCGCCGACGACCAGCCGGGCGCCCTCCTCCTGACCGGTGCGGATGTACGACTCGACGCGTTCCTGCTGCCGGCGCGCGACCAGCGGGCCGATGTAGTTGCCCATGTTCATCGGGTCGCCCACGGTCAGCGCGCCGACCATCGCGGCGATGGCCTCGACCATCTCGTCGTACCGCTCGCGCGGGGCCAGGATCCGGCTCTGCGCGATGCAGGCCTGCCCGCTGTTCATCAGCGAGGCCATCTGCAGGCCCTGCGCCACCTGCCCCGGATCGGCGTCGTCCAGGATGATCGCGGCTGACTTGCCGCCCAGCTCGAGGGTGACCCGGCGCAGATCCTGCCCGCAGAGCGCGGCGATCCGCCGGCCCGCCGCGGTGGAACCGGTGAAGGCGATCTTGTCGACGCCCGGGTGCCGGACCAGATGCTCGCCCACCTCGCGCCCGGCGGGCAGCACGCTGACCACGCCATCGGGCAGGCCGACCTCGTCGAGGATCTCGCCGAGCACCAGGCCGGACGCCGCCGCCTCCGGGGCCGGCTTCAGCACGACCGTGCACCCGGCGAGCAGGGCGGGGATGAGCTTGGCGATGGTGACGAAGTGCGGCACGTTCCAGGGGGTGATCACGCCGACCACGCCGGCCGGCTCGCGCCGGACGACCATCGGGCTGCCGAGGGAGCCGGTCCGCCGGTCCTCCCACGGGTAGCTCTCGGCGGCGGTCAGGAAGGAGTCCATCGCCATCATCGTCGCGCCGACCTGGCCGACGTACGAGAACCAGATCGGCGCGCCCATCTCGGTGCTGATCAGCTCGGCGAGCTCCTCCTGCCGGGCCAGGTAGGCGGCGGCGAACCGGCGCACCGCGGCGATCCGCTCGGCCGGCTCGAGGCGCGGCCACGGCCCGGTGTCGAACGCGCGGCGGGCGGCCTCGACGGCCCGGTCCACGTCCTGCTCCGTGGCCTCGGGGGTACTGCCCAGCGGCTGTCCGGTATGCGGCGACACCACCCGGATCCGGCGGTCGGTCGCCGGTGCCGCCCATTGCCCGCCGACGTAGAGCTCCTTGTACTCCAGCATCGTTGCTCCTTTTCCGCCGGCGCCGCCGGGCCTCGGCCCGAGCCCAGAAACTAGAACACGTTCTTGTGACTGTATACCGTCTGGCCGCCGCCCGGGATAGGCCAAGTTGGCTCCTAGGTGGAACGAGTTGCAAGCAACCGCTTGGTCAGCGCGCCGGACTCGCGGCCCGGGCCTCGGGCACCCCGAGATCCGCATAGACGGCCGCGGCCCGGCGCCGGTGCCGGTCGGCGGCGGCGGGGTCGAGCAGGGCGTTCGCGAGGCCGTCGTGGGCGCGGGCCTGTTCGTTGCGGTCGCCGATCTCGTCGGCCAGCGCCAGGGCGGCGGCGTGCCGGTCGCCCGCCTCCTCGTCGCGGCGCAGGGCGTGCAGGGTCTCGCCCAGGCCGTTGAGCGCCTGGCTCTCCAGTCCCCGGTCGCCGATCTCGCGGGCGACGGCGAGCGCCCGGTCGAGGTCCTCGATGCTCTCCCGGTGCTTGCCGAGCAGCCGGTGGATCACGCCGCGGTCGCTGAGCGTGGCCGCCTCGTCGGCCGGCTCCCCGCTCTGCCGCTGGATCGCCAGCGCCCGGTCGCAGTGCTCCAGCGCCTGCTCGCTCCGGCCGAGGCTGGCCAGCACGTTGCCGAGGTTGTTCAGCGTGTGCGCTTCCCAGCTGGGGTCGCCGACCTCGCGGTGGATGGCCAGCGACCGGCTCAGCTGCTCCAGCGCCTCGTCGTAGCGGCCGAGCCGCCAGTACGCGTTGCCCGCGTTGTCCAGCGCGTGCGCCTCGCCGGGCCGGTCCCCGTCGGCCTGATAGATCGCCAGCGCCTGCTCGCACAGCGCGAGGACCTCGCTGTAGCGGCCCTGCCGTTCCTGGATGACGCCGAGGTTGTTGAGCACGGTGGCCTCGCCCACCCGGTCGCCGTCGGCGCGGTGGATCAGCGTGGCCTCGGAGTAGTAGTCGATGGCGTCGTCGTAGCGGCCGAGGCTGAAGCAGGTGGCGCCGAGGGACTCCAGGTCGCCGGCCTCGGCGTGCCGGTCACCGAGCTCCCGGTGGATCGGCAGCGCCCGCTGCAGGTGGTCGTACGCCTGGTCGTAGCGGCCGAGCCGCCAGAAGACGTTGGCGAGGCTGCGCAGCGCGGTTCCCTGCCCGGCGCGGTCGCCGGCACCCTGGGCCGCGTCCAGCGCGTGCCGGTGGATGACGAGGCTGTCGGAATGGTGGGTGCCGTTGTCCAGATACAGCCGCAGGGTGGCCGCGAGATCGGTGGCGTGCGCGGGCCAGCCGTGGGTGGCGGCATGCCCGGTGGCGGCCACCAGGTTGAGCCGCTCGGCGTCCAGCCAGGCCCGCGCCGCGGTCGCCGTGCCGACGGGCGGGATCGCGGTGGCCGGCGCGGCCGTCCGTGGCCGGCGCTGTTTCGTACGCGGAAAGATCATGTCCATCGAGACCGACGCGGTGTGCAGGTAGTACGCCAGCATCCGGCCGGTGGCATCGCGGCGCGCGGCGGGCGCTTCGGTCTCCTGCGCGGCGGCGTGGGCGTGCTGGTGCAGCAGATCGTGGAACCGGTACCGGCCCGGCCCGGGCTGCTGCAGCAGGTGCGCGTCGAGCAGGTCCTCCAGCAGGCGTTCGGCGTCGTCGAGCGGGCTGTCCGCGGCGGCGGCGGCCAGGTAGGTGTCGAAATCCGGGCCCGGAGCGAGCCCGAGCAGCCGGAACAGGCGCTGCTGCGGCTCGGTGAGCTGCGCGTACGAAAGCGCGAGAGAGGCCGCCACGCTGCGGTCGCCGACGGCCAGCTCGCTCAGCACCCGCCGCCGGTCGCGCAGCCGCTGCGCCAGGTAGCGCACCGTCCACGCGGGACGGGCGCGCAGCCGGGCGGCGGCGATCCGGATCGCCAGCGGCAGCCGATCGCAGAGACCGACGACCTCCGCGATGTCCTCGGCGCCGGCGCCGGCCCGGTCGGCGCCGAGGATCCGGCGAAAGAGCGCGTCCGCGTCGGCCGGCTGCAGCACGTCCAGCGAAAGCACGGCCGTGCTGTCCAGATCCGCGAGCCGGCGCCGGCTGGTCACCACCGTCAGGCAGCCGGCGGTACCGGGCAGCAACGGGCGGACCTGCGCGGCGCTGCCGGCGTTGTCGAGGATCAGCAGCATCCGGCGGCCGGCCAGCTCGGCGCGCCACCGGGCCGAGCGTTGCTCGGTGCCGGCCGGGATGTCCTCCCCGGGCACGCCCAGCGCTCGCAGCAGCAGGTCGAGCGCCGCGTCGGGATCGACCGGGTGCCGGTGCTCGCTGTGCGCGTGCAGGTCGAGGAAGAGCTGACCGTCGGGGTAGCGCTCCGCGAGGTGGTGCGCGACGTGCACGGCGAGGGTGGACTTGCCCACCCCGGCCATGCCGTCGACGGCCAGCACGATCGGTGCCTGCCCGGGCACGGACGGCAGCGCGGCGAGCAGCCGCCGCAGCTCCGCCGCCCGGCCGGTGAAATCCGCGACGTCACCCGGCAGGTCGTTGCGCGGCGTCCAGCCGCGACCCGGGGCCGCCAGCGCCGGATCGCCGGCCAGGATCCGCTGGTGCATGTTGGTCAGAGCGGCGCCGGGCTCCACGCCCAGCTCCTCGACGAGCAGCGCGCGTGCGGTCGCGTAGGTGGCCAGCGCCTCGGCCTGCCGGTCGGCCCGGTAGAGCGCGAGCATCAGCAACGCCCACAGCCGTTCCCGCAGCGGGAACTCCCGCGTCAGCCGGGTGAGCTCGGCGATCGCGTCGGCGCTGCGGCCGGCGTCCAGGTCCACAGTGGCCCGCAGCTCGAGCGCGGCCAGGTGCCGCTCGGTGAGCCGGTGCCGGGCCGCGTCGATCGCCTCGCCGCCAAGCCCGCCCAGCGGCTCGCCGCGCCAGAGCGCGAGCGCGGCGGCGACCTCGTCCGCCGCCGCGACCAGGTCGCCGCGTTCGTGCTGCTGCCGGGCCGCCGCCAGGTGCCGGTCGAAGGCCGTGACGTCGAGCTGGGCCGCGTCGGCGTCCAGCCGGTATCCGGCGTCGGTGGAGACCAGCGCCCGCCCCAGATCCAGCAACTGGCGCAGCCGGCTGACGTAGGTCTGGACCAGATGGGTGACGCTCGGCGGGGGCTCGCTGCCCCACACCGTGGCGATCATCTTGTCGACCGGGACCGGGCGACCCGGCTCCAGCAGCAGCACCGCCAGCACCGTCTGCTGCTTGACGCCGCCGAGCGCGACCTCGGCCTCGCCGCGCCACGCCCGTAGCGGCCCGAGAAGCTCGTAGCGCAGCGCGTCAGCCACCCCGCGACCCTAGCCAATGACCAGCCGGTATAGCGAGTTGCGAGCGAAGTTCGCGCGGCCGCTCGTAGCTTGCCCCGGTGGAAATCCCTACCTTCGTCTATTTCGTCGCACCCATTGTGCTCCTCGCGTTCGTCGCGCAGATCGTGTTCCGGATGCGGTCCGCCGCCCGCAGCGCCCGCGGCATGGCCCGCTCGCTGCGCAACGTCGTCGCCGTGGACCAGCACGAGCCGACCACTGGCGAGTTCGCCGCCGCGCTCGCCGTGGGCGCGCACATGTCGCTGAATCACGGCGTCTCCTGGAATGTGCTCAAGGACGACGCCAACAGCCGTACGAAGATCTACGAGAACCTCAAGAACCAATGGGGCGTCAGTAACCGTGGCGAGCTGCGGGAGTGCCTGGAGGGCCTGCTCGACAACGAGACCGGGGACTCGGTCGCCGACTTCGTGCTCGACGTACGGGTGCAGCTCGCCGGCCGGCGGCGCACGCTCCCGGACCCGCACGCGTGGCGGCAGGAGGTCGCCGCCGGCGCCCGGGCGCAGGGCGTGCCCGAGACGGTGCTCGACGACATGACGGCCACCATCGAGCGCGTGGTGCGCTACGAGGAGCGCTTCCGGGCCGACGGCCTGCTGCCGGCCGACGGGTTCGTCAAGAGCTTGCTGGCGTACGACTGGGGGCGGGCCGTGAACATGGCTCGCTGGGGACTCAAACTGCGGCTGATCGGCGAGCAGCAGGCGCGGGAGTACATCCAGCGGGCCGGCAAGCAGGCCTTCGGCCGGTACACCTCGTGGGCCGACCTGTCCGCCGGCTACAGCCTCGGCCGGGTGCTGCGCTTCGACAACGACGAGTTCGACGTATGGTACGCCACCGTCCTCGAGCCGCACCAGATCCTGCTGACGGATCCGGCCAGCCCGTGGCTCACGCTCGGCTGGCCGACCCAGCGGTGACGCCGCGGCTTGCGGTGCTGCTGGCCGCCGTCGCTCTGATCCTGCTCGCGGCGGCGCTGCGGGAGGGCTACCAGCGCTGGCGGAGCCGGCCGGCGCCACCGGCGGAGATCGCCCGGTACGCGGGCGACGCGCCGCTGCCGGTCACCGCGTACACCTGCGCGCTGGCGGTCGGGGCGCTGAGCACGCTGCGGGCCGGCGAGGTGCTGGACGCCGTGGGGTGCCGGCGCCCGCGCGCAAGGATCAAGCGCGAGCTGCGGGCGGCGGCCGAGCCGTACCGCAGGTCGGTGCTGGGCGAGGAGGACATCGCCACGGCGGTCGGCCGGTGCGTCAACGACCTGCTCGGCCCCGGCGCGGAAACCGTCGGGGGCCAGCTGCAGGGGATCGAGGAGGTGATCCGGCACCGGGTTCGCGGCGGCCCCGAGCTCTGGCACCTCGCCATCGACGAGTGGGCGGGCCGCGCCACCCTGCCGGAGGAGACTGTGGCCGGCCTGCACGACACGGCCGAGCAGGTCGAGCGGGCCGAGGAGCAACTGCGCCGCACCGGAATCCTCGGGGCCGGCGAGGTCGTACCGACCCTGCTGGCCTACCACTGGGGACACGGGGTGCACCTGGCCCGGGGCGCGATCAAGGCCGGCTGGCTGGACCGCACCAGGGGGTTCAACTACCTGCGCCGGGCCGGCGAGCTGGCGCACCGGCGCTACCCGTCGGCCCGTACGCTGCTGGCGGCCCAGCTCCTGCCCGCCTACCTCAGCGGCGACGCGGAGGCGATCCGGTGGGCCGAGGTCGCGGCGCCACCGCTGCTTACGGACCCACGAAGCCCGCTGGTCGCCTACGCCGCTCACCAGGTGACGGGCAACTCGTAGACGCCGTAGACGAACCCGTCGTCCTTGAACGGAATCCGCCGCACGTCAGTGGCCAACCGCAGGGTGGGAATGCGCCGGTAGAGGGTGCTGTAGACGACCTGCAGCTCCATCCGGGCCAGCGACTGGCCCAGGCATTGGTGCACCCCGTACCCGAAGGTCACGTGCTGGCGGGCGTCGCGCTCGAGATCGAGCCGGTCGGGGTCGGGGAAGACGGCCGGGTCCCGGTTGGCGGTCTCGTTGACCACGATGATCCCCTCGCCGGCCCGGATGACCTGGCCGCCGAGCTCGAGGTCGGCCAGCGCCACCCGCCGCAGCCCGCCGTGCGTGATGGTCAGATAGCGCAGCAACTCGTCCACCGCCGAAGCCACCAGCGCCGGGTCGCCGGCGTCGCGCAGGCGAGCCAGCTGGTCAGGGTGTTCCAGCAGAGCCAGCGTGCCGAGCGCGATCATGTTGGCGGTGGTCTCGTGCCCGGCGAACAACATCAGGACCCCCATCTGAACGGCCTCCGGGCGGGAGAGCTCGCCGGCCTTGATCCGCTCGGTCAGCCCGGAGAGCAGGTCGCCGCGGGGGCTGGCGAGCTTCGCACCCATCAGCTCGTCCAGATAGCCGGCCAGCTGGAAGACGGCGCCGCCGCGCTGCTCGTCGGTGGAGTCCCGGTTGATGATGATCCGGCTGTTGCGCTGGAAAAAATCATGGTTCTCGTACGGCACGCCGAGCAGATCGGAGATCACCAGTGAGGGCACCGGCAGGGCGAACGCCTCGACCAGATCGACCGGTCGCGGGCCGGCCAGCAGGGCATCGATCAGAGCGTCCACAATCCGTTGGGTGGCCGGCCGCATCGCATTCACCCGCTTGACGGAGAAGGCGCCGCTGGCCATCCGCCGCAGCCGGGCATGCTCCGGGTCGTCCATCATGATGAAGCTGAGACTGGACGCGCTGCGTTCCGCGTCGGCCTCCACAGCGGAGAGCCGCGGCATCCCGGGACGGCTGTGATCGGCACTGACCCGCGAATCGGCCAGCAGCGCCCGATGCTCGGCATAACCGGTGACCAGCCACGGGGTGCTGCCGTCCCAGAGCCGAACCCGAACCACCGAGCCCTCGTCGCGCCGCGCCCGCATGGCCGGCGCGGGATCGAACGGGCACCCGGCCGAGCGGGCCACACCGAACTCGGGAATCTCCGCCGGCCCTGTCACCGTGCTGGTCATCGAATTCTCCTCCGTGGACAGTTCGACCCGATGCGGCCATTATGGACGCTTTCCAACCCCGTCACGTACGCGGCGTGGGTCAACGGGACTCCTCGCAAACGCTGCCTGCAGGCGCCCGGGTCGCGCTCGAACAGGTCGATCTCCTCGAGAAGGCCGGCGCGCGGGTCCGGTCGCTCTCCGGCGGCCAGCGGCAGCGGCTCGGCGTGGCCACCGCCCTGGCCCACGAGCCGGATCGGATTCTTCTGGCCGCTGGGCGCCCGGGTTTTCTCGTGGCGGGCGTGCTGGTGTTCGGGGTGACGCTGCTGCGGACGGGGGAGGCGCTGTCCTGGTCGTATCAGGAGTGGGCCTACACCAACGGCTTGTTCGAGGGATTCGCGCTGGCCCTCACCGGACCGATCGCCGCAGCCTTCGGCGCGTTCCTCAGCGGGCGGCTCACCCCGCCCAGCCGCCTCTACGCGCTGCCGAGATTCTCCCGGGACACCGTGCAGTTCCTCGCCCAAAGCTTGACCCCGGCCGTCCTGGTGGTCACGTCCGGATACCTCCTCGCGCTTGTCCCAGTGGTGGTGCAGACGTACCGGACGGGTCGTTGGATCCCGTCAGTGCCGCGAGCGGGGCGCTGGTCCTGAACACGCTGCTCGTGACGGGATGGCTGATCGGGCTGTTCGCCCAGTCGGCCTTCGCCGCCACGGTCGCTTTCGCCGCGACGCTCGTGGGCTACAGCGCCAACACGTGGAACGCCGTTACCCCGGTGACCGCGGATATGGGTGTGGTCGGCGTGTTCGAAACGCCGGCGTTGAAGACGTTCCGGCTCTCGTTCTTCCTCGTCGTGCTTGTCGTCGCTCTGCTTACCGCCAGTGCGGTCCTGACCAGCCGGGGTTTCGAGCGCCGGCCGCCGCCTGTGCGCGTCGCGGTGTTGTGGCTGATTCCACTCGCTTTCGTGGCCGTCGGGATCGGCCGGCCGCCGGCCGCGGTCGTACGCGAAACGGGTCCGCCGCGGATCTGCCGTGACGTCAACGGCATGCAATTCTGCATGCACAAGGCACACGAGAAGGATCTCGACCCACTCGTCAAGGAAGTCGCACCGATCATCGCGTTGGTGGGCAAGGAGAACCTGCCGTTCAACCGTGTCGACGATTGGTCGTTGAGCGACGGATCGATGCCACCGAAGGATCCCACGGTCTTCTACGCCGACGACCAGCTCCGGCAATGGCTGACGGCGCACCGCGGCCAGGTCAACAGCTGCGACATCACCAACGACCTGCTGCCATGACACCGGCGATCCTGATGTCGTCCCGCGCCGGCGGCCGCTACCTGGCCTGTCTTGTCGGATGCGGCCTGGTCTGCGCGCTCTGCTCGCCGTACGGATTGAAGATCGATTGGGCCGCGAACCACCCGGCGGTGGTCATGGGGGTGCCGGAGCTGAGCGCGACCCTGCTCACCAGCGTCGGCGTGATCGTGCTCCGACCCCGAATGTGGATCATCGACCGCCTCGGCACCCCGCGGCGCAGGTGGATTCCCTCCGCCGGCGCCGCCCTCGCCACCATCGGCGGACCGCAACTCGCCCTCGTCCTCGCCGCGGCAACCGCGCCGCGCCGAGACACCTGGCCGCTCTCGGCCACCAC
>Ga0307513_10005283_pt1 | contig 17092 bp, 15 predicted proteins | sample 15_EM_MG_FD_202174 | JGI IMG/M metagenome (GOLD analysis project Ga0307513, IMG submission 202174) | Populus trichocarpa ectomycorrhiza microbial communities from riparian zone in the Pacific Northwest, United States - 15_EM | ecosystem: Host-associated > Plants > Roots > Unclassified | place... | reverse complement strand
TGATAATGGAATTTCCCGGTATGGATGCAGCGCCTTCGCTTGAATGGTTCAGGATAGGTAAAAGCTCCACATTTGTTCTCTGTCTCTTCAGGAAAGAAAGGCGCTCTCCATGGGCAATAAACTTTACGTCGGCAACCTCGCATACAGCGTTCGCGACGAAGATCTCCAACAAGCATTCGCTCAATTCGGCACTGTCTCATCTGCCAAGGTGATGATGGACCGCGACACCGGCCGCTCCAAGGGCTTCGGCTTCGTGGAAATGGGCTCGGACGCCGAGGCCCAATCGGCCATCAACGGCATGAATGGCCAAGCCCTCGACGGCCGCGCCCTGGTCGTCAATGAAGCCCGCCCGCGCGAAGAGCGTCCGGGTGGCTTCGGCGGCGGCGGTGGTGGTGGCCGCCCCGGTGGCGGTGGTGGCTTCGGCGGTGGCGGTGGCCGCTCCGGTGGTGGTGGCGGTGGATTTGGCGGCGGCGGTGGTGGCGGCTACGGCGGTGGTGGCGGTGGCCGCTCCGGTGGTGGCGGTGGCTACGGCGGCGGTGGTGGCGGCCGTTCCGGCGGCGGTGGTGGCTACGGTGGTGGTGGCAGCAGCGGCGGTGGCCGCGGCGGCTACTAAGCAGCCCAGCCGCTTCACTGAAGCGGGCTCAACAGAAGGCGGTGGATGCGCAGGCACCCACCGCTTTTTTCATGGCGGCTCGAGCGTCCGGCTAACCTTTGTCTGACGCGGCAGCCAACCGGGCCGCTCGCCGGCGAGCCCATAACGCCCGACCTCCCCATCCGACGAACGCCAGCATCAGCGCCCAGGGCAGCACCGCGACGACAAAGCCGATCAAGCCGGCCACGCTGTAGGCCAGCATGCGCCCCGCACCACGAACGGCATCGCTTACCGGCGACCAGACGCCCGCTTCCAGCACCGAGGGGCGAGCACTGAAGCTCAGCGTCACATGCACCTTGTCAGTCTGGTTGGACAAGGCCTTGCGCCGCGATGCCAGGCTGTCGAGTTCGCTCTGCACACGCACCAGCTCTCGTTCCACGTCGATCAAGTCCTTGAGCTTGGCGCCGGGGGTACCCATCAGGCTTCGCAGGTGGTCGCGGAACTCGGCCATGTTTTTCAGGCGCGCGTCGGTGTCGATGACCTCGTCGGTCTTGTCTTCGGCCGTCTTGCTGTGCTGGCCCACGCTGCCGAGGGCGCTGACTTGCTTGAGGAAGGCGTCGAGCCTGTCGGGGGGCACGCGCGCTTCGAGCTGCGCGCTGGCCGGGCGGCGTTGGTCGTCGCGTATCAGCGTCGAGCCCAGCACCTCGCAGCCGGCCGCCTCGCACGCTTCGTTGGCCTGGCGCCAGGCGGTCTCGACGGCGTCCGCCTCGGTTTGGATCTGAAGATCATGCCGCACCGCCAGATAGCGCCGAAGAGGCGCTGCCTGCACATCCGCTTGTGCCAATGTTCCGCCGGCCCGCTTGTCCATGGTCACTAAAGCCGGCGCCGCCGGCGCCATGCGTGCCTCGGGCACGGTACCGTCGGAGGCTTGTTTCTGACCGCAGGCGCCAAGCAGCAGCAGGCAGGTCAAGGCCGAAGTGAAGAGATAGCGCATGGAAGCTCCGTGGGAACTGTTGATGCCTCTTCTACGTCGCAGCCCCGCCAATGGGGTGAAACGGACGCCGCGCGGGTCACTCGCCCTGGCGGTGCTTGCGTGGCCGCCCAGCCAGCACGCGGTCGAACAGCGCATTGGGCAAGGCGCGCAGCAGCTTGGCGACGACACCCATCTGCCACGGGATCACGCGGTAGCTCACACCCGCGGTGATGGCACGGAAGGCCTTGTCGGCAAACGCATCCGGCTGCATCAGGAAGGGCATGCTGTAGCGGTTTTCGCTCGTGAGCGGCGTGGCCACGTAGCCGGGGCCGACGGTGACGACCTTCAAGCCGCTCGGCCGCAGCTCGCCGCGCAGGCTCTCGCAGTAGCTGATGACGGCCGCCTTGCTGGAACAGTAGGCACCGTGCCCCGGCAGGCCGCGGATGCCGGCCACGCTCGCAATGCCGACCAAGGCACCGGAACGCCGCGCGCACATCGCGGTGATGAAAGGCTGGAAGGTGGCCGCCATGCCGATGTTGTTGGTCTCAAAGGTGGCGCGCATGACCTCGATGTCGTCGAGCACGGCCGTGTCGATGCCGATGCTGATGCCGGCGTTGGCGATCACCACGTCAGGCAGACCCTGCGTCTCGATGCAGGCCCGGCCGGCACCGGTGATGGCGCCGATGTCGCGCACATCGGCGCCGTAGACCGCAAAGCGCGCTGCGTCCAGCCCCTGCGCTTCGGCCCAGGCCTGCACTTCCGCGGCTCGGCGCGCCACCAGCGCCAACCGATAGCCGGCCCGGTAGAAACGTGCGGCCAGCGCCTGCCCAATGCCACTGGACGCGCCGGTGATGAAGACGAGCGGCGCGGCGCTCACGGCTTTTTCACTCGGGGATCGAAGGTAGCACGGGTGCGCCCGCTGAACTGGATCAGCCGGTCGAGGTGGCTGTACTCGATGCCGTCGGCTCGCATTTCAGTGCCGGCGCGCGTGATCGTCACTGGCAGGTGCGAACGCACGCGCTCGGTGTCGAGGAAGGCATGCAGGAACTCGCCGCGGAAATTGATGGCCGGTTCGGTTGCCGTGGCCTCGGCCACGATCTCGGCGCCACCCAGCAGCTGCACTTCGGTGGCCGCGCCGTTGGCGATGGCACGGCGCGCGGTGGCCAGCGTGACACGGCCATCGGGACCGACGGCACGCATGCGCACGTTGTCGATCTCCACCGTGTCGGTGTCGGGGTAGTGGCGCAGCGTGTCGCCCTCGATCTGCGCGCGCAGCGGGCCTTGCGGCGTGAAGCGCTGCACCGCGAAGTTGTGCATTTCGTAGTCGGCCTCGTGCCGTGCCGGTGCAGCCGTGCGCTCTTCGCCGCCCAGCGGTGTGTTCTTCACCAGCCACCAGGTAGCGAGGGCGAGCACGGCCATCAGCAGCAGCGGCAGGTAAGCGGAGGCGAGCTGCAGCAATCGCCAGCGCAGAGGCTGCTTCACGTGGGGCGCCGTCGAGGCCGGTGCGGGCGGCGCCAGCACCGTGAGCTCGCTCAACGCATCGGTTTCAGGCACCGGCATCCAGTGTGACGAGGTGGCTTCGCAGCAACGGCGCGTAGCGGCCGGCCGCAGTGAGCAGCAGATCGCAGCACTCGCGCGCCGCACCGTGGCCGCCGCTCGCGGTGGTGACGTGGTGGGAGACGGCCTTGACCTCGGCGTGCGCATTGGCTGGTGCGCAGGCGAAGCCGGCTCGCGCCATCAGCGGCAGGTCGGGCCAGTCGTCGCCCATCGCAGCCATGGCGTCCCAACCCAGCTTCAGCTGCGCGAGCAAGGTTTCGGCTGCGGCCAGCTTGTCGTGCGCGCCATACACGGCGTGCGCAATGCCGAGGTCGGCCACCCGGCGGCGCACGGCCGGCGAGTCGCGGCCAGTGATGACGATGGGGGTGATGCCTCCTTGCAACAGCAGCTTCAAGCCATGGCCGTCGAGCGTGCTGAAGGCCTTGAACTCTTCGCCGCGCTCGCTGATGTAGATGCGCCCGTCGGTGAGCACGCCGTCGACGTCGAAGATGGCGGCGCGCACCGCCTGTGCCTTCAGTAACAGCTCGGGCGCGAATGAAAGCACCGGCGTGATCGCGCGCATCAGATCACCTTCGCGCGCATCAAATCGTTGAAGCTCAGGGCGCCCACCAGCGTGCCGGATTCATCGACCACCACCACGAGCGTGATACGCGCCTCTTCCATCAGGTCGGCAGCCTCGACTGCCAGAGCCTGGGGATGAACGGTGCGTGGTTTGCGGTGCATCACATCGTTCGCCGTCAGGCCACGCAGGTCACGCCCCTGCTCGATGCAACGGCGTAGATCGCCGTCGGTGAAGATGCCCAACACCTTGGCCACGCCGTCAGTGATGATCGCGACGCCCAGGCTCTTGGCGCTCATCTCTCGCATCACTTCCGTGAACGCGGTATCGGGGGAGACGCGCGGCAGCGCGTCGCCGGTTCGCATCAGGTCGCGCACGTGCGTGAGCAGCTTGCGGCCCAGGCTGCCGCCGGGGTGGGAGCGCGCGAAGTCTTCCTCCTTGAACCCCCGTGCATCGAGCAGCGCGACGGCAAGCGCGTCGCCGAGCGCCATTTGCGCGGTGGTGCTTGCGGTGGGCGCCAGCTTGAGCGGGCAGGCCTCTTGTTCGACGGCACTGCTGAGCGCAATGTCGGCGTGCTGTGCGAGCGACGATTCGGCGCGGCCCGTCATCGCCACGAGCGTGATGCCCACGCGCTTGAGCGCGGGCAGGATCGCGGTGAGCTCGTCGACCTCACCCGAGTTCGAGATCGCGAGCACCACGTCGCCGGGCGTCACCATGCCCAGGTCGCCATGGCTGGCTTCGGCCGGGTGCACGAACATCGCCGGCGTGCCGGTGGAGGCCAGCGTGGCGGCGATCTTGCGGCCCACATGGCCGCTCTTGCCCATGCCCATCACGACGACGCGACCGCTGCAGGCCAGCATGGCCTTCACGGCGTCGGCGAACTCTGGGCCCTGGCGTGCTTTCAGCCCGAGCAGGGCCTTGGCCTCGATGTCGAAGGTGTCGCGCGCGAGCTGCAGCGCACGCTCGGCATCGAATGAAGTGGTGGGAGTGGCTTGAGCAGGCACGGCGCAGAGGGTCGCGTGAAGGGGCGTCCAGTAGGATTCAATGATTGTAGGCACGCAGCTTGCGCGAACCGCCCTCCATGGCATCCACCCTAGAAATCGTGTTGCTGTACCTCATTGCCGCGGTGGCCGGCGTGGTGGTGTGCCGCTCGCTGCGCTTGCCACCGATGCTCGGCTACCTGGCCGTCGGCGTACTGATCGGCCCCAATGCATTGGCGCTGGCCAAGGGTTCGGCGGGCATGACCTACCTGGCCGAGTTCGGTGTGGTGTTCCTGATGTTCGTGATCGGGCTCGAGTTCAACCTGCCCAAGCTCAAGAGCATGCGCAAGCTGGTGTTCGGGCTCGGGCTGAGCCAGGTGGCCTTGACGATCGCCGTCGCCATCGCGGGCAACGCGGTCCTGGCATGGGCCTTCAGCTTGGCAGGCCGTCACTGGGGCTTGAGCTGGCAGAGCGCCGTGGCGCTCGGTGGCGCGTTGGCAATGAGCAGCACCGCCATCGTGGTGAAGCTGATGGCCGAGCGGCTGGAACTCGAGAGCGAGCATGGCCGCCGCGTGATGGGGGTGCTGCTGTTCCAGGACTTGGCCGTGGTGCCGCTGCTGGTGCTGATCCCTGCGCTGGGCTCGTCGCCCGAGAAGCTGCTGACCGAGTTGGCCTTCGCTGCGCTGAAGGCCGCTGCGCTGCTCACGGTGCTGCTGGTCGGCGGCCAGCGCGTGATGCGCTGGTGGCTCACCCTCGTGGCTCGGCGCAAGAGCGAAGAGCTGTTCATCCTCAACCTGCTGCTGGTCACGCTGGGGTTGAGCTGGCTGACCGAGCATGCCGGCCTGTCGCTGGCGCTGGGTGCCTTCTTGGCTGGCATGCTGATCGCCGAGACCGAATACAAGCACCAGGTGGAGACCGACATCCGGCCCTTCCACGACGTGCTGCTGGGGCTGTTCTTCATCACCATCGGCATGAAGCTCGATGGCGAGATCATCTTCGACCAGTGGGCGCTGGTGCTGGTGCTGAGCCTGCTGCCGGTGGTGTTCAAGTTCGTGCTCGTTGCAGCGCTGGCCAAGCTCTTCGGTGCGGCCACCGGCGTCGCGCTGCGCACGGGGCTCTACCTGGCGCAAGCGGGTGAGTTCGGTTTCGTGCTGCTGACCCTGGCCACGCAGGAGAAGCTGCTGCCGGCGCATCTGCAGAGCCCGGTGCTCGCGAGCATGGTGCTGTCGATGCTGGCCACGCCCTTCATCGTGATGTACAGCAACCGCATCGTGATGCGCCTGAGTGCGAACGACTGGCTGATGCAGTCGGTGGCGATGACCTCGATCGCCAAGCGCGCGATCAACACCGAGGCCCACATCATCATCGCCGGCTACGGCCGCAGCGGCCAGAACCTGGCGCGCCTGCTCGATGGTGAGCACATTCCCTACATGGCGCTCGACCTCGACCCCGACCGTGTGCGCCAGGCCGCCGCCGCGGGCCAGAGCGTGGTGTTCGGCGACGCGGCGCGTCTGCAGAGCCTGATGGCTGCCGGCCTCGCGCGGGCCAGCGCGGTGGTGGTGAGCTATCACGACACACCTTCGGCGCTGAAGATCCTGCACCTGGTGCAGGCGCACGCTCCCACCGTGCCGGTGATCGTCCGCACGCTGGACGACACCGACATCGAGCGCCTGCAAGCCGCCGGCGCGACCGAGGTCGTCCCCGAAGCCATCGAAGGCTCGCTGATGCTGGCCAGCCATGCGCTGGCGCTGGTGGGCGTGCCGATGCGCCGCGTGATCCGCGTGGTGCAAGACCAGCGCGATGCGCGCTACAGCCTGCTGCGCGGTTACTTCCACGGCGCCGACGACGACACGGTCGACGACCTGCAGCAGGCGCGCCTGCTCACCGTGAGCCTGCCGGCGGCTGCTGCCAGCCTGGGCCAGACGCTGGCCGACCTGGCCCTGCATGCGGTAGGCGTGAGTGTGGTGTCGGTGCGGCGTGCCTCGGGTGCGGTCACCAAGCCCGAGGACTCGTTGACCTTGAGTGCCGGCGACACCCTGGTGTTGTCGGGCCTGCCGGAAGCTCTGTCGCTGGCCGAAGGCAAGTTGCTCGGCCGCTCCTGAAGGCGCGCTGAAATGAACAAGAGGCCCGGAGGCCTCTTGTTCGCTACGTTGCAGGTGTCAGCTGCAGGTGAGGTTCACGGGCACGCTGCCGAATTGGCGACCGCCAGCGGGCGCAACGCCTTGGTGGTGGCGCTGTCGTCGGTACCCGTGATGTTCTGGGTGTAGGTGCATCCGTAGGTCGGCGCTGCCACGGTCGCGGCCGTGACGACGTCGTCGCCCGCGGGCTTCACCCCGTCGCGCTCCCACTTGATCATGTCGTCGAAGGCGGTCGCCTGCTCCGCGATCGTGAAGTCGCAGTGTGAGATGCCGCGGATCGCCCGCTGCACCAGCCAAGCGCTGTTGCCCTTGGCCGCCACGCGTTGCTGGTAGACCTGCTCCATCACGAAGGGCACGAACAGGTCGCCCAGGGTATGGATCGACACCACCGGGATCTTGATGTCGCCGTTCGCCTTCGGAATCCAGCGCAGGCCATCGCGGCGCAGGCGGTTGGCGTCAGGGTCCGCGGTGAGTTTCAGCGCCGCAGCGTTGAGGGCCGCGGAGCCGGCCACGTCGCCGTCGATCACGTAGGTGAAGCGGTTGGTGTCGATCACGTTCTTGGTCAGGATGCCGCTGACAGTGCCGTCGCCGCCGAAGGTGCCGTACGACGACGGAAAGCTGCCGCCGTAGGCCAGGCCCAGGTCGAACATCGGGCGCTCGCCACCCGTCAGGTTCTTGACCACCGACTTGTACTTGTTTCCGATGGCGGTGGTGGCGATGGGCACGCCGGGCGAGCCGGGGAAGGTGCTGAACAGGGTGGAGGTGACCAGCGCACTGATGTCGGCCCAGCCGGTCGTCGGGTACTTGGGCACGCCGGCCAGCACCTGTGCCGTGACCTGCATGCCGCTGAACACGTCGAACAGCTCCGAATCGCCGACCACGCCGCACATGGGCACCGCGCCGGCGTACGCCACCTTGTGGTTGGCGGTGGTCGATGCCTCTTCTTCGATCGCGGCTGCGGTGATGTGGCCACCCATCGAATGGCCAGTGATATAGATCTTGGTCGGGGCGGCCAGAGGTCGGGCGTTCTGGGTAGCGATGTCGTTGAACGCCAGCGCCAGCGCGTTGGTGTCTTCCACGCCGGTCCGCACGTCGTAGTAGTTCTTGCTGTAGCTGGACGCGGCCCAGGCATAGCCGTTCTGGATCAGGTAGCGGCGGATCGACGGGTTGGTGACGCCGAGCACGTTGCCGGTGCCGGCATAGCCATGGGCGTACATGACGAGCTTGCCGTTCCAGTTGGCAGGCACCTCGACCCGGTAGGCCGCACCGCCGAGGACACCCGCCCAGCGGCTGGTGGTCGACATGTCAACCGTGTCTGAAGGGCTCGCGGCCATCACCGCGAACGTGGTGGCCGTGGGGTCGGCCGGCGCGAAGCTGTTGCGCGCGTCTTGTGGCCGGGTTTCTTCAGGCACCGGCGCGGGGGCGGGAGCCGGTGCGGGGTCGTCGCTGCCGCCGCAGGCAGCGAGCAGCACGGTGCCAAAAAGCGCGGCAACGCGCATCGATGTAATGGACTGCATGGATTTGTCTCCTGGTGTTTGAACTGTTGGATTCGGACCAGCGTGCGAGCGCGGTCTGAATCAAGGGTAGTTCGCACGAACCCAGGCGACGAGCGGGCTTTCCCCGTGCGCCCCGTCACCTCGGGGACAAATGGTTCTGCTCGGCGGAACGGAGATCAGCTGGCGGGTGACGTCCGCGTCCCGCGGCGTCACCGCTCATTGCGCGCCGGTTCAGGTGACCGGCGTCTGCTTGGTCATGTTGGCGCGCATGCGTGTGGCCATCACGCCACCTGCCGCACGAATCAGCTCCAGGGCCAAGGCCGGCGAGCGCTGGGCAAGCTCTTCGAGGCGCGGGCCGCGCAAGGCCCAGATGATGGACGGTGTCATCGCTTCGACGCTGGCGGTGCGCGGCCCGTCGATGAACAATCCTGGCTCGCCGATCACCGAGCCAGGGCGAAGAATGGCGATGCGGTTGCTGCCGGGCGGGCCGCCCGTCACGAAAACCTGCAGCGAACCGCGACCCAGGAAGTACATGCTGCGGTCGCTGTCGCCCTGCTTGATGACGAGGTCGCCAGTGCGCACATCGTGCTGCGTCAGATAAGGGCCGATGGTGCGCCACTGGTCTGCATTCAGACGTGCGCGAAAGGCATCTTCGGTGTTGAGCGATTGGATGGCTTGAACCAACTCGTTGAGGTCCATGATGGGTCGTTGCCGCGAAGTGAGAGGGTGCGGGCTGTCGAGCACCGCTGGGACCGATTATCGGCTGGTGCGATGCGCCCCACAACCCGGTTGGACCAGAGGGTGTCCGCGCTATTTGCCGATGCAGAAGCGGCTGAAGATTTCGCCAAGCAGGTCGTCGGACGTGAACTGCCCGGTGATCTCGGACAACGCGTTGTGCGCCAGGCGCAGCTCTTCGGCCAGCAGATCGAGCGCCGGCTCGGCCAACGCGGCCTGCGACCTGGCAACGTCCAGATGAGCCTGTGTGCGCTGCAACGCATCCACGTGGCGCGCACGCGCGATGAACAAACCTTCGGGTTGGGCATGCCAGCCCGCGAGGCCGAGCAGCGTTCTCCGCAGTTCGGCCAGCCCATCGCCGGTCAGTGCCGACAAGACCGTGCCGGCCGTGGTGGGTGCCGAAGCGAGATCGCTCTTGTTGAAGACATGGACCACGCGTTCGGCGAGCGGCTCGAGGCGCTGTGCAATCTGTGCGTCGCCGCGGTCGTAGCCGGCCTCGCCCAGGCGCGTCAGGTCGTGCAAAAACAGCACCGCGTCGGCACGTGCGATCTCGTCCCAGCTGCGCGCGATGCCGATGCGCTCGACCTCGTCGCCCGAGTCGCCCAGCTCGCGCAGGCCGGCGGTGTCGATCACGTGCAGCGGCACGCCTTCGATCTGGATCGTCTGGCTCACCTTGTCGCGCGTGGTGCCGGGAATCGGCGTGACGATGGCCAGCTCGGCACCGGCCAGTGCGTTGAGCAGCGAGCTCTTGCCGACGTTCGGCTGGCCAGCCAGCACCACCTGGATGCCCTCACGCAGCAGCGCACCTTGCCGAGCCCGGTCGAGCACCGTGGTCACCTGGGTCGCGATGGCATTGAGCTGCCCGCGTGCATCGGCTTTCTGCAGGAAGTCGATGTCTTCTTCCGGGAAGTCGAGCGTGGCTTCAACCAGCATGCGCAGCTTGATCAGGCGTTCGCTCAAGCCGTCGATCTCTTTCGAGAACGCCCCTGTCAACGAGCGGCTGGCCGAGCGGGCAGCCGCTTCGGTGCTGGCCTCGATCAGGTCGCTCACCGCCTCGGCCTGGGCCAGATCGAGCTTGTCATTGAGGTAGGCCCGCTCGGTGAATTCGCCCGGCTCGGCCAAGCGCAGCCCGATGTCTCGGCCGGCCTCCAGGCAGCGCGCCAGCAACAGCTGCAAGACCACGGGGCCGCCATGTGCCTGCAGTTCCAGCACGTCTTCGCCGGTGTACGAATGCGGCCCAGGAAAGTGGATCGCAATACCCTGGTCGATGGCTTGGCCCTGCGCGTCGACGAAAGGCAGGTAACTCGCGTGGCGTGCCTTCAGCGCCTGGCCGCATACCGCGGTGATCAGCGGCAGCAGGTCGCGCCCGGAGGCGCGAACAATGCCCACCGCGCCACGGCCCGCCGCCGTGGCGATGGCAACAATCGGGTCGTGGTGGCGCGGCAGCATGCCGGCGATTGTCTCTGACGTGTTGCCGAGCGGCTGCTTGGTGACAAGCGCTCGGGCTTACGGGGCCGCTATTTTCCGAGCACGCCCAGCTGCTTGTTGATGACCCACTGCTGCGCGATCGCGAGGACGTTGTTGGTCAACCAGTACAGCACCAGGCCGGCCGGGAAACCGAAGAACATCACCGAGAACACCAGCGGCATGATCCACATCATGCGGGCCTGCACAGGGTCCGGCGGCGTCGGGTTGAGCCAGGTCTGCAGCAGGCTCGACGCGGTCATCAGCAGCGGCAGAATGAAGTACGGGTCCTTGGCCGACAGGTCGGTGATCCAGCCGATCCAGGGCGCATTGCGCATCTCGACGCTGGACAGCAGCGTGGAATACAGCGCGATGAAGAAAGGCATCTGCACAAGGATCGGCAGGCAGCCGCCGAGCGGGTTGACCTTTTCCTCGCGGTAGATGCGCATCATCTCTTGCTGCATCTGCTGCGGCTTGTCTTTCAGCCGCTCGCGCATTTCCATCACCTTCGGGTTGATGGCCTTCATCTTGGCCATCGAGCGGTAGGCGCTGACGTTGAGCCAATAGAAAGCGATACGCAACAGCACCACCAGCGCGACGATGGACCAGCCCCAGTTGCCCAGCAGCGAGTGCAGCTGCGTCAGCAACCAGAACAGCGGCTTGGCCAGGATGGTGAGCCAGCCGTAGTCGCGAACCAGATCGAGACCGGGCGCCACGTCTTCCAGGCTCTTGAGCTTCTTGTCTTCTTGCGGGCCGGCGAAGAGCAGCGCGTCGACCGTCTTGGTGGCGCCCGGTGCGATCTCGCCCAGCGGCAGAAACATGCCAACGGTGTACTCGTTAGTCGCGTTCGGCACCTTGTCGGCGAAGAACTCGCGCTGCTGCTTGCCGCCCACCAGCCACGCCGTCGCGAAGTAGTGCTGGACCATCGCGACCCAGCCGTTGTCGGCGCTCTTGTCGAACTCGGCCTTGCCCTTGTCGATGTCCTTGAAGTCGATCTTCTTGAACTTGGACGCTTCGGTGTAGATGGCCGGGCCGGTGAAGGTGCTGTAGAAACTCGAACCGCCGGGAGGCGGGTTGCCGTCACGCACCAGTTGCAGGTACAGGCGCGGGCTCAGCACCGCCGACGAGTTGTTGACGACCTCGTGCTTGACGTCGATGGCGTAGTCGCCGCGCTTGAAGGTGTAGGTCTTGACGAGCTTGACCCCGCCGATTTCGGGCGATTCGAACTTCACCTGCAGCTGCTTGGCGCCTTCGGCCAGCGTGCGTTCACCGGGAACGAGCTGCATGACCGTGTGGTGCTCGGGCAGCGAGCCGGCGCCGGCCGCGGGCCAGAGGCCTGTGCGGGCGATGTAATAGCGGCTGCTCGACTGGTCGAGCAGGACCACGTTCTTCTTGGCCGCCTTCGGGTCGAGCGGTTCATCGGGCTTGCCCTTGAACAGGTTCATCACGTGATCGACGACGTCGGTGTGCTGCTGGTCGTGCTGTTGCAGCAGCTCCAGCCGCACCAGTTCACCGCCCTTGCTGTCCAGCGTGGCCTGCATCAGGTCGGTCGAGACGGTGACCTTTTCTGATGGCAAGTTGGCATCGGGTGCACTGGCCGCTGAAGCCACAGCCGCTGCACCGGCAACGCCTGCGACTTGTGGCGCAGTGATAGTTGGAGCAGGGTCGGTGCTTGCAGGGCGGGTCACCGTCGTCGGGCTGAACATCGACGGGTGGCCATTGCTCTTGTTCCAGGCGTCCCAAAGCAGGGCGAGCGACATCATGAACACTACCCAGAGCAGGGTGCGGCGAATATCGGTCATGGGGAAGTCTTTTCGCGGGAAGTGGAAAGTGAAGAGAACAGGCCACCGGCACGGACTGGCACCGGGTCATGGCCGCCCTCGCACCAGGGATGGCAGCGCGCCAAGCGGCGCAAGGTCAGGTAGCTGCCGGCAGCGGCACCGTGCTGCTGCAGCGCTTGCAGCGCATAGGCCGAGCAGGTAGGTTCAAAGCGGCACGAGCTGCCCAGCCAAGGGCTGAGGAAGAACCGGTAGGCCCGAACCAGCGCGAGCAGCAGCCGTTGAGGCAAAGCGACGATCTGACGGAGCATTGTGTTGCCGCTCAGGCCGACACGCGACGTGCGGCATCGGCCAACACGCCGGCCAGCTCGGTCCCGGCACAAACCCTCAGTGCATCTGAGGCCGCACTCGGGAAGGCGATGCGGTCGAAAGGCGAACGAAGCCGCACCACCCACAGGCCAGGGGCCAACCCCGCTTGCGCCGAGGCAGCAGAGCGAATCTGGCGCTTGAGCAAAGTGCGCGTCACCGAACGACGAGCATGCCGCTTGGGCACCACGACACCTAGCCAGCAAGCCTGTGGAACAGAGTCATCCACAGCCGCGCCCTGTTCGAGTGCCTGATCTGTTGACAACTCGGCTGAAAGCGCTCGAGAACGGGCTTTCGCAGGCCGACTGGGGCAGCTTTCGAGGTAGTGCACTGCAAAGTGCGCACTGCGCGCTCGGATGGGTGACCCCAGCACACGTTCGAAATCAACGGATCGCACAATGCGACCGATCACGGCGTGACCGGGGTGCGGCAGCGAGGCCGACAGGCCTCAGACAGCCAGACGCTTGCGGCCCTTGGCGCGGCGTGCGTTGATCACGGCACGGCCGCCGCGGGTCTTCATGCGGACGAGGAAGCCGTGGGTGCGGGCGCGGCGGGTCTTGGAGGCTTGGTAGGTGCGTTTCATGATGGATCCTGCTGAACGGGGCTAAGCTCTCGACCGCTGCGCGCAGCATCTCTGCCGCGGCTCGTCTCTTCTACTGCTACCCACCGTCATTGAACGTTCCCGAAAAGGGCTCCGGGAAACCCACTATTACACCAAAAACCCCTTGCAAAGTCAAAGACTTGCACGGCGACATGCGCCTGCGCGAGGCTATTGACCGGTCCGCCAAAACTGTGGATAACCGCGTTTTCCCGATCCTTCGCGACGTAGAATCCCGCCGCTCCAAGAAGACTTTTCCACAATATGAGCGCTGATCTCTGGCAACGCGGCTGCGAGCGACTCGCCGCGGAGTTGCCCGAACAACAATTCAACACCTGGATCCGCCCCCTGCCTGCTGCCGACGTCACTGACGATGGCGGCGATGGGGCGGTGGCGTCTCTGCGGGTGCCCAATCGCTTCAAGCTGGACTGGATCCGCAACCAGTACGCCGGCCGCATCGAAGCCGTGTTGAGCGAACTCGCCGGCAAGCCTGTGCGACTCGACCTGACGCTTGCGGCCCGCGAAGTCACGGCCGTCCGCATCCCCACTGTCTCGGTCCGCACCAACGGACCAATGGCTGTCACGCAGGCTTTCAACGGCCATGGCCACAGCAACGGGGCGGCTGTATCGCCCACGTCGGCCCGCTTGTCGGGTGACACCAATTCGGCCTCGCTACCACGCCACCGCCTGAATCCGGCGCTGACCTTCGACACCCTGGTACCCGGCCGTGCCAACCAGATGGCGCGTACCGCGGCGCTGCACGTCGCCGGCGCGCCGGGCCAGATGTACAACCCTTTGTTCATCTACGGCGGTGTCGGACTGGGCAAGACACACCTGGTGCATGCCGTCGGCAACGCGCTGTTGGCCGACCGCAGCGACGCCCGTGTTCTGTACCTGCACGCCGAGCAGTTCATCACCGATGTGGTGAAGAACTACCAGCGCAAGACCTTCGACGAATTGAAGGCCAAGTACCACCAGCTCGACCTGCTCTTGATCGACGACGTGCAGTTCTTCGCCGGCAAGGAGCGCACGCAGGAGGAGTTCTTCAACGCCTTCGAAGCGCTGCTGGCCAAGAAGGCCCACATCATCATGACCAGCGACACCTACCCCAAGGGGTTGGTGGACATCGACGAGCGCCTGACCTCGCGCTTCGACGCCGGTCTCACGGTCGCCATCGAACCGCCCGAGCTCGAGATGCGCGTGGCCATCCTGATGCGCAAGGCCGACCTCGAAGGCACGCCGATGCCCGAAGACGTGGCCTTCTTCGTCGCGAAGAACGTGCGCGCCAACGTACGCGAGCTCGAAGGCGCACTGCGCAAGATCCTGGCTTACTCGCGTTTCTCGCAGAAGGACATCAACATCCAGCTCGCGCGCGAGGCCTTGAAGGACTTGCTGTCGATCCAGAACCGCCAGGTCGGCGTCGAGAACATCCAGAAGACTGTGGCTGATTTCTACAAGATCAAGGTCGCCGACATGTACAGCAAGAAGCGACCGGCGAGCATTGCCCGGCCACGCCAGATCGCGATGTACCTCGCCAAGGAAATGACGCAGAAAAGCCTGCCCGAGATCGGCGAGCTCTTCGGCGGCCGCGACCACACCACGGTGCTGCATGCGGTCCGCAAGATCGCTGCCGAGCGCCAGAAGAACACCGAACTCAACCAGCAGCTCCATGTGCTGGAACAGACACTGAAGGGTTGAGCACGATGTCAAGTCACAAGCCTGGGGACAACTTCATGACAACTTTCGAGCTGTCCACAGGCCTTGTCACTTGTTCAAAGTTGTTGTCTGCGACTCCCGTCTTTGCGAGGCATTCGCGCACAGGGTTGGCGGCAAGATAAGCGGTTGATGGAAAAGGGGAAAATGACGTTCTCCACAGAAAACGTCGTCCTCTACTAAGACGACTAAATTAAGAGGTTCACATGATTGTCTTGAAGGCAGCACAAGAAAAAGTTCTGAGTGCTCTGCAAGCCGTCTCGGGCATCGTCGAGCGCCGGCACACCTTGCCCATCCTGGCCAACGTGCTGATCCGCAAGACCGGCTCGCAGATCGAGTTCACCACCAGCGATCTGGAGATCCAGGTCCGCACCATGGCCGAACTCGACGGCGATGCGTCCAACTTCAGCACCACTGTCGGCGCCCGCAAGCTGATCGACATCCTTCGGTCGCTGCCAGCCGACCAAATAGTCACGCTCACCTCGAACCAGAACAAGTTGACGCTGCAAGGCGGCAAGAGCCGTTTCACGCTGCAGACGCTGCCCAGCGACGACTTCCCGCTGGTGCAGGAAGCCGCCGATTTCGGCCCGGTGTTCAGCGTGCCGCAAAAAACGCTCAAGCTGCTGATCAACCAGGTGCACTTCGCGATGGCGGTGCACGACATCCGCTACTACCTCAACGGCATCCTGTTCGTGGCCGAAGGCAAGAACCTCACGCTGGTGGCAACCGACGGTCACCGTCTTGCATTGGCGCAGGCCACACTCGATGTCGAGATCCCGAAGCAAGAGGTCATCTTGCCGCGCAAGACGGTGCTCGAACTGCAGCGTTTGCTGAAGGACGAAAAGGACGGGGACAACAGCGGACCGATCGAGATGCGCTTTGCTGGCAACCAAGCCAAGTTCAGCTTCAGCGGCATGGAGTTCGTGACCAAGCTGGTCGAGGGCAAGTTCCCCGACTACAACCGCGTGATCCCGAAGAACCACAAGAACCACATCACGCTCGGCCGTGCGCCTCTGCTCGCGAGCTTGCAACGGGCGGCCATCCTCACCAGCGAGAAGTTCAAGGGCGTGCGCGTCAACATCGAGCCCGGCACCTTGCGCATCGCGTCGAGCAATGCCGAGCAGGAAGAGGCGAAAGAAGAACTCGAGATCGACTACGGCGGCGACGCCATCGAGATCGGCTTCAACGTCACCTACCTGATGGACGCACTGGCCAACATGAGCGTCGAGATGGTCAAGCTCGAACTGCAAGACACCAACTCCAGCGTCTTGATCACCGTGCCCGAGCAGGCCGGATTCAAGTACGTCGTGATGCCGATGCGCATTTAAAACGGCCTCGATGGCCTCATCTGATTGAAAGCGGGCTCAGGCCCGCTTCAACGCTTTTACCGGGGCTGCAACGCAGTGGATGCAGCCCGAACCGTGAGCCTCTAGCAGCAATGACCGACGTGCAAAACCTCCCCGAAGACGACGCCGCCAAGAAGGCCGCCACGGCAGCCGACTACGCCGCCTCGAGTGCCGCCTATGGCGAAGGCAGCATCCAGATCCTCGAAGGCCTGGAGGCCGTGCGCAAGCGCCCTGGCATGTACATCGGCGACACGTCCGATGGCACCGGCCTGCACCACCTGGTGTTCGAAGTGGTCGACAACTCGATCGATGAGTCTTTGGCCGGCTATTGCGACGACATCGTCGTCACGATTCACAGCGACAACTCCATCAGCGTCACCGACAACGGCCGCGGCATTCCCACTGGCGTGAAGATGGACGACAAGCACGAGCCCAAGCGCAGTGCAGCCGAAATCGCACTGACCGAGTTGCATGCTGGCGGCAAGTTCAACCAGAACAGCTACAAGGTCTCGGGCGGCCTGCACGGTGTGGGTGTGAGCTGCGTCAACGGCCTGTCGAAGTGGCTGCGCCTCACGGTGCGCCGCGACGGCAAGGTCCACTTCATGGAGTTCAAGCAAGGCATTCCGCAAGACCGCCTGCTCGAAAAGCGCGATGGCTTCGATGTGTCGCCCTTGAAGGTGATCGGCGAGACCGAAAAGCGCGGCACCGAGGTCCACTTCCTGCCCGACCTGGAGATCTTCTCCAATATCGACTTTCACTACGACATCCTCAGCAAGAAGCTGCGCGAGCTGAGCTTC
>Ga0307513_10005282_pt1 | contig 17092 bp, 22 predicted proteins | sample 15_EM_MG_FD_202174 | JGI IMG/M metagenome (GOLD analysis project Ga0307513, IMG submission 202174) | Populus trichocarpa ectomycorrhiza microbial communities from riparian zone in the Pacific Northwest, United States - 15_EM | ecosystem: Host-associated > Plants > Roots > Unclassified | place... | reverse complement strand
AACAGCCCCTAGGTTTATCAGGGTCTGGCACTAATCTTGCTCGCAGTTCTAGTTTCGCCCCCATTCCCTTTTTGTTACGTGCGCACATATGTAGTAACACCCATTGATATGTTTTGTAGTTACTGGTTGACGTGGCCACACTTCATTATTGATAGTGGGACTTAAATTTTATGACTTGTTATGAATGCGCGCACATTAAGTACACTTGCCCGGGCCTAATAATAAGCCGCGCGCGAGTCTCTTCAGTACGCAATTCGTCATTATTGATGTACGCGTGCGTTCACTTGATCAACTAGTCTGGGTCTCACTAATGATCCTTATTAAGTCTTAGTTCTACTTGTAAGATTATAAATAATAAGGTAAAATCGCAAAGTTTCGTGTATAAACCAATACGACCCTTATCACTGGAAACAAAATCGACCAACCCAACACCGACATCCACCACGAAAAAAACCACTGCCGTCCCAACCCTATCCTACCCCTCGTCAATGCCAATACTCTGATTCTCGGACAAAACCACATCGTAAACACCCTCCGAATCACAACCTCCCCACCAAAACCACACTTGACATCGGAAACAATGCCCGTCATCGCATCTCCCAAAAGGCTGCTCGTATTTCCCGACATTAACTCTGACCCCACACTCTTTGGACATTTTAGCAGATATTTCCCTAATACCTTACCTTTTCGACACCATTTCTCTGTTCTTATTTTTTCTTTTTGGGTTAATTTTCTTTTTATACAGTCCTTTTTCATATAGTCTTTTGTTCATACAGTCTTTTTTTGTGTGTTCAAGGGCGAACACATCTTGGAGGGGGGCAGATGTGGCTGTGCTGAGCCAATCCTGATCGTCATAGTGTAGCCTGTCATAGTCACACATTTTCCATCATCATACCATGTCAGACCGTCGCATTCCCGCCCCAGACCCGATCCCAGCTCGAGGTGGTCCCAGACCCCCTCCAACGTACTAGATAATGATGGCCCAATTATGATTTGATTCAAACTCCTTGTCAACGAGGTGCTGGACCTTCCTGATGTTCGCTAAGGTATGCGCAACGACTTGAGGTGATACACTTAGTGTTTGAAGGTTAGGTTAGTTAACTGGAAATTAACTGAGACCGGACCGGACTCTAACCGATCAGGACCGCAAAATTACCTAACCGATACTAACCGTAACTGCGGTCCGGTCAGCGGTTAGTTCAAAATTAGAAATATAACTAACTGCAAATAACCGGTCCTGACCGGTCCTAACCGGTCTTTCAATGCTAAAATTCTACTCAAATGTTCCCCTATTTACGAGTTTTTTAATGACCCTAAAATCATAATTTTTGGTTCACAATTAAAAGAGTTATGACTAATTCGATGAAATGTGACTTATGGTAACCAAGTCACTTGTGTGATGATACAGTTGGAACGTCTCATTCCTCCCACCATCATGCAACCCACCCGCCGCTGTTGTCAACCCTATGGCGAATACACCTCAACGTTCAACCGAAGCCACCAAGAATCTGCAACTGCCCCCCCTCTGCGCCTCTGGTCCACCCACAGTGAGTTGTATTGTCAACCACTGCCGCATGTGAGCTTGCCACATCACCACTAACCCAATGCGAGCTTGCCTGATCCCCAGGTTACTTTCATTTCTTGCCCCTCCCCTCCTTGAGGGATGTGGGCATCCACGCCGCCTGCCACATCATCCGCAGCACCATGGCCCACAACAGCGACAGCAAGCGCCGAGCACAGGTGGGCGGGTGTATCGACAGGCGGCGAGTGTATCGGCAGGCGGCGGGTGTATCGACAGGCGGTGGGTGTATCGACAGGCAGCGGGTGTACCGACAGGCGGCGGGTGTATCGACGGGAGGCGGGTGTATCGACCACAGGGCAGGTATATCAACAACAGGGCATGCATATCGACAGGAGACGTGCATATCAACACCAAGGCAGGCGTATTGACGACGGGGCAGGCACATTGATGGCGGGCAGGCAGTATCGCTCAACCCCAGGCAACGTTACTGGCCCAACAGGATGCGAGGTGGCGTTTCACCCACATGCCGCCTCACTGGCTCCATTCCTTCTACAAGCCTATAAACTTATATTAGAATTAATATATTAAGTCAGTACTTTATGCACATATAATTGGTTATAACCAATCCTAACTGGTCCTAACTGGTCCTAACCAAGACCAGTTATAACTGGTTATATAACCACAATTAACCGCAATTAACTGGTCTGCATCAGTTCGGTTAGGTTAATTTGAGTTTTCGAAATAAAGCAGACCGGTCTCAGTCTCAGTTAGGCGCCCAGGGACCAAAAAACCGGACCGGACCGGACTTTTAAACACTAGATACACTTGCGAAGTTGCAGCAGAGTACGAAGATCGAGCCTTTCATGATGGTGTGAGGTTGTGGTGAATGTAGGACTTGGTGTTAAAGAAATTGTTAAACAAGTGTAAATGATGTTGTTGATCTTGGTGAAGATCTTGTCAAATGAGTGTAAACGATGTTTTTGATCTTGGTGAAGACCTTGCCAAACGAGCGTAAATGATATTGATATCTTATTAAATGAGTGTCAATGATGCACGAACAAGGACCAATGAATGTCAATGATACTTAATGTCTTCCGAGCTTACGGAGTCACTTGAGTATACACATGATAACCCACAATATGCGAGCTCTCCAAGACCGTTTCGCGATGCGAAAACAAGGATCTCGTAGTATTTTGTGGCCAGTGAGATGTGTTAATTCATTCTGCTATTCTGTGAATTACCTGTACTTACATTCTAAGGGTGCTTAGCACTTCGCAGTCATGTGATAAAAGGTTAATTGCGCAGTCTGCTTCTCCGAAAGCCCTTTGTTTTCCAAAGTCGCGACTGGCAATGAGGTCAACACATTCTATATATTTATTCAGAGCGAAAGGATTCTAGTTCTTTCCTGTCTTCCATCATGGATCCCCTACCCACTCCCCCTAATACTGCTCCGCCTCTTACTGCGCCCGTACGAGGATGAGGAGGAATGCGAGGACGAGGAGGAACACGAGGATGAGGAGGAATGTGAGGACGAGGAGGAATGCAAGGACGAGGAGGAATGCAAGGATGAGGAGGAATGCAAGGACAAGGAGGAATGCAAGGATGAGGAGGAATGCGAGGACAAGGAGGAATGCGAGGACAAGGAGGAATGCAAGGACAAGGAGGAATGCGAGGACAAGGAGGAATGCAACCACCAGGAGGAGGAAGAGGAGGCACCCCAGCACCAGAAACACAAACGCCGTGTCCAGATAGTGGTGCTAAGACAGGGGATAAGCATGGTGCTAGTTCACCAGCGCCAGGTGAAAGCGACTCACCCAAGAAATCTTGTGGAGATGTTTCATAACGCACCTGTTGGGCCTCCTAATTCTTGGGTCCCCCCTGGTATTTATCTCCTCCCAAATCCCCTCCCAAATCCCTTTGTCAAGTGATATTGCACCGCCCACATCCCTCTGGGATTCAGGGAAGGGGAGGTGCGGGTGCAGCTGGATACTTGAGGCGTTGATTGTCGTGCCCACATCCCTCAAAAGAGGGGAGGGGCAGATGGTGGGCATGAAATTTGTCGATTGAGGTGAGTTCAATGGCACATGTTGAATGTGGTGGGAGCAGTGAAGAGTGAATGCAACATTAACCGACACGGTTGATGTTAATTCAAACTCCGCTCCCACGCACAATCATCATGCTCAATCTTAATGCCTTGTAGCCCAATTAGAAATATAAAACCTCTATAATTTAGTTAAAATAGTAACTGTATAGTATCCCAAATTTTGCGCAGAAATATCAGCAATTGAATATGTTATTAAGAAAGTGGGATTTCTGAAAATAGAATGGACGAACTCACTAACATACCTTATGTTAGTTCTGTGTTTCAACTTCTGTAGTAGGTAGAAGATAGACTTGAATATGTTTTATTAGACATATTACATGATATTTACATATGCATGGTAAGACCCTCGATGGTTGTGAGATATGGAATAATCAAAATTGAGTGAGGTTGAACATTGACTGTAAGATTAGCTTCAGTACATTGGGTCAATAGTAGTTCAATAGGTACATAAAGATTTACTCCAAACTAGTAGTGGTGGATTTTAGAATTCAATATTACTATCTAATATACATCATTATTTCTACTTACTTGGAGCTTTTGGGCTCAGGATAGGTTAAATAAGATCTAGGATGGCAATGAAGCATAGTAAACTGAAATATATGGTGAATTCTTACACTTGGGAAATGAATCTTCAGGGCGAAGCACCAATATAAGGAAGTAATTTCTGTTCTATTAACATTCCGTCGTTTTATTTTCAACTCCGGAGGATATCTACACCCTCCTGGCCATCGACAATGACGATGACAGGGAGAGGCACCAAGGCGGCCCGGGTTTCCCAACCAATCAGATGATCCCCGGGCACCACCGAAATACAATCAACCATGTTGAACATTGTTGATCTTGTCTCTCACCACCACCATCACCATTGTTGTGACCGCCACCCCATCTTGGCCCCTCCCCTCCATTGAGGGATGTGGGTTGATGGCCACCCAGGATCATGCCCCTCCACCTTGTAGGTGATGTGGGCCGATCCTTACAACAACCCATCGAGCCTGCATGAACGCCTCCCCCCCCAGAGGGATGTGCACCTATCTGGATGGATCCAAGGATTTGGGGAGTGCAGGACTCCACCAACGAGTGGATCCACAACGAACGATACCAGTCCAGCAGGGAGGGGTAGGAAGTCCACAAGGTCCACAAGGGTGGGAAGAGTTGGGTACGATGATGCAAGCAATAATACCTGTGACAACAACAACCAGTGTAGCACTGGGTTAGGACTTGACAACAACAACACCAGATGCGACCATGGTGAGAGGTGCGATGTGAGTCTGACCAAAGAAACAACAAACACCAAAACACACACACAAGCGGAGCGAGGCTCAATGACCAAGCAACGCGATCCACACAAAATTAGTGTTGAAGACACTAATAAATCCTGACTGTGACTGTGGGTATGTAATTTATTTGAATTTCAACGATGCAAGGGCTTAGTTTTGCCACCTCGCGGTTCGTTTATTGTGGTGAGGAGTTATTCACAACCAATTCTAAGATTGAGAGGTCTTAGAAGTGTTCTTCCGAAGATGTACAAATTTTATGCAAGGTTTATTGAATATAAATGTGTAGATCCCGTTGTATTGCTCGATTTCGAAGATATAAGGATATTCTGCAATTTCTAGATCGTAGACGCTGTTCTGTATGCTCTGGGGTCTGTTTCAACCATTCACAAGGCCTGTTTCAGCCGTCTGATGCAACAATTAAACCAATTAAGCGCTGGAGCTCAATGTCTTGTCTGTTCTGATCACAAAATCTCGTTCTATATCGTTCTGATCTCTTGCAATGAAGCCAATCGTCTCAGTCTTTTCGTTCTCACACTGGGGCTCTACCCAATCGACCAACAAAAGAGCTAAGAAGGTTGCTTGTTTTATTTTTACAAATACTCAAACTTATATACTGTACAAACTGTTTGGATCGATCTTTACAATAAAATATATTCTACGATCCAAAAACCTGTCCAAATGTCGCGTGTATTCCTTTCTTAGAGATCTGTGAGCCACCTGACCTATCTCTAAGTCCGAGACACCTCAAGGATTCCAAGGAACACTATCTAAGACGCAGTACCTGAGACGCACGTTCTATGTTTCTTTTATGCGGTTCTTGGTGGTCCCTCTGGTCCACCACATATGCAGCCCCGCCGTCTACATGTTCCTATTTCTTTATCTCAATTCGTCATGCATCCCCTTTATCCAAAAGAGGCAACCAGTAGATCCCATCGCATTTATTTGATGCCACCACACCTTGTCTTATCCTTCCATATGTGACTGTTATCTCTTGATCTAGCTCCTGATCAAAATCATCATGATCTTTGACCGCTGCATCCGTCTTCTAGAGTCAGAATGCAAGACCATCGTTTTCAGCGTGCACTCCTTCAGTCAAGCCTATCTTGAATGGATTCTACCCAATTCTCATCTTAGATAGCTTTCTTATCCTAGCTGTGAAGCTTCTTTCAGTCTCTGGTCCATGGTTTCCTAAGTTCAAGTCTTTCTTAGCTAGACACTACCACTACCAAAGAAGGTAACCAGTAATTGCCGTCGCATTTGTTTGACACCTCTTTGTGCCGTCTTATCTATTCTTGCGCGATTGTGTTTCTTATCTTTAATCAGCACCTCCGATTGTGGATATGAGTGATCTTCAGCAACCTTATTCAGCTTTGCTGCTCAATATGCTAGATCGCTGTCTTCGACTACTCGCGCATCTTCTTAGATACATTATATCTTCCACGGCTTCCATTCGGTCTCCATCTTAGATGATCCTTCATCTTAGAAATCAGATCCCCAGAATATAATCATCAGTTTCTAAGATTCTTTCAGATCTTCGGCAAGTTTATTCTTCACTCCCCCCTTGGTAATCAATGCTTCTAGTTTCCTAACTCGGAAGATTAGGTCTTAGAGCAGTTTCTAAGGTAGCCTATTACTCCGGGATGTCTCTGAGTCTACAGACGCGACCTATTTCTTAGATCATGCATGCTGTTGCTACTGTCACTCCCTGTTTGGGCGCTTTTCTTAGAAATCTTAGTCATCGAAGGCTCGTCGACCGGGTTCTCATCGCGTGCCTCTGCTATTATCCTTCTGAACCGTGTAGACATTATTTCAGGTGAGAAATCACAAAATCTCATGATTTTCAGGGCCGGTTGCATAACTGTCCTATCAACAGGTAGGGGGTGACCAGTGTACCAAGGAAGTGGGAAGCCCGGCCAGTGCGTGATGAAAACGAACCACGACCTTCATTGTGGTTCATTTCATCTTTTTCTTCTCTTCTCCCTCCCCGGTTGCTGACTTCTAACCAGAGGCCAACATATTGACTGAGGCCAGAAGGATCCTCCTCTCCTGGATGGCCCCTCAACAATGCCGGGGCAGGTGATTTGACGACAACACCGGCCAGGAGGATGAACGCGAGTTCAACAGAGGGATGGGTGAAGCAGGGTAGAAGGAACAATGGGGTGGCAGGGCATGGAAGGACCCAGCGGTGCATCACGAAAACGAACTACAACTTTTGTCATAGTTCATTTTCTCAATCTCTTTTTGCCTTCTTCCCATTGCTAACCTCCACTCCCAATGCCAGGGTAACGAAGAGCGCCACGACCAAGACGAGACACTGGCATAAGGAACGACGACATGCCACCACCCTGACCTTGCGACCCATGTCACCGCCCAGTGAGGGGGTTGGGTACACTATGATGAGGAGAAGCCACCCCACCACAGAATGGAATGCCAACAACGACAATAGCAGCCAAACGGCGCCTGACGACACCTATGATCATGCATATGGCCCATCAACAATACATACAGCCCATCAACGATATGTACAACCTATCAAGATGAGGATGAAGCGCTGAGGTAAGGAATGCGATGGCAATGAGAGCAGCAAGCTGCCAGGGGGGATTGACACTCAGGCGATGAGCGGGGCAGAGCCAGGCGGGCTCTGCCTTGTTTTTATTGTATTTTACCTCCCATTTCATGTAGCTAGCCACAAACCCAAGGAGGGATATGCTCCTTGGGGAATATATCTATTTTTTATGATCTTTTGATATCTATGATAAGATAACCTGGATATTCATCACATGGCACATCCAAACCCATTCATGTGCATCCACCCATTCCCGCCTCCACAGAGGCATGAAAAAGAGTGTAGTATGTTTAAATAGCTTAGAACTACTCAAATATATTTTTTTAAGTATAAAGAACCGAGCCCAACGAGCCCAGGAGCAAAACTGAGCCTGAGGAAGCCAACTGGCACCACTTGCCTAATTTGGAAAACTCCACAAATTTGGCACCATATAAACACTCTCCAGCCTCCTCCCGCTCCCCCTGGAGTGCCAAAACATCCCAGATGGGCGTAATGAACCCTGCTACCCCCAAAATATACAATTTCCCACCCAAAATCCCCCCCGACAAGCCCAACAGCGAGCGCACCACCCGACCACTGCTTTTGGCATTGTTTACATGTACCTGCCAGTGCCCCCCAACCCTGCTCAACAGCCCCACCCCCCTACACTACCCCACCCTCTCATCCGGCACCCTCGGCATACCAAAGACCCTATTACTAATCCTAACCAGCCCTGGCACCATGGCAATACTCCTTTTTTTTGGGTGGTGGGGAATACCCAGTGTGGATTTATGATATGGTTCACACAAGTCCCAGGTATTGATATAGAAATGTAGCATCTAAGGCTGATTATAAAATGCGCATAAATAAACTTCTCTTGATAAATAAAGACTGGTACACCATTGACATGGATGCAGCTACTCCTGAGATGGTTCTTTTTTATTAGTACATCTCCCACGATAGTTGAAATGCTGGACTAATCCCTGGTCCTTTTGTCTTCCATTAGAACAGAAATCCCGTTCTTTGGAAATGCCATGAAAACCTGGTGTGATGCCCCACAGGGTGTGATAATATCACGACCTGGAATCTGAATTTGATTAAGACCTGTGCTTTTTTTCTCCTTCCTCTGTCTTGTAAAGGGATAAACACCTCATACGACAAGAAAAATGCTGGTTTGTGCACTTGTGCTATGTATTTTGAACTTTGCTGACTCTCACCACTTAGCGCAAGAATTAGAGGCCCTTTCTATATGTCGTCTCACAAATGAATATGGCCCTGTGCATACAGTGTCCATCAACAAGGTAATTTGGGCCCGTTGGTCGAAATATCCTGCTGAGAATACTTTTTCAGCCCAATAGCTGGATGTCCCAGTATGTTGTTGTACCAGCAGGCCCCACTTGGATTTTAGCAACCATTGGAGCATCCCCGGACATGAATGAAGAATTTGTGTTGGCTTTCCAAGGCATTATTTGCAAGAAGGATCTTCCTCCTTTCACCAAAAAAGTCGGGTAGGTGCTTTAGTTAACTCATATTCCGCTATCATCAATTGTCTCCTAGACCAACCAGCCCCCATGTTAGACATCTTCGTCAAAGCCTGACCCTCACAGGCTTCAATGCACCGACCTTTCAAAGTGTGTCAGAAAATATTGCCGCAGTTCATGACTTGTTCGGCCATTTTGTTGGTAAAGAGTCACTGCAAGAGCTCACTGCCACTGGCATGTTCGGGGAATATGTTTCCATTGACATGTCAAACTGCTATTTCACTCCCTGCCGGCAAGAAACTCTGGGAACAACTGAAATCCCATTCTCCACAGATGTTGACCTGCATGGATTTCTTGTGAAAGCTGCAGGAACAAGCTTGGTTCACACTGATGAGAATGCGGTGCATTATTATGAAAGGGTTTTAAAAAACAATGGCAAAGATTACAGGTAAACATTATTATTCATTTTTATTCAGTTGTAACATGATATTTGCTCAGATTCGTACCCACCAAACCTATCATGTTCTCTACAGGAGATATTGTTGAAGTTCAGGTGTCCTTTGCATTGCTGCCACTTCAAGAGAAGAAATATAAATTGTCCCTAATTTTGAGAAGCCTGACACTCTTTGATTCAAGCTACACTCAGGTAGGTATAATTTCCATTCGCAAATGTATGCTTGGCGATATTGAATCTACAACCCAGCGCACTAATGCAGACCACTTTTCACACGCATTGGCACTCAAGAAAATGATCGCTTTGAAATGAAGGGTAGGTTATACAGATGAAGAAATTGGGATGATGTGGGCAAAGTTGGCAAGAATGGAAATTGATAGCGAAGAGGCAGAAGTTTCATCACAAACCATAGTCTCTTCCTCACAAAACCTTGATTAAATATTTTATGTATGCAAAGTTGATTATGTCCTGTAATTAATTGCTGTTTTGCACCTATGCTTATCGTGCACAAGTACAATTTCCCTAACATTCAAGGTATATTTGCTGTTATTCAAGTTTTGAATCATCCACATTTGGCGACATCAGCATTTGCTTCCTCCACAAGCTCCCATAATGGTCTGCATGACTATTTCCATTGCTACTAAGGTTCACTTATTCACGTTTCATTGCATCCTTAGGTCCCGTATGCCAAATGAACAGTATGTATTTTAAACTCTTCGCGGTCCCTTGCTAATTCTGTGGTAGTCCCAATTCTCGATATCCGTGTTTTCAGCCGCACTCCTGCACTATGTTTTTTATTTGAACCCTAATGTACAGGTCCAGATTCAATGGCATCGGATAGACCAAACACATGCAAGCAAACAGTTGCTGGAGGTTTTATATTTGTATGTGTTGATATCTAAAGTTTGTGCCACAGTGCAGGTGGAGACTAAAACGGAAAATTGCAAGGCGTCGAGGCCATTTACCCGCCAACATCGCACATCATGAACCACAGATTACCTTAGTATTTCCAGTATGTCTATTTTTATTATTATAAATCTAACATTCTACAACATCTAACAAGCTTTTTTTAAGCTACATTGGTTGACATGGAGCGTGTACTTAGCCACAGTATACTGATCTTGTCCCATGTTCAGAGCCGCCTTTCTGCCCAATCCACATGCGCCCTCCTGTGTCTTGGAAGTTGGAGTTTACTGGGGTATATCAAGAATTCTGATGTAGAGGCTGTTGCTAGGATGCCAGATGTTGAGGGCAATGTAGAGGAGGAGCTCGAAGAGGGTTGGGATAGCATATTATTATAGCTTGAAGTCATATTATTTTATTGTGTAACATGAGGTGAACGACTAAATTATGGTAGGCACAGAATAACGACACTGACCATTATGAGAACTGGTGGAGGATGCGAACATGATGTCATCAAAATTGAAAGATAAAAAACAGAGAGCGAAGAGACATACCTTGAGTGATAATTAAATTGTTTCAACTTGTCCATAGTAAGGACAGTTAAAACAAGATGAACTATGGGGGTTTCGTTATTGGGCACATTGGAGATCATTTTTCCTTCTGGGAAATAATTATATTACTACAGTCATCCACCGGCTAATGATACACCACCCCCCAGTGATACACTTTTGTTACATTAATAACTTTCTTTAAAATGCATATTTTTTTATGAAGTAAATTTCCTTCAGAACCTTTACATTTTATCTATCTATAATCAAAATTTCAAGAGCATTGAATGAGTTCCAGGCATTGCCACATCTTGTTCAAAAGTGGGATTTTTACGGAATTAGCTGAGAACTGTCCCACCACCCAATGATACACCAGTGTTTTGACAATTTCTCAACGAGAACATCTCCAAATACCCTGAAATTTGGAGTACGTATGTTACTTATATTATGTATATTTACTATGTATTTATCCTGGCAAAAAAATGTTCTGTTAAATTTAAATTCAATATTTAAGATTTCAGTGTATCTTTAGCCAGTGGATGACTGTACCTACAGTGATTTTACATGTAAGTGGACCCTTTCCATAGGTTGCAGGAATCCCTCGTTATCTTATCTTAGAATAACCATGAGCGTACGGTCCGACATTTGTTTGGCGGTATGCTGCAACATTACAGGTGCCAAACACTGCACAAACAATGTCTGTTCGAACGGCGTTTATTTGGTGTATTGTTTGTTCTGCAAGCAGCTGTTCATTCTCCCTCATTCCAACACCACCACCCGCGCCATCACCGCCTCAATTCCCTCTCAAACACATACAACCACCTGGCAAGTAACCCCTCCCCTCTTGTGAGATGTGGGCTCAAAAAACAACGCCCCAGCAAGCACAGAATAAATCCCACCCACAGCCGCCCCTCCCCTTTTCCAGAGGGATGTGGGCGGCTCATTCTCGCCGCTCGATGGAGGAATTGGGGAGGGAGAGCCACAAGGGGGGATCCATGATGTGAGAGGCCCACCTGGTGCATCACGAACCGAAACCATGACAAATGTCGTGGTTTCATTTTTACCCTTCCTCCTTTGCTAGTCCCATCCTGACATTGTTGCACCCGAATTGACAGGATGAACCATCAGTGGTCACCACTCGCAACCTCTTACGATAGGTATCCCATCGACGACACATAGCACAACACACCCCGCTTCGACAACACAGCTGCTCGACAACACACAGCTGCTCGACACCCCACCACCCATCGACAACAAACACCACCCGTCGATGACATGTAGCATTATCGAACAACAGATAACGCCCGTCGATGAAACATACGGCCCCTAGACGATGTGTATGGCCACACAAAGGTGGAAGAAGGGCAGAGCCATGCCCTTTGGTTTTGTTTATTTTATATATATATTACATGTACCTAGACACAAATCTGAGGAGGGGCAACCCTCCTCATGGAAATTTCATTCATTTATTTTAACTTACACCCTATGTGTGAGCATTAAGGAAGGTGCATATTGTTATCTAAGATAAGATAGTACATACTCATGCTCCAAAAATAGGAACAACATACTTGACAACATATATTGCCATCCATTTCCGTCCCTAATGCACAGAAAAAAGTTGAATAGGCTCTGAGCAATTGTAGCTACAATACATATATATATTGTGATTAAAAAATAAGCCCAATGTCCCAAACAACGAGAGCGACCCCGGAGCGCCTAATGGCTGACGTGTTCTATAAATAGTACACGTCATCTGATGTACCCCGCCCGCATCCATCCCATCCCCCCCCCAATAGCCGCGAAAAGGGCAGGATAAGTCTTCATTAGTGTAATAGACCCTAAATACATTTTGTAACATACCTTTTTTCCATCCCCTACGTGCCCAACGGTGATCCTGAGCCTGAGGAAGCCCCACTGATGCATTTGGCAATTATGATCGGATCAAAGATGGGATCAAAGTTTCTTGAGCACCGAGTTAAGAAGCACAAAATTTTGGCAGGGCCAGGTCGATATAAGAACGAATCCTTGTAAACTCGGACTCGTAACTTGAAAGGTCGTTGAAAACTGAGTATAGGTCAAAGTAGTAGTAGTGGAACTGGGAGGTAGATCACGTCCATAGCTTGACTTATTTGGAAAATGTGCCGCTGGCCCATTCCAATATAGGATTGGTGTTGGACTTACAGTCCTTGCCCCTCAGTCGTCCACATCCGGATCTGTTCCCACGGCTCATATCTAGTGTATTCCGTAGATATTCGCTGTGTCCCTTGATCTGAATCCATCATTTTCACCCGTCGTGTCTCGTCTCCGCGCTCCTGTCAACAGGTTATGGGCCCCGCCGCAACGCCATAGACGATTTTTCACGCCAACCGCCTTCCTCTCGGAACCAGCTTGAACTTTATCTTATCTAATTACCATCCGACTTTGAGGCTTTCATACTGTGCCTTCGTCCGACGTCGACCTTAGCCCATCGGTTTCCGAGTGCGCTGTCGAATCTTCTCGTATCAACAATATCTCAAATCTCAAGAAGCCAGGAACCCGATAGCCTGTAGGCATCCGGTCAACAGGAACCCGACAGTCAATCAACATCCGGCCATCCCCTGCACTTCTTTACAGTTTTCTCTGTTCTCTTCTCGACTCTGCAGTGATTTACTGTATTTCCGTTGTGCAATCGTTTCGTGCCCGCATTAACAGCCGGCTTCCGACGCAGAACATCACTACCCCTCTGGTTTCTCGCATCTTTCTTCTCTACCTCAAGCTTCGGTCCTCAAAATTTACAACTTTCCGCTCTCTGTTCGTCGTTGCAGTCAATTTTACTGTATCTTCGTCGCACACCCGCGATTTGCCCGCATCTCCAGCCAGCTCCGTCGCAGAGCTTTTCTCTGGGTCCGTCCCGGCATCTGGCTTCGCATCCATACGATTCTCGAAAACCTGCATCTTTGCAGTCTGTCCTCCAGTGTCCACCTTCTCTCTTGCAACACCTGCGACTCCCTGTCGTATTTTAGACGCATATATTCACTTTTCCTCTTCAGCATGCCTTCAAACTCCACAAAATTGAATGTTCCTGGATCGTCATCTCGTCGCAAAGCCAACTCCATTCCCAAAGCGAAACCACTAACAGCATTCCGCCCAGCTCAATCATATGTGGTCATCGATGCAACACTTCCATCACACATTATTAACGACCACTCGTTATTCACATCGTACACGCCCGGACGCAAAGTTCATCGCACCGCTTTCGGCCACGACATTATTATTGAAGGTATCAGCGATGCACATATTCGTGTTTTCGCAGCCGGCCAATTCATTTTATTCCGTATGCGAAATTGTTGGCATGTTCCATCCTCACCACACCATTTTCTATCTTGCGCCACCATAACGTCGACTGGACACCAAGTCATGATCGCGTCTCGAACTCCTAGGATCCTATTCCCCAACAAACACCGTCTCGCCGAACCGAAGTTACCGAAATATGTTCCGTTGACGAAAGTCGATGGATATTTTGTCCTCAAATTCGAGGTTCCGCTCCAGGGATCCATTGCCTCCCAGCCGCTGTCAACCGCGTCCAAAGCGCCGGCTCAGGAAGTCTTTTCTCTGCATGCGCTCACGAACTCGAATCAGCCTTTTGCCAGTCTTTCCCTCGCTGCTCGAACAGAACCTCCTCCTTTGCATTCTCCCTTTATTACTGTCTCCAAAACCCAGACTTTTCTTCATTCCGAAACTAGACTACCATTTGTTTCCAATGATCCTTTGTCACCATTCTATCTTTTGGGTTTTTCTCCCTCCCTCCATATTCACGACCCACCTTTTCCCTTAACCTCTTCGAACCTTCCATCTTCTAATCTTTTCCCCACACCCAAAACATCTTCAGTATCACCCCTACCCTCTTCTTTCGTTCCAAATTTGCTGCCCCGGCCTTTTATTTCTCCAACTTCCTTTTATTGTCAATCATCCTCATTTTCGTCACCTACTTTTTTCTCCAGGTCACATTCACGACTGCCTTGAAACATTTTGCCACGTCTAACTATCCTATTTATTGGAATGACATGGAAATATATAGACTGAGCCGGACTCGAACCGACGTCATCAGCTATCATGACCGACGCTCTACCATTAAGCTATCAGTCTTAGTGGTAGATTCCGCCCCAGGGGTCCATTACTCCCCTGTCCTGTGGGGTTAGCACAGAGGTCCGAGAGAACCCAGTCCAACAATTGGAAATACATGATTTTTCGATTCAACCTCCCTTCAGAGTGCAGAATTAGACCCTACACATTTGATGAACAATTCATACGACCTAGACTCGGATTGTGATTTAACACCTTGGTCCTTATATGTAACCCTACCATTGCCCTACCATCTAGAAACTTTATGTTTTGGTTGATAAATAGTCAGATGTAATTGTTTTTTTTTTTACTTTTCTACTGGTCTCTACTGCTTTGAACTGGTATTTTATGCTATTTTCGGCAAGCCTGGACTGTCACCGCAGTTTGTGCATTAGTCTTTGCGTGACAACGTGAATAGTGGCCCAGTTGTCCTGGGGCCAGGCGGGATGGCGGGCGGGAGTGTGTGCGCAATGGAACTCGGGTACTTCCGAGTTCCACTTCCACTAAGTTCCACTTCCACTTGCCAGTTCCACTTCCACTACTTTGGTCGTGACTCTTGAAAACTTAGCATAATAGGTTCTGGTTACCGACCATGTCGAACTGGTTCTTCCGGGAGCATCTTATTTAATTCAAATGCTCGATGGACGTGTCAATTTACAAGGCACTGTGGAGGATTTGAACGCAAAACGGCTCGTGGAGACCCTTGTGCACAAAGCCCACGCAGAGACCGAAACGGACAGTTCGAAGGAGACAACAGATAGCGACGAAAACGGCCATGATCAGCCTCTCGCTGATCCCTCCATTCTTGCGGTGGCTGGCAGCAACAAACGGCCGAGGAAACTGGTTAAGGATGAACAAGGGAGGTTGGTTTTGTTAAATGGGCGACGTATGACAGTTACTTGAGAGCATTGTAGGTGTCTCTGCTCAGAGTTTCACGTCTTAAGTGTGTCTAATGAAACTGTCAGGTCGTACTGGACATGGGGAATATCGCGTTCTTTGTAATTCTTGTTCAGCTTTTAAACTTATCGGAAAAATTGTGGATCAAGGTTCGGGCTTTATTGGCAATTTCGATCCTGGTACTACGTTTGTCAGACTCAGGTGCTAGGCGAGACTTTCTGGCGGATTCGAACTTCAGATATATTTTGCCTTTCTCTTGCCAGCCTCCAACCTCACGTGAAAATTCAAAAGAGTCCGGGCGCGGAAGCTAGTATTGGATCTAGTAAACAATGTACATTGTAGCAAAGTAATTCGGAAACTACGGTGCAAAATCATATATTTTAAGTCCTGCAAAATATGTTATATCAGCGGCGATGTAGCAGATAGTGACATATGCAGAACTTACTGCTGAGAGAGCTTGAAAAGTAAGAATTCGTCTTTGTATACAGATCCTGGTGGGGTTTGGGGATCAGCGCCGTCACTTTGATCGTAGGTTTTCAAATCGAAATTTGCATAGCATGTGCCGGCAGTATCAGGCATTATGTATATGACGATAGTACCAGAAATTATGTTCTTCACAGAGATTGTTAACGTCACACCCGCAAGTGCATCTTGTGCATCCTTTGTGGTCTGTTGCACAAGGACGCCGGCGGTGCTACCTACACTGAAGTAGCCGCTCAAGGGGACATAAAAGAACCCTTCAAAGCGAATTGGGAGGGCGGCTGCGCCGATAGTAGCAGTCAACTCGGGCGTAAGGTAGATAGATCCGGTCAGCTATACCAAATATGTGAGGCCTATTTTGGATGTCCAGGATACTCCGCGATGAGCCTGTAAGGCTCATCTTAGGATAAGATAAGATGAGCGGCAGAACCAATCATCCACAAACAAAAGATTTTTCATCGATGAGGATGCGCGTCGTTGCCTCTCATCTCTTGAAACTGGTTCAGCCGCGAAAACCCTTCCCCTCACGTATTTAAAGTCTTTTTTCGAGTATTTCATAGACTTCTTTCTTCTTCAAACCTTTGACAGCCCTTTTCTGTTCTCAAAACCTCTTTCCTGACTATTTTTTCGTCTATCTATGGCCGAAATTGACAATCCCCCAGCTGATCCTCAGGGCGTTGCTCCCCCTGTTCCCGCTGATCCCCCTCCACCTCGGGTACCTCGTACTCATATTAACCCAGAGGTCATTCAGCTTCTCAAGGATCTTCCTTTTTACGGAAA
>Ga0307513_10005281_pt1 | contig 17092 bp, 19 predicted proteins | sample 15_EM_MG_FD_202174 | JGI IMG/M metagenome (GOLD analysis project Ga0307513, IMG submission 202174) | Populus trichocarpa ectomycorrhiza microbial communities from riparian zone in the Pacific Northwest, United States - 15_EM | ecosystem: Host-associated > Plants > Roots > Unclassified | place... | reverse complement strand
CCAGATGCAAACCCTGAGCCCCCCTCTCCCTCTCGAGCAAGATGGGACAGTGTCCGCCGTCATATCATGCATAGTCCGTCCCCGTCTATCGCTCCGTCTCTGGCATCGTCCCTCCAGTCAATCCCAAAACCTTTCGCTCCCCCATTGCCTGCAGGCGGGCGGCCGGGAACACCCAAATCCTCCAGATTCCCGAGGTTAGGTATGAGGCAAGTGGTTGATTCCGCCCGGGAAATCGCTGTGGACGACATGCGCAAGTTCGCCCTGGAACTCGAGCGTGCTTGTGTACAACTCAGGGCCCCCGACGTTATCCATACCAGATCTGTTCGGGAGGGGAGTATTGGCGGATCTGCTTTATCGCTTTCATTACCCTATTCCACCGGTGCTGGGTCGACCATTCCATCAATGAATTGGTCGAAACAGTCGGCAGGATCGATCATGACGCCTCCTCGGCCCTCTGTGTTGACTTTACTTCGGACCCTGGAGCAATACGAGGCATCCCTCTTGCACCTCCCAAGGACCTTGCCTCTTGAGAATCAAGTATTGTCCGCACTACTGGTACCCTTCATGCTGCCAGACCCCTCGGAACGAGAACAAGAGTATGCCCTCAGGGCGTTTTCGCTCATAATCAAGACTTGGGGGACCGACTTACCAGAGGTTCGTCGGAATTTCGCGTTCAGCGGAGGCACTCATCGATGCTTCTGATGCAGGGTGAACTCAATCGCTGCTTATGGTGCTGCAGCTCGGCGGCGCGACCTTCACAATGCAGAGCCGAGATTATTGGTACAATGTCTACACTGCTGTTCTCGCGAGATGCAACCTTCCGTACCGAGACTCCTGTCCTCCTACAAACCATTATCCAGGCCCTCGTTTCACTCCTACCTGCTCTCTCATCCAGCCCCGGGGAATCGGAGTCCGTTAAGGCCCTTATTTATGAGGTTTGGAATGGAGGAAGCGGGCTACTTTCGAAAGAGTCCATCGAGCAGGAGTTTGGGACACCGTTCCCGTCTTCCGACACTGAACCTGATATCAGGGAAGCACTTGCAATCGAGAGCGTCTTGAGGTGCCTAGCTTATGGCTCACTGAATACCCGTGCTTGGGTCTTGCACAATCTTGTCGAGGTATCTATACTCTCGCGATCGAATGTGAAACATGCTGACGACCGACACAGGAATACTGGCCCGTCCCATCTTCTACAGGGACCCTGTCGATTCTCTCAACGAAAGCGCATTCGCGAAAAATTTGTACCTTCGCCCATGCTGCCCATCAATTGCTTGAAGTCTGTGGTTTGGACCATTGTACCATCATCCTAGACATCGTTGAGACGTTAGTTCTACCCGAGGTCGCAAGACTTGAGAAGGTTAGAGGGAACGAAACCATGCGTCTGGTTGTCCTCCTAGTGGTTCAGGTTCTGTGTCTGGAGACGACAGAGGGTAGGCTGACTCGGTCTGCTCACTTATTGACCAACTGGGTGCGGAATTCTTCCCCCTGGAAGTTCGAACTGGAGGGTGCTCTCGGCCATCTGGTAAGGTAGTCTGTTGGTGACCACCCTCACCGTCTGACCCCTTTCTAGATTGAGAATGACGAGTTGCCGAAGATCACTCGCATGTTTGGTTCATTGGGCCCACTCCCTGGAGATGTCCAGAAATCCATCATGACCGCTTGCTTCCCTATATTGTGCGATGTAAGGTTACTACAGTCCTCCCCCCCTCTCTCTCGGATACTTGACACTTTCACAGAGGCTCGCTGCGGAGTCAATCACACCGGACCCGTCTATCACAGAGCTGTTGCTTTTGATCGCTAGACGATATCCCCAAATTTTCTTCAAGCCCCTTTTCTCGTGCGCTGCATCAAACAAGGAACTCATCATCGCCAACTATCTTCGCATTCTCATCACCCTCTCAACCTACGTGCCGAACATTCTGACTTCTAATGCAGAAATGATGTCGGTTGCGCTGATGGGAAACCTGCCCAATACTGGGAGCGCCGACGAAACGAGTAATCCCACATGGGATCAGGCGAGGCTGGGCCATTGTGTTGTCATGGTAGAACTGATCAGCCGCCTGAGAACCTTAAGGAAGGGTGCTGTGAGTCTTTTTAGTCTGCCGCTTAGGGAAAGTAAATTAAGTCATCTCACAGGATGCCGTGCCAGAGGGGCTTGTTGCATTCGTTACCTCGCTGGAATCTCGGTTGGCTATCTTGTTGGACGCGAAGGTATGTTGAAAAGGGTACTGAAATGTAAATATCAACCGCTGAATTTTGTTGATAGGAAAGGAACACTCTTGTCCCGTTTTCCCAACGCGTGCTCTACTCCATGCTTTTCCATGAAATGAGATTGATCACACGTTCGTTGAAACCGTGGGTTGTGCATATCTATCCTGTGCATTCCATGCTGATTTTCTTCCGTAGGAGCCCATGGGTCAGTCGAGTTTTACTCTGGGTCACACAGTGGCACGAAGGATATGAGGGAGGGCTTTCCTCTAGGGAAGAGATTGGGTTGATGGTGTCCAAGTTGCTCGCCCTTTATTCCACTGCAGAACTGGGTTTTCAACCTAACCCCAAGGTGAAGGAGCTTATCTCCCTGTTTCTGCGGCATGAGGCTGACTTGGCACAGCTCAGGAGCACCATGGTCCTCGCTACCTTCTCTATCGTCGAGACACCATCGACGGGTATCGAACCTCCTCCTTTGATGTCTGACAGAAAGCAGCTTTTGTTGTCGTTTTCCAACCGATTTGAGGCCGTTTCCTATCCACTCTTGGTATTGGTGTGTGGGCTACTATCCACAAAAGATTACGCTTCCCTCTGTCCCTTCCTCTGGTCGGATTCCATGGCGGATTCCGACCCCAGAGTCCTCGCTCCCGTGCGTATCCGCGGGCCCGGTGTTCCGACTGCGACTAACCTACCTTAAGGCATGCTTCCTGGCTATGCAGTGCGCCGAGAAATACGGCAATGAGTTCATCAAATGTATTACAAGTGACATGTCGAGGTATGTCTCGGCTTACCCCGTGGCGACATCACAATTGAACTCTACTTGTAGTGATAGTCCAGCCCTGAGGCATTCCGCGATCGACAAAGTGGCCAAGCTGATTGGTTGGAGGTTTCAAATTGGTTCACAAACCGTCATTCTCGACAAGACCTTCAGACGTCCCTTCAAGATGGCTCGACCGCCGATATCTTTCGTGCCCACGGATATCGGTTCATCCCAGTACATCAAGGAGAAAGATGAAACCCCCAAGAATAAAAAGAACGCGCTTCCTCTTGAACTACGCAAACGACTGATGGAGATTGGATGGGACGACGACGAAGGGCCCCTTGACCAGCGGTTAGAGTGGGCTACAACCCCGATGTCCCTTATACCCAGCATGGACCTGGCGAGGGTCGACGATGACATCCCTTTCGTAGCAATCCAGCGCCCGGGCTTCGAGACGGTGTCTAAGAGCCCGATCGAAGGGGAGGCTTTTCTGAGAAGGAAGCCCACGACTGATACAGCAGCCAAACGGCGGCCGATCCTCGTCACATCCCTGCTTTCCACATTCCCCCACATTGTCTCCCTAGCACTGGACCCGGACTTCGTCGTCGCGAACGCAGCCCGGAACCTGCTGCTGGAGCTAATGCGCGATGACCCTGCTTCTCTTTCTCGACCAGTGCTCTCCGCCATGACTGGCAAGGGCAACGAAATGAGCTCCGCTATCTCCACGCTGCGAGAATTCACTCACATATCCCATCGCCTTCCTCCGGCAACCACCCATTATGTATTCACCCACCTCACGGGATATCTCAAATTCGCTGCGCGGCAAATGGAGACAATCGACGCCTTGCATGGGTTCGCCTATACGGTTTCCATCTTATCCAAGTTAATCTCTCAGGTCAATGGGATGGTGATGAGGGAGGTCCGGAAGGCCAAGCTGGAGGTGTTCCTTGTTCCTAACCTATCCTTGTGGTTCCCCTCCACTACCCCCGTCTCCCTAATGTTTCCTCAATCCCTCGGCAACACGCGTGATCTGTCCACTGTGGTCCCTAAACTTCGCTGGATAACGATGGTTCGAACCGCCCAGAACACCCTATTCCTCTCTATGCTCAAGAAGAACCCGCAAGACGTTCACGCTATTCGAAAGAACCTCGAGGGATTTTCATTGCCTGGTGACGACCTCGTGGGGCCCATAAACCTCGTTGATTTCATTCCAAACTCGACGGATAACAAAAGCGGAGGGGTAAAAAACCCAGTCATCAGCGGCCTTTCGTTGGTCTTGTCCCGCAGTTACCTCTTACTCGTTGCCCAGGTTTTCCGATCAATGTCACGGCACATGAATGATAGAGAAGAATTCGGACTCCTCGTGGACGGTATCAACCGGATCCTCCTTGCCCATGGGGACGACCTCGGCATAGTGGCTCAGGCAATGATATGTGAGTAATATCGAAGTCGGGCGTTTTGTATCTAAAACCTAGTCTACAGCGTTGATGATTGCTAGTACCCGGTTCCGTCGGCTGTTCATGTCTACCGGTGGATATACGTTATTCATGCCCGCCGTATTCAAGTCATATTCTCAATCTCACAAGGGATCTGCGATCCGGCTGGCGATCGAATATGGCATCAATCGATTCTACGCTCAGCACGAAGAGGCCTTCGTATTCCAGACCCTTGACGTGTTATCCCTCATCATTTTTCGTAAGGAGTGCACCAACCGCCCTAAGGTTGCAGAGGACGTCTTCAACCTCTTATCCACGCTGAGGAACACTGCACCGCAAAGTGCTCCAGACCCAGCGGGAATTCACGACACCAACAAGGTGCACGAGTATGAATCCTTGTTGGTGAGCAGAGTGGAAGTCGAACCGCACAATTTCTTGGAGAAGATACGGACCACTAAGGGCGAGGCGATCGAGGTCCCCTTGACAGATGAGCAAGTTGGGAGAGGTTTCAGCGACGACGACATGGCACGCTTGTTCCTTACAGTGATTGCTCACAACCCGGAAATCTATCGCGCGCAGCTGTTCCTCACCATGTTCCGATACTTCGCACCGCACATATGCACTGTGAGCAAAGAGGCCAAGACGGTCGTGACCGAAGGGACAGAGGCCCTCGGATCGATTCTTCTTTCGAAAGTCGGCAGGACAAAACTACCGGACTCAATGCAATCCCGATCCGAAAAGGAGTTGGACCTGGAGAACTTTGACCGACCTATGGATTCCAGTGCTGCCGATACGAGCCACACGAACTCACCCTCCGACCTCCTGGCGATGCGTCTAGAGTACCTATCTCTGGTAGAGGGTCTCGCACATGCAGGGGCGTACCTGAGGCCTGCAGGGTTCCACCGAGTGTTGGAGTTGGTGAAGGTTATTTTCAGGGAAGCTCCCATTGTATCAGTCCAAATCGCCGACTTTCTAGGGAAGTGGACGGAAGCTTCTCTGCTACACAACGCGATAACGTCCCCCTCGAAATTCATTCTCACTTTTGTCCAAGAACTCGCTCCGGTCCTGCGTACCATCTTCCCGACCACAGATCTCTCACCGGTTCTACGTACCATCGCTCGACTCGCTCAAGATCCTCTTCATTCGAATGACCCCGCCTTCGGGCACGCCGTGACGTCTATTTGCAGTTCTGCCCTCGATGCCTTTAGTGCCGTAATCGCGAGCTCCGACAGGGTTTCACAAGGGATGCAGGCGAGCATCGTGGAATTACTCAAGGCGTGTGTCGGAGTGACCGGGGAGGATGTATTATCCGAGCTCGAGAGGAGGAATCCGACCTACGAGTTCTTATCCGGAATCGTCTTACCATTCGTCTTGAGCCTGAAAACCTCTGCCCAGGCAATGGCAGAGAATGACCCTGCTCACGCAAAGAACCGGGACACATATCCTCGCGTCTGGGTCCGACTTCTTGTCTATGCTGTTTCAGCGTGCCAGGGAAGTGTCAAGGGGCCACCGGCCTCACAGGGAGAGAAGGGGATTGAGGATAATCGAGAGGAGAGGTTGGCGTTGACGATGGCAATCGGGCTACAGATTATCAAGGTGGTAGCTATTAGAGCGGGCGACGACGTAACTTCCATTCTCCCCGACGTCTGGTGTAGAACTGGAATGTTCCTGAGGGAAGCTTTGAAGGGAGGCAGCGCGGCCTTTGCCTTCTCCGCTGGTGACTACTCTCATCCAGGCTCACCATTGCAATCGCCGTCAGTGTCCCCACACAGTTCGATGGCAGTGGACCAGATGGGTGCTCTCTTCTTCCCCCCTTCACGGAAATCGAGTTCCATGGTCCGGCCAAGAGTTCTGGATTACATGACGTGGTCATTGTTCGAAGTTCTCTGTATTCACCGGACACAGCTTCTATTGGAGATGCGACCGATGATGCAAGAAAAGATCAGGATCCTCGAAGACCAACTTGGGATGGAGAGGCTTGCTTCCCGGCCCACAGTCCGCCAGTCCTCCTCTCGCCCCACCTCGGGGCTGTTCTCAAAACGCGGTCGACTCTCGAAATACCAAACGGTGGCAACGCCGAATCAATCGCCTAGAACTCGAACGACAAGCCTGACCTCGCTCGATCCGGATGTGTCCAACGTGGCCATACGAGGCCGGGATCCGGGGTACCTCTTCTCCTCGCCTTCCAGTACGTCACCAGTGGCCGGACTCCCGCATATAGTCCACCTGGGGCCTGTCAGACACTCGGCGATGTTCAGAAGTTTAGAGTCAGAGGGAGGTGGTGCCATCAAACTGTCGCAGTCCGTCGTAATCAAGTCTGGATCCCTCACCCGGGCGGTATTCAGGAAGATCAGACTCGTCCAGACATACTTGGGTTACAGCCGTTTGCTCCCAAATCCTGATTCTGCGAGTGTTGACGATGATCCTGTGGATGTCTCCGGATGGACAAAATCACGAATATTGCGGTCAATTATCGACGAAACCAAGATGTTGGTGGACGAGTTCAGTAAGAGGGCGAACCGTGGGGAGGACTTCGAGCTTGATGATGTTGGAGACAACACTGTGATTGTAGATCCGGAAAATTCATTCACTTCAGCAGTATAGATCATGTATTTAATGAGCGACTTGGTATAGCATATACGAGAGGGGAGGCTCGCAACGACCACATAGGGTGATAAATGTCATGTGAGGCATCGGATGTATCACATTAAGGAAGAAGTGGGTATATCCCGATTAGTTGGTAACCGCACGACACTGCCCGAAGAGGTTTAGAAGAATTGCATTAAGAAAAGGCCCACGGCAGTGACCCCGAGCACGAGCAGAGGGTTGGTAATGTGGCCACCGGTAGCACCGTTGATGGTGGTCTTGTTCGAGAATTCGATTCCCGGGGTGAAAGTAGTGGTGTTGGGGGAGTAGACATAGGAAGTGACATCGGGGGAAGGTTTGACGGGGTCGTTGCAGGTGATGTTAATTGACTTGATGAGGGTGTAGAAGTTGCCAGCAGCAACATAGTCGGGGTCGTTCCAGTTGATCATGCCTCCAGCCCACTGAACGGTGCCCTGGGACATTCCTTCGATACCAGCGGGCCATATACTGTAGGGGCGTAGATGTCAGTTTGGGCCAAAACAAGGGACAGGGAAAGGTGTTGTACCTGATTTGGATACGAGCGGGAGTACTCGGGTAAAGAGCAACTCCGTTTGAGTTGATGGTATCGGACCTTCTCAATGTGCGAACCGTATTTCCATCAATCAACCATGTCAAAGTATCGGGCTGCCAGTCAATCTGAACGATAGATGAATTTAGGGAGGGTATTCGGTGGTCAGACAAGATGCGAGCTCACAGTGTAGTCGTGGTAGTTACTGAAGGTGTCAGTAAGACTCTCATGAGTGCCACCATTGGTCTGGGCGGCTATGGGAAAGGGTGAACGATCCAAATCTGCAAAGTAGCCGAAGAATACATACGAACAAAACCTTGCCAGAAGTAGTTTGACTGAGCTTCGGTGGTCTCAGTACCAGGCCATTCCCAATCAATCTCATCCTTAATGGGGGACATGGTGATGAAGGCAGTGACCACACCACCCCACCTACTGGTTTTCACTGAAAACATGATACGGTTGGTGTCAATCTCTACGGGGGTGTTGAGGACGGGCGCTCACTCCTTGCGGTCACAGTTCCGTAGTGAAGGTAGCGAGTGGAGGAGATCCTGGTACCACCGTTACCCTCGGTCAACAAGAGAGCAAGCTCTCCTCCACTCGTGTTGGTGTTGAGCATGTTACCGTTGTCTAAGGTCCAGTCTAAAACAGTGCCGTAAGTTCATGCGCGTACTCAATGTGATGTGATCGACCAACCCCATTCAGTAGCGTTCCCATCGAAGTGAGTTGCGTTGGAGAGAATGCGCGAGTTATCGGTGAAGACGTGTTGGGCAGTTTCACAGACCGGGTTGGGCATGCAAGAATCGAGTGAATGAGAGTGAAGCGGGTTGCATCCGCCGAGACAGAACTAGGCAACCATCAAAATGTCAGATGAACCAATCCAGAAGTGTGCATATATGCTCGCCTCGTCAGCTCCACAATAACCAAATTCGCTACAGCAGGGGGCAGAGGATGGGCATAAGGAGGTAGCATTGCCTATGATTTGGGACCTGTTGTGAGTCTCGGCTCAATATGTCGATGTTGAGAATCAGGCGCACAAGTTATTCCCTGGGCACTGCCCAGGGTTGCCAGCTGAATTAGTGGGATCAAGAGTATGAAAGAGAACATCGCAGGGTGGTATAGGTGGACGGGCGGGGCAGCAGTCCGAAGGGGGGAACGGAGGAGGTGAAGCGAAGGAGAAAAGTTTATATTTGCCGAGGTCGTCACGAAAACGAACCAGTCAGGTGCCTGTTCCTGATCCCGGTCACCGTCGGGTACCGGCCAACAGATCAGTTGGAAACCACCTTGCGGCCAACGCGGTCTCCCAGCAGGACTGGGGAGGCTATGGGAGGAAATCCTGGCACAAAGCGTACAAGGAACAGGGTGTCTATTCCAGCCGACATGGCGACGGTGCTGTCGCAAATTACGTGTGGGCTCAACATCAAATAAACGTGACCAGGGACGCGATCGCCCTTTCACCGCGACCGTGACTCCGTGTCGCGTCCAGTTCGCCGTCCGCGCATCGTAGACATCCTCGGCCCCGACGAACAGACCCAACCATGTCTTCATCGAAGCTCAAACCGTCGCAGTCAAAGGAGAATCTCAAGCAGAAGAGTCTCATGTCCTTCTTCTCCAAAGGCCCACAAACGCAGACACCCGCGACCCCAGCGGTGAAGCGGCGTCTTCAGGACACATCCTCTGACGCTCCGCCGTCTTCCTCGCCGTTAAAGCAGACCCCAAAACTTCGCAAGGCCAGCTCTTCCTCCGTCATGAGCGCGACGTTCACTCGGTCCTCCGACGGAAGCAGTCACCGCACTGGAAGCCCCCCTCCCAGCAGCGATGCCATTGACATCGATATGCTCACTGACGAGGAGGAACAACCTAAAAAAGTATGTTCATGCTATTCTTATCCGTCCAGATCGCATACGATTGGGTTTTGTGTTGCAGCGGATCAAACGTAAGATCCCCGTGCAAGACTCCGACGAGAGTGATTCAGCTCTCGCGAAGGCGCCTGGTAGAACGAAGAAACGTCGTCTTTCGAGACCTCCGTCGGAGGAACCCGAGGAGAATGAAGACGTTGCTATCGGGAAAAAGGCGTTCACGGAGAAGCTTCAGAAGTTTAAGAAGCCTCCGCAGAAGAAGGTTCCATGTATGCGCCTTCTTACACTCCAATTTTTATGTTGGTCGCTAATAGTCTACACAGACAAGAAACGCAAGGCAATGGATGATGATGATGACTTTATTGTCCCCGACAATGCAAGCGATTCAGATGTTGCCTCCATCCCTTCCGAGGATGATCGGCGTTCAGCGTCTCGATCGTCCGCGCGTTCCGCATCCGGTTTTGATTCAGATGATGATGAGGACAATATACCTAAGCCAAAAAAGGCGGCCTCAAAGCCCTCTGGGAAGTCTCAGGCTTCGAATGCTGCTGCCCCGTCCTCCTCGCCGTTCCTGACCGCTGCAGAGAGGGCCATGCAGGACAAAAAGTTAGAGAAGAAGAATGTTGAAAAACCCTTTAATTTCCTTCGGGATGTCAAAGACAAGGACGGGGTTCGGCCTGGTGAGCCGGGATATGACCCAAGGACCATCTACATACCGAAATCATCCTGGGCGGAGTTCACTCCTTTCGAGAAACAGGTAGGGCGATGCCGATCCGACTATTGGATAATCCAACTTACCAGCGCTTCATAGTTCTGGGAGATCAAGCAAAATCACTATGACACGGTGAGTGTCCCCTGATATCTTTATCTTTCCCTGCTCATTTCCGTGTTTGAAAAGATTCTGTTCTTCCAGAAGGGGTGCGTAGCTTTGTTACCATAATATGGTCCATTTGATTCCAGCATCCCCTAACCTCCCTAGAAAATTCTTGGAGGTAAGCATAGCGCGCGTCCCCGACATCACTTATTGACACCATTTTTCCAGCTATACGAAGAAGATGCGATCGTTGGCCACCGCGAGTTTGACCTCAAGCTCACACAACGGGTCAAAATGTCCATGGTCGGAGTTCCTGAAATGTCGTTCAACTTCTGGGCTGCGTACGTTCTGCTCCGATTTGTTTGTTTCTCCATGGCTGACGTTAAGCGTAGGAAATTCTTGGGCAAAGGTCGGGGTTGAAGCGAATTTATACGTCGCCAGTGCTGACCAAAACTGATAGGATACAAGGTGGGGCGTGTCGACCAGGCTGAGACGGCGCTTGGTGCAGAGATGCGTCTCGCCGCAGATAAGGGTAAGGGCAAAAGGGCTTCAGGAAAGGATGGAGGGGATAAGATCGTGAAGCGGTTTGTCGTTCCCAATTACTTCCGTTCAAAGTCGCTGACAAGCGGCTTAGGGAGTTGCACAAGGTATACACAAATGGGACCCTCGTCGACGAAGAGCTCCTTACGGATGACCAAGCTGGTCACTGCATTTCGATCCGTGAAGGTAACGGGAAAGACGAAGAGGATGCGTTCGGGATTTGCGTGTTGGACAGTTCCACATCGGAATTCAACCTCAGCGCGTTCACGGATGACGTTTGCCGTACCAAGCTGGAGACCATGATGAGGCAATTGCGACCCAAGGAGATACTATTCACTAAGGTTGATTGATTCCTTCAGCCGATTCCTTCGACTGACTGGCCCACGACGACAGGGAGCGTTGTCTGTTTCGACCACAAGACTCCTCAAGATGATCTTGCCATCTGGATGTCTGTGGACAACCCTGCGAGATGTTGAAGGCTTTGACTACAGGACCACCCTAGAGGAATTGAAGAAGATGTACCCCCCTGGCGAAGATGATGATATGACCGACGACGTCCTTCCGTCCAGTGTTCCTGAAGCCATTCGCAATATGCTCGGCATGAAGGCTCCCATAGAGGCTTTGGGAGCGATGGTTTGGTACCTCCGTCAACTCAATATCGACAAGGATATTATGAGCATGCGAAACTTCAACGTGTATGACCCCATGAAGAGGGGCCAAGGTTTGGTCCTTGACGGACAGACCCTTGCTCATGTCGAGGTGAGCAAGACTATGTACACGCCCCCTTGCATCTCTCACCCTCGATACAGGTCCTGGTCAACAGCGATGGTACTGAGGATGGGACACTTTTGAAGTTGTTGGGAAGGTGTGTAACACCATCAGGTTCGTGAATTTGCTGAACCTGGATGGATTGCTCTCACGGTTGTGCAATAGGGAAGCGCTTGTTTCGAATATGGCTTTGCATGCCCCTTCGCGAAACAGAAGATATCAATGCGAGGTACGATTCTCTCGCTCGACTACCTCGAACACCGTGAGACATTTGCCACAGGTTGGACGCCGTGGAGGATTTGATAAACAACCCTGCATTCGAGGAAGAGTTCACGGCGCTCGTCAAAGGTCTCCCCGATCTCGAGCGAATTGTCTCTCGCATTCACGCCAAGAATTGCAAGATCAAGGATTTCTTGCATGCACTAGGCGTAAGTTCTGAATGTATCTGATGGGCTGTGTAGCTGACAAATTCTGTCGCCCAGTCTTTCAAGAAATTGAGCAAAGGCCTGAAGGCGCTCGAGAAATCAGCTGAGGGCTTCAAATCGAAGAACATCCCTGGGTTATTGAGGTCAGCTCCAGATCTGATGCCGAACATCCAACACGTCCAAGAGATGTTTGTGCGAGCGGAGAAGGAGAAAGGATCGGGTATTATGTTCCTGCATCCACCTCCCAGTGATGATAATGATGCCAAATCTCGCAGGCCCTGATCAGCTCCTCCCAGTTGCTGGGAAGGACAAAGTGTATGACGAAGTACAAGAGGAGATCGCAACGTGGGAGCGGAGTTTGGAGGAAGAGCTGGAGAAGCTGGAAAAACAAGTGGGGTTAGTGGGTCTGATGTTCCGGCCACTTCTTTACCTCACGTTCTCCCTAGATTCAGCCTCACCTACTGGCACAGTCATATCGGGAATAAGGTACCGGTTTGCGGCTCGGAAGTGTCTAGGTGATGATGTTAACCGGCCTTGTGCAGGATATCTACCTGGTCCAGACAAAGGCCGATCAGAAGAAGGTACCGGGGGGCTGGATCAAGAGCGGGGGTACCAAGGTGGGATTCCGTTGTATCGACGACCCCAATCTACACGGACTGACCGCGTGGACAGGCTACCTCGAGATGGAAGGTTAACTCCCTCATGCCGATGATTCGAAGTCTGAAAGAAGCGACCGAAAGCCGAAACCAAGCCATCAAAACGTTCAAAAACCGGTTGTACGCTGAATTCGACGCGGATCGCGGCGTCTGGCTGCGTGCGGTCCGCGTGTTATCTGAACTTGACTGTCTGATCTCGTTGGCCAAGTCTTCCGTGGCGCTTGGGGAACCGAGATGTCGGCCAGAGATCGTGGAAGGGGAGAACGCGCTTGTGGACTTTAAGGAGTTGAGGCACCCCGCTTTGTGCGCGAGCGAGAGGTTGAAGGGTGATTTTATTCCGAACGATGTTCAACTCGGTGGGGACAAAGGGAAGATCGCGTTGTTGACAGGTTCGTCCGTTTGATCCTTGGTGGTTGAGGGGGCTGAACGCCAAAAATACTACAGGACCCAACATGGGGTAAGGCTGCGTCGACCGCGTGTTCCTTCGGCTTTCGGTATTCTGACTGCCTTTTTGTTTCCGGTGAACAGGGGAAAATCTACGGTGAGCACGCTCTAATCACCGGCGGGATCGTGATCGCTTATAGCTCACCGCAGGTTATGAGAATGGCCGCTGCCGGAGTGGTTGGTTTTTTCCCCCCGGGCCGCTGGTTATCTTTCCCTCCCAGCTGACGACTTCATTTAGGTCATGGCTCAACTCGGAATGCTCGTTCCTGCCTCTAGCGCCCGGTTGGTTTTTATTTTCTATTGTTCCAGCCTATACAGTCGTGCTTACGCTGATCCGTTCCTGTTGCTGTACTAGGATCTGTCCCGTGGACACAATCCTTACACGTATGGGCGCATATGACAATATGTTCTCGAACGCCAGTACCTTCAAGGTCGAACTTGATGAATGGTGGGCATCGCTTGGCGCGGATTCTCGGGGTCCCTGCATAGACGCTCATTGATCTTGTGTGGACAGCTGCAAGATCCTGCGCGACGCGACTCCCAAATCATTAGTTATTTTGGACGGTGAGCGGACGCCACGGGGGGGTTGATTCACGTTTGGGAGATGGAACCTTACGGAACGTGTGTTTTTGCAGAACTCGGAAGGGGGACTTCGACGTACGACGGGATGGCGATTGCTGGGGTACGTCACTTGTTCGGCCACCGGTTGATAATTGGGGTTTCGGAAACTGACGAGGTGCAATTTTGCTCAGGCGGTGTTGCACCAACTTGCGACGCACACGCTGTCCTTATCTTTCTTCGCAACCCATTACGGTTCATTGACAGACGATTTCGCGTACCACCCCAATATCCGCAACATGCACATGAAGACGATGGTGGATGACGAGAAACAAGAGGTCAGGCGAGCTTCCATTACACAATGCGTCGAAAGCGCGAAGGAGAGTTTTTCATTTCGGTTACTAAACCCTTGACCTTTGTTCAGCTCGTTTTTCTATACAAGCTCGTTTCTGGGATCGCGTCTTCCTCGTTTGGTACGCACGTTGCTTCTCTCGCCGGGGTGCCTACCACGGTAGTAGACCGTGCCGATACGGTTTCGAAAGACTTTGCGAAGCAGTTCAAGGAGAAGATCGAGGGGAAGAGGAAGCAGGCGCAGTTGCCGTTGGTTCTTGAAGCGGACTTTGCGTATCTGATGGGGTTGGCGAACGGGAAGGAGAAGTTGCCGGAGGATAAGGGAAAAGCGCGGGAGGTACTGAAAGGGTTGAAGGAGGCCGTGAGGATGGGACTGGTCCACGCTGCTCGACCTCCTGCCACTGCCACGGCAGGAGCGTAGATCCTGATTGACACCCCTCCCGCACCTGTTTGTCGTTTGTTGCTCTGATGTTGCTGTTTTATAGTTATCGGATCTTGGTCAGCGTTCGCTGGCATTAATAAATATTGAATGAAGTAAGATGCGACGAGAGGTGGATTAGGAAAGATATATTACAACTAGATGGAGTATAGACAGACATTGGGAGGTGTGATGGGGGTGGTGCGTAATGGACCAAGCTATTAGTAATGGTGGGAGAGATCAAGCAGATGAGTAAAGGTCAAACTCCCAGGGAACCCGCTGATCCAAAGGCCATGTCTCGGAGAGCCAGATCCTGCGTAGCCTGCAAGTAGCGTAAACTTTGATGTAGGAAATGTGTGAAAACGTGCCACTGGGCACGGGAAGCATCGGTGCCGAAGGGCACTCGCGATCGGGAGTGGCCAGGAGGCTGGAGGCTGAAAAGGATGGGAGGTAGGTTGCGACATTCAGGTCTACGCTGCACCAGGAAGTGAGGGGGAGTGATGATGTGGGTGGGAACATGAGGGGGAGATGGAGGAGCGGTGGGGCATCTGGGGATAGTTTCAACGATGGTTGTTTCTGGGGCAGGGAGCCGAGATGAGTAACGGAGCAAGAAAGGGAAATAAATATGCCGTTACCTTGAATGTGGAACATCGAATGACGCCCTCTCGATTGGCGTGGTCGACTATGCCGACTTCGAAGGACCACTCGCGGCCTAGCCGTTTTACCTGGATGTGGAGCCACGGATGCTTGAGATGGAGATCGGAACCAACAGAGGGACATCGAATGAATGTGGTAGGAAGGGTGGGTGATTGCAAGTGAAGCACAGTCTGGTCGAGTCTCGTCATCTGCCTTGAGGTGTTGGCGTCATCGTCCGATACAATGATCTGGTCTCTTGGGGGTGCAGGGAGGGAAGTTTCGTCATGAAGCAAGTGAATGAAGGAATCTTCGGGAAGAGCGTCGTCTTTCTCGACTGACCAGAGGCCGGCGAATGGATCTGATCCGGTGGAAGAAAAGAGGGAAAGGATGCTTGGTTGGAAAGACCTTGAGAACATGGTCGACTGGGTTCAAAAAGCATGGGCGCTTTCGATCATTGGGATAGGTGTGACGTCACGCGGCAGTGGAGTTGAGTGAGACGCCGCGCAGCGACAAGTTGTGCGCTGTCAGCCTTGGACACACTAATGACGACGACGACGACGACGACGACGACGACGTGGCTCTGGACGCAATATCGGAGGAAACTGGTCCCCGACGCGTGGCGCAGGGCTCAGCGCCGGAGCTTGACGAGTCTGCCGCCGGACGAGCGGTTCGATATTCTGTTTCTGGGGAGAGACGAGTTCTCCTGCCTGGTGCTGAAGCAATTACACGCTGCGAAAGGTGCGACGCGTGTTCATGTCGAAACGGGGGGTGTATATGCGTTGAAAAGACGTGTGGCAGAGCATCACACTCGTGACGCATCCTGATCATCGCACTGGCCGACGCGGGAGCCAATTGTCTATATGTGAGTTTTGGGACTAGTCGACGATTGGTTGTATTCTGACCAGACGCGGACCAGCACCCTTGAAACTGTTGGGGCACGAGCTAAACCTTGCCACCCACGCGATACCTTTGGTAAAATCGGAATTCAAGGAATGGGTTGTAAGTCGTATGACTTTTAAGCGCAGATCAGCTCATCAGCAGCGTGGTTTGGATGCGCATACACACACACACACACACACAGCCTCCAGCGCCGTTCGCAGGCTCGTCGTCGGACGAACCGAGTGCCAAGCCGAACCACTTGTTGGTCACGGCATCGTTTGGTCGGATCCTCCGAAAGGGACAGCTAGAGCTGTTCTCGCCCGGAAGGAGGCTGAACGTGCACCCGTCGTTGTTGCCTCACTACCGGGGCCCAGCCCCCATCCAACACGCGCTCCTCAACGGCGAAAAGGAGACTGGGGTCTGCGTGATTGAGATGCTCAAGATGAAGGCTGGCGCCATCGACTCGGGTGACATCTGGGGGAGCATGCAGACGGTGAGCGAGTCGTCCCAGCGAGAACTCGACAAGTTTACAGGGTCGATTAGCAAATCCCGGACGGGGCCACGCTGAGCCAACTGCGGGACGTGCTGGGAAAACAGGGCGGTGACCTTCTGGTCTCCGTTCTCCGGCAGATGTCACGGTCAGAGGTCGAAGCGAAACCACAGGAGGTCCGCGGACCGGTCAAGGTGGCGCCGATGGTCTCGGGTGCGGAGAGGTTCGTGGATCCAGTGCTGCAGACCGCGGACCAGATTGTCCGCATCTACCGCTCCCTCGAGGTCAGCCACCCAGAAAACACATGCACGGATTTTCTCAACCGCCTTCCTTTTAGAGACCGGTCGTCGTGAAATTCCACAGACCGGATGAAGGTCAGGACGCCGGCGGAACACTGCTGCAGCTCCACGAGCCAGCGGCTATGGTGCTTCCCGGCAGGGCTGTCAAACGAACCAGGGATCCCCCTTGTTCGGGTCTGGAGACAACAACGGGGACGCCGGCGGACGCTGCTAACCCCCCCGTGGGGTTTGGAATCTACGATCGAAACCGAACCGGCTGTCTTATCGTCGGCTGCCGTGACGAAACATACTTGAGGATCAGATCAGTCAAACAGGAGAACCGCGCGTTGCTGGAAGCGCGCGAGTGGTGGAACGGGGTGGTAGGCGCCGGGGACCGTCCTATCAAAATGTCCAAATTAGC
>Ga0307513_10005280_pt1 | contig 17093 bp, 13 predicted proteins | sample 15_EM_MG_FD_202174 | JGI IMG/M metagenome (GOLD analysis project Ga0307513, IMG submission 202174) | Populus trichocarpa ectomycorrhiza microbial communities from riparian zone in the Pacific Northwest, United States - 15_EM | ecosystem: Host-associated > Plants > Roots > Unclassified | place... | reverse complement strand
TGAAGAGTCCGGTCTCAGCGGCTTGATCGCCCGGCATTCTGATCTACCTGCCGCACTCCTCTGGGCGGACGCAGCCAGCATTTATCAGCTGACGAGCGATATTTCGGAAAGATGGACTTGTTGAGGCCGGCTGGCGTGGTGGTCGGCGGGTTCCGCAGTGCGGCGGCCACCGGGCGTAGCGCGGCGGGGAGCTTGCGGCAAGGGCTCTGAGCAGGTGCTTTGCGGCGTTGGCGGGCAAGACGGCGCCGTCCAGGACCGGGGGGTGCTGCGCCGGGCTCGGCGTGGTTGGCCGGTTCAGGTGGTGGCTGTTCGCAGGGTGATGCCGGGGTTGGCCGTGTGGACCGCGTCGGCCACCGTCGGTGGCATTGGCGGGATCGGGCGGGGCACCGGCGTGCCCGCCAGGCGGAGGGCCAGCTCGGCGAAGAGTGAGTTGGCCCAGGCGAACCACGGCCTGGTGAACGTGGCCGGATCGTCGACGTGGAAGCTCTCGTGCATCTGGCCGGTCCCGGCGTCGGTGGCCAGCAGCATTCGGAACAGCGCCGCCGCCTCGGCTGGTGAGTCGCTGGTCATCGCCTGCAGGCACAGGGACATCGGCCAGACGTGCTCCGGTGGCGTGTGCGGGCTGCCGACGCCGGTCGCCGCCGAGCCGCGGTAGTGGTAGGGGTTCGCCGGGCTGAGCACGAACGCGCGGGTGCGCCGGTACAGCGGGTCGTCGCGGTCGCACCAGCCCAGGTAGGGCAGCGACAGCAGGCTGGGCACGTTCGCGTCGTCCATCAGGTTGACCCCGCCGAGGCCGTCGACCTCGTAGGCGTAGATCGGGCCCGCCTCGGTGTCGGCCACCCCGTGCCGGGCCAGTCCGGCCGCGATCTCGGTGGCCAGGGCGAGGGCGCGGTTGCCCAGCTCGCCCGGCAGTGCTCCGCGCTCGGCCAGGTGCACCACACCGTTGAGCGCGATCACCGCGGCGGCGTTCGCGGGCACCAGATATCCGTACGCGCAACGGTCGTCGCTTGGTCTGAAACCGGACCAAGTCATTCCGGTTCGCCCGACCGGCGACCCGAGTCCGGCCCGGTCGAGAGTGTCGCCCTGGAACGGGCCGGCCAGCCGCTCGAACCGGTATGGCGAGGCGCTCTCGTGGTCCTGCTCGACCCGCCACACGTCCAGGATCAGCGCCGTCGCCTCGGCGAAGCGCTCGTTCAGATGCGCGGTGGATCCGCTGGCCGCCCAGAGTTCGTAGCCGAACGACAGCACCGCGCACAGCGAGTCCACCTCGTACTTGCGCTCCCAGACGTCCGGCGCCGGGGGCGGGCGGTCGTGCTCGTCGGCGTGCGCGCCGGTGCGCCCGTCGTTGATGGCATTCGCGTACGGATCGGCCAGCACCGCCCCGGTCATCCGCCGGACCACCCCGCCGAGCACGGCCAGCACCTTCGGGTCCGCGACACCGGCCAGATACGGCCGCAGTTGCCCGACCGTGTCGCGGTGCCACATCGCCGGGATGTCGCCGGTGCTGACGAACGGATCGCCGTCGTGGGCGCGCAGGGTGGTGGTCCAGGCGCTGGCGAAGCAGCGGCGTACGACGTCGCCCGCGGCGAACCGCGGATCCAGCAGCGCCGAGGCACGTTCCACCAGCTCGGCGAGACCGCCGGGCAGGGAGACCGGGTTGAGCCCGGTGCGGCGCTCGGCCGGCAGCACCTCGGATACCTCCTGGCCTCTTCGGCGGTGTTGACAGCGCACGCTACCCCAGTACTGTCAGTTGCGACAGCGTTGTCATGGGCGGTGAGACTCAGGCCACCGCGGTGGCGAACGACCGGCAGGAGGCGCGATGAGCGGCGACGCGGAACCCCCGATTCTGCAACTGTCCGGGATCGCCAAGCACTACGGCACCGTGCGGGCGTTGCAGGACGCCGCGCTCACGGTGCACCGCAACGAGGTCGTCGCGCTCGTCGGCGACAACGGCGCGGGCAAGAGCACGATGATCAAGGTGATCTCCGGGGTGATCCAGCCCGACGCCGGGCAGATCACCGTGGACGGGCAGCCGGTGACCTTCGCCAGCCCGCTCGCGCCGCGCCGGCACGGCATCGAGACGGTCTACCAGGACCTGGCCCTCGCGCCGGATCTCGACCCGGCCGCCAACCTGTTCCTCGGCCGCGAGGTGTTGCGCCCCGGGCTGCTGGGGCGGCTGGGCATGCTCGACAAGCCGCGGATGCGGGCCAAGGCCGACGAGGCGTTCTCCCGGCTCGGCGTCGGCCTGCAGGACACCCGCAGCCAGGTCGGCACCATGTCCGGCGGCCAGCGGCAGGGCATCGCGGTGGCCCGGGCGGTGCTCTGGGCCAGCCGGCTGGTGCTGATGGACGAGCCGACGGCCGCGCTCGGCGTCGTGCAGACCTCGCGGGTGCGCGCGCTCATCGAGTCCGTACGGGAGCAGGGCGTGTCCGTACTCTTGGTCAGTCATAATCTTCCCTTCGTCTTCGAGGTGGCCGACCGGATCGAGGTGCTGCGCCTCGGCCGCCGGGTCGCCGTGTACTCGCGGGCGGAGGCGACTGCCGAGCGGGTGCTCGGCGCCATGACGGGTGCGGTCGACGCGGTGCCCGGGCCGTAAGGCCGCGGGCGCGACGGGGGAGGAGGCGGGCGGATGGCCCGGCCGACGATGAGTCAGGTCGCGAAGCTCGCGGGCGTAGGCATGAAGACGGTGTCCCGGGTGGTCAACGGGGAGGGCCGGGTCAGCCGCGAGACGCGGGCGAAGGTCGAGGCGGCGATCGCGGAGACCGGCTACCGGCGCAACGAGGTGGCGCGCAGCATGCGGGCGATGCGTTCGGGGCAGAGCACCGACGACATCGGCCTGCTGCTCGGTGACCTCACCAACCCGTTCTTCGCGGCGGTGGCCTCCGCCGTGATCGCGGTGGCCCGCAGCCGGGGCTACGCGGTCGTGCTGGCCAGCGCGGACGAGGACCCGCAGGCGGAGCGCGCGTCGATCGACGGCCTGCTCGGCCGCCAGGTGGCCGGGCTGCTGATCGTGCCGGGCGGCCGCGACTACGGCTACCTGCGGCCCGAGCTCGAGCTCGGCACCTCGGTGGTGTTCGTCGACCGGCCCGGCGGTGGCCTCGCGGCCGACGAGGTGGTGCTCGACAACGCCGCCGGCGCCCGGATGGCGGTGACCCACCTGGTGGCGCAGGGGCACCGGCGGATCGGCGCGATCGTCGCGCCCAGCCGCTGGGCCACCGCGCAGCGACTGCGCGGCTTCCGGGACGCGATGCGCGCCGAGCTGGGCGGCGCCGACACGGCCCTGGTCCGGCGGCTGACGACCGGCTCGGTCGGCGAGGCCGAGCGGGCCGCACGGGACCTGCTCGCGGTGCCGGACCCGCCGACCGCGGTGTTCACCACGACCGGTTTCATGACCCAGGGGCTGCTGCGCGCGCTGGGCCCGCGCCGCGACGTGGCGGTGGTCGGCTTCGACGACTTTCCGCTGGCCGACATGCTGCCGGTTCCGGTCACGGTCGTCGCGGGAGACCCCGACGTGCTGGGTACGGTGGCCGCGCAGACGCTGTTCGCCCGGATCGACGGGTGGGCCGGGCCGCAGACCCGCCGAGTGGTCCGGCCGACGCTGATTCCGCGTGGCAGCGGCGAGATCCGCCCGTCGGGATCCTCCCGCTCGGGCGCCCGCTGACCGCGCCGCACGGCTGAACCGCACGCGACCCGGCAAGTGCGGCCTGATTTCTACGCTGATTCGGCTGGCAGCAGGCCTCGGAAGAGCGTCGTGGTCAGCGAGCCCGCGAACTGGTTTGTGGTGTCTGCCGCGGAGTTGGGGGCGGTGAAGTGGCCTAGGAAGGCTCGCTGCAGGCATGCGCCCAGCAGGAGCGCCGCGGCGGCGTGTGGGTCGGCCTCCGGATGGATGCGGCCGATCCGCTGTTCGGCGGCGAGGTAGGCGGCGAGCGCGTTGCCGACGTGCTGGGGCCCGGCGTCGCGTTCGTGCAGGGCGTCGCGGTGCGCGGCCAGCAACTGCGGCTCGGAGAACAGTGACGCGGCCATCGGAAAGCTCTGGCGGTAGAACTCGACCGCGGCCGCGGCGACCTCCTCGAGGGTCGCCTGCACCGTGGCCTGCCCGACGCGGCCGTTCAGTCCGGCCAGCAGCGGGCCGAGGTGCGACGGCGTGCGCTCGGCCAGCACCGCCAGGAAGATCTCCGTCTTGTCGCGGAAATGCTTGTACAGCGCCGCTTCCGAGAAGCCCGCCGCCTTGGCGATCTCCTTGGTGGTGGCTCGGGCCAGGCCGCGGGTGCGCATCACGTGCGCGGCCGCGTCGAGAATCCGGTCCCGGGTCGTCACTAACGCCTCCACTTGACAAGTTGGTGAGTACTCACCCACTCTACTGGTTAGTGAGTACTCACCAACCTGGGGAGCGTCGCATGCGGATCACTGTGTTCGGAGCCACCGGCGGGACCGGCCGGCAATTCATCGAGCTGGCCTGCGCAGCGGGGCACGAGGTCACCGCGGTCGTCCGGGACCCGGCCCGGCTGAGCGGCCGCCATCCGGGGTTGACGGTGATCCGGGCCGATGTCATGGATCCCGCCGCGATCGGGCCGGCCGTCGCACAGCGCGACGCCGTGGTGTCGACAATCGGCTCGCGGGACCGGCGTGCGCCGAGCACGGTGTGCGCGGACAGCTCCGCCGGCATCATCCAGGCCATGACGGCCGAGGGCGTGCGCCGGCTCGTCGTGGTCAGCGCCAGCGGCATGTACACCGACGGCGACGGGCTGCTGACCCGGCGGATCGTCAAGCCCATCCTGAACGCGGCGCTCAGGCACCCGTTCGCGGACATGCGCCGGATGGAGGACAACGTGCGCGCCAGCGGCCTGGAGTGGACGATCCTGCGCCCGCCGATGCTCACCGACGGGCCCCGCACCGGCAGCTATCGCAGCGCCGTCGGGCACAACGTGCGCGGCGGCATCCGGGTCTCCCGCGCCGACCTGGCCGACAGCATCCTGCGCAGCCTGGACCAGCGCAGCCCGCTCAACGCCACGGTCTCCATCGGAAACTGAGGAGGACCGGAACGCCAGCTCGACTCTCCGCGCGTCGACAACCAGCCGCCGGGCACGCACTATCAGCCGGGGTTGTCGCTGTCCTCGACGGCGGCGACCCAGCGTTTCCCGCTCCGCCGCAGTTTGGACGCCATCGCCGCGCGCCGGGGCCCGCGCCTGACCACCGAGAACAGCCGGGGCGCGGGCCGAGACCGCCCAGCGCCGCACCGACCGTGTCCCGGGTGGCCTGACCGCCGGCGTCATCGAGGAGTAGCTGGACGCGGACCGGGGTCATCCTAGGGCGCCGAACCCGGCACGGAGCGTGGCCAACGCTCTCGGGAAGTCGGCATCGGAGGGGCCCAAGTAGCCGACCAAGAGCGCCGGCGGCACGGGGCGGCGCGAGAAGTGCCGGGCCGCCGAGGTCTCCAGGCGCACGCCACGGGCGAGCAGATCGCCGGCCACCGCGGCGGCGTCGAGATGCCGCGGCAGGTGGACCGCGGCCACGCCGGTCGGGGGAGCACCGTCGACGCGGATGCCGGGCAGCCCGGCGAGCGCGGCCTCGACGAGCCGGCCGCGCTGCGCGGCGAGCCGGTTCAGCCGGCGGGCGAGCCGGTCGACCGTGCCGCCGCGCAGCAGCGTCGCCATGGCCCGCTGGGCCAGGTAGGACGGCCGCTCGCCCGGCGGACCCGGCCGCCGGGCGGCTGCCTCGGCAAGGTGTCGCGGCAGGATCGCGAAGCCGAGCCCGAGCGCCGCGCCCCACTGATCGCCGAAGCCACCGAGCAGGATTCCGGCGTCACCGGCCACGTCGAGCAGCCGGGGCAGCCGCCGGGCCGGCCCGGACAGGCCGGCGTCGGCGGCCACGTCGACAACCACCCCTCCGGTACGCCTCGCCCAGCGGGCCACCTCCGCGCGGCGCCGCCCGGTCATCAGGCGACCGAGCGGCGCCCGCGCGTCGGCACCGACCACGATCGCCCGGCACCCCGGGGGCACCGCGTCCACACGAGCGCCCTCATCGTCCACGGCCAGCCCAGCGACCGTGGCCAACCGAGGGACCACGCGCGTTCCGGACCCCGCGCCTGGCTGGGGGACCGCGCCCGGCTGGGGGACCGCGCCCGGCTGGGGGACCGCGCCTGGCTGGGGGACCGCGTATGGCCGGGAGTCCGCGCCCGGCCGGGGGACCGCGCCCACCCCGAAGACTGCCGCCAAGCCGGCGACCCCGGCCACCACAGCCGCCGGCGCCGGCTCGGCCACCGCCACCTGCCCCGCGCTCAACCCGAGCACCTCGAGGACCACCCGCAGCCCCTGCGCCGCCCCCGCCGTGATCAGCACCGCCCGGTCCGTCAGCCCCACCCCCAGCGCCGCCAGCACATACTCGGCGACCGCCTCCCGCAGCTCAACCAAGCCCAGGGCCGGTGGCGCGTCCACCGGCGGCGGCCGGAACGTCGCATCGCGCCAAGCGGCCCGCCACTCGGCCACCGGGAACAACTCCGGGCAACTCGCCACCGGGCGCAGGTCGATCGGCTCCGGCCCACCGGCCTCGGCCCGCACCCGCCCCACCACAGCCCGCCGTGCGTACGCCCCCGACCCCGGCCGGCTGTCCAGATAGCCCCGCGCGCCCAGCAGGTCGTACGCGGCGGCCGTGACCCCCCGCGACACCCCCAGGAACTCGGCGAGCGTGCGCGTCGAAGGAAGCCGCCCGGCGACCAGCCCGCGCTCGACCGCCGCACCGACCTGCGTAGCGATCTGCTCGGGCAGGGGCAGCACGCCGTCGCGGGTGACGGTGATGGGAAACGTCGGCAGGGCCGGATCGCGCATCCCCTCGGTGTAACGGCCCGCGCCTGCCGGCCGGTTGCGCCACGGTTGTGCGGGCCGCTTGGTGCTCGCCACTATGCTGCGGCGCACGCGCACCGGGCGCGGCGTTGCTGCTGAGGAGTCGGTTGTGGAGTCGGCTGTGGAACCGGCCGGGCTGCGGATCCGGGTGCTCGGGCCGGTCGAGGTGCTCGGCCCCGCCGGGCCCGCGCTGCTCGTCGGCGCCCGGCAACGGGCCGTCGTCGGGGTGCTCGCGCTCAAGGCCGGCGCGCTCGTGCCGCAATGGCGGCTGGTCGACGCCCTCTGGGGCGACCGCCCGCCGCGTACGGCCGTCAAGTCGCTGCACAGCCACGTCGCCCGGGTACGCCAGGCGCTGGACGGGTGCGGCCTGACGGACCTGCTGGTCACCCGGGACACCGGGTACCTGCTGGCCGCCGAGCCGGGCACGGTCGACGCCGCCGGGTTCGAGGAGCGGGTCCGGCGCGGCCAGCAGGCGCTCGCCGCCGCGGACGCCGAGCGGGCCGCCGGGCATCTGCGGGCCGCGCTGGCACTGTGGCGCGACGACGCCGCGCTGGCCGACGCCGAGCCGCACGGTTGGGCCGCTGCCGAGGTGCGCCGGCTGGCCGAGGTACGGCTGACCGCCCTGGCCGCCCGCTGGGACGCGGAGCTGCGGCTGGGCCGGCACGTCGAGGCCGTCGCCGAGTTGGAACGACTGCTGGTGGCGTACCCCGCGCAGGAAGGCCTGGTCGCCGCCCTCATGCTCGCGCAGTACCGCTCGGGCCGGCACACCGCCGCGCTGGACAGCTTCCAGCGGCTGCGCGCCCATCTCGCCGACGAGCTCGGCGTCGATCCCGGCCCCGACCTGCTCGAGTTGAACGCCCGGATCCTGCGCCGCGACCCCGCACTGACGCTGGGCGGCGGCCCCAAGCCGGCCGAGGTCGCCGCGCCCCGGCCCGCCCAACTGCCCGCCCGGGTGGGCCACTTCACCGGCCGCGCCGACGCGCTGGCCGTGTTGGACCGGCTGGCCGACGACCCGGAGCAGGAGACCGGCATCGCCGTCGTCTCCGGGCCGGCGGGCATCGGCAAGACGGCCCTGGCGGTGCAGTGGGCACACCGGGTCGCCGGCAAGTTCCCCGACGGGCAGCTCTTCGTCGACCTGCGCGGGCACGAGCCCGGCATGCAGGTGCTCGCCCACCTGCTGCGCAGCCTCGGGGTCAGCGCCGACCGGCTCCCCGCGCAGGTCACCGAGCAGGCCGCGCTGTTCCGCTCGCTGGTACACGGCCGCCGCCTGCTGATCATCGTGGACAACGCCGGCTCGACCGACGCGGTCCTGCCGCTCGTGCCGGCCGGTGCCGGCACCCTGCTGGTGGCCACGAGCCGGCAGGCCCTGACCGCGCTGGGCACCCACCACGCGGTGTGCGCGATCGCGCTCGACGCCCTCGCCGAACCGGAGGCCCTGGCGCTGCTGCGCCGGCTGCTCGGCGCGGCCGCGGTGGACGCCGGGCTCGACGTGGCGCGGGAGCTGGTCCGGTTGTGCGAAAGCCTGCCGCTCGCCCTGCGGATCGCCGCCGCCAAGCTGGCCGGCGGGCCGGCGCCGGACATCGCCGCGCTGGTCGCGGAGCTCAGCGCCGGCAACCGGTTGGACCTGCTCGCGGTCGACGGCGACTCGCGCAGCATGCGTACGGTGTTCGCCAGCGCGTACCGGACGCTGAGCCCACCCGCCGCGCGGACCTTCCGGCTGCTCGGCCTGCATCCGGGCCCGACGTTCCACCTGGGCCTGGCCGCCGCCCTGCTCGGCGAGCCGGTCGCCGTGGCCCGCGCCGCGGCCGACGAACTGGCCGCCGCCCATCTGGTGCAGGCGGTCGGCGCGCAACGCTACCGGTTCCACGATCTGATCGCGCTGTTCGCGGCCCAGTGCGCCGACGCCGACGAGTCCGACACGCAACGCGAGACCGCCGTGGCGTGCGCGATCGACTGGTATCTGGCCGTCGCGCACGCCGCCAACCGGGTCGTCGACCCCGGCCGCGACCGGGTCACCCCGGTGCTTCGGCACCCGCCGCCGGAGTTGCCGTTCCCGGCCGAGCATGGTGCGGCGCTCGCGTTCCTCGACGACGAGGCCGGCAATCTGCTGCCGGTCGCCCGGTTCGCCGCCCAGCGGGGACAGCCCACCGCGACGTGGCAGCTGACCTATCTGTTGACCGGTTTCGCCGACTCGCGAGGCGACCGCGCCCAGCGGATCGAGATGTGCGAGACCGGGGTCGCCGCCGCGCGACAGGACGGCGACCCGATCGCCGAGGGACTGATGCGCAGCGGGCTGGGCGTCGCCTACATCGCGGCGCACCACTTCGACGCGGCGTTGATCAGCCTGCACGAGGCACTGCCCTTCATGCGTACGACGGGAGACCGGCGCGGGGAGGGGCATGCGTACAACAACATCGCCGCGGCGTACAGCGGACTGCGCGACTTCGATCGGGCGCTCGACGCCTTCCGCCGGGCGCTGGCCATCCACACCGAGAACGGCTACCGGCTCGGGATCGCCCTCGCCCTGAACAACGCCGGCCACACGGCGGTCCGGATGGGCCGCCCGGAGCTGGGCGTCCCCGACCTGGCCGCGGCGCTGGAGCTGAGCCGCGAGATCGGCAACCCGCGCCTGGAGGCCGCGGTCCTGCACAGCACCGGCGAGGCCGAGCTGCATCGCGGCCGCTACGACGGCGCCCTGGACAGCTTCGACGCCGCGCTCACCCTCTACCGGGCGATCGGCGACCAGCGCTACGAGGCGGAGACCCTGGCCGGGATCGCCGAGACCCATCTGCGCCGGGGCGCGCCCGGCGCGGCGTTGGCGGTGCTCCGGCGGGCGGCCGAGCTGAGCCGGGAGATCGCCGACCAGCACCTCGCGGCCGTCGTGCTGCACCGCACCGGTCAGGCGCTGTCGGCCCTGGGCGATCTCGCCGGCGCGGCCGAGCAGTTCGAACTCGCGCTCGGCCTGCGGATGCGGGTGCCGGACGCCTTCGAGGAGGCGAACCTGCGCCGCGACCTGGCAGCCCTGTCCCATCCGCCCACCAAGCCCGAGCTGCCCGGCACGCCCGCACGGGGCGATGCGGCCGGGCAACGGCGCGAGCGGGCGGCCGGATCGCCCGAGGTGGGAACGACGATCCGGCCGCCGGTGCTCGGCGTTACTTCGCCGCGGCCGGCGGAGCGCCGTCCTTGATGATCACCGTTGCCGGGTTCTTGCCGATCTGGCCCACGGACGGCTTGGAGAGCGAGACGAAGAACCATTCGTCGGGCTCGACCACCCCGTCGTCGACGATCGTCAGCGGCACCTGCACGCTGCTGGCGCCCGCCGGGATGGTCACCACCAGGCCCTTGATCGCCGCGTAGTCCTCCGGTGCCACGGCCGTACCGTCGACGGTGTCGACCACGACGGTGACGGGGTCCTTCGCCACCTCGGACAGGTGCACGGTCACGGCCGGTTTGCCGCCGCCCTTCTCCCAGCAGATCGTGCCGTCGGCGGTGACCACCACGCCGGACGGTCCGCCGCCGGCCTGGGCGGCGGCCGGCGCGATCGCCGCCGCGCCGCCTAGCGCCACGACAGCGGCCGCTGCGGTCAGGACCCGGCGCAGGCGTCTGTTCATCCTCATCGCGTTTCTCATCCTCGTTCAGCTCGGTCGGGGGTGCTCGGTACATCCAGCCAGACGCCGGTTGTGGCGCGGTTGTGGCCCCCGGTCCCGCGCGCGATGTCCAGGTCCGCTGCGGCCCCCGAGCCGAGCGGCAGTGGCCCTGTCGGCCGCCCCCGGTCGTTCCCACGATGGGCCCAGGCGGATCCGGGGAGCCCGGACCTCCGCGACGGATACCACGATGGGAAGTGACGATGCGCAGGACTCTGATGGCACTCGCGGCGCTGGCGGCGGTCGCCTCGGTCGCGCTGGCCGGCGCCGGCCCGGCACAGGCCGCGGACGGCGTCACCACGATCGAGCTGACGAGCCAGAAGGACGTCTCGCTCGGCGAGGCGCAGAAGCTCGTCGACGCGGCGACCAAGACCACTGCCGACGGTCCGCATGTCGTCGCGGTCACCTCCGATCCGGGCACGGTCCCGACCGTGCAGCAGATCGACGTGCTGCTGGCCGGCAAGAGCGTGGACGGGATAAAGCTCTACCGGACCGAGAAAGAGCCGGGCGCCGCGCGTACGGTCAGCAGCTTCCTCGAGGGGACACCGTTGCCCGCGGTGGTCTCCTACAAGCGGAACAACGGTCACCTGATCCACGTCGTGGTCATCTCGTGCCTGGACTACTGCCGGATCTACGTCCGGGAGTACGTGATCATGTAAGACCGTTCAGGGGCCGGTGTGGATCAGGGCGGCCCACAGGTCGGGCCGGTCCGGGTGCTCCCGCCGGACCCGGGCGAGCGCGTGGTCCAGGGCGTAGGCGGCGCCGGCCGCGTCCGGCTCGCTGTCCGCGGCGAGCCGGGCGTACACGTCGTCGGCGACCTGGGCCGCGATCCGGTCCGCGACCGCCCACTGGCTGCCGATGACGTGCCGGAAGCCGGCGAACTGCAGCGCGGCGGTGAGGTGGATGGCCTCGTCGGGCAGGCCGCGGCCGCCCGCCGCGGTCCGGCAGGCGGACAGGTACGCCAGGTCGGCGCCGGGGCCTTCGCCCGCCGGCCGGGTCGCCGTGCCCAGGCTTGAGGCCAGGTCCAGCACGCTGAGCCGGCCGTCGGCCAACCGCAGCGCGCTGCGGCTCGGATGGTCGAAATCCTGCTCGGCGTGGCAGGCGAAATGCGCCCAGCTGTGCCGGGCGAGCGCGGCCAGCACCGCCTCGGTGGTCGCGCCCGCCCCGACCAGCAGCCGTACGCCGGACAGGTTCGTGGTGACCGAGCGCAGCTCGTCCGAGACCGCCGGCAGCGGTGCCTGGCCCGACGCCTGCGCCAGGCCGACCGCGAACACCCGCGGTGGCCGCTGCGCCGGCGGCCCCTGCCGGGCCCGCAACAGGGCACCCAGGCTCGATGTGTACGACGACACGCATCGGGCCGCCACGGTCGGCCGGCGCCGGTCGGCGAGCGGTTTCGCGGCGCCGTGCCGCCCGGCGGCGTGCAGCGGCAGCATCGTCAGCGGCCCGGTCGGGCACCACCAGACCCGCGGCCGGTGCTCCGCGTTCCCGGGCGGCGCCAGCTCGTCCAGCGCGGCGCAGACGGGCTCCGCCACGGTGTCCCAGAGCCAGCGCTGGATCGAGATCAGGGTCTGCCGCAGCGCGGCCTGGGCCACCGCGCCCTGTCCCGCCTCGACGTCGCGCTGTGCCGCGAGCAACGCCACGGCCCGCTGGTGCGCGGTGTCGTGATCGAGCCAGGGCAGCGGGACCTGATGGACCTCGGTCGACGTCACGATCAGGGCGTCGCTGCGCCACCTGGAAGTGTTGACCAGGACCACCGGGCCGCCGTCCGCCGCGCGCCGCAGCGTGTCGAACGTCGGCGCGGTCAGGAAGTCGGCGAAACCCGGCCGGCGGCGCGCCTCGGCGAGCAGTTGCTCCCACCGTTCCGCCAGCCGCCGGCGCCGGCCCGCATCGCCGGCTTCCACCGGGATCCCGCCCTGGGCCGCGGCCAGCAACTGCAGCCCCAGCTCGACCGCGGGATCGCCGGCCTGCCCCCGGGACGTCCGCGGCACCGGTTGCGCGCCCTCGCCGTCGAGCTCGCGGCGGATCTCATCGAGCCCGGCGGCCAACTCCGGCGCCACCGCGGCCAGCGCGGACAGGTCGCTGCGGGTCTGCACCGCCTGCGACCACAGCACCTGGCGGCCCTGCTCCAGCAGCTCGACCGCGCGGCGCGGCTGCCCGGCGGCCAGCGCCCAGGCCGCTGCGTCGCCGGCCAGCCCCGCCACCGACGCCAGCCGCTGCTCCTGCACCTCGCGGTCCAGCCCGCGCCAGGCCAGCAGCGGCAACAGCCCCACCGCCGCGACGTACGCCTCGAGCGCCAGCGCGACGTCCCGCTGCTGGCCGGCAGCAGCGGCCCAGCCCCGGGCGGCGCCCATCCGGATCTCGACCGAGCCGACCGACGACCCGACCGCCGAGCGCCACAACCCGATCGCGGCGTCCAGATCCGCCGGGTCCTGGCTGATCATGTGACGCACCTGCAGCGCCCGGGCCAGGACGTTCAACGCCCGCGCCCGGTCCGGGTTGCCCGGCGACAGCCCCGCCAGCGCGGCCCGGCCGACGTCGATGGCGGCGCTGACACCCGCGGGTTCCTTGCCCAACCGGGCCCGGAACAGCATCAGGTTGGCCAGATTGGCCTGATGCCGGGCGCGCCGGTCGGCACCGCCGGCCGACTCGACCGCCGCCCGGGCGTACTGCAGCGCCTCGTCGATATGCCCCAGCGATTCGCCGGTCGCCGCATATCCGAACAGCACCACCGAATGGTTGCCCAGCAACTGCGACCGCAGCGGCGTATCACCCTTCAGCGTCGCCACCACCTCCCGGCTGACCCGGATCGCCTCCAGCAGGTCGGCCGGCGAGCCCTCGCCGCGGAGATGGCGCTGGGCCAGCGCCAGCGCCAGGTTGGCCGCGACGGCCGCCCGGTCGAGATGCTCCGCCGGAAGTTCGGCGAGCAGGTCCCGGGCGAGCCGCACCGCCTCCTCGATGTCCGCCGGATGTCCGGTCCGGGCGAACCGGACGGTCAGCGCGGCCGCCAGGCAGGTCCGGCCGGCGAGCCGGTTGGCCGGGTCGGCGTCCGGGGGAACCAGCCGGGCGACGCGCACCGCCTCGTCGAGGTCGGCCAGCCGGCCGAACCGGTTGAAGCTGAGCTGGTACGCGATGGAGGTCTTGATCAGGATCCCCGGCCGCTGCGGATCGTCCGGCTCGCCGCGGGCCAGCGCCTCGGCGGCGTGCCGCACCGCGGCGGTGATGTCCGGCACCCGCCCGGTCGCCTCGAACCGCTTGCTCAACGCCCAGCAGAGCTGCGCCCGCGCCAGCGGCCAGAGCGGATGGCCGGCCGGCAGCGATTCGACACACGTGCGGGCCACGTCGACCGCCCGGTCCAGCAGCGCCTGCCCGCCGGGCTGCGGGCCGCGCAGCACCAGGAGCTCGCACAGGGCCAGCAACGCGTCCGGGCGCGCGGTGGGATACGGCGGTGCGGCACCGACCACCGTACGCAGCAAGCTCTCGGCCCGATCGAGGTCGGCGCGCGCACTGTTTTGCTGGTAGCGCTCAAGTAGGCCGATGGCCTGGTTGACCGGATCCTCAGCCGCATCCGCCGCAGGCACCGGTTCAGTACATTCGAGGGGCACGCGACAGTCAACCCGACCGGCCGGCGGACAGGAAGGCGACAATGGAGCGTCCACCCACCTATCGCGAGCGGCACCTGCTGGCGGAGCTGTGCGCGCTGCTGCCGGAGTTGCGCGAGCGCGCCGAGCGGGGCTCGTGGTCCGACGAGCTGGACCATCTGGTCGGCGAGCTGGCGGCCGACGGTTCGGCGGCGGAGGTGTTCCGGCAGCTGGGCCTGGTCCCCCGCGAGCCGGAGGCGATCCGCGGGGGCGAGACTCCGGAGGCGCAGCCGGGTCCCGGGATCGACGGCGCGCATCTGGCGGGTCTGGCCGAGGTGAGGTTGGACGGCGACTACCGTTGCCCGACGTCCCGCTGCACCCGCCGGGAGCGCCGCGACGACCGGGGCCGGGCGCCGGTGTGCGCGCTCGACGACAAGCCGATGGTGTACCGGGCGCAGGCCTAGCGATGTCACCCGGGTGGAGGGGTCCATGATCGAGGCACTGCTGGGCGAGGTCGGCCGCCGGCTGACCGACCGGTGGCTGGTCCGTGCCCTCGGGCCCGGGCTGCTCTGGTGCGCGGTCGCCGCCTACGCCGTGCTGCCCGGCCGCACCGGCGCGTTCGGCCTGCGTGCGGCGATGCTGGCGGCGGCGTCCACACTCGACACCCTGGGCGACCGCGTCAGCCTGGCCGTGTTGTGCGGCGCCCTCGCGGTGCTCGCCGGTGGCGTGGCGGCCGTGACGGCGCAGGCGGTCGGTGCGGTGCTGCGGTTCGTCTGGCTGGGCCTGTGGCCGGGGCCGGGCCGCCGGATCGCGGCGGCGCTGACGGCCCGCCGGCGGGCCCGCGCCGTCGAGCGGCTCGCCGCCGAGCACCGGGTCCTGCCCGGCGTCTACCTGCCCGACCGGCCCACCTGGATCGGCGACCGGATCCGCGGCACCGACGACCGGGTGGCCGCCCAGTACGGCCTGCGCCTCGCCCTGATCTGGCCCCGGCTGTGGCTGCTGCTCGCCCCCGAGGCCCGGGCCATGGTGTCCGCGGCCCGGGACCGGTTCGAACGAGCCGGGACGCTCGCCGGCTGGGCCGTGCTCTACGCCGCGCTGGCGCCGTGGTGGTGGCCCGCCCTGCCGCTCGGCCTCGGGCTCGGCGGCTACGCCTGGTGGCGGGGCCGGTCCAGCGCCGCGCTGTTCGCGGGCACCGTGGAGGCCACCGTCGATCTGCACCACCGGAGCCTGGTCACCGCGCTCGGCTTCCCGATCGAGGCGGGCCAGTCGCTGGACGCCACCACCGCCGACGCCATCAACGACCTACTGCACAAGGGCGCGAGCGGCTATCCGCAGGAGACCGCGGCCGGGGCGGTCAGCGCCGAGACGCCGTACCCGTCGTCGGTCTTGGCCAGCGACAGCCGGGACCGCCAGCAGCCGGCCCCCGCTTCGGTCGACAAGGGCTGAAAGACCACGTTGACCTGGGGAACGCCGCCCGGCCCGGTGCGCACCCCGATGATCGTCGCCTGCTCGTACGGGGCGTCGGCGGCGAGCTTGGCGTAGCGGCTGCGCTGGGTCGCGTCGGGTGCCTTCCCGCGCCGCCCCGAGAACGCGGCCTCCCGGTCGTCGCTCGTGAGACTGCAAGTGAAGCCGAAGACCGGGTCGGTTGCCTGCTTCACCTTGGCACTGTTCGGGTTGAGACCGGGTCCGATCTCGACGCTCTTCATCACGCACAGCGGGGTGAGCTTGGGCAGCGTCGGGTCCAGCCACCGCAGGATCGGCGGACTGGGCATGATGTTCGGCACGTCGGGAACGGTGTAGGTGGGATACGTCCGCGGGCTGAACGTGAACGGCTCGATCGTGCGCCCAGCCACCGGAGTGTCGCCGCCGCCGCCGCCGCCGCCGCTGCTGCCGTCGGCCAGTCCGACGATCACCCCGATCAAGATCGCGACCGCCGGTACGAGCAGCCCCAGCCAGCCGCGGTTCACGGCCGGCTGGCGGGGCGGCCGGGGCTGGCGGATCGTGCGGCGCGGTGGTGCCGCCGCCGGGGCGTCGTCCGGCTGTGCCGTCCGCTCCTCCGGCGGCGGGGGCGGCGGGGTGGCCGGGGTCCGGGCGATGGCCGTCTCCAGCGCGCCGATCCACCGCTCGGGCGCGGGACGCTGGGCCGGGTCGGCGCTCAGGCTCCGCCCGGCCAGCCGGCGCAGGTCGCCGCGCAGCCGGGGCCCGGCCGCGCCCGGATCGCGCACCTGCTGGTCACCGGCGAAGAGCCGGACCACCAGCAGACCGAATTTGTACGCGTCCGTGGCCGGCGTGGCCAGTTCCTCGGCCGGCTGCTCGCCGTCCGGGTCGGGCACCTGCCATTCCGGCGTCTCGGCCTGGCCCAGCACCGACTCGCCGTCCAGGCGCATCGCGTCGCAGTCGATGAAATAGCAGCGCGGTCGCGCGGTGGCGCTGAACAGCAGGTTGTGCGGGGAGAAGTCGCCGACGCAGACGCCGAGGCGGTGCAAGGTCGCCAGCGCCTCGCCGGTGTCGCGCAGCACTTCGAGCCGCAACCGGTCGTCGACGTGCAGGCCCCGGGCCCGCAGGTAGTCCTCGCCGTTGAGCAGATACTGCAGCTGGGCCAGCACCGTCGCCGGCCCGCCCGGCAGGTCGAGGCGCACCGTGTACTGCTCCGGAACCCGGGGCATCAGGAAGCCGCGGACCACCCCGCCCTTGCGGACGATCGCCGTCGGCCAGGCGGCCAGCCCCAGCAGGGCCTCCGCGTCCGACCCGGCGCCACCCGCGGCGAGCTGGACGAACCGGCCCAGCGCGGTGACGTCGACGTCGTCCACGAACCGCGGCGCGTACTCCTTGTAGACCAGGCTCGGATCCTCGGTCAGGGCGAAGACCGTGCCCTGGCCGCCGGAGCCGATCCGGGTCAACGGTCCCAGGTCGGACAGGTTCACCTGCGGCACCGGTGGGTCGGCCATCCGCTGCCCCTACGCCTCGTCCGCCGGGTCGTCGGCGCCGGGCCAGAGGGCCAGCACGGTCCGGTCGTCGTCGTGCGTGCCGGC
>Ga0307513_10005279_pt1 | contig 17096 bp, 16 predicted proteins | sample 15_EM_MG_FD_202174 | JGI IMG/M metagenome (GOLD analysis project Ga0307513, IMG submission 202174) | Populus trichocarpa ectomycorrhiza microbial communities from riparian zone in the Pacific Northwest, United States - 15_EM | ecosystem: Host-associated > Plants > Roots > Unclassified | place... | reverse complement strand
AACTGAACGTCAACGGCGGCCTGCCCCTCCCCGAGGTCGTCGAGACCGTCCAGGAGGGCCTGGCGGCCGGTATGGCGAAGGCCGCCGCCGCGGGGACCCCGGTGCGGGTCGGGACGCTGCTGTGCGGGATGCGCATGTTCGACCGGGTCCGTGAGGCCGCCGATCTGGCCGTCGCCTTCCGGGACGCCGGTGTCGTCGGCTTCGACATCGCGGGCGCCGAGGACGGCTTCCCGCCCGCCGACCACCTCGCCGCCTTCGAACACCTGCGCGGCGAGAGCGTGCCGTTCACCATCCACGCGGGCGAGGCGCACGGCCTGCCCAGCATCCACCAGGCCCTCCAGGTCTGCGGCGCCCAGCGCATCGGCCACGGCGTCCGCATCACCGAGGACATCGTCGACGGCAAGCTCGGCCGTCTCGCGGGCTGGGTGCGCGACCGCCGGATCGCCCTGGAGATGTGCCCGACCTCCAACCTCCAGACCGGCGCCGCCACCTCGATCGCCGAACACCCCATCACCGCGCTGCGCGACCTGGGCTTCCGCGTCACCCTCAACACCGACAACCGGCTGGTCTCGGGCACGACGATGACCCGCGAGATGTCCCTGCTGGTCGCGGAGGCCGGCTGGACGGTCGAGGACCTGCGCACGGTCACGGTGAACGCGGTCAAGAGCGCGTTCATCCCGTTCGACGAGCGCAACGCCCTCATCGAGGACGTGGTCCTGCCGGGCTACGCCTCGGCGCTCTGAAGCAGTCCCCGCAGATAGGCGGCCTGGCCGACGTGCTCCCAGTCGTCGGCCAGGACACTGACCAGCCGTACGCCGAGCGTGACCGGCGGGTCCCAGCGCTCGTCGACGACGCGTTCCAGATCCTCGGCTGCCAGAGTGCGCAGGGCTTCGAGGCTCTGGGCTTGCACGGCGTCGTAGTAGCCGGTCAGCAGTTCGGGGGAGTCGACGCGCACCTTGGCGACCTGCGCGGAGGTGTGGCCGTACCCGATGTCGCGGGGTTCCAGGTCGAGGCCGAAACGCTTCTCCCAGCCCTGGGTCAGCCACACCTGGTCGAGACCGAAGGCACCGGCCACATGGTCGTCCTGGACCCGGGTGAGATGCCAGACCAGCCAGGCGACGGAGTTGGCGTCGGGGCCGGGGCGGTGGTTGAGGTCGTCGGGGCTCAGGCCCTCGACGGCGGCGTGGACTTCTTCCTGGATGCGGCTGTAGCCGTCGATGAGGATGTCCTTGGCATGCATGGGGTCCAGCCTCCCCCATTCCGGCCCGTCATGCCCCCTTGGTTTCGGCCTCGGTCTCCAGCAGAGCCATCAGTGCCCGCGCCGCGGGACTGGTCGCCTCCGAGGCCGGCAGCAGGGCGACCGTCTCGTACACGGTCTCGCCGGTGCCCTTGACCGGCAGCGCCGTCAGCGACTCGCGCTTGTGCCGGAAGTGCCGGGGTACGACGGCCACACCGAGGTTCTCGTCCACCAGGTCGAGGAGGCTGTGCACGTCGTTGACCTCCAGGGCGACCGTCCGGCGCACGCCCGCCTCGGCGAAGGCGGCGTCGGTCGTGCGGCGCGGCCCCCAGTCCGGGTGGAAGTCGACGAACACCTCGCCGCCCAGATCCTCCGGGGTCACGGCCGCGCCGACCGCCGCGAGCCGGTGACTCGGATGGCACAGCATGATCATCGGCTCGCTGCTCAGCGGTACGGCACGCAACTGGTCGGCCTCCTCCCGCGTCCCGCGGACGGCGAAGGCCAGATCCAGACGACCCGCGGCCACCTCCTCCGCCAGCGCACCCGAGCCCGCCTGCCGCAGACTGATCTCCACGTCCGGGTGCTGCCGCCGGAACGCGGCGAGGAGCCCCGCCACATGCACCCCGGCGATGCACTGCTCGGAGCCCAGCGCGAGCATCCCGCGCAGCACCCCCTGCACCGCTGCCACCGCCTCGTGGGCCGACCGCACCTGTGCGAGGATCCGCTCGGCCTCGCCGAGCAGCGCACGCCCCGCAGGGGTGAGCGTCACCCGGCGGGTGGTACGCACGAACAGCGGCGTCTGGAGCTCCCGCTCCAGCGCGCGGATCGAGGCCGACAGACCCGACTGGGACACCATCAGGCGTTCGGCGGCCCGGGTGAAGTGCTGGTCCTCGGCGACCGCGACGAAGTGCTGGAGATGGCGTAGTTCCATGATTGAGAAGCCTATCCGCTGAATTCCATCGGATTCTCCTGTTGGACCACTACCCGCTCCCGGGGGAAGAGTGGGAGCAGCAGTGATCGCATCCGCCGTGCCAACCCCCCCCTGGAGTCGCGTTGTACACCGCACACACCGACCGTTACGCGGACATGCCCTACCGGCGCACCGGGCGCAGCGGCCTGAAGCTCCCCGCACTGTCGCTCGGCCTGTGGCACAACTTCGGCCCCGACCGGCCGGTGGACACCCAGCGGGCCATCCTGCGCCGCGCCTTCGACCTCGGCGTCACCCACTTCGACCTGGCCAACAACTACGGCCCCCCGCCCGGCGCCGCAGAGAGCGCCCTCGGCGAGGCGCTCAAGGCGGACTTCGCCTCCTACCGCGACGAACTGGTCATCTCCACGAAGGCCGGATACCTGATGTGGCCGGGCCCGTACGGCGAGTGGGGCTCCCGCAAGTACGTGCTGTCCTCGCTCGACCAGAGCCTCACCCGGATGGGCCTGGAGTACGTCGACATCTTCTACTCGCACCGCCCGGACCCGGAGACTCCCCTGGAGGAGACGATGGGCGCCCTGCACACCGCGGTCCAGCAGGGCAAGGCGCTCTACGTCGGCATCTCCAACTACTCGGCCGAGCAGACCCGCGAGGCCGCGCGCATCCTCGGCGAGCTGGGCACCCCGCTGCTGATCCACCAGCCGCGCTACTCGATGCTCGACCGCCGCCCGGAGGACGAGGGCCTGCTGGACGCCCTCGACGAGCTCCAGGTCGGTTCCATCGTCTTCTCCCCGCTGGAGCAGGGCCTGCTGACCGGCCGCTACCTCGACGGCATCCCGGCCGACTCGCGGGCGGCGAGCGACAGCCCCTTCCTGAACTCCGACCGGATCACCGAGGACCTCGTGCAGCAACTGCGCGCCCTCGACGACATCGCCAAGTCCCGCGGCCAGTCCCTGGCCCAGCTGGCCCTCGCCTGGGTCCTGCGCGGCGGCCGGGTGACCTCCGCCCTGGTGGGCGCGAGCAGCCCGCAGCAGCTGGAGGACAGCGTCGCGGCCATCGGCAACCTGGAGTTCTCCGACGACGAGCTGGCGCGAATCGATGCGGTGATCAAGCCGTAAGCCGCTCGCTCACCTCCCAGAGGCGGGCCGCCGCCTCCGGGTCCACGGCGCGGGACGGCACCCCCGGGACGCTGTCCCCGCCGGCCCAGGCGGCCTCGTTCTCGGGGGTCACCAGCGGGCTGATGTCGACGTTCTCGCAGTAGACCCCGCCGAGACCGGCGAGTTGCGGGCCGGTCGCGCACCAGACGCCGGTGGCCGCGCCCTGCTGCACGGTCTTCATCTGGCGCTCGGGGTCACGGACGGGCCGGCCCGCACCGTCCAGCGCGCCCGCCGCCCGGAGCGCCGCCGGGTCGAGGTGTTTGACCAGGCCGGTGTCGACGATCAGGCCCGGGTGCACGGCGAAGGCCCGGATTCCCTCGGCCTGGCCGCGCCGGTCCAGTTCCACGGCGAAGAGGGCGTTGGCCGTCTTCGACTGGCCGTAAGCCACGAACGGCTCGTACTTGCGGTGCTCGAAGTGCAGATCGTCGAAGTCGACGCCGGCGAAGCGGATGCCCCGCGACGACAGCGCCACGACCCGTGCCCCGTCGGCCGCGACCATGGCGGGCCACAGCCGCGTCGTCAGCTGGAAGTGCCCGAGGTGGTTGGTGGCGAACTGCCCCTCGTACCCTCGTGCGTCCCGCGCCAACGGGGTCGCCATGATCCCGGCGCTGTTGACCAGGAGGTGCAACGGCCGCCCGGACGCCAGGAACTTCTCCGCGAAGGTGTCGACGGACGCCGGATCCAGCAGATCCAGGCGCTCGACCTCGGCTCCGGGCACGGCCTCCAGCGCCGTCCGGGCCCGCCGCACGTCCCGTGCCGGCACGACGACCTCGGCGCCGGCGGCACGCAGTACACGCGCCGTCTCAAGCCCGATGCCGGAGTAGCCGCCCGTGACGATCGCGACCTTGCCGGTCAGGTCGATGCCCTTGATCACCTCCTCGGCGGTGGAGGCGGCACCGAAGCCGGAACCCAGGGGATGCTGCTGTGTGGTGGTCATGTCTGGCTCTCTCCTCAACGTGCCGGGCGCTCTCAACGCGAGCTGTTCCGACCACCGTAGGTCGACATCTCCGTACGATGAATGCTTGAGAATCCGCATTACTTGCGTGATAGTACGAGTATGTCTGCGGATCCACTGTCCGACGCCCTTGCCGTCGCCGACGCGCGCAGTGTGTTCTCCGGGGGTTTCACGGCCGGCGGGGACTGGGCCATCCAGTTGCGCGGGCGTGACCGGCTGAAGGTGAACGCCGTGGTGAGGGGTGGCTGCCTGCTGGTCCGCGAGACGGGAGGCGAGCCCGTGCGGCTCGCCGAGGGGGACGTCGTGGTGTCCGACGGCGGTCAGCCGTACGTGCTGTGCAGTCGGGCCGGCGTCGAGCCGACGGACTCCGAGGACGTCGTCATGGACCAGGTGACCCGGATGGGTCGGCTCGGCCAGGGCGAGGACGTGGACGTGGCGTGTGTGTCCGGGCACATCGACCTGAGCCGGGACCGCGGCGATCTGCTGCGCCGGGCGCTGCCGGAGCTCGTCCACGTACGGGCCGACTCGGCCGAGGCCGGCGTGCTGCGGTGGCTCATCGGGCAGTTGGCGGCGGAGATGACGACGCGCAGGGCGGGGGTCGAGTTCGTCTCGGCCCAGCTCGCGCAGCTGATGTTCGTGCAGGTGCTGCGGGTGTGCCTGACCGAGGCGGACGGGCTGCCGCCGGGCTGGCTGCGCGCGCTGGCCGACGAGCGGCTCGCCCCGGCGCTGCGCCTGATGCACGGCGACCCGGCCCACCCCTGGCAGCTGGCGGAACTCGCCCGGGCGGCGGCGATGTCCCGCACCACGTTCGCCGTACGGTTCAGGGAAGCGGCCGGGGTGCCGCCCCTGACGTACCTGCTGAACTGGCGCATGAGTCTGGCCGCCCGGGCCCTGAGGCAGGACACCGCCCCGGTCGCGGCACTCGCCCGCTCCGTCGGCTACACCTCCGAGAGCGCCTTCAGCAACGCCTTCAAACGGGCGGTCGGCGTCGGGCCGCGCCGTTACCGCGAAGCCGCCAGGAGCTGAGCCGCTCCGCCAGGCCCCCGCCGAGGGTGATCCCGAGAAAAGACCGCCCTGTCGGATTCCGGCCAAGAGTCGCGTCGAATATGCCAGGAGACTGGCTGGAAAGGCGTGGTGACAGAGTGTCAATAGTGAAGATACTTGAGTAGTAGAACACTGCACGACCGAGTGAGCCGCAGGGAAAGCGAGGCAGGGCCGCCAGGCGATCGGGGGAAAGATCGTGCACGACGAGTTCCTTTGCCACGTCACGGCGTACGGCGTCTGCGCGGGCCGGCGAATAGGCGTACCGCTGGGTACGTATCGCGCGCCCACCCTGGCGCTGGCCCTGTGGTGGTTACGGGACCGCGCGAACTGGATCGCCGAACGGCTCGATCCGCAACCCGAGGAGCAGTACTTCCCCCCGAACTCGCTCGTCCCCGTCGCCGCCACCGTGCCCGACGTCCCCGGCCTGCTGCGCGCCTGGAGCATGGACCCGTACCAACAGGAGCTGGTCGCCGACGAGTTGGCGGCCGGCCGGCTCGTCCGGATCGCCACGTACGACGAGACCGCCGAGTACGAACTGCTCGCCGAGTCCGTCGACGCCCTGCGGATGCAGCGGACCACCCCGGCGCTGGTCGTGCCGGTCGCCTAGGTTCCTGGACTTCGAAGCCCCTGGGCCGGGCGGACGTCCAGCTGGCCAGGCGTATATGCGGACGAATCGCTAGAATTCTGGGCATGGTAGACCAGGGGTCGGTCGCGCCGACCGCGCCCGAACTCGTCCTGGAGACGGACGCGGGCTCCACGCTGATGAGCCCCGGCCGCGACTATCACGTCGGACGCGACCCGCTCAGCGAGATCGTCATCGACGACGCCCGGGTCTCCTGGCACCACGCGGTGCTGCGCCAGGAGGACGGCCACTGGACGGTCGAGGACGAGAACAGCACGAACGGCACCTATGCCGACGGTCTGCGCGTCCATGAACGGGATGTCGGACCCGGCAGCGTCCTGCGCTTCGGCAGCCCCGCCGACGGGCCGCGCGCCGTCCTCGTCAGCCCGTCCCCGCCCGCCCGTGAACGCCCCTCGGCGGTCTCCATGCCCGCCATGACGGGCACCTTCCGGCAGCCCACCAGTGTCCGGCCGCTGTCTACCCGTACCGTCCGCATCGGCCGCGCCGCCGACAACGACCTGGTCGTCGACGACCTCCTCGTCTCCCGCCGGCATGCCGAACTGCGCGCCCACCCGGACGGGACGTACGAGATCGTCGACCTGGGCAGCCACAACGGCACCTTCCTCAACGGCGGGCCCGTCGCCCGGGGGATCGTCGCACCCGGTGACATCGTCGGCGTCGGCCACTCCGTGTTCTGCCTGGTCGGCGACCAGCTCCAGGAGTACGTCGACACCGGCGAGGTCTCCCTCGACGTGCAGGACCTCACGGTCGCCGTCGACCACGGCCGCAAGACCCTGCTGGAGGGCGTGTCCTTCCCGGTGGGGGAGAAGTGCCTGCTCGCGGTCGTCGGACCCAGCGGCGCCGGCAAGTCCACCCTCCTCAACGCCCTCACCGGACAGCGCCCCGCCGACCACGGCACGGTCCTGTACGACGGCCGCGACCTCTACCGCGACTACGCCGAGCTGCGCCAGCGCATCGGCCTGGTCCCGCAGGACGACATCCTGCACGCCCAGCTGACCGTGCGCGGCGCCCTCTCCTACGCCGCCGAACTGCGCTTCCCGCAGGACACCGCGAAGGCGGAACGGCGGGCCCGCGTCGACGAGGTGGTGCGCGAACTCGGCCTGGAAGAGCGGGTCAAGCAGCCCGTGCACAGCCTCTCCGGCGGACAGCGCAAGCGGGTCAGTGTGGCACTGGAGCTGCTCACCAAGCCGTCGCTGCTCTTCCTCGACGAACCGACCTCGGGTCTCGACCCCGGGATGGACCGCTCGGTGATGCACATGCTGCGCGGCCTCGCCGACGACGGCCGGACCGTCATCGTCGTCACCCACAGCGTGCTCAGCCTCGACGTCTGCGACCGCCTGCTGGTGCTGGCCCCCGGCGGCAAGGTCGCCTACTACGGGCCGCCCGAGGACACCCTCGCCTTCTTCGGGTACGAGCAGTGGCCCGAGGCGTTCGAGGCCTTCGAGCGCGACCGGGAACGGGACTGGGCGGGGGACTACCGCACCTCGCCGTTCCACCGGCAGTACATCGTCAACTCGACCGCCCAGCCCCGGCTGCCGAGGTCGGGCCCGGTCGCCGCCACCCCGCACCCGCCCAAACCGCAGAGCTGGGGCGCCCAGTTGAGCACCCTGGTCCGCCGCTACACGGCCGCGCTGAGCGCCGACCGCACCTTCCTCGCCATCATGATCGCCCTGCCGTTCGTGATGGGCGCGATGGCCCGGGCGCTGGCGGGCAGCAAGTTGACCCAGGAGACGGCGATGAACGCGCTGCTCATCCTGTGCGTCGGCGGCGTCCTGACCGGGGCGGCCAACGCCGTGCGCGAGCTGGTCAAGGAACGGGTGATCTACCAGCGGGAGCGCGCTGTCGGCCTGTCCAGATCGGCGTACCTGATGTCGAAGGTCGTGGTCCTCGGGACGATCACCGTCGCCCAGGCCGTCGTCCTGACCCTCGTCGCCCTGCTCGGCGTCGACCTCAACGCACCAGGCGGCGAAGGCGTGTTGATGCCACCCCTGGTGGAGATCACGGTCGCCGTCGCGCTGCTCTCCTTCACGGCGATGATGCTCGGCCTGCTCGTCTCGGCGCTGGTCCGCAAGGAGGAGGTGACGATGCCGCTGCTCGTGCTGCTGGCCATCGTCCAGGTCGTGTTCTGCGGGGCCCTGCTCAAGCTCGACGGCGTCCCCGGCATCGAACAGCTGTCCTGGCTGGTGCCCTCGCGATGGGCGCTCGGCGCGATGGCGGGCACCATCGGACTGTCCCGGATCGTCCCCGGGGAACTGACCGGCGACCCGCTGTTCGAACACTCGGCCGGGGTCTGGCTGCTCAACACGGGCATGCTGCTCGTGCTCTCGGTGGTCTTCGGGTACCTGGTCCTCCGGCTGCTGCGGCGGCACGAACCGGCCGTCATGCGGAAGTAGAAGGGGGTTGGTGAGATGGGGTGGGTGAGATGACGTCCCCCGGTTTCCGGATCACCGGGTTCCGGCCCACACATGTCGTCCCCGGGGACGGCCTGGCCGCCTGGGAGGAGCCGGACCCGTCCCGGCCCACGGTGCCCCTCGACGCGCTGCTGCCGGTCGAGCTGGTCGAGCGGCGCGGCGACTGGGGGCATGTCCGGTGCGCGAACGGCTGGTCCGCCTGGGTCGACGGACGGCTCCTGGTCGCCGTACCGCAGGACCCGCCCGCCGCGGGCGCCCCGCTCGCCCGTACCGCCGATCCACGGCCCCTGCTGGCCCGTGCGGAACAGGCGCTGGCCCGGTATCGCGAGGCTGTGGAGGAGCTGACCGGGGGCGCGCTCGACCGGGAGGCGTTCCGGGGGCGTACGCGCGGACAGCGGATCGGGATCGTCGTCGACGGCGAGTCCGTGTGGCTGTACGACGCCGAGCACGAGCGCTGGGTGTACACCGACGGCACCCGGCTGAGCACCTACGCCGCCGACCGGGAACCCGCCGCCCCCGCGCGCGAGCCCACCCAGGTGGTGCCCGACCTGGGCCACGCGCCCACCCAGGTCGTCAGGGACGACGGCGACGGCATCGGCGGCGGCGGATGAACCGAGACCCGGACCGCGACACGCGTTCGCACGCGGGACGCCCCTCCGACCTGCTCGGGAAGCAGATCGCCGGCTACCGCGTCGAGGCGGAGATCGGCCGGGGCGGCATGGCCGTCGTCTACCGGGCCAGGGACCTCCGGCTCGACCGGACCGTCGCCCTGAAACTCCTCGCCCCGGAACTCGCCCGCAACGACACCTTCCGTAAACGCTTCACCCACGAGTCCCGGGTGGCCGCCGCGATCGACCATCCGCACATCGTCCCGGTCTTCGAGGCCGACGAGAAGGACGGCATCCTCTACATCGCGATGCGGTACGTCGAAGGCAGCGACCTGCGTCATCTCCTGGACCGCAAGGGCCCGTTGCCGCTCGCCACCGCCACCCGTATCGCCGCCCAGGTGGCCTCCGCGCTCGACGCCGCCCACGAACACGGCCTGGTCCACCGGGACGTCAAACCCGGCAACATCCTGGTCGCCCGGGGCACCGACAGCGACCACCCCGAGCATGTCTACCTCACCGACTTCGGCCTGACGAAGAAGTCGCTGTCCCTGACCGGCTTCACGACGGTCGGCCAGTTCGTCGGCACCCTCGACTACGTGGCCCCCGAGCAGATCTCGGGCCGCCCGGTCGACGGACGCTGTGACGTCTACGGCTTCGCCTGTGTGGTCTACGAACTCCTGGTGGGCCACCCGCCCTTCCAGCGCGACGACGACATGGCCCTGTTGTGGGCCCACCAGTACGACGAGCCACCACCACTGACCGAGCAGCGCCCCGAACTCCCCGCCGCCGTCGACCCGGTGTTCGCGAAGGCCCTGGCCAAGACCCCCGACGACCGCTACGACTCCTGCCTCGACTTCATCGCCGCACTCCGCGCGACCTCGACCCGCCCCGTGCACGAGGACCACCCACCCACCCGAGTGGTCCGACTGCCCGGGACGGCCGAGGAACGCCCACCCCAGCCACCGGACTGGGCCCGCCCGGTGTTCACCCGGCACGGTCACCGGCGGTCGGGGTAACAGGCCCTCGATCGCGTGCGGTTGATGCCTAACGGTCGACGACCTCGCCCCGCCGATGCACCCGCCGGGCCAGCAGTGCTCCCAGGAACCCCGTGACCAGACCCCACAGCAGCGCCAGACCGAGGGCGCCCCACAGATGGGGGCGCAGGAACAGGCTGCCGGAGAGGTTGCCGCCGAGGTCGCCGATGCCGAGTACGGACAGGCCGTAGTGGGCGTCGATGCGGCCGATCAGGCAGATCATCAGGACCGTCAGGGCGAGCGCGACCGCCATGTGCACGGCGTGCTGCCAGGCGCGCATGCGGGCCGGTGAGCGCACCGCCATCAGGAACGCGGCGGTCAGCAGCAGCACGGCGTCGACGGCGACCAGCCACCACACCTTGCCGTCGAAGCCCGCGAGGGTGCCCAGGTTGAGCGTGGAGGTGTCGGACGTGCGTAGCACCTCGTCGAGGACGTGCGGCATCGGCAGCCCGAAGGGGCCGTCCACGCGGCCCTCCCAGGTGGCGCCCAGGCCGGTGGTGAGGGCCAGCCAGACCAGGTTCGGCATGCCCAGCAGCACCAGCGCGAGGGACTGCGCGGGCTGTCCGCGCGTCACCGCCACGACCAGCGCGATCACGGTCCCGAGGGCCACGAAGGCGAGCAGCAGGACGACCATGGCGTACGCGGCCGGACGTACCGACTCCTGGAAGCGCAGGAGCCGCGCCGGCAGCGGGGCCCCGCGTGAGACCAGCAGGGCCAGTGCCAGGACGCCCGCCAGCCACACCACGCCCGCGAGAAGCGTCAGCGGTACGTCCGTGGCGAATCCGATCCTCGGTGCGGCGCCGAAGATGTCGCCGATGTCGCCGAGCGTGCCGTCGCCCAGCGAGACCGCGAAGGTCTGGCGGGCCGCGAACGCGAGACCGGTCAGGCCCAGCACCCACAGGACGGCGATCCGCGCGGCCCAGCCCGCCAGCTCACGGGCCCCGGCGACGGCCCGGTGCCGCAGCGGGCGCAGAAAGCCGGCGCCGGTCACGAGTGCCCCGACGAGCGTCACCGTCAGCGGCATCACGGTCAGACCGCCCGCTGTCTCGGCGAGATCTCCGGCGTCGCCCGTGAGGTCGACGGTCCCGCCGACCGCCGTCACGACGGTGGCCGCGACGATCCGGGGGAACGCGCCGTCCGGCAGATCGCCCGCACCTGCCGCCCACAGCCCCAGCCCGGCGGTCAGCACCATGGCGGCCAGCCCGGTCAGCACCACGGCCAGGGCCTGCACCCAGCCGTGCCGGGAGGCGGTCCGCCCCGCGCCGAGGATCGGCACGGGAGCGGGGTTTCGCGTGCTCACCCTGCCACGCTAAGCAGCACTCGGGCGGGGCGCCTGTCGGGGCTCACGCCGAACGGAACGAAGGCGTCCGCTTGCGGGCGGCCCGGGAGCGGGGCGCACAATGGGCACGTTGTGGAAGAAAGCGGCAGGAATCGGGGCCAGTGCCGCAGAAGCCCACGTCGGAAGAAGAGCCCGTGAGCGTCGAACAGCCGTCCTCCGGCAACCCCACCGGACCGCCCTCCGGCCCCCTGTCCGGCCCCTCCCAGCCACCCACGGGCCCACCGTCCCAGCCGCCCACCGACGGCGGAGGCGGCGGGGACGGCGGAGACGGGGGCGGCACGGGAGAAGGGCCTGGGCGCGACCGGCCCTGGTGGAGGTCGGCGCCCCGCATCGCCGTGCTCGTCACCGCGGTCGTGGCCGCCGTCGCCCTGATTGTCGTCCTCACCCGCTCCGACGGCACCTCCGACCAGGCGAGCGGCGAGGTCTTCCTCCAGGCCGCGGACACGGCGGGCCCCGACGCCTTCACCGAGTCCACCGCCAAGGACAGCTCCGCACCACCGGCCACCACCCCCACCGCCACCGTCTCGGAGACGGCCACCGCGAACGTCGTACGGCGCGTGGACGGCGGCTCGGCCGGCCTGTACGGCGGCACCCGCAAGGTCGCCAGCTGCGACGTGGAGAAGCAGATCCGGGTCCTTCGGGCCGCCCCCGCGAAGAACGGGGCGTTCGCCTCGGTCCTCGGCCTCCAGCCGGCCGGGGTCCCCGCGTATCTGCGCTCACTCACCCCCGTACAGCTCCGCATGGACACCCGCGTCACCAACCACGGCTACCGCGACTCCGCCGCCACCACCTACCAGGCCGTCCTCCAGACCGGCACGGCCGTCCTCGTCGACGACCGCGGACGCCCGCGTGTGCGCTGCGCCTGCGGCAACCCGCTCACCGACCCGGTACGGCAGACCACCGCGCGTCCGCGAGGGGACGCGTGGCCGTCGTACCGCACCTCGAACGTCGTCTACGTGGCGCCCGCCGTCACGGTCGTGAACATCTTCGTCGTCTACGACCCCGACCGCCGCGACTGGTTCCACCGGCGCCCGGGCGACACGGGTGGCAAGGACCAGAAGACCGACCCGCCGGTCAAGGAGCCGACGCCGTCCGTGAGTTCGTCGGAGAGTTCGACGACGCCCTCGCCGGAGTCCTCGGAGCCGGAGTCCTCGGACCCGGAGTCTTCCGAGCCCGAGTCCTCGGAGCCGTCGTCCGCGACGCCCGGGCTGCTGTCACCGCGGTCACCGGTGCCGTGCGTGTCCTCGCCCACCGCCTCGCCCGCGTCACCGGCCGCACCGGACACCGCGAGCCCGTCGGCCACACCCTGCCCGCCGACCTCGAGCGCTCCTCCCTCCTCCTCGTCCCCGGCCGTCGAACCCCCGTCCTCGGCGCCCGGATCGTCCCACTCGCTGCCCGACGGCAGCCTGTCCGGGACGACGCCCCGGTCGGGCTCCACCTCGCCGTCCTCCTGAGGTTCCGCGAGGGGTGAACGCCGCTTCCGGGGACGGGGGGACTGCGGCGCGCGGCTCGGGGTACGAGCAGTGATGCGACCGGGTCCGGCTGGACCGGTCATCGAGAAAGAAACGCATGATCGACCATCTGGGCGGAGCAGTGATACCGACTGGTTTCGACGTGCCCGTCGAACCGCTGCGACGGGCGACGCACTTCACCGGCGAACCGGGCTGCATCGCGGAGGCACGCGCCTTCGCCGAGCGCTTCCTGGAGCAGCTGAGGAAGGAGTGGTGTGCCCCGGCCGACCGGCGTGCCGAAGGTGAACTGGTGCTGGTGGTGAGCGAGTTGGTCACCAACGCGGACCGGCACAGTCACGGACCGTACGTCCTCGAACTGGAGGGCACGGACACCGCCGTGACGGTGTGCGTGTACGACAGCAGCGCCGCGCTGCCCCTGCGCTACCCCCGGGACCCGGAACGGATCGGGCGGCACGGCCTGGAGATCGTCCACGCCCTCGCCACCGAGGTGACGGCGCGCAGGGTGCCCGTCGGCAAGTACGTCCGGGCGGTGCTGCCGCTCAACCAGAACCAGGGAGCCGGCCGGTCATCGGGACAACCGGCGAGGCAGGCGTAGTCGAAGTAGCACTACGCCTGCCTCCGCATCGGGGTCCGGTCGGGTCAGGCGTAGTCCAGCTCCCCGAGCATGCCCTCGCGCAGGTGCGTGATGATGCGCTTGATCAGCCGGGAGACATGCATCTGCGAGCAGCCGAGCAGCTCGCCGATCTCCGCCTGGGTGGCCTCCTCGACGAACCGCAGATGGATGATCTGCCGGTCGCGGTCGCTGAGTTCGGCGAGCAGCGGGGCGAGCGACTGGAAGTCCTCGACCAGCCGCATCCCGTGCTCCTCGACCCCGATGAAGTCGGCCAGCACCGCCTCGCCGCCCTCGGGCCCGTCGCCGGTCAACGCGGCGTCGAGCGACGCGGAGTTGTAGCCGTTGGCCGCTATCTGGCCCTCGACGACCTCGTTCTCGGGCAGGTTCATCAGCGTGGCCAGTTCGGCGACCGTCGGATCGCGGTCCAGCCTGCTCGCGAGTTCCTCGCGGGCCTTGGCCAGTTCGACGCGCAGCTCCTGGAGCCGGCGCGGAACGTGCACCGCCCAGGTCGTGTCACGGAAGAACCGCTTGATCTCACCGATGATGTACGGCAGCGCGAACGAGGTGAACTCCACCTCGCGGGACAGCTCGAACCGGTCGATGGCCTTGATCAGGCCGATCATCCCGACCTGGACGATGTCCTCCATGTCGTCGCCGCGGCCCCGGAAACGCCCGGCGGCGAACCGCACGAGCGACATGTTCATCTCGATCAGGGTGTTGCGCGCGTACTGGTGGTCGTGCGTGCCCTCTTCGAGTTCGGTCAGGCGCTGGAAGAACTGGCGGGACAGCTCACGCGCGTCACGCGGGGCCACCTTTCGCGGTTCCGGGACTCCGGGCAGTGGGGCGTCACCCGTCCTGGTCCTGGCGGTGTCCTCGACGACCTCTGCCTTCGACCGGATCATGGCGGTGTCCATTACCTGTTACCTCTCCCACGAATCATCACGCTACGGATGATGGAACCGTTCCGGAAAGCGCGTACCCGGTCAGCCGCCGGACATGCCATCTGTGATGTTCCCTACTGGAGATGGGTGGACACGAGGTGTGAAAAGCCCACGAACAACGGGTGTTGACCTGGCAGTAAGGACCGTGGTTCCGGTTGTGGCGGAGGCGTAGACATCGTGGGGCGATTGCTGGCCCCCGGTCGGGGGATCGGCGTAGGGGACCCGCCGGCTCAGGGGACCCGGGTCGCCGTGATCAGCTCGTGGAGGTAGCGCTTGGTGAGCCGGCCGCCGTACCGCGTCTCGATCAGCTCCCGGATGCAGGCGAGCAGGCCCTGGCGGGAGGGCGCGTCGAGGGCGCGGTGGCCCGAGTAGGTGAGCAGGACGTCGATGTACTCGTCGACGGTGTACGCGATGTCCCGGGCATGACGCCGGACGGTGACGTCGGTGAAGTGCTCCGAGCGGTCCAACTCCCCGGTGTCCGTCGCCGTGTCGGCCTCGTCGACCTGTTGCAGGTCGGGCGGGGTGGCCGGGTCCCACTGCTCGTAGCACCGCTGCACCCGTTCGAAGAAGTCGACGGTGCCGCCTTTGACGTGGTGCGTGGTGACGATCGCGAGCAGCCCGCCCGGCCGGAGCGCCCGGGCCGCTCTGGGCAGGGTCACCGCCGGGTCGAGCCAGTGGAACGCGGTCGCGCAGACGACCAGGTCGAACGGCTCGGCCGGCAGCGGCCACCGCTCGAAGTCGGCGACCGTCACCTCCGCGAGCGGGAACGCCCGCAGGTTGCGCCGGGCCACCTCCGCGAGGGACGGTCCCAGCTCGACGGCCGTGATCCGGCAGCCCAATTCGGCGAGCGGTACGGTGAGTTGGCCCGTGCCGGGGGCGATCTCCAGGACGCGGCTGCCCGGGCCGAGGCCGGCCGCACGGGCCAGGTCGTCCACCAGGGCCTCTGGATACCGGGGGCGTGCCCGGTCGTACAGCTCGGCCGCCTCGTCGAACGTGTCACGCAGCATGCTCGCCCCTCTTGCCCGGTCGCCCCGCCGTGGTGATTCCACCCAGGGCAGAATGCCGATCCCTTCCCTCTGAAGCGACGGCTTTTAGGCTGAGGGGGTGAGCAATCAAGCGCCGAACCAGGCCCGCGTGATCCCGCTGCGTCCCAAGACCACGCCCGCACCGGCCCCCGCCGCCCCGGTGGCCCCGCCGACGCCCACACCCAGGGAGCCGCTCCTCCGCGACCTGGTCGGGGACGTCCTGCGCCGCGAACGGCTCGCCCAGGAACGCACCCTCAAGGATGTGGCCGACGCGGCCAGGATCTCCATGCCGTACCTGTCCGAGCTGGAGCGGGGCCGCAAGGAGGCCTCCTCGGAGGTCCTCGCGGCAGCCGCCCACGCCCTCGGCCTGGGCCTGGGAGACCTGCTGTCCCTGGCCCAGACCGAGCTGACGCGGCACACGCTGAGCCGTCCCCGCGCGCGGACGACCACCGGCACGCCGTACAACGGGCTCTGCCTGGTCGCCTAGCCGACCCGGCCGGCCCGGTCCGTCACACTCCGACGAGGCGTCGGCTCAGCACCTCGTCGGCCAGGCCGTACGCCACCGCCTCCGCGGCGGTGAACACCTTGTCGCGGTCCATGTCCGCGCGCAGTGTCGTCACGTCGTGGTGCGTGTGCCGCGAGAGCACCTCCTCGACCTGTGCGCGGATCCGGACCATCTCCTTGGCCTGCACGGCCAGGTCGGACACCATGCCCCGGTGTCCGTTGCTCGCCGGCTGGCCGAGCAGCACCCGCGAGTGTTCGAGGACGAAACGGCGCCCGGGATCGCCCCCGGCCAGCAGCACCGCCGCCGTCGAGGCCGCCTGACCGACGCAGAACGTCGAGATCGGCGCCTGGACGAACGTCATCGTGTCGTAGATCGCCATCAGCGAAGTGAACGAGCCGCCGGGCGAGTTGATGTAGATCGCGATCTCGCTCTCCGGCGAAGACGACTCCAGATGCAGGAGCTGAGCGATGACGACGTTGGCGACGCCGTCGTCGATCTCGGTGCCGAGGAAGATGATCCGCTCGGACAGCAGCCGGCTGAACACGTCGTACGACCGTTCGCCCCGCGGGGTCATCTCGACGACGTTCGGAATCGTGTACGTCCCCATGTCAGAGCCCCATCCGTCGTCGTGAGGCGGCCGGGCGTACGTCGGCCAGCGAGCCGACCACCTGGTCCACCATGCCGTACTCCTGGGCCTGTTCGGCCGTGAACCAGCGGTCGCGGTCGCCGTCCCGCGAGATCGTCTCCTCGCTCTGGCCGGTGTGCCGGGCGGTGATCCGTTCGACGGCCTTCTTCGTGAACTCCAGGTTCTCCGCCTGGATCTCGATGTCGGCGGTGGTGCCGCCGATCCCGGCCGACGGCTGGTGCATCATGATCCGCGCGTTCGGCAGCGCGTACCGCTTGCCCGCCGCGCCCACGCTGAGCAGGAACTGGCCCATGCTGGCCGCGAATCCCATGGTGAGCGTGGACACGTCGTTGGGGATGAGCTGCATCGTGTCGTAGATGGCGAGGCCCGCCGTCACCGAGCCGCCGGGGCTGTTGATGTACAGGCTGATGTTGGTGCGCGGGTCCTCCGCCGACAGCACGAGGAGCTGGGCGCAGATCCGGTTCGCGGAGACCTCGTCGACCTGAGTGCCGAGGAACACGATGCGCTGGGCGAGCAGTTGGGCGGCCAGATGGTCGTC
>Ga0307513_10005277_pt1 | contig 17098 bp, 19 predicted proteins | sample 15_EM_MG_FD_202174 | JGI IMG/M metagenome (GOLD analysis project Ga0307513, IMG submission 202174) | Populus trichocarpa ectomycorrhiza microbial communities from riparian zone in the Pacific Northwest, United States - 15_EM | ecosystem: Host-associated > Plants > Roots > Unclassified | place... | reverse complement strand
CCCTATGCGATGGGTGTAGACATTCCACGATTTTTGGATCACTGCACAGCTCTGCAGCCAGCTGCTGCTCAGAGGGGGGGGGATGTACACATTGTACACTCATGTAAATGGTTTTAAATGCCAACCTTAATATTCCTAGATATTCCTGGGTGCCTCTGATAGGTTCCAGCATAGGTCCTGATTTTTGGGAGCTTTCCGCGTGATTGGGCCCCCTCCCTCCCTCCCATGAGGGGTAGGCGACTCACATCCCCTTCCACACTGCTCCAAAAATCACAGAATTGCGCAGGTACCATCTATGGACATTACATATTGTGTTAAATCACATTGTATAATTTTTGGTCAACTGCCCAGCCCTAAACCCCCGGAGAAAATCCCTAGTCCTAACCCTAACCTAAGGCTTAGGTGTCTAGATGTCTGAGGAGAGCGAAGGCTTTAGGTCCAGACATTTGAGGTTAGGTTATGAATTACATCCAGATGTCTGAGGACAGGCCGTACCTTAGGTTACAGCCATCGAGAGGCAAGGCGTCCAGCCTTGCCGCTCGATGGCTGTAACCTAAGTATTGCCTGTCCTCAGACATCTGGATGTAATTCATAACCTAACCTCAAATGTCTGGACCTAAAGCCTTCGCTCTCCTCAGACATCTAGACACCTTCCCCCCCTTCAGACATCGACCTAAGCCACACCCTGTACTGCACAACAGCATGCTCAGAGGCAAGCCGCTTCTGCCCCTGGATCCTCCACATCTGCCACAGACTCATAACAGTTTGCACCATCCCCTCCACTTATATTGCCATCCAACCTTCACAGTTCATTTGTGTCCTTTGTGTATGCTTTTGTGAAACATAACAACGTCACATTTTTCAATCCAGGAAGTGGTAATTGGGATGAACACCAGGGAAGGGCCCACAATCTCCGCCCCTTTTGCTCCCCACAAGATGTAGCTCTCCTGGAAAGCCTTTCTTACTTGATTGAGCACAAATTCGCACATTTCACATTGAATTTCCTGTCTCTCTCTTCAGGGAGAACTTCTACTCCACATATATGCCTTATACCTTCCGATCTCCCTGGTGTCAAAGGACGGTTGACGAACCGCAAGGAACACACCCTCGTCCACTACAGATGGTCTCTGAAGGGGATATTACCCAGAATAATCAGTAACAATAATTACTGGAGGGGTGCTGACACGTTACCTCCAAACCCAAGTCCGTTTCTCCTTCCGTTGTTGGTAGGTGCATTTGTCGATCCTAGTAAGATTTTCATCATATCTGAGTTCACCACAGGACCCAAGGACTGTGGCAGAGATATATAGCGAACTACCCTCCCAGCAGAGGTATATATAGCAAGCTACGCAGAGATATATAGCAAGCTACCCTCCCAGGCAGAGATATATAGCGAGCTACCCTCCCCAGAACTCAGTGCATTGACAAACCAAGCTTGGGAAATAATGGAGGGTGGACCTATATATTTGGTCTCTGCTCCATCCTCCACCCGTATCGGCATACATCAGCGGCTGCAATGTTGCTCAAGGAATCACCCTCACGGTCTATCCCTGATCCTACATACATTCAAGTCAGGGGTGTGGGGCCGGGTGGTGAGGTGTTATATCTCCAACCGGCCACACTAGAAGTCCTGTAATACTGCCCCATGATTTCTACAGTATGCAGCGGCATATTGCGCATCAGCAAGATGGCAAAATACTTATTTTGATGGTCAATTTTCACCTTTTCTCGCTTATTTTGCACTTTTCTGTAACTTTTTGGGCCCCAGCTTTTATAAACACACGACACAGCTTATATAAGTATGTGCTTTTCTCTTTTTTCTACCTTTTCTTACGAAAAGGCTGAAAGAAGCGGGAGAAAAGTAAAACCCATCCTTCCTGATGCGCGAGGAGATCAATGAAAGCCACCCATCGTTTTCATTTTCATTTTGTATGTGTGCTCATCTCATCTGTATAGGAACCAGGAAAACGGTGATGACTTTGTCATTGATATTATCCACAGTCGCCCAGCTCCCCAGTCCCCCCAAAATGGCTGAGGCAATAACCCCTGCATTGACCCCAATTGCGTTCAAACTCTTTCCCTCAGAACCATATAGTGAAGCTGGCGAGTTAACTGAGCTTGGTAGAGGGAAGATAAAGGACCAGTGCATGGAGGTGCCATCTCTTCTGGAGACAACGGTTCTACTGCATCCATGTTAATTTGGAGAGCATCAGACTTACTTGCGGAAGAGGAACTTCGAGCAGTGGGACTCTGGAATCCAATTGTGGCCAACACACCTTTTTATTTCCACCAAACCGGAAAGGCTACTGGCCACGGGGGAGCCCTTCATGCTCGAGCATGGCCAGCCCCAGCCACTTACCTACCTGTCACCTGCAACACTCGTCAGTGTCGTTCCCCAGAACCTGCTTGGTCAGTGGGAGAATGAGATCAACAAACACTGCACCATGCAGATTCCGCAGAGGGTATTAGTCATCCGGAAGGAGATCAAAATCCCCTCGCCAAAACAGTTGGCCTCGGACTATATTGTAAGGAGCAAACTCAAACTTCCGAAAAGTCGCCAGATGCCTGGAGGCCTAGCATTCACCAAGGAGGAGGGTCAATTGGAGTCCGAGCCTCCCACTTCCCTCATCAGGTCCATTGAGCCTACAATGGCCGTCAATGAATGGCTGTTCAGATCGACAATGGCACAGCTGACAACGGCCAAAGACTCTCGTGCAAGCAATGGGGCAATCCTGACAGGCTCAAGTGGAGAAGGCCATGGAAGAGGAGTTAGCCCTTATGACAAAGTACAATGTATGGGATGTACTTGATGAGCGGGATGATGCCAAGCATCAGCAAAACAGAAATCACTTTTTCGATCTTGAGAGATCTTGAAAGTGACCAAAAGTGACCAAGTGCGCTAACGACCATGCCCTTTTTAAAGTTCTTAAGAGTCGCCTATCCATCTCCATCTTTAAAGCACTTTAAAAGTAAGCTAAAAGTGTTGCAAAGAGAATACCACTTTTCACTCTATCTACTTTTTAAGCTAGGTCTATTTGATGTAAAAAAAAAAAGCCACGAAATAAGTAGCCAAAAAAGGTGGATAAGTGCGAAAAGGGAAAAGTTGTGAATAAGTGGCATGCCAGAGGAGGACAAGTAAATAAGCTAGGTTTAGACAGATGGTTACTTGGGGATCGAGCTGGGGTTTTTGGCCCACTGTCCAGGTCCAGCCCTCCAATTGATTTATGGGGGTTCAGGGCCATGAACAGCAATGCCGTTGTGCTCCATGGCACTTGTAAACCGTCCGGTTTATCGCCAGGAAGCATTGCAAGTCTCCCAGTAACACCTTCGCTCCTTTATCTTCCTCTCAGGTGTACGGCGTCCTCCTCATCCGCCTCCGCCGTTTTCGCACTGTTGGTATCCCACCCCCTGCAACGTTGAAGAAACAAGGAGGGAGGGGATTGTGTTGTGGCTGTTTTTTTTGGGATCACAACAAAGTGAGTGCGAGACCACTCCGATCTTCTCCCCCTCCTCCCCTTTGCCTGAGTCCAAGTACTCTCAACGAACGACGTGGTCTCGCGCGGGGACACTGGCAGCCCCCCAGTGCCGCAGTTGGCACGCCATGGAAGGCCTGACGGTCGCTCGACTACTCGAACACGAAGAAACTGGTTCCCCTCCCCAGATGTACCACTACATGGTGCACCGACCCCGTTCTCCCCTCAACCGTGCGGTAGGAGATCTACGGTACGCTTTCCGTCTATTCAATTCCACCAAGAATGGTGGGGACTTGTGCCCCAGTGCTACTACGGTTGATGTAGACCATGCTTGAAAAGTGGTGTGGAAAAAATAAGTTAGAGATAAGCACGAATAAGTGAAAAAAGTGGTTGTGAGTTTTGCTGACGACTACACCACGTAGTACGTACGGAAGGGCGAACAGAAGTCCACTTGAATAGAAGATGATTCGATGGGATGACAGGAGAAGGGGTGCATACATACCGTTAGGTGTACGCGTCGTCCGAGCTTGGAGCAAGGGTGGGAGGTGGACTGGTGACATTGAGGACGTGGGATGCTCTGGGTTATGCTGTGTGCCAGCGGCTTCAGGGGGTGATGGTTTCCGCTGCTGGTGAACCAATGAGACGAAAGAAATGAGGACTCGGAATACACTCACAGGCGTACATCTGTATCTCCAATGGCAAACGGTCCCATCGATACCACAACCTGCATGCGCCTACCTCCTGGTCATGGCCAGAAGGGAAAGGTCGCCTGTGTCAAGCGGGGTATCTACGGTTTGCGACAGAGCGGGAACTTGTAGCACAAGACTCTCGCTTCTGCGTTCAACGACCTGCACCTTACTCACTCTGCAGTTGATCATGGCAGGTGGGGAAGCGACTTTGCCGGATGGTCTGGAGGTTGCATGCCGACCAGGTGATGGTCCGATGCAATAACGAAAGATGTGTTCCACCAATCAGGTAACTTGACTGATTGCCGCTCGATATGGAATTCAATATGGAATTTCGCTCATCGATTATCGAATGGGCGCTTATCCCCATGAAACCGAGCCGAGGGAGGGGGGTCTCATGTTTATTCTTGGCCCGCTACTCCCCAGTAGAACGCCGGGGGAAAATCGTTTGAGAAGATTATGCAAAGTTTCAACCGTTCTCAATTCACTTGGGAACTTTGTAAAAAAAAACTGCAGTAGCCAACGAGAAAAAGCGCTTATCTACCACCTCCATCTCCCAAAACCACGCGGAAGGGGGAGCTTGGAAAGATCCGTAGGTTTATGTAAGGTGCGATGACGCGAGCCAGGTGGCGGTCGCTGGGGCAGAAGGTTTGCCTCTGGTTTCTGCTGCTTTCTCAAGCAAACGACGTAAGTTGACCGGCGATCAGCAGTAGAGGGGATACACAGCAGAGGGATTCGCGGTTGCAGCATCTGCAGCAGTCGCTGCAACTGTGAACGCCCCTCATACTACGCTGGTCCACGAATCGAATTGACGGTGCTTCTCATATTGAGCCTAAACCGTGCATTCATCTTCACGGGGTTTGGACTTGTTGTGACGCTTTAGAGCCCTCCTATCGGCTGTAATCAGCCAAACAAAACAGCCGTTTAGGCCCCTTTCATCTCATCTTTTACGCTTCTTCCTCGCGGGCCCTACGTCAGGATATTGTGGTTTTCTTATCTACCCTCATAACCGGCCGAAACCACCCTAAAGACCCGAAACGGTTGTAAGAGTTGGGGACCTCGACCCCTTGTAGAGCTTCACCAACGCGGGTCAGTGGATGAAATTCTGGCATGATTCCGTAAGCCGTACAGCCCGCTGTCAGATTTTAGGGGTTCATACGGTTCCCATTGAATCGTATTCCCTCTAAAGCCGAAAAAGATGGACGAGATTTTTCAAACGAAGATGATCTCATCGAAATGAAGAATTCTCATTGGCCGGATCTGAGATTACCGTATGTTGTGCGCGGTCACAGCGGCAATGCCTCGTCAGTGTTCGACCACGAGGGCACAGTCAACATAAGAATATATGGGTACTGTTAGGATGGTACCTACGTCATGCAACTGCGGTACATACAAAGCCCACTCTTGGGTATACGCCGTACGATGACGAGGCGCTACATGAGGGAAGAGGGGGGGATAGGCATAGGGGCGGGAAAGCAGCACGAACGTTGGAGTTGTTGGGAACAGAACGGCATGGTAAAGCCGAGTTGAGTGAAGGGAGAAAATGCTGTAAAAATCAAAGATCGGGCAGGTACGAAAGTCGGGGCGGCGCGCCAGGCAGGCAGAAAAGAAGACGCGAGTCTGAAGGCAGAGACTAAGCCACAGGGGGTGGAGCCAAGCCATCTGGGTTGCTAGATCCAGGCATTTCTAACGGGGTGGCTGTCCACCAACGTCGCTTTCATCCTGGGCATCTGGCGGTAGCATGTGCTCTAATCCCTAAGATCGGGGTGTTACTTCCCAGTGATTGTGGGAGGGGCTTTCTACTCACCGAGTCCACAATATTCGTCCGAAAATATCCCACGAGACCTTCCTTCACAATGACCTCAACCTCGAAATCATACAGCTTTGTTTCATCCCACTCATCTCTCGGTATACCCAGCCTCCGACTAGAGATACGCTCGGTTCTAGCCCGGCTCTCCTCATAGTGGTCCTCCGTCCCTTTGACCTTAAGCAACGATAGACTCAAGCGAACAGACCATACGTAGAGCAGGTTCCGGAGGAGTTGAAAGCGGAGCGCTGGATCGAGCGGGTCGAGCGTTAGGTAGAACGCTGCCGCATCCTCCATCGTCTCCCCAACAACCTCCTTTACGTACAGCGTCTCGTGGTCAATCACCCCACGAAGCTGACGCTGAAAGAGCGGGTTGAGGACTGAGGATCTGAACCTGGAAGGCGCTGCCCTCACCCTCGCCTGGTTTGCGAGTAATTCTTCAGCAAACTTGTCGAGAGTCATGATTAGGTAGACGGCCCGGAATACGCAGTTGTGGTTGCGGATGTTGTCCGTAAACATGAACTCAATCTCTCGGGTGAAGCCCGCCAGCGCCCTGCGGTATCCAGCGTGGATTTTGAAGTGCACTGGGTCGTCGAGCTCGTCGTCATCTGGATAGGTTGTTTCCTTTTCTTCCTGCGTTCTATCGGCCCATCGCGAGACAGTGCGAACGGAGATCTGGCAAAGGTCTTGCTGGCTGTAGTCAAAGAAGGGGAGATTGACCTCCAACGGTGCGAGCGTAACGACGTATTTTTGCCTAACGCATCTCTGAGGTATAATTCGATGGAAAGCACTGCGGACTTACTCATAACCAGGAACGTGGATGGGTAAGAGGAGCATCAAGTCTCCCGCCGTTCCGTCCGATATGTCGTCCGAGTTCTCGCCCTCGCTGACGTCATCGGGACCGCCATAGAAATCGAAGTCCTCACTCATGCGACGGAACTTTGGCGCAGGATCTATGGCATCGTATAGGACCCAGGGGTGAGCCCAGTCCCGTCTAATTGGCACCCGGAAGAGCTTGTTCTCATTGGTTAATGGATTTGCATCTTTGGGTACATCAGGCCGCCTGTTCCCCGGCTTCGGGGCCTTTCCTTTCCCAACCATTCGGCGTTTAGCCAAACCCTGGGCTGCGCCTCTAGACCTCTTGTTTGACCTTTCCGGCACCATTGCGGTGTGGGAGTAGTGGGAGTGGACGGAAGTTGAGCCTCCTGAAGAAAAAATTTGTAACAAAGCAGGCGGTCACGTAGCGACCGGCAACCGGGCCAACGATCGGGTTCTTGTTTACATTTGTTTATCCCCCCTCACGAACCCCACCTCTGACGGTTGTAGCAGCAGAAGATTGGGAACGTAATACGCGGCCTACAAAATGAAATCACTAGTTAATATATGTGCAGCAAGATATGGAGAAAGTTCTGCAGCGCGAAATTTGTACATTGCGAGCGACCACTGTGAGTATGGGCGGGGATGGATCTGATGGAACGAAAAACTGAAGAAAACAAGACGACGAGCCCCTCATTTTTGGCCAGGACCGGCTGGCTTGACCAATCCTAGGAGCCAACTTGGCAGTGCAACAAAAACGACGTCGGTCGACCGCCGTTTTTGAGTAGGTCCACTTCTTCGATGCGATCGTGAAGAGACAGACGGGCTTCGATCTTACTCGCGGTTGGTCTGCGCCCCCCGAGGGGACCGGCGGAAGCTCTCTCCCTGAGTGACGGCAACATTGGTGTCCGCCCCCCTCCGTTCCTTCGTGAGAAAAGCTGCTTTCGCTCCATGTGCCGCATTGTTGAGACGAACGTGCGGCGTAATTGAGTAGAGGATGCACATATAGGTCAAGCCGTACACAGCCTGAGGGCAACCGGCTATGGTTTTCAGCATACGTCTGAGCGCGTTTGAGGAGCTAGATGTGATTTCCCCTTCAATGGACGCGTCGGTGATCCGCAAACAAGAGGCACAGGGGCACCTCTCTGAACACATCCGTGTGCGAAAGGGCACCCACCCATCCCAGTAAATCGCGTTTGTCAAGGAGCCATGTGCAGGTTTCCGCTCCGGTGAACGCATCGATTGCCCGTAGATGTTGAATGGTTGAATGCTCTAAACATGGAAGTGGAAGAAAAATTGGCCCGAAACCTATTGAGTTACGGAACCGGTCACCTACTGCCAAAAGGCTGTGCTAAGGGCCAAACTACTGAACGTAAAGGGCGGAGAGTTCCGGGGGTGCGGGGCCGCAGGTCCTAGGCAAAATGTCGGTAAGCACCGCCAAGAAAATTCAGACCATAACAAACGTTTCACAGAAAAACTGGACACCGTCTAGTGGTCTGAGATGTAGAGCATTGCCCGGCAAAATTCGCGAGCGGCCAGCTAATCTTTTAAAAAGAGAAAAAAAGCTGGAGGTGGCCTCGGTACGTTGTGGACAGCGGCAGAGGTTTGTGGTCAGAATATGCCCCCCTTAGGTAAAATACCAGGGTGCCGCCTCGAAGTAAGCAGATTGGGACCTGAACGGTTTATTTACCCAGTTCAATCGCCTACCAAATCGCACGAGCACCTTGACCGCTGGCGAGAATCTACCAAGACAGGTAACCTTGTCTACGATTGCACTCGTGCTGACTCGACCGTGCCCAGCCGGCGCTGGTTGGCCTGATCACCGCTGCCCCAAACCTACGGCAGTCGACGCCGTTTGATTTCTTTACAGGACTGTAGCACCGATTCTCCCACTTTTGAGCAGCTCTCTGCTAACAAGAATCCAATCCACGCACTCCATCCACGAGTTGCTTCTCGGGGCACAACCGAATCAGTTCCTCTCTACAGCTTACGCGTTGTTGATTGTGGGGAAGACTTTGAAAGAAAAAACCCCACTACGTTAACAAGGTACGCGCCTAACCTTCGTGAGATGGCGCTTCTGTAGAAATGTAGGATGTCGTGTAGAGGCGACAGGTCGTAGTTGCGAAGATCGACTGAAGAACGATATTATCTAACCGTCGCGAGCTACATTCCAACAGCTTCGCTCTCCGACTTGCTATCGACATCCTCTACCTTGGCCGTCGTGCACTTTGGCCAGCGCTCGTACAGGCCCTCCTTGTCCTCCCACCATTTCTCCGGTTCGACCCTAGCAGCCACTGCATCTCGCTTGTGCTGGAACCCATATGCGATCCACCTGAATAGGCCGCCAGCAGAAAACTGCGTAATTGAATGCCTTGTATCCTCAGATGGTATGAGCAAGTTGTAATGGGTGAAGGCAGCCGACGGAACAAGAACTGTTGAACCTGGGGGAAATCGGAGAGCTAGCTTGAGCTCCGGAAGGACCAGATGACCTCCGGCTCTGGGGTCAAAGTTTCCGAGCGCAGTGATCGAACACCAACCGTACGCAAGGTTCAAATTATCTTTGTGGGGGGTCGATATAACCCTAGGGCCAAAATTGAACGCAGTGGAAGCAAACACCGATTTCTCAAAAGGCATCTTCAGGTTTTCGTCCTCCTTCAGTAGTCTATCCATCTGGGTTTTGTACAGGTTGTAGAGTTCCGGGGCAAACTCCTCAAATGCGTCTGCGAATCTCATCAGATCCCTGCGCATTTTACACCCGTATGACCAGCTCACTGTTGGCGTATCCTGATATGCGACGGATGCCCTGGTTTCCCAAAAGCTCTTGGATTGAGGAGACTTGGTCCCCATGCACCAGCAGCACATGTGGTCTCTGAACCTCGGGTAAGATCCCCGGCGTTTCAAAGCGGAGGAAAGCGATACCACGGCAGGGACGTACCGAGTTACCGCTTCCGGAAGCTATCCCGACATTGATGGCTGGGAAGTCGCCCCTTCGACCCCTTTTCTGCTTGTCGCGAAAGGGCAAGGTGCTCGCCGCGTGGTCCATCGCAGTCGTCGCGTCCTCAACTGCGTCGGTATATCTTTTTGATAACGGACGACCTGCGAGGTGGATATAGACGGCTCCGTGGGGGTCCATAATTGACTGTGGAGTCCTATCCGACTGTAAGGAAAATCGCGGATGCAGAAGGAGAGAGGTACGCGCTTTCCATCCCACTTGACTACGGTAAACTTAGCTGCCTCTGCCTCGGCCAGGGTTTTTGGATATTTCGCAGGTGAAGCGGGATCCTGTGCACCGCCTGATATCTTCCCAGATCGACTGGACCTTAGCGCCTGGTCCCCTCGGTTATCCGCGGCTGGCAAATCCGGCATCGGATTCGCCGTTAGCTGGTCTGCAGATACGCCTATGTCCTTAACAGCGACACTGGCGGAGATTGCAGAGGACGTTGCTGTCTTTTTCCGCACTCTTCTTTCAAACTCCCTCTTTTCTTCCTTCATGGCCTTGCGTTTGGCACGCTTCTTGTCATTCTTGCGAACAGTAGATGGCTTTGGAGCTGGCGTTGTGTTGGCTGAGAATACAGATGACCTCTGGAGATCGACTCACGCTTTGACTGGGTTTGCTCCTGCGGTTCTCCACCATTGACAACGCCTTCGTTCGTCTCATCAAGCGTTGCCGCAGACCGACAAGGGATGGCCGGTAAACCACCTTCGTTGAGGGAGACGCAGCTGAGGTCGTCCACCGCAGTATCTTCAGCAGCCTTGTTCTGCTTGTCGAATGCCTCCCAAACCTGCGCATTCAGGTCGAGACTTGGAAGGTTTAAATCGTGGGAAGGCATAGTTAAAATGCCACAGCTGGTACAGGCAGCGCAGTGTGGTGGGAAGGGTAAGAACCAGTCTCAGTGACAGCTGGCAGATTCGATTGGTCGGACGTTTCTCTTGTGAAAGGATCGCGAACCTCCGTGAGAGGTGAATAGGCGAAGTAGGCTAGAAGGTGAACCGCCATTCTCGGTACATAGCCTGCGGGTCAGCCCGCACGCACGTCTGGGAGGTCTGATAGGACCCCGACGAAGCTGGGGGTAGGCACAATCCTCACAGCCCCAAGAAGCAAACTTTCTAACGAAATGTGACGGTCCTTGGAGTATTGATCTGTTGAGACGGAGACATCAGCACGTGTGGGACTGATTGCCTTGTCGGGTGCCTTGACGGCCTTCGATATCACGGTTTTGACGGCATCAGGAGCAGCATCCAGACTTGGTCATTCACGTGGAGACCGGCGCTCGGCAATCGAGCCTGGACTTTATTTGCAACGACAGGCGAGGCTGGCACGAACAAAGGAAATAAACCAAGAAAACGAACACTCAAAGGGACGGTTATAAACGGCTAACTACGTGCGAAAATGTGGCTTTCCGTTTTTTCCATCACCGAGCCTAGATTGGGCTGCCGTTTAGTTCGTTGTTGCAGTTCAGTGAAGAGATGGTAGAAAAGCTCGTACCGACGGAGCCTCTTATGCGTGACCACCGTTGTCTCCTCCTCAGAGGGAGATACAGTCCGGGGTTGCGTCAGTTCATCCAGGCTCCTTTTCGTTGGCCGCAGTTTAGACCATAAACTGTCCTGCCCGCTCCCCGTTGGCGGTGGCTGAGGAGGACCGGAGGAGGGACCAGGGTGGCTGGTAGTAGGAGGGGGGGGAGGGGAAACGACGGGGGGAGGGGAGGGTAAAGGAGCGGGAGGATGGAGGGGGACGGAAGACGGAACAGGAAGCAGAGATAGGGTTGGCTCAGAGGGCGGCATGGCCGGTTGGGTGATCTTTTTCCAATCAAGGTTTTTTCGCAAAGGTGGGTACGGAGTGCGAAACATACTCTTGTTCCCAGGGACCGGAATGATCACACCACGGTCCCTACCCTCTATCTGAGAGTTGTCTGGGCGGTAGGACGCGGAAGAGCCGCAGGCATCACATACGATCTTCCACCGCGACTGACCCTTGCCCTTGGGGGGACGCCTGAGAGCCGTGGAGAGCACCGCTCCGCATGAGTTGACACAGGTAATGACCCGACCGCCGACAACCAAAGCGCTTGCTACGACCAGTGTGAAGTCTTCGGTCGTCTTGCCTGAGAAAACCGGTGCCCACTTTTCGACAAACTCGGCGGAAAGAACGGCGCCGATAACCTCCAACAGTGGTGACAAGGTTGCCACCCATCTCACCAATAAATCCCCGACAGGGTTGCATACGTGGCCGGAAAGGACGGTTTCCGTGCCAAACGAAAGCACCACCTCGGCGTTATACCTATCAAACCGCGTAAGAGCGGTAAGGGCCTTTTGACGTTTTATAATGCGTTTAAAACCCACCCAGCTACGATCGCCTTTCTTGCGTTTGCATTCGTAATGCTTTCTCCGCACGTGACGTTGACGATGAAAACGCGGTGCGCATAAACCTCTGGAGAGCTGGTATCGATGATTTTTGCTACTTCTGTTGGAAGGTATTTTAATAGGATCTTTGCGATTTGGTTAGCGGAGACCGTGAGTTTGGGAGAATGGGACTTACCTGGCCGAGGGCATCACTAAAGGTGTGGTCTCCCTTAATCTTTGTAACAACCGTCCCATCCTGGGTCGAATGACTGTCTACGAGAATGACGATTTTAGCCAAACGGTTGGCCTTTAGGAAGGCGGCTAGTGCTGGGTCTTTCTTTCGCTTCGCGCCCAAAGGAATGTTGGTCTTGAACAACTGGTGTGGGTCAGATAAATGCCGGACTGCGACATTGGCTCGGAGACTTACCGCCCCCTCGTTCCATTTATACCATTCTTCGAAGGTCGGGACAACCATGGGCCAAACGCTCCCGGAGATTTTCGGAAGGGTAAGTCCAACGATGACTACTGCCGGGTCGTACCGAAAATAAAGGGATCGTTGAGGGCGTCGGCCATTGCCCTTCAGGGTAAACTGCAAACGCTGTTTATACGCCCGGTTATCCGTGAAAATCGCCCACTCACCTCAAAAAACGCATTCTTGCGGAGGCAGCAATATGGACAATAAAAAACAAAGTTGCCCTCACGTTGCTTTGAGTGGGATTCGATGCAACCGACGTGCCTGACCTCGGGGTCCTCCACGCAAATTCCCACCCGGCAACCTGCGCACAGCAGTAGATTTCTGCCTCCATCGTTGCAGAGGCTGCACCACTAAGTCGAAAAGCTAACGTCAGATAAGGAGCAGCTAGGGGGAACCGGAAGAGCTTTACTCACATAGCTGTATTCAGATTCATCCACCGATGGCAGCATGTACGTTGGGGAGGCGGGCTCCGAGCCAGTCGTTTTCCTGGGGTTTTCAAGGTTTCGTTTGACCGCCTCTTTTGCGGCGTCGGTGAATATTTTTCTGCCGGGTTGGACCCTGCTTCCGAGAACTTTATGGTGTCAGTCGTTTTTTTATTTGTTGGGAGGGGGCAGGACTCGCTCACTCATTCTCTCGAGCCTCGTGGTCGCGGCTTGTACCTCTTCTCGGGATGTTGGCACGCGAACGGATGACCCTAACATCATCGACGGTGGAGGAGAGGGACGGCGGGCAGTCCGGGAAGCCATCGTGCTGGTAAACGCGAGGCAGGACAAGTGTATAGGGTAGGAACAACGGGCGGGAGGGATCGTCATAACATTGACGCGTCTTTTAAATTAAATTGCTTTAGACGAGACGATGGGCACCGTGATATGTTGCATTTTTACGTAGATGATAAACGTAATTTACCCCATGGCCTGGGCTGACGTGTTTTTGGGGGCACCAACGCGCCCTCCGCCGACATTTCAATTTGCTTTACACCTGGGCCAATCGGGAGTGTCTCCCCAGTTTTTCTCGGGAATGGTGCGCAGCACGATGTTCCGTCTACGCACGGCGTTTTATCGTTATTATTTATTACATAACATTGCGATGCGATTGGGGTGAATGTATTATATGCCGTTCAAAGTGCCCAAAAAAGAATTCTATCACGCACACGTAAAATCGCGTCGCATGTCACAAATACCCCTCCTTCATCGCACATACCGTCCCCACCTATCGCACGTACTGCCCCTCACCTATTGCGCAAAAACCCGGACTTCCCCTGGGCAAAGTTTTCTGCCTTGTTCTGGACAGAGCCGGAGGTAAGGGGCTTGTTCCGTCGGTTTCCGCATTATCTGGAGGGGGTTTCGTGGTCGTATTGCCGTTTTTCTGTTGGACGGAGGGGCCGCGGGATTGGCCGGAGCCCGTGATCCGATCACTTCCCCTCAGAAATTCCCTCAGGAAGGTGTTGGCCGACGCGCCGTGAACTGGTTATTGGCACCGCCGTCTGACGGAGGAGAGCGACGGAAACTGGGCAAGTACCATTGTAGCCTCCGAACAGGTTTCTCATTTCGTAGTCGTTTACATACCCCCATTCCCAGTTTGGATTTTTCACACCCACTTATCACGCCGTGTTTCCCGCTGTGAGGCCGGCCCCCGATTGCCTCCTTCACGCCGTGTCCAACCCGATGGGCGCTTGAATCGTGGAGGTCAGGAGTCACGCGTTTACGCTTCGTGAGCGCTTGAGCAGTATGCCGTTCAAAGTGCCCAAAAAAGAATTCTATCGCGCACACGTAAAATCACGCCACACGTCACAAATACCCCTCCTTCATCGCACATACCGTCCCCACCTATCGCACGTACTGCCCCTCACCTATTGCGCAAAGACCCGGACTTCCCCTGGGTGAAATTTCTTGCCTTATTCTGGACAGAGCCGAGCCGGGGGTAAGGGGCTTGTTCCATCGGTTTCCGCATTATCTGGAGGGGATTCCGCGGTGGTATTGCCGTTTTTCTGTTGGACGGAGGGGCCGCGGGATTGGCCGGAGCCCGTGATCCGATCACTTCCCCTCAGAAATTCCCTCAGGAAGGTGTTGGCCGACGCGCCGTGAACTGGTTATTGGCACCGCCGTCTGACGGAGGAGAGCGACGGAAGCTGGGCAAGTACCACACGTAGCCTCACAGGTGTTTCTCATTTCGTAGTCGTTTGTTAACTTTTTTTTGTGCCCCCATTCCCGGTTTGCGCCCGTGTTTCCCGCCAAGGCAATCATATATTTGTAACATTGCACTGAGATCGCGGACGTGAGGCCGGCCCCCGAGTGCCTCCTTCGCGCCGTGTCCAACCCGATGGGCGCTTGAATCGTGGAGGTCGGGAGTCACGCGTTTACACTTCGTGAGCGCTTGAGCAGCGGGTCACAAAGGGGGGCCTCCCGACGACAACTCGGCCTGATCATAATTATTTTCACTAGAATAGGTCTGTAACGACTTATGGTAGAAAACTATACTTACCGAGGCAGGTTTCGAGTCGGTGGGTCCTAGCGGGACATCCCTAAGCGCGCCTCCCGGCCAATCCCGCGGCCCCTCCGTCCAACAAAAAAACGGCAATACCACCGCGAAACCACCTCCAAATGATGTAAAACCCGACGGAAAAGTCTCCCTACCTCTGGCTCTGTCCGGAATAAGGCAATAAATTTTGCTCAGGGGAAGTCCGGGTCATTGCGCGATAAGTGAGGGGCAGTATGTGCGATAGATGGGGGTGATATGGATATGTGCGATGAGGGAGGGGTATTTGTGACGTGCGACGTGGTTTTACGTGTGCGCGATAGAATTCTTTTTTGGGCACTTTGAACGGCATACATCTGAAATGCAAAAGTCTTCTCATTTTAATGTCGCGCCCTGGTATCCGAAGACATAGAAGGTTCCCGACATGTGACTTCGCTCAGAGTGCCGATGAGGTGCCGAAAGGAAGTAAAAACCAAAAATATAATTGTGATATTCGCTGGGGTACAAGTGGAGGTATAAAATAGTGTACGCATACGTGCAAAAACATAGGACGGCGTCTCGGACAGGACAAAGAACGTAGCACCGAGCCCAGTGATACCAATAACGAGTAGCCAGTTGGGGATGAGACCAAGAATTCAACTACTTCGAGTGCCACGTCACACGCCCACGGTGAGCAGCTGCGACAGGTGTTACAGCGAGCACTGAATATAGGGAGAGTCGGTGTAGAGATCCTTGGCCATGAGCACAATGTAAGGTCGAGAGCACCAGAGGAGAGGGGGGTAACGTGGAAGATGTTCGTCGCATAGCGGATTGAACGTTGAGGTTGAAGTCGAAGCGCCGTTGACGGAAGGAGTTCCTCGCCATGTCACTGTCATCGATTGGAAATTTCAAGCTTCTTCCAGCTTCGATGTCCGGTACCCGGCTGAGATTCCTATCTGACGTTCGAGACAATGGTACCCAATGCTACGCGACCAAGCGTCTGGGAGGTTTTGCTGATGGATTTGGCCAGGAAACAGGTCCTGTGATACTTACGTCATCGGCCGAAATGAATGAGCGCAACCCTGTGGGGAAACACGGGCGGAGTCAAATTTTACAGGAGACCGCCGATCGCCACGTTTCTCGGGAAACGGCATGTCAAATCTTTGATGGGAGCCACGAGGTCACGATGTTGCCGCGGCATGTACAAATCTGTACAAACACGATCGCTTAAGTAGGCCGGTTCAGTGATTGAGCCTCTTTCCTTCCTACCACATCCTCCGGGCCCAGGTGCAGACGCGCCCGGGCTCTCTTCCTCCCTCGCTGATGCCGGGAAGGTGGAGTTGATAGGTGCACGTCGCGTTCCTTGGCCCAAGCGCTGATGCACATGGGTCATTCTCTCCCTGGCTGATGCTGGGGAGGCGGAGCCGACGTGATTTACGCGCCGTTTCACGTCGTCGTGTTAGGTGGCCCGAGTGCCGATGCACACGGGCCATTCCCCCCGACTGATGCTGGGGAGGTGCATTTAACACGACTGGCTCTTTACGTCGAGTTCCATAACCCAAGTGCTGATGCACACGGGTCGTTCTCCCTGGCTGATGCTGGGGAGGCGGAGCCGACGCAATTTACGCGTTGTTTCGCGTTGCGTCAGGTGGCCCGAGTGCTGATGCACATGGGCCATTTCTCCCTGGTTGATGCCAGGGAGGTGGGCTGACAAGATGCGTTGTTCCATGGCCCAAGTGCTGATGCGCATGGGCCATTTCCCTCTGGCTGAAGCTGGATAGATGAAGCCTGGCCCTGAAAATGACACAGCGGCACCTGCACGTCTGCTAACCCCAAGAAAGCAGGTGTCGTTTGCGTTTTCATAGGTCCAGGTGAAGTCAATTGGGGCGTTTCTCAAGCCCGCTTTTTTCACGCTTTGCTTGTCCATTTTTGGCATACTGTATTTTTCGTTTACTTTAAGGTAGCTTCGCCGCCATCAGCCACATTGATAACCTTATGACAGTCGTGCCGTCGGTTGTCTGGGGGGGGGGGGGGGGTCCGCCTTATTATA
>Ga0307513_10005276_pt1 | contig 17098 bp, 23 predicted proteins | sample 15_EM_MG_FD_202174 | JGI IMG/M metagenome (GOLD analysis project Ga0307513, IMG submission 202174) | Populus trichocarpa ectomycorrhiza microbial communities from riparian zone in the Pacific Northwest, United States - 15_EM | ecosystem: Host-associated > Plants > Roots > Unclassified | place... | reverse complement strand
GAAGTCGCAGGACGTCAGGAAAGGGGTAGCATGCAGGGGGGTGCATGGGGTGTAACGGGACGGTAGGGTTGTCCGCAGGGCGCAGGGTTGCTGGGGGGGACAGCTTCTGGTTGCGTCGGGTGCGTCCAGACGGACGCCTACCACGTCCGGACGATGCGGACGCGGGCGTTCCCACCCAGAACTGGCGTTTACGTTATATGCGCCCGCAACGTCCGGCGCACAGGGAGGGCAGGACGCAGCAGGGCGCAGGTTGATTTTTTTGCTGATGAGAATTGTGCCACTGGTACGATCCTGACTCCTTGTCTCACCAAAGCCTATACGCAGGAAGCCAGAGTGATATCTGCTATTGCGATAGGTCCGATTACGAAGTTGGGTACTGCATTCGTTTGATGATGAGGACACTGTCTAGCATGCAGACAAGTTTCAGTTCCTCCTGACTGAAGAAGGATTTTGAACTCTGACTGGCACATGATACCACACCAGAGAAATCTAGAGCTCTCCAGTCCGGAAGTCAATGGTCGGGCGATTATATTCAGGGTCAAACAGCGTTCGCACTATGAGGAAATGTTCGGAATTGGTCGTAGGTACTTAGTTAGTATAGTCGATACTTGCAGGCCACGCACTCTATCAACACAGGATATAAATATCGAACTGCATCCCGAGCTTTACTGAAATCATCACGCTACGGAGCAGAGACCTTATCAATATAATAAGTTATTACAAGAAAAATCTTTATCACTATTTTACGTATGTTTATATTGAGCCTTCCTAGACACATATCCCACTACGATAAAGCACCCTGGTCTTACCCATCTTGCTTGTTCTTAGAGATTTGGTACCACCTAAAAAGGATGCAGACGAAGAAAAAATCAGCTTGGGTGTCAGCTGACAGGAGCGGATGGATCTAGGTCATCAGAGGTGAGAGGGTAGCTGATATGGCCACCAGACACTCACAACCCCTAGGAGTAACCAGAATCACAGTAGACAGGAAGATATGAGGGCGGATATAATGTGGAGGCACTACGGGGGGGTTGGGGCACAACAAGCAGGTTGGAAGCTGTCGAGCAAAAGTGGGCCATTTGGGCGCACCAGATGCAAGAGGTGAAAGAGAAGGTGCGGAAGATCCGGGAGGACGGGACGCAAAGAGCCAATGCAATTCGTCTATGATACGTGCCATACTTGACTCCAAGAAAGCTTTATAATATATTACAAACACCGACTATCTACCACTCTCCATTTTCCATAAGAAATTATATATACCACTTTTCTCTTTCTAAATGCTAGAAATACTAAGAAATATAAACATCAGCCATACCAACCTCTTCACCCTCTCTCTACCTGTCAATTTCCCATTCGTTTAATCATCCCTCCCTATCAGACACTCTCACTCAACCTCCCTCCCCTGACAATTTGTCATAAAACACATTTTCTAACTCCTACCCAACTCCAAAAGGCTCGCCAGCATCCTCAGCAGCCCATATACCTATTTTATCTGCAATTGATGCAACGGACTCCCCCCATTGGTTGGTTGACCTGCCACATCTAACTCTATATAAATGCTGGCCGGATATAATTTTTACCTTCCCTCCCGCTCTTCAGCGCGCATCGGCTTGCTACACGGTACCCGACAGGCCCGAGAACCATCGTCCCTGTCGGAGCAAATTCCTTGCGCTATTTGTGTGGGCAATCTTCGCATATCTGCTCCCATAATAACGGCCTCGGGGGCTTCCCGGTGGTTGTGGGGGAGTTAGCATAGCAAGTTCTCCCCTCCCTATGTTCGCACATACTCCTAGTAGCTCAGCTAGAATCCTTACTGTATAGATGCGGCACGAACACGAAAAGAGATTACAAATGTCCTGCACGATTTTGCTCCTACAGGCAATCCCTCTTAAACCCCATTCGCGAACGCAGGCAGTGTCCCAGGAATAATGAGAAATAAAGCACTAGTACTATAGAGAGATGGTATTGATAGTCATTAACCCTGGGAAGAAAGGAAAAGAAAAAGATACAAATTTCGATGCAGTTGAATACGTCTGTAATTACAATGCCCGGGGGGTCTTCCATTCAACGCCATTCAGAATCTTCCACATATATTTTGGTTCCACTTTTCCCCCTTCATCCCCCATTCCATCCCTCAGATTATCCCAACAGTATATATAAAGCCACCGATATAGCTTGAACATATCGTGGGTTGTCCCTCCCGCACACCTCCATCCAGCCCCCGAATGTGCTTCTCATCTGCCGACAATATCCCATGCCCTGTGCTCAGATGAAAATGACAGACTATATCCATCGCCACCTAAAAAACCGATTGCCCCGTCGTATTTTTTTGCTAAAGAAAAGAGTTGGACAAGTCATAAGAACGAGGTAAAGAACAAGAGCACAGTGGAAGAAATAAGAATGCCTAAAATATCAGCTTCTCAACCAATATCTCGCTTTCCTACTCCTCTTGAAACATCACAAAGAAATACCAAACCACCTAACAGGAAACCGTGGAGGAAAAAATGTCACTCGGAAAAAAACGCCAAAATCTGGCTCGCAAAATCAAAGAGAAAATCGGAAAAGGTATCAAAGGAGCACAATGACAAGATCCCGACGACCAATGCAAAGAACCTTGACGACATTGAGTTGTCCGGGAGCAACAAAAAAAATAGACTATGCTCGTAACATAGAAATCGAAGGTGAACCTAACCACGACATAGAACAGAGCGAGAGAGTGATGTGAAAAGCAGCGATACAAAACGGAAGTTTTAAGAAATAAAAGGTGATTTACGAAAGTAATATATCATGAGACCGGATATCAGAAAGAAGTTGATTCCGAACCCCAACTTGAACAAGTGAAATTTTGCCAACCACGAGCGATACACACCGGGACCAAATCACTGTTGAGCGCCCCTTGATACTGAAGACACGTTGAAGCCAAAACAGACCATAACGAGCCGGCCGGACCAAGCGAAAGAAAAATTAAATTTTATAACGTAAGAAATTATATCAGTCCACATTCTCGCAGATTTTCCTGGATGATGATGTCTATCATAACGTCAGTACAAGCAACATGCAAGCCTCGAGTTTAAGGTTGTCCTACCATTAACAGCAGCCATCACAAACCGAATTTGAGTAGTATCCGTGGCGCAAGTGAAATGGGTATATATCTGCTTAGTCTCTGATTGGTTTAGAGAAACAAAACGGTTCAATATGTAATCGCAAGCCGCGGTGTAATCCTCGCCTCCTGTTACTTGATGTCAGTAGTGATCCATTTAGCACAGCATCAGCTTGGTGTCGCAAACCTTCATAATCACCGAAGTAATTCTTCATTGGGCTGATGGGGAGCTTCTCGCGGAATCGATCAATCTTGTTTAAGAACAGAATGATACTTGTCTTGATGAACCATCTCGAGTTGCAAATCGAGTCGAACAAGGTTAAGGCTTCCTGCATACGATTGACCGTCTCATCCTCAAATAACAGTTGGTCATATTCCGAGATAGCGACCAAAAAGAGAATCGTGGTGACATTCTCGAAGCAGTGGATCCACTTCTTACGCTCGGAACGCTGGCCACCCACATCAAACATGCGATATGTAAGATCCCCAATGATGAAGGTAGTCTCAGTAATACCAGTCGTCTTGACACGCGAGCGCAACACGTCTTGGTCATTAGGTAAATACTCTGCTTGCGCAATTCTGTCAATAGAATCGAAGTAACTGCCGCGCTTGTTAGCCTTTTCATCAACAGCCGATTGCAAGAAGAAAAAACACGTACTATTTGGCGGAGTCGTTCAACTGATATTCTCTTGACCGTCTGAAGCATTCCTGCACCCCACGATCGGCCCACAGTGTCTTGATAGCATTTCCAACCTCTGGTGGTAAGCTGTCGCCTTCAATCTGTGTGGGTTGCATAAAGATGGTTTGAACATGGTACTCGGCCCGGCTGTCGTCCAAGGGTAACTCTAGTGATTCCATGGCCTCCAGGATTACCCTCATCGATTGTACCGTATTCGAGAAGATGATCTCCTTGAAAGACTCGCATTCATCTCGGCTATAACCTCCCTCGTGGATGAGTTTCATCTGTTTTAAGATGGTAGACTTTCCAGATTCACCAGCTCCTACATAAAAAACACGTCTTAGCCTCAATAGCAGATGGAATGAACAAGGCGCGGATGCGCAATGGCCCGCCTACGTACCTAATAGAAGCATCTTGATCTCGTTTCTCTGCATCATCCTATCCTTTTTCAGTTGATTCTCGATCTCCTCATTCCTCTGCTTCCCCTCCTTCTCCTCGGTGCTCATTCCACAACCCATCTCGTCGTAATTCTGATGTCAACCCAGCAAAGCGAGTAACGAAGGAAACCTATGTGTGGAGGTAGCGACTAGTGGGAATAATATCAAAGTGTGTGTTGGAGAACTGATTCGCAATGGCGCGCTTGTGAATCTCTTCGGGATGACGAGACGGATTAGAACCAGATGAGATTTTTATTTTCTTCCGTTGACAAGAGATGGGAGGACAGATGGGTTAGATGAACGGACGATTGGTGGGGAAAGGGGAATAAGGAGAAGGGAAGCGAAAGTGGAAGGGCAAACTTGCAAGGGGGATGGGCTCCAGGGGGTTGCTGCACGATTTCTTGTTAGGAAATTGTTTTTAGCTTGCCTTGGCACGACCCGATCCGAACGGGTGAATGCGATGCGGAGAAGGAAAAGCTGCGTCTTGAGGATGCGAGTTTGCAACTTCGAGAAGCCTTCCGTCGCTTCTCCTTATTCTTCTTCAGCTCCCTTGTACTGATGACCTGCCACAATGCTGGACCCGCGGACAAAGATGAAGCTCCGCTAATGTGGAGGACAGATGCGCGCGGGTAGAGTAGGAGGTAGAGGGAGGAAGGAGAAGGATTGAAGGGAAGGTGTGGAAAGAAAGGATGGATTTGTAAGGATTATAGGGTAGAGCGTTCCACCAAACAGAATGGATAAGGAAATGCAAGTCCGCTTTCGCAAGGGAAGAGAAAAAATAACCCAAAAAAAAAAACTTACCAAGGAGGTATAAGTGACAAGCCTTGCTCCAAGTTGCAGGTGCTGAACCGTTGGATGGGATTTTTCCTCTCTGAGAGGAACCAAAGTTCGAGATCAAAGATTTTCTTTCTGGAAGATTTTACTTCCCAGTCGAACCCCGAGAGTTAAAATTACGTGGAGCGAATGTTTTGAAAAGAAGAAAAAAGAAAGGAAAGGAAAGGAAAAGAGGGAGAGGGTTGGCTCTGGGTGGAACTTGAAGCACACACAACAAAGAGCGGCAGCCGATAGCGAGGCGGGAGGATGTGGTAGGTAGGGCTCAGCCTTTGGTGCAAGTAAAAATAATAAATAATAATTATCGCGATAATAATTATCAATGCGAAGGCGAGAGCCCACAAAAAAAGTCCGAGGGGCGTACGCACAATTGTCAAAAGCTGTGCGCGACAACGACGACGAACGACGCCCAACAATTGAGAAGAGTGGATGCGAAATAGGCGGGGAGGATAGTGAAAGGGATTTGATAGCGAAAGGGAGGGAAGAGCCGGAGGGGGGAAGAAAGGGAACAGCAGTGGTGGTGGAGGAAGTCGAGATACGGCAGGGTAGGCTGGGATGGTGGTGGTGGTGGTGGTGGTGGTAGTGATATCGGGCTCGCGCTCCCCACGGCTGTGGGGATATTTTAGGTGATTTGACGGACTGGGTTTTTTGGTTTCTTTGGAGCAGGCAAGGGGGATGATGGATGGGGTTTGGGCTGTGAAATACCGGTATGTGGGTGGGGGGGGAAGAGAAACGAAGGGGAGTGGAAGAGTGCCAGGGTTCATTGCTTCTTTCTCGGCGCCCGCCAGTAGGGATGCTTCAAAGAGTGGAGGACCCGCTGCGAGAAAGCCCTGGGAAAGAGCAGAGGAGCGATCGGGCAGGGGGTCGCCAGCCAGTCACTCGCTCAGACTGGTCGTATCACACCCTTCGAGTTGCTTCCCACTGCACAGAATACGGTAATCATACACACTCTTGAGGCCGTGTGGCTGCTGCAGCTAAGAGCACTGCACCGCTTGCCGATGCTCAATATCTTGTTACAGTTGCCTCGGGGGGCAAAAGAGGAAGTGGATCTTCCCACGACGGCAGCCTGACACAATAGCCAGCAAAGTTTGACCACCAAAGCAGCTGCCGCCGGAAGGAATCCGTTACCAGAGAATCCCCCACAGAAAGCCTACTAGCACTTTACAAGTCTCTCCCCCGCTTTAGAACCTACAAACATAGGAGAGCACTCGCCCCAGTCGACTGTTTGGCGTTTGTATCAACCACTTGCAATTTTCCACAGCACAAATCCCAGCATGGTACGGTAGCCTCCATCCTTCTCACCGCAAAGCTTCTGTTGGTGTTTGACAGTTTCGCTCGGGCACCGGTAGGCACATAGGTAGGCGCTTAACAGGCCCTCTGCTCCCCAGTTCTGAGCACAATTCTCTGTAGCTGTCAATCGGTCTCACGACGACCACATCTTTCTTGCCAAAGAAAAGAAGAAAAAGGAAAAGGAAAAAGGAAAAAGGAAGAAGAGAAAGAAAAAAATCTACCATATCCTTGTTAAGTGACCAAGTGGCCAAAAAAGAAAAAATTAAACAACAAAAATTAGATATCACGAACTTTTGGCGCGAGTTGCTCGCACAAAAGCTAGACAAAAAAGGGGGGGTGGCACGCAAATCATTTCGCACGAACCGCTAAGATCCTGACGTTTTGCAAGGGGGGGCCTGTAGTGGCGTTCCAAACGGAAAACTACCGAGTCGGTGTTCTCTCTAATAAAGTCATTGTAACCTCCTAACTCGTCCCAGAGGCCCTCCCCAAATAACAAGAAATGGGCCCCGAGGTGAAATCCGAGACAGAATTCCTACACTTAGTATGGGTTCTGTTGCTTGCTGCGAGATCTTCCAGCCATCAGAATTGTAAGTTCCTGCGTTTGGCCGATATCCTTACCCTCGCTCCCGTGTCTCCGAGCCTGCTCGTACAGCATAGTACCTTACCCCATATAAAGTCTAAAGAGAGCACAATGCCAGAGGACAATCGTGCAGGCCCCTTAAATCTTCCCTTATGGTCACCAGATTCAATACTCGCACAAATATGACGGCAGAGGGGTCGATGATACTAATAGTAGTATCATAGTAATAATAATAATAACAATGACAGTAATAAAACACAATGTCATAGCTATGGTACAAGTACCGAGCCTTACCCATAAATCTACAAGTACAAGAGTTAGAAAGTTTGTGGATAGTTGATTTAGGTTAACCCGCAAAATAATCCCTGTCTTGTGCACAAACGTCTCCCCTAGCACTTGTACGAGGCAGTGAGTGAGCCGGTACGTACCTGTAGATACAATAATATCCATGAAACTTAGGGAGTCCAATGGGCGGGTTCTCGAAACAGCTATCTCGGGGTGTTTTATAACGCAAAGATGCATGGAAACATTTTGTGCATAAAATTCGTAGCGAAGAGAGGAGTTTGGCCCCTGCAGTAGACCCACTTTTTTCCCCGAAAGCTCTTGATACACTGGCTATCAGCGCCAGAACTCTATGATCAGGTTCTTGATTAGATAATGGCAGTTGTGAACTTCCCAGGCTAAGACTTTCATTGACTGTTGGTCAAATAATATCATCCGACTTCAGTGCTAAGAACAGGTTTTAAATAACGGCCGGCCAAAGTGCCCTGCTATTTAGCGGAACAAGTCTTCAGAAGTAGGTATCCTTCTGGTTCTTGACGGGTGAAATCGCCGCTTCAATTTCTCCTTTCGATACTTGAACCCGCGGAATATTCATACTACCATTCCATTTTGAGAAACCTCGCCGTTTCCCCACAGAGGGGAAACGCTGGTAGGCTCCTCTTCCCTCCTCTCCCCCCCCCCCCACTCCCCAGCCTCACCCGACAAAAGTAAAAAATAAAATAAAAAATAAGTAGAAATTTCTGCCAGAATTTGCACAACGGCTCTCTTATCCATTTTGGGGATGTCTGACTTTTGGTGGAATCTCATAGTAGAGTCTACCAATCACAGGCAGGTCCAAGGGTGTTCGCTAACGCTTCCAGAGCCTTTTTGTCCTCCTCATCGAAAGCTGAGGGGACTGTGGAGTCGATATCTATGACTGCCACAACCTGTAAACTCTCCCTGTTAGCAAGTTCTTCCCGAGATTCAAAGGTCGGCGAGACGCATGTTACGCCAGACCCCACGTGGATCTGCTAAATGTCACTTTGGCGGATTTCCAATAAATTTTGAGGGAGTTCTATCTTGCCTTTTCTCCAACCTTGATAGGCACCACAATCTCACTCTTGGTTTCCCCATCACAAGCAATGTGGCCTGGAAAGCTGTGAACGTTCTGAGTCGCAGAGAAGGCGCGAAGTCCCAGTCAGTATCATAACCGCAACAATAGACTGAATCCGGCCAACCTGAACCAGCTGCGTTTCACCACTATCTGCGGCCTTCCCGCAAACCCCCCGACCAAACTCGATCGTTTGGCACGCAACCTGGAACCATGTACGATAGGCTGGCGTTAGCCCCAGGAGATCTGAAATTCCTGGTAGACATTCAGGAAAACAAGACTATCCAACAACCATTACTACAATAGGAAGAACGGTGAAATGACGGGAGAAGTCCCCCACAATTAACCCATGGGTTCACCAGGCATGAACCGTTTCAAAAATATACTCTGCTCGGCGTGTCCAACCGACGGATGCTTCCAACATTTTGTATCACAGTGAACCACCGGTAGGAGAGTGCCAACCAGACATAAACCTACGTACCTTTCCCATAAAGGGTCCCAATATCAACTGTTTCGAAGCTGTTGGATCAAGAACGTAGAAACCTTCGAGAATGCCAGTTTAGCTTCCATCTAATTTCCCAATTTAGAAAACAGGAGAAAATTATTCGCCATGAGCGGTTCGGAGAACCGGATAGTACTTGGGGGGGAGCACGACCGCCACAACCACACAGGCCCTTTTTTCACGCTTACCTGCCCAATTGATGTGATTGGACGGTTCAGGCATTGACTTCAAAGCATGCCAGAGAAGTGATGCCGTGTTTGCAAGGTTGCTTTCGGCCTCGTTAGCAGTCACGCTACCACACTGGTAAAATGGAATACCGAAAAGAAATTTCTCCCGGCGACCAGCAAAAAAAACTTGGGAGATTTAGTTGGGGAAAGGAGGGATGCGTACCAGACCTGTCAAAGATGTCAGATTACCGAGGCCACTCAGTTCATGCAAGCAGGAGGTGTTTCGGGGTGTATATATTAGTTATATATAGATGCTATACCCAGTTTCTTTGGTCCGCAAGGAGTGCTTCTGTCGACCCAATGACTTGCTCCCATACTACCGCCTTGGTGGAACCTTCAGTAAAGTTCGAAACGTCAGCGTGAACCTATCCCATCTAATCAGCTCAGTTATCTCCGTGATGGCTCAAGAGCTGGTAGGGGCACCATCTTGGACGGGTGTACTTGAGTATAATCAATGATGTTATAGAGTTAGAACAATCGGATATGAATGTGATCCTATGTGGGTTGATGGGTTTGTGTTTCCATTGTTGCGTTAGAACGACTACCGGTAACTCAAGTATCGTGCGTACAGTGCCGGGGCTTCCGGTAGTACTCGAGTACGGCAGAGCAAGGTTTCAGAAACGCAGAGCTTTTGAGGATATGCTGGCCATGCTGGTAATACAGGTACGAACAACACCCCACACTAAGACTGAAAGAAAGAAAAAATCGAAAAAAAAAAGTCAAAGGAAATCGTTAGCGGCTAACTTGTTTTACGGAGAAACCTCTAGGCAGATAGGTTTCTCCCGTTACTTTACAGTATAGATTTCAAATAGGACCATCAAGAATCGCATTAAAGAATCTCTCAGCATGACCCAAAGTGGCTCTCTTGTTATACTTTTGCCCTGGATGCCCAAACCTTACCTGGACAGCGAAATCTATATCGTTACGAGCACGCCAACAATCAGGTCCATAATTATCGTTATATGGTGCTTCAGGATCACTGTGGACTCACCGTGAGGGGCTCCTGGGTAGACATGGGCCTCGCTGCCCGGCGGGGCCTTCTGCGCGATCCAGTTCCTAAACTCCTCGATTGAATCCTTCGGAAGTAGTTTATCATCGCTCCCCAGGGCTAAACAAATTGGCTTACAGACGGCATGAAGCTCCCTAGGAAAACAAAGTCCCACTAATAATGTCAAAAAAGTCAGTCGGGCAAGTTCTAAATAGCCGGAAGGCTATGCCAAGTAAGAATTGTTTTAAAAGGGTGGAAAGCATCAGCTCACATGGAGATGCAACATAAATTGCGTCAACATATCCGGAGCCATCATTAGATATAGAGTTCTTCTTGCTTGCCAGCAACATCGCCTGTCTTGCCCCCCAAGAATAGCCTACGGCAAAGACTCTGCGGTCGGGATTCTCATGGTGCAAGTTTTTAAAAAATGTGTGAATAATGGCCCCAGCCTTAGAGTCTCTGTGGCGAAGGTTCCAGAACTTCAATGCGATAGCCGCCCTCCTATAAAGAAACTGTTGGTTAATAGGACAAGTAAAAGCCACAAAGGGAATCGCTCTACTGAAGTTGATCGCTTACCATTTGAGGTGGAGGGGCTGCGGAGCAGACTCTTTGGTCGGCATGAAATCGTTATACTTCAAGGGGTAAGAATCACCTAACCCGTGGAAGCTGACATGTTAGAAATAGAGTCATTGTGATATCCTCACCGTGTACTGTGCAGCAAAAATCATCAGAGAATGTAGGAAGGACAAAACCATTCATAAAATCAGGAACATAAACAGTAGCCCCAGTTTTTTCACAAAACTCATCAGCAATACGGCGAGTATTAGTAAACTGCCAGCCGAAACTATCAGGAATGATCACGATGATAGACATTGGGTTGTTATTGGAAACATAGGCTTGGAGGCCATGAACAACAGTTTCAGATCCCATAAGTGTTTGCACCGATGTACCTAGAATTGCCAATAGTTAGCAAGGAACTGCATTCCGTTTCATTTGAATTGGGCACTATACGATCAGGCGAGTAACCCGCCGGCGCGGCTGGATCAGGGGAGTCTTGATCAGACATTGATGAGTTTTGGTTGACGATAAGAAGTTGACGATCCTGATTGTGCTTATAGCGGAGTGTTCTGTTTATGGGGAAGGTGGGATAAGGAAGGATACCGAGAGATGCAAGTTATAGAGACTCACTAGTACAAGTCGTTTTGGATACAGGGCTTTTCTCTCTCACCCTCCATATCCCCATTCCTTATTCATTTCACTTTCCTTTTACTAGTTTAGGTCTGGGCAGATCCAGTGCCTAGGTTTATGTTCTCCGGGTGTTAGCAGGATGGCAGGGGAAAACAACATCAGTCAATAGGTCTGTGGTTTAGACCTCAGTTCTGTCTTGTCCCTCATCCAGAGGTATCATACAGCAATCGCTCGTTCCCCAACTGTCCGGCCGAAATAGTTCTAGGAAGCCCCTCACAGAAGGATGTCGTAGTTAATTAATTAGAAGCTGGTTTTGTACAATCAGACAATGTTTGTCTTGAGTGATTATTTATGATGCGGTCAATGATTACTTAATTCGATAGCTTGGCCGGCTGGACAGTGGGGGAAAAAAGGGCCTCCTGAAGGAAAAAAAAAGCAAACGGGGATCTCGCGCCAATACACCTGCACCCGATGTCCCTTTGCCATTCCTCTTTCGTGCTCCTTTTCAGCCTGGCCGACCTTGATGAACTGGCAGCGGTTTAATTCACTTCCACCGGCGAATTGTGTGAATTTTGAATATCGAGTGATGGGTCATGAAACATATTATTACTGTATGATATTCTTGTTCTGAAAAGAATTGGAAGGGCAGAATCACTCGGTAAACGAGAACATAAGGAAATTGGGATTCCGCGTTTACCGGTGGTATAATACCTTTGCGGCTAGCCTCACGGACACTGACTCGAATCCGCACCCTGACTCAAAATTCTTATCGATAAGACTAACTTAACACCGAACTTACCCTGCCCCTCCCTGCTCCCACCACGATGCAAACAACAAAATATAGTGGGGTGAGAAAACTTCGAACGAACAAATAAATACTCAAACCCGATATCACCTAATGTCTGTAAGTGCAATCAACCATCCCAACACAAGTTCACAGCCTCGTCTAACACCTCACAGAACTCCTCAAGCGGCGAAATGTCCCGCCTCTTTCTTCCGCCGATAAATCGCGCCATGCGAAAGCTCGATCCGTCATTCTTTCAAAAAACCATCCCACTGACAGCAGCGCATGTTCTGGATGGAAGGAATATACCCAAAGTTACGAAGGAATGCGCGAAGGATTTACTACGGGTTCCGCGACTGCGGAGTGTGATTACGCAGAAGGACGACGCGGGGAAGGAGCGGAGGTTGTTATTGATGAAGCCTGAGGTTAAACATGATGGTGGGTAGGCAGGCTGCCCCCTCCATAGGTGCGAAGAGGCGAAGCTCTGACTTATTTGGTTGAGATTTATCCACTGCCCAGCCGAAAACAAGGGAGTTCGTGGAGCAGAAGATTATTGAACTGGAGCCGTACACTCTGCACATGAAATATGAGAACTGGAATTACGGTACGCAGTTTCGCATACACGGGGGCCATGATTTTAAGATCAAGTAGCTTTCTAACTCTCCCGATAGAGGAAATAATGAACGCGATTCTTCCTGAAGACCTCGGGGAGATCCCCTGTGGATTCACACAAGCTGGACACCTGGCGCACCTAAACCTCCGAGAGCAATCCCTCCCCTACAAACACCTAATAGCCACTGTCCTCCTGGATAAAAACCCAAATGTGTCCACCGTGGTGAACAAGATCGAAGACGTGGGTACGGGCTCGGTATACCGAACCTTCCCCATGGAGCTCCTCGCCGGCGAAGACAATACGAACGTAGAAGTCCGGGAATCAGGCTGCATATTCCGGTTTGACTTCGCCAAAGTTTACTGGAACAGTAGGCTGGGGAACGAGCACGAGAGGATGTTCAAGCAATTTAAGCCTGGGGAGGCGGTGGCGGACGTGATGGCCGGCGTGGGGCCGTTTGCTATCCCGGCGGCGAAGCAGAGGGTCTTCGTCTATGCGAATGACTTGAACCCGGAGAGTTACAAGAGTCTGGTGGGCAATATCAAGACCAATAAGGTAATCCTCACTAACAACCCCTCCCTCCCCACATCGTCTAGAAAATGAACTTAGCGCTATGAAAAAAAGGTCTCCCAGTTCTTAACTCCGCACAACCTCGACGGCGCAAACTTCATCCGCGAGTCGATCCGCACCCTCCTGTCCCGCTCCAGAAACCCTTCGACAAACAAAGTCTCTATTCCAACGCCCGGTAGGCGCGGTCAAAAGCCTCCCCCTCCGACAGTGATCCCAGTACCACCTACGTTTTCTCACTTCGTGATGAACCTCCCCGCCTCCGCTACGACGTTCCTCGGCGCCTTCCGCGGTGCGTATCGTGGGCTCGAGGATGTAATCTCGGGTCAAGAGATGTTACCCATGATTCACGTTTACACTTTTCATAAGGCACCGGTGACGGAGAATGCTGCGGGGGACATATGCGCGGATATTAGTAGATATCTGGGGCACGAGATGGGGGAGGGCGATTTGGAGAATTTAGAGAATGTTAGGCTCGTGGCACCGAACAAGACATATTATTGTGTTTCTTTTAGGCTGCCAGCTTCTGTTGCGTTTGAAGGCACTCAAGAAGGTTAGATGTAGTTTCCTTCTTTCCTCCTATCATACATTTTTTCACCCCTCGTTTGACTGGGGTTCTTTTTGTTGGGATATGGTCGCTGTGCACTGGTATCCTTACTTTGTAAAAAGGTGAAAGAATACCCCTGGGTTAGACCTGTCGGTAGTCATAAGGACGCATCCAATAAGCATTAGGGTCACTTCAATATGGTGGGAAGGGCGTGACCAGTATTCATATTTTAAATTTATGGCAGATCGCGGAATCCCCCCGCGAGGGGTTAGGGTCGAGTGGAGCATGGTCAAGGCTGATTTCGTTCGTTCATCAAAAGGACACAACCTTCCGGGCAAAATAGATATTTGGCTGAAAGTGATTTTTTTTGACCCCCAAACTATGGAACACGAAAGAACCGAAAAGAAAAGAGAGAAAGAACGACTAAGCAGCAACAATATCCTTCTTGAGAGTACCCAAGAATTGATGCTTCTCCTCCTTGGTCTGGTATTGACCGTGACCGAATTTGGATGACGTATCGATCCACTTTAGCTCTACCTTCTCGAGCGACTTTCTTGAGGTGTGGATGAACATCGACTTCCTCAGGGTCACTACCCGCTTCTTTACACCAGGAACAGAGCCCTTGACCATAACGAAATCGTTTTTAATTTCACCGTAACGAGGGAACCCACCAAGAGGAGTCTGGGGCAATTATGTTAGCTTATTCTCCCTGGGGAGCTTGGGAAACGTGTGATTGTGACATACGATAGTCTTCTTGGTAATATCGAAGTCAGTTGATGCGTTAGCCTCATCAACGCCGGAGCCAATACGGTATATCTTGTGGTTGACAGAGGTGCGGTGGTGGTAACCATCTTGACCAGCGCGAGCGACGGTCTATCGATTCATGGTTAGCTCTATCCCTGGTCTAATATTGTAGGAATACGTACCCATTGCACGTGTGACGGATGCCAGGCACCAATACAAGCAACCTTTCTCAAACCCTTGTGGGTCTTTCTTGGCAGCTTCTTGGTTCCCCACCTTGAAGTAACACCGTTGAAACCGTGGCCCTTGGTGACAGCAATAACGTCGATCATCTCATCCTTCTCAAAGATTGATTTGATTTCGACCTCCTTCTCGAAGTGATCAAAGGCAAAGTCGACCTTGTCGGCAATTGAGCCACCATTGACTTGAATCTCCATCAGGTGGGTCTTCTTCTGCTTCAGAGGAGTCTTGCGGATCTGAGAGTGAGCAAGAACGCGAACAACGGTACAGTACTTCTTGATGCGCTCCAACTCGTGGGCAATTTCCTTTCCTTCACCGGCGTGTTTCTTGGCATACTTGGTGAAGGCCTTCTTCTTGGACCTGTACCAATTCTTGTAGAAGCGGCGCCTGATATCGGCACTGAGATGCTCGGCCCAAACGGTAGTAAGAGATCGAAGCCCACGGGGGGTCTCGACGTATCCAACAACACCAACAACGAACATCTGTAGCCATTTAAGTTAGAATTAATCCTTGCCGCCTCCTCCCAATAATGTGCTGTGGAGAAAATGTACCGGTGGTGTCTCAATGATAGTGACTGCTTCGACGATCTCTTTTTTGTGCATCTTCGCGCCTGGCCTGTCCAAATCGCGGACTATAGTGGTCATGCCAGCCTTGTACCCAAGAGCGGCGGTAAGGTGAACGGGTTTCTTAGGGTCATCTTTGGGGAAAGACTGTACTCGAGAAATTCTGTCAAAACGTTGTCCTACTAAGGAAGAAACCCGGTTCATATCCTCACCTTAACCTTTCCTCTGTGTCTGGAAGCTCGCTTCCTGGGAAGGAAAGCGAGGGAACCGTGTCTGGGTGCTTCCTAGGCCACTGTTAGTACTGGTTTCTCCCATTTATAGAGAGATCCTAATTGGCATACGAATTTTCTCTAAGAGATGGTTAGCTGCAATTCGGGACCTAGAAATTTAATCGCAAGTGGAGCGGGATAGCTGCTTACATGAGACATCTCGACGTTTCCTGGCGAAAGGCTCCGGTAGTGTTGCTGGTGGTGGGTTGTTGGTTATTTGAAGTTCGAAAATTGGGGGAAAATATGTTGGTTGTGTGGGTGCGTGGTAACGCCCAGCCACAGTGCTTGCAATGGCTAGCAGTCACAATTCACCGCGGCAGTCAAACTACAGCCACACGGAAACCCACAGCGTCAGTACCCCACACACTGATACCCCCATATTTCACGAGAAACCCTTTTTGGATACCGGTGCTATGCGCTTGGTGGTAAACCCTTCCGGATACGATCGACTGAGGAATATGATACCATTGAAGATGTGGAAAATTTGCCGGAACAACTCCATTGCAATGGACAAAATATTTAAGCAAAATTTCACACATCTTTTTATCCCTCGAAGGATGCAAAGAAATTGAAGGGAGGAAAATGATAGAAAAAATAAAGAATTATGATACTTGAACCCTGCTGGTATTTTTCTAAAATTTCCCTACAAATTTTTAGTGATTTTCTAGGGATTCTTGGCATAAGAAACCACCCAAAACACCAATTCTAAGTGAGGGAAGACTACCCTGCATTTATTTATTCTTTTCCACTTTGTTTTTTCAAATTTTCTTCACTATTTTATAACAGGCCAAAGAGGTTGATGATTCTATGCAAAGGTTCACTTTTTCGATGGCATGTTTCCAAGTCAGTGGTATCCGGAAGGGTTAACCGCCAAGCGCATGGTACTTGTGTACAAAGGGCTTCCTCCATATTTCGCTCTTGATAATCTTTTTCTGTCGTTGGAGTATGGTAAACCACGGCTTACGAGTCATCGAGATCCTTTGAAGCCGCCTTGCCCCAGTCAAAGTAGATACTTTTGAGTTAACTTTTTTTTGTGGGACCTATTTGAGTGTTTGTCCAGGCGGCCGCTGCTGGGGTTGTGGTTGTGGCTGTATGGCGGTTTACCCTGGCGATACAGAATATTGGCCACAGTACGAGTGAAGCCATTCAGCCCCGATTTGAAAGACGTTTATGCAAGTATCATACTCGGTAGGCCAATTGAGGAGTGGGAGCTAGGGGCTGCATGGGATTGTCTGACTACACGGTTGTGCTATCTGGGAAGAAGTGCAATGCTGCAGGAGTCGGAAACCTAGACCACCTGCTCTGAAGTTTCATCCATTCAAACAATGAGAGCCGAATGTTAAGAGGGGATTTTCATGTTCACAATAAATTGGTATAAAAATTGGGTCATTTCCGGTTCTGGTTTATTGCTTCTAGCTATTATTGTCACGTTGTTCTTGGAATATCGTACATGGTAGCTCCTCCCAGCTGCTATTGCCTCGACATCAAAAATCGTAAACTAAAGGCCTTTTGGTCTCGCAGTTCGGTAGAGAATCTGGATTGCTTTTTCCGACCTCAACATACTCGAGTAATGACCTCCTCGG
>Ga0307513_10005275_pt1 | contig 17103 bp, 26 predicted proteins | sample 15_EM_MG_FD_202174 | JGI IMG/M metagenome (GOLD analysis project Ga0307513, IMG submission 202174) | Populus trichocarpa ectomycorrhiza microbial communities from riparian zone in the Pacific Northwest, United States - 15_EM | ecosystem: Host-associated > Plants > Roots > Unclassified | place... | reverse complement strand
TGCGATGACTCATATGAGTCATCGATGGATTTAGCGCTATGACTCACTATGAGTCATAGAGGTTTATGTAACGCGAGGTGATGAGTCACCAGGGTTAGGGTTGGGAGAAGATGCCTATATAAGGCGCGTAGTTCCGACCAAGAGGTAGGATCTTCACGCAACCATCTAAGTACTTTTCTATACTCAAGATATTGCAATACAATTACGCTTTACTCTCTTTACGAACATTCCTCCTCTACAAGAGCCGACGCTCTGAGAACCCGGAGACTATTGTGATAGTCTCGACGGGCCGCCCGAACATAGAACTATTGTGATACTTCTATCAAACACGACAATCCACCTATCTTACTATACGACGAGATAGTATCCTTCTACGGATCACTCAAGACAAGCAAGCCAGTTCCGTACTATCTGAAAAGATAGTATTCTCCTAAAAAGACCTAGTATAAATAAGACTACTTACTTTAGTACACCGCTATCGTTGCCTGTTGCATAACGACCTAACGATAGGATTGTTACAGCGTGTAAAAACCTTTTCCTGTTAACGGCCAACAATCCCGATGGATTTGGCCGGGCTCATAACCTGATGGAGGTCTGGTTTCCGCGCAGGGAATGTGCCGTCGGACAGGCACCGCAAGGGCACACCAATGATCGGATCTGTCGTCACGAGAACGATCCGGGTCAGTCGCTGATTGGAAAACTGAGATGTGTTCGATATCCGATATATATGACAAGTGTGTTCGCAAAGGAGTGTGATGACCATGAGTTGTTCTCGTAAGGAGAAAGGAACGCAGCTCAGACTAGATACAGTTTGTGGTGGCCCGCACCGTGGGCTCCTACCACACAACACCAGTCACCGCCGCGCGGTCTGGTCAATAGCCCTGCTCACACCTACAAGTGTGCCCTAACCTAACATACCACGATGGGGTTACTCCATCACCTACGACCCACTTCGTACATCTCGCGTTCTTTCCCCACCCGCCACCCCCACATGACCCCAAGGCGCCCGCATTGCCATCTTGGGATACTTTGGCGGTAACCATCTCCCACGGCAAGGGCAGCGGCTACCTTCCCAAAAGCCTCCCGCAGTGGAACAGCTTGAGCGCGGAGTGAGAAGATAGTTATGGTTCTTTTCCTTGGATTTCTTTGGGTGTTATTTATTCCGGATTTGTGATGTACTTTGTTTCCTTCCTCTCTTATCTATCTTTAATATACTGGTTCGGCTTTGGAAAATTGGACAGGAGTGTATCCATACGACGCTGGCTGAGACGCCACCATCTAGTTTCCCCACCAAAGCCTTGGAACGCGACGGATCGGTAAGTTGGCCCTGGCTCTACCATAAACAAACTCCTGAAATGCGGGTTCACTCCCCGGGAATGTCTCTGGAAGTAGGGCATGGGAGGAGGATACCGTATAATCTGGCAAAAGTCGGACTGACGCTAGTGAGGATTATCTTGAACCTGTCCAACCACAGCGGCCCATATGTTTAAACTGTGGCGAATTCGCCTTCTTCGAGCTCTCCTGTTGGTTCGGTTGCCTTAGTTTCGCTTCAGCTCCAATCCGACTTTTGCCAGATTATACGGTAACATCTACTTTTGTGATTTTTTGAGGGGGGGGATCTGTGCCAGAGAAATTATTTCCTTTCTGCTTGTGATAAAGTCATGACATTTCTTGATTCCAATAGAGAATTTCGACTCGGGCGCAAATTAAAGATTCGCAAAGAGTTTTAACCAACGGTGGCCGGGCGGGCGGCGGGGCTCTTTTGTAGCAAACCTCATGATGTCAACCATGATGCCACCATATCATGAACTATTCAATCGGGCTCCGTATTAAATTTTGTAATTATGCGTGAAACAAAAATTTCCCCTCTGGTGGAAGATAATCGTTTGGATGAGCAGAGCTTTAAAAACAATTGTTGATAAAATTAGGGTTGATTTCAGATCACCAAGGCCGACATCACCATTGTTGCTACGAAAAAGTCTTGCCTGTGGCGGCCAACAATTGGTTGTCACTCCTTCGGAATCTTCAATTTGCGCCCGAGTCTGCAGCAACTCCAGCTCCCATCCTTCAGAACAGAAATATAAATTCCACAAACGAAATTTAGACATGTGACACAAGCGCTCAATCCCGACAAACTTTCCGAAACTAGGACTTTCCCAAAAACACCACCCTGTCCTTCTCGATGGGTAGTCTATTGCTCCACTTCCAGCGTTTGCATCGTTTCCTCAGTCTGGCCTGTGCTCGGCTGCTGACGGTTTGGGTTCCTTCCGGGGTGTCGACTTCCTCCGGTGTTTTGGTTCGGGACAGCGTTGGGATTTTGGTCAGGATTGTAGTAGGCGTTGGGAATTGGCGTGGCAGCGAGGTCCCGCCGCGAATTAAGGTTTTTCCTAGCGTTCGGATTTCGCACCAAACCGACGGCGGCCCGTGCAGTCTCCCCTTCGTGAAGTATGAGGCTCGGTCCTCTGGGTTGTCCTGGCTGTCGGGGCTGAACCTCTTGAGCGGGGTTGTGTGGGTCCCCCGGTGGGTAATCTTGGACGTAGTTTCATCGTCAGTGGAGGTGTGGTCTTTGGGCGTTTTCTTCGGGATGCGTTCTGTTGGGTTATTCGCTTCGGGGATGGATTGGGGACAATTTCGACGGTAAGGGTCTGACCCTGGGGGATAGCTTGTGCTTGGCCTAGGATTTGGCATTCAATTCTTGTTAGCGACACGTTTTGTGAGTAGTGCGAGTGTGGTGTTCTGGGTCATACTTTGGTGGCATGCCTGTGGAATATTCCGAATATGTTTTTGTCTGACTGGCTCAGGGCCCCCGGAGCGAGTGTCTTGGACAACTAAGGTACCAGTTGAGGCTGATGTCGGCAGTGTCGTCATAGAAGCGTCAAGTAAAGACCCATCCCCAAGGGTGCACCTTGCGCCCTCCTGTCTAACCGAATTTCTTTCGCTTCTTCTCTTCGGTTCGTTATATGTAGCCCGCCTATTTTTGCGCTTCTTGCTAAGGGTGCTCTCATCTTTGCCATCTCCATTCTCTTCGCATATACTCTTAACGCCCGTTAGCCACGGATTCCTCAGCGCAGAGGCGGCTGTAGGGCGATCCTCGGGTTGGATTACGAGCATGGATTTTAGTAACGAGATTCCGGAATCGCTCGTCGGTGGTGACAACCCTGTGAGTTTATCTTCAGGAAAGGGCCATTTCCCGAAATAGTAACGAGACACTTGGCCTTCGGCAAGGAACAACTTTTTCCCCACAAGTAACTCAAATATAACACATCCGACTGACCAGATGTCAACGGAATTCGTGTAGTTCGAAGTTTCACTATTGGAGTCTAATCCTAGAACCTCGGGAGCGCCATAGACTTGAGTTGACACTTGGGTGTGAAAGGTTGTGGTAGCTTGGGCTAGGATTCGCTTCGACACTCCAAAGTCCCCTAGTTTGACCCACACCGGAGACATGGAGACAACAAAAATATTCTATGTATTCGTCAGTATTCTGCGATGCGACATTGTCAAGCGAGGTATTTGGTGGTGGGGACCATACCGCAGGCTTTAGATCCCGATGGGCTATCCCCTGTTGATGCATCACTTTGAGACCTTCGAGTATCTGCTTGGAAATATTTTGAACGGTTCCTTGTGGTAGCGGTGTACCGATATGTTTGGTAAGATCGCCTTGCTCGAAATACTCCATTGCAATATACAGAGTCTCGGGGTCCTCGAACCACCCTAGGAACTCTACGAATAATGACGGACGCTAAAAGAACTAACCGTTAGACAACAAGAGTATCAGGTAGGGGTGGCAGACTGTCGGAGGGGTGAATTCCTTCGGGGGTGATAACACAAACCTTTGCCAACACGGCCATCACAAGAAGCTCCCTTGAATAATGGGCCTTGGGATGTAGCCTCTTATCGATCACCTTAACCGCGCGATAGTGACCTGTGCTTTCTTCGATTTGTTGATTCACAACCCCAAAACCTCCTCTCCCGAGTTCCCCACAATTACTCCAATCCTCCTTTACTTTCTCGCCCCTGTTTTTCGCCTTCTCCACATATCTTGTGTGTCTGATGTGATCCGGAAAGAATTCAGTTTTGAGACTATACCAAACAATCAAATCCGAGTGAGTCTTGTCCATGTCCAGTGTTTGGGGCTCGTTGGATATATAAAACACGGAATTAGCCGAGAGGGTGGAAATGCAAGGCCCGAATGACCTTGGCTAATGAGAAATGGGAGTAAAGATTTGTGAAGAGTTGCGAATTTAGCGTGAAAAAAATAATACTAAGTTATCTCTCTGGTGGGGGAATTGCTCCCCGTTGAAATATTTATACTGTGCGGGGTCTAAAGGTCTGTTTTTAAGGAAGGGCTGTTTTTAGGGAAGGGCTGTTTTTAGGGAAGGGCTGTTTATGGAAGGGCTGTTTAGTGGAGGGGGGTTTAGTGAAGGGCAGTTCACGGAAGGGCAGTTCAGGGAAGGGCGGTTTAGGGAAGGGCGGTTTAGGGAAGAGCGGTTTAGGGACGGGCGGTTTAGGGAAGGGAGGCGTGGGCGGGCTTGGCCTGTTATCTCAGACTGAAGGTGTTGGCAGTGTTGGCTTGTGGTCTTCAGACGGTGAAAATATGAGATTTGGCTGCTCACGCTAGTTTCTCGCTGTCACCTGGAATCACAAAAACCTCGACCCCATTGCCCCCATTGACAAGTAGAGCCAATCAGAAGTGGCCGCTGCACTAGAAGAACTGCAGGGATTATAGGAATCGTCCGTTAAGGTGTGAAAGCAACAACGAGAGGAAGTTACGATATGTATGTACGAGTAAAAAACTGGAAACTGTGTATGCATGCCAAGGGATATTCAGGGTTCCAGACACGCCTTGCCGAAGGTGCCCATCAGCCTTTAAATATAGAGTTACCATCAAAAATATTCACATATATCATTGCAATAAGAAACAAGATGTTCAACAAGCTCTTTATTCCTCAAATAACCTAACTAATTTTTTTGAAAATAACTTATCCCTTGAGCCGCTGAGACTTTCCAGTCCCGATTAAATCTAACATATCATACTAGCCTATTATAGTAATCAGGCTAGAGCCTTGAATGGTCGGTGTGCTCAGAACGTCGCTAAAGGCATACTGCTCATCATGGGAGTGACAGGAATGACTTAAAGAAGGGTTGCTGTAGTAGATGTACTCGAGTAGCCGCGATTACTTGAATAGGCTATCGTAGTATTTTAGATGTTAAACCTGCTCGGAAAGTCTCAGCGGCCCAAAGGATGGCCCATGGATATTCCCCCAAGAGTGGACGAAACCTGGGGTGAGGCTCTAGTGATTTTCCTGGAATTATTGACGCAAATTGCTATTGTACCCCAAATACACCCACCACCTTTGAGTGATTGCAGACCAACCGACACAAAAACTTTTATCGCTATGGGGAAATCAAAAGTCCAACAGGTCATTAGGCTTGCCCATCCTTGTTTCAGTTCATTATTTGAATTTTTCTCCACCGTTTTATGATGGGACAAAGGTGAGTAATTTTCCGTGAAGGTTGGGATTTTTCGATGGTATATTTCCCCATTGATGGCACCCAAAAGATTTGTTGCCAAGTGCATGGTATTGAAAAGGATCAACCCTGTGGCAAGCCGAACTGGGGAAAGATTACCATGCGCACCCAGCACCCCCCTCGAAATCAGATGAGTGTCCAAGACCCTGAACACAAGGTTCAGCTGCAGGATGAGCTTTGCTTGGTTGGTTGGGTTAATCCATGGTTGCACCACATTTCCGTCTAACTGTTTCCAGCGATGGCGCCGTGGAAGGAGGTATCTTTCTTTTTTCGACAGGATACGGTTCACCCCACCCCTCCCAGCACGGTGGCGGAAGGTTCATTACGGCAGAGGTACAGAAGATACGGTAAGTGATAGAAACTTTCCTTCGTCCCCAAAAGGACGAGGCTTTGGGTATGTGATTGTGGCGAGATATGCTTTTTCTTCCCTAACTTTGGCTCAGTCTACTTTGAGCTTTGCGGCCCTTGGCTTTATTCTTTGTTTGCATAAATAACCGAACATTTGCGGTGCAACGGGGCACCTCCTCAATACTAGACTTCTCAACAAATGACCGCCAAAACCACAACTAAAAAAATTTCAAAAATAAAATATATCCATAATCCTTATTAATGTCATATCATCCATCGGCCTTAATAATAGTTTTCTGTCGTGGTAAAGATGTGGCGGGGTTCGAGAGTGAGGGGGAGGGGTTGCCATCTGGCTCTGGAGAATGTTTCCATGCCAAGCGTTCGATTATTTATGCTAAGGCACAATAGGTTTCTGTAACTAGGAATAATAATATTATATAGAAAGTAACCATTCAAGCACCCTAGTTGTACCACAAGAGCAAAGTGAGAGGGCGAGAGGGCGAGAGAAACCCAATGAGGCTCCTTTTTTTCTCCACTCACTTACTCATCCATTCTGTAACTTCTTTCACTTTCTCAACAACCACTCTTTCCGATTCGTGGTTTGAAGTGGTGTCATTCTTGTTTTCTTTTTTCTGAGCGAGAGGGGATGGACAAGGGACTGGTGCTTGGGAATGGGGAAGAGGTGGTTGATCTGCCGAAGGCAACGAGTACTCGAGTAGCCAAGTGGGAACGAATGCTTTTGCTCTGGGTCATGCACTATTCCTTGTTTTTTTCATAATCTAGGACTGAGTTGTAGGTCTCTTCAACGCTTTCCCCTCACCCAAACCAGAAAACTTTCCACATCTTTGGTGCAGGCTCAATTATTCCTGCTCTGAGAGTAATGTAGCTAACATGGGTCACAAAACATTGTCCTCCGATTGTGGTCTGTCAAGGGAGCAATGACAACCAACCCCTAGTTGTGATCAGGACCGCTCGTCTTGGTCACAGCGAACACGGATTCTGGGGAGTCCCAATCACCATATATATTAAACGGGCCTTGGTCAGTTCAAACTCATTATTAGCCTGACCCAAAAAAGAAAAGGCCATTAGGATAATTTAGCCGATCCAGTAAAAGGCCGCTAGGGTAACAAAGTGGAATAATACCCCAATAAAATAGGCATTTTCGATGTGACCTATCATAGGGCGGAAGAGTCTTAGAATTTGCTAACTTATCAGATAATCGGGTACCCCATTACCTGGTTTTTTTCGGCTGCCGCCAGTACGTTGAAATAAGAGTTTTCTTGGTAACCTGTCTAATATTCGCAATAAAACACCTTTACTTAACCAGTTATGGCCAAAACCAGGCTCATTTTGGACTCTTCCGGACAGTACAAGTACAAGTATCGTGTCCGGGAATATGTTTTCACACACACCAAAGTAGCTTACAAGCAAAAAAATGTTAAACATTTGTGGGGTCACAAAGTGGTTTTTGCGAAAATTTTATGCCGGATACTTGTATTGAATGTATTGCTTCAACCCCTACTTTATTTCAACGTACAGTACTCGCTGCAGGCGAAAAAAACCAGGTAATGCGTGCTCAGTCCATGATAAAACTTAGTCAGCAAGGTCTAAGCGAGAGTTGTGGGAAACCCCCAGAGGAAAACCACACATGATTCATAGTATTAAATGTGTTTCTTTACAATTAAAATAATATTTCATACTTAATTCTTCTCTCTTTTCTGCCATCGAAACACCATTATCGGCCTTTTGCCTAATCCTCGTTGGGTACAGTACACAGACATATCTTTGTTTTCCCAGATCATCAAAACATCTATCTACTAATACTGGCTGGGTATATCCAGAACGATTTAAGTAATAACCCCCGGTGACCCACATTCCGGTTGGTTGTTGGACCACGGCTTCCCATCGCAAGCTTTGGTCATCGATAATCCAAGTGGTTGGCGCCCTAGCCAAAATATCTCCTTTTTTTCCTTGCTAGTATTTATGAGGGGTTGGTACAACCCATTGCCAATTGGGCTAAGCGCAGGGAAGCCAGCCCGGAGGAATGGGACACTGTCTCGGAGGTCGGGGGAAAAAGGTTCACCCGGTTGCTGGGCCAGTGCGGGGTCAAAGCTCCAGGACAATGGGCCCGTGGACCCCCATTACAATAGCTTCCCCCCAGCTCTCCCAGACCGCGACATCTCCATCCTTCCTACAGCTCGCGTTCCTTATTGACAGCTTGCGTTCTTTATCCCCTCCCACACCCCCGATCGACACCTGGGCGCCCTCATTGCCACGCCGGGACATATCTGTAGTAACGATCTCCCGGGCAAGGGCTGCGACAACACCACCAACGCATCCGACAGTGGAATTCTCTTGTCCTACTCTTCTCTATATTGCTCTCTTCTTGCTCCGTTGATTTCCTTCCATTACTGTAACTAGTTTCTCCTTTCATACATCTCTTTGGCTTGGGAGAATTGGCTCCGTGTTTTTCTCTCTCTTTTGTCCTATGCAACCTCTCTTCCCCTGGAGGCTCTTTCAACTTCTGGCCCCTGCCAAGGGAAAAACTTGGTATTAAGGTAATGACTTGTGGCCGCACAGGCGTTTAGTACAAACAGTGATGAGCTCTTTTGCACTTCATCCAGCCTACTGGGTAGGATATGATTAATTAATAGGAGTACTACATGTGGTCGTGTATTCGACACGATAGGCTGTGGTTTGTTGGAATATGGAACACTGCAGTGGGCATTTACGGCAAGAAATTGAATAATTGAACTTCGCGCGAAGACGTCCGAAATTTCCTCTCTTCGGTAGTGGTGGCGAAGGCGTCCTATACACCGACCGCCTGAGCCCTGGTGCAAGAGAGAGAAAAAACCAAAAAATAAAGAGCTAGGCCTTACCGACAAAGGCGACTTCAACGTCTTAGTACGAAGTTTTGTTATTCAGGTTCTAGCAGTATTGGGTATTGGGACATTCGCTGGGTTGCATGGGGGGACAGGCAACTACCGGTAATCCTGTCTCCATATTCTACTCCCAGCTCTCCATAACTTCACCGACTAAGGCAGGACTCCGGGTACTGGGCAATATGACAATTGGAGGATTCAAGCATCCTACCAATTTTTCAAAGCTATGAAATATGTATTATCTGACAGTAAGTAATAGAGAAAATGAAGGAGAGAAAGAAACACAAAAACAATAGTCATCGTCAAGTCCACCAGTCATTGCAGATCGAGGGCTGTCGTTTTCCACTGGCGGAGGCGTTGGGCGAAGTGGGGCTGCCCTTGTCGCTTCGAGACACGGATTGTTGACACCGATATATCCCGTGGTGACAATGGGGGCGCCTGTCTGGGGTGGCGGGCCGGAGTAAAGAACGCGAGGTGTAGAAAGGTTGAGAAAACGGGCTGCAGAAAGCTTGATAACGCGAGCTAGAGGAAGGTTGAGGTTGTTGTGTTCTGGGAGATTCGGGGGTGCTATATATTGTGGGTGTCCCACGGACCTATCGTGTTGGAGCTATGGCCCTGCGCGGGAGCGAGTCGGCTAAACCTTTTCCCGGCAGACCTCCGGACCCCCGCTCCTACCTCCAAGGTAAACCCTGTGCGCGTTTGCCCAATTGGCAATGGGTTCTCCCAACCCAACATATATTGAAATCATGAGTATTGGCACTGCTAGGATACAAACTACCTTCCACCTCAGGGTCAAATTCACTTTAGCGAAACAAAGGTTTGCATATGGTGAAGTGACCACCTATATCCAACTAAATAATTTTTAACACACCCGGCCAGCGTCGGTCTATCCACAAGCCTTCCAGCTACTATCCCCTTACATAAAAATATAACTTCCACAACTGAAATCTTGAAAACCCTCTCTCTACGCGAGCCCTGCAATCCCAACCAAACTTCCAAAATCTCATTAGCTAACGAACTCATTTCTTGTCATGTGTCCAAATTCGATACCGCGAATACAAGGATGGTCGTAGTGAATTCGTGAGTACTCATCTAGGGATCCGGACCGGATTTTTGTCCAACTTTGTGATCCTCAGCCCCCTATGTGCGTTATGTTTCTCCGGGTTCATATATATCCTCCATTTCCATCCCCGATATCGCTCCCCAGTGTTCTGTCTGAGGTTGCTGTCCGGCTCCGCCCGAGATGCCGCTTTCGTGGGATGTTAGGTTTCCGGCCGGCATTGGGATTTCAGTTAAGGGTCCGGCTTCTGATTGTTCGTGCCCTGTCCGAAGCTGGTGTTCTCTTCCGTCCAAGGGGTCGGTTTCTTCCAATGCTGGGGTTCCATCCCGCTTTAGGATTCTAGTAAAGGTTCTAACCGGAGTTGAGATTTTGGCCAGTATTAAGATTCCGGCAAGAATTCCAGCCATCTTTAGCATTCTAGTTAAGATTCCAGCCAACACGAAGGTTCCCGTCAGGGTTAGGGTTCCAACTAGCATCAAGATTTCGCCGGATGTCAGGATCTCCCGATGAATCGACGGATACGTTATTATGGTTTCCGCTGTCTCTCCTCTGGGGAGGCCTGGGCGTGGATGTCTGTGGGGCATTGTGTGTTGGCATTGGAGTGTGCTATGCTGGGCTATTTGTACATGTGGTTGATTGGTGACTATATCCTCGGTATGGGTTAGGGGCTGGGGGATAGGCTGCGGGGGGTCTAGGATTCAGCATCCAGTTTGTTAGCAACACATTTTTGTGGGTGGGGCATGGTTTTCGGGATTCTACTTTGGGAACAAGTTTGTGGAATATTGCCGATAGGGGATTTTCTCGGCTCATCGGGGCACTCGAAATGAGGGGATTGGAGTCTATGAAGCACCAATCCCGACTCTCGGCCCCCTTCCTGGACTGTGGGGCTCTCGGTGGAGGCTGGATCTGATGGTGTCGCCCCAAAAGTGCCAATTAAGGCACTAGGGGTAGCGTTCCCACCGCGCATTTGCGGTCCTGAATTTGCCCCTAAAGTCACACAGCGTGGAATACCTCTTGTGTTGCATTGCGTGATGGGATCTCTTTCGCTCCTTCCTTTCCTTAGTCTGTAATTGGTAGCTAATCCGCTCTCGCGCTTCCTGATAGGGGTGCTCTCATTCCGACTTGGTGTCATCCCATCCTCACCAGCTCCGGTATATTCACTGTCACTCTTAAGGCCCGCAAACCATATATGGCTTAGTGTGGCAGTCGCGGTAGGGCGATCCTCTGGTCGTATCATGAGCATGGCCTTTAGTAACGAAATTCCAACATCGTCTGTTGGGGGCAATGATGCTTTTAGTTTATCTTCGGGGAAGGGTCTTCTCCCGAAGTAGTAACGGGATACTTGAGCCTCCGAGACGAATAATTTTGCCCCTACAAGTAACTCATATATCACACATCCGAGTGACCAAATGTCAACAGAATTCGTGTAGTTCGAGGTTTCGCTGTTGGAGTCTAGACCCTGAATCTCGGGAGCGCTGTACACTTGAGTCGACACCTGAGTGTGAAAGGTTGTTACAGCTTCGGCCAGGATCCGCTTCGACACTCCGAAATCGCCCAGTTTAATCCACACGGGAGACATGGAAACCACAAAAATATTCTATGTATTCGTCAGTGTTCTGCGACGCGACATAGCCAAGCGAGATATTTGCCGGTGAAAACCGTACCGCGGGCTTTAGATCCCGATGGGCTATCCCTTGTTGATGCATCACTTGGAGACCTTCGAGTATCTGCTTGGAAATATTTTGGACGGTTTCTTGTGGTAGCGGTGTACCAATGTGCTTGGTAAGGTCGCCTTCTTCGAGATATTCCATTGCAATATACATAGTCTCTGGCTCCTCGAACCATCCTAGGAACTACACAAATAATGACTGGCGCTAAAAGAACTAGCCGTTAGACAACAATAGGAGTATTCCGTAGCGGCAGACGAGCGGCGGAATGAATTTCTTCGGAGGTGAGAACACGAACCTTTGCCAATATGGCCATCACGAGGAGCTCCCTGGAATAATAGATCTTGGGGTGTAGCCTCTTATCAATCGTCTTAACAGCGCGGTAGTGACCTGTGGTTTCCTGTACCTGTTTATGGACAACCCCGAAACCTCCTCTTCCAAGTTCCCCACAGTTGCTCCAATCTTCCTTCACTTTCTCGTTCCTATTTTTCGCCTTCGCTAGATATTTTGTGTGTCTGACATGATCCTGAAAGAATTCGGTTTCGAGCTCATACCAAACAACCAAATCCGATCGAGTGTTTTCCATGTTGTGTATTTGAGGCTCTTCCGGTTAAGAGCCTCAGGTGGGCTGAAAAAGTCGAAACGCAGCGCCAGAACGACAATAGTTGAGAAATAGGTGTAAAGAATTGTAAAGAGTTGAGAATTTAGCGGGAGAAATTCCAAGCTAACCTATCTCTCTAGTGAGGGGAATTTCCCAAACGGTTCTAATACTTATACTGGGTAATAGTGCCTCGGAACTTGGGGGGGCCTGGGGGGTGGTCTCGCTTCGGTTAGCGTGGTTTTCGGCGGTCTCCCGTTTCTTGGTCCCAGGAACCTTTTCCTGGTCCTACAATAGGAGCCATCTTCTGGGTCTTAGGAACCGTTTTCTGGTCGTAATACCGTTTTCTGGTCGTAATACCGTTTTCTGGTCATAGAACCTTTTTCTAGTCGGAGGAACCATTTTCTAGCACCCCTGTTCCGGCGGTATGCTTGCTTTTCCCCATAGCACCTTCTAAGCTAGGCCTTCTGCGCTAGTCTTGGCACTTCTTTCGCCTTCCACCCAAGAGAGAGAACCCCCCGTCACCCTTGCGAAAGATCCGAGCTTTTACAGGTGAATAGTAAATTTAGCTAGACTGGGTTACGGAAAGTTCCTAGCATCTCCCTAGTTATTGCTACGAGTAGTGCGTGTGCCAAGGAAATCATGAGCACCCCTCCCTCTTCTCTTTCCACTAAGCCTACAAGTAGTCATGATCAAACCAGTACTCGGGTGCCGCGGGGTGTCAAATTACACCCTGGGGACAAAAGTGCATGAGTTCTTGTGAAACGCAACCATCGCTAAAAAAAATCACCCCAAGACTTGTAAGATAAGAATCCCCTTCAATGCCCACCATACGACATACAGGCACACGCCAAACAAAGAATACCGAGAAGGATGCAGAGGCCTTACCCCAACTAGCGCGATTTCTCTCCTATACGCTTATAAAGAGTGGATTTAGGCTGGGGTCTATTACAGCAGAGTGGGTCCACCGCGGGCCACAACCTAGGTTACCCGGCGGCCACCATCAACTGAAATAGAGCTGTTGTGCATATGATCAGAAGCTTGGCAAGAGACTCTATCTTCTTTACTCGGACTGTGAGTTCTGAGAGACTTAACTTGGGCATGCTGGGATTCCGTGCCGGGGGGCCATAAAGGCATGGTTGTGGTAGTGCTTTGGATGTTTTATTCATAGGGCGGAGATTTCTCTTTGGCGGTGGTTCCGTTGCACAAAAACTCATGCCCTTTTGTCCTCCGGGTATACAAAAAAACCTGAATATGAACCGTATGTAATTGATTTCACTTTACGTCTATAATCACCCGCACCAAATAGAGACATTACAAAATGCACCCCTTGGCACGCCTTTTAAGCGGGCGCTTCCCACCGTATGATACCATAGGAAAAAAAAGGAAGAAAACAGCACCCCAAAACATAAAGAGACTAACCACCGCATATTCTCATGTAAATGTCAAAATGGAAACCCTCCATGACATCAAAGTCGTAAAAAGAAAAGAAGAAGCTCAAAATCCACATTAACAGAAGAGAGGTGTTCAGGTACTGTGATAAAAAAGAAAAAACGCCTCCGATCCAAAATGCTCGCATCCATCAAGGAACAAAATGCGCCCAAATTCCGCCCCCACAAAAGAAGGAGCCCAAAATCCTGTCTATGCAAGAGGGGGGTGTCCAAAAACAAAAGAGATAAGAAAATCCCAAAATTTACAAGAGAAAAAAGAAAATCCTCCTACCTTTCGTCCCCCGCAACCACCCTCGCTCTTGCCTCCACAATCCTCTTCATAATCACCTCATACTCCTGTCTGTGCGCAGCGCGTACGTGGACCCTCATGTTATCCTCCCTAGCGGTTGTATGCTTGCAGACATGGCAAATCAGGCGCTGCCCACCATGCTTCGACGCTACGTGACGGCTGCGGTCTTTCCTCGTAGTGTAGCTTGTGCACGAAGTACAGCCTTCGTAACTGCAGCAGAAGCGGTGTTTAGGGTCGTTGTGGTGATGATGGTGTGTTGCTTCAGGGTTTTGGGTTGTTGCAGCGGGGCGACAGTGAGGAGTGGTGCAGGGGAGTGTTTTCTTTGGGCGGGGATTGGGGTTCTGTCTTGCGGCGGCAGAAGAGGAAGCAGCAGTGACAGATTTTCCTGTATGTAAGGAGTGGACTGCTAGCGGCAGTCCTGGTGGAGGTGCTGCGGAGGTTGGTAAGGTGGTTGTGGAAGGGAGGGAGAAGCGGGTTGGTGGGAGGGCGGAGTACTGTGTTAAGCTTTGGCGGGGGCCACTTGTGGTAGCATAATGGGAGACGGGTTGTATGGACCTAGCTGAGGCTTGAGGGGTTGCTTCAAAAGTAACGTTTGTAGCTGGCAAGTGATTTGTAAGCATGGCGTGAGGAGCAACCAGGTCAAAGTTGAATGGGTCGAAAGGGTCGGCCCAGGGTGGCAGGTCTTTCGTCTCAATGGCCAGAAAGTGCGATTCTGAGAACTCAAAGGCTGTGCCCAAATGAGGCTGTGTCCCGATACCGGAGACACAGCTCGTTTTGCGTGCTTGGAGAGGGGATAGCTCTTGAAGGCGAGGTTGCTGTTGTTGTAAAATATTGGATTCGAACGCCGTTTCCGAGGGATCTGAGGCGTTAGGTACCTCACCAAGGAGACAATCTTGGTTGATAAAGTCGTTGAAGATATCCCTGATATCCCTGCAAGATGAGGGGCTCCGCGTAGAACCCATGCCTGTTTGGGCGAGTTTTGGAGAGAGGGGAGGAGGTTTTGGCGATATGTTAAGGGCGGATGGGATATGATGCAGCCAACAGGATGGTTGCCACTCGTTATATCACTGCTATGAGGTAAGGTTGGGCAATGCGTGGGTCCTTCCCGCCAGCCCCAAGATTTACTTGCAGACGCGGGATGGTCGGTATGGGTGTGAGCAGAGTTTGGGGTATCTTGAAGTGTGGTTGAGTCTAAAAGGATATTAGCATTCCGGGCCAAGATTTGTCTTAGAATAATAATACTTAGAATGCTTGTTTTCCCGAGAGAAGGAATGGTACTTGTGCGTGTATTGGTATATTTATATATAGTAGGGCTTGAGGAAGCGTCCCCAAAAATGGTCGTATATATCCTAAATCTTTTGGTTAGAGTATTTCTTACAAGATATCTTCTTAAGAGATGTACTTACAGATAATGTAGCTTGCGTATAGGGGGATTAGCAAGCTGGGGAAAACATTTTCCGGGGACAAATATATCCTCATAGACACTATGGCTGGTCATTGCGCTGTTTGCACGCAATGTTCCCCTCATCTGTCCGCGAAGCCGTGATAGAGGAAGTTCCAAATTCCTCAGGATTGAGAACAAGCCTGACCCAAACCATCCTTGAATACCTAACATCGATTTAGAGCCGCAAATCAGACTTGGCGTACTAGCAAGGATGGCTACAGCCAGTGAGAAAATAAGCTTTGAAGCCTTGCCGGTGTTGCTACTGGAGATCCGCGGAGTTCGGGTATATTCGGGAAGTCGCCCGGCAGCGGGAGAGGGAAGTCCTACCAATCAACAAATCAGAAACAAGCAATCAAGAGCAATTGGATATGTAGCCTACGAGTCTTGTTCTGGTTATCCATCAGCCAGCGCTGCAATGGGTACTTGAACATGATACGGCGAGCCACCTGAGTACCATATCGGTCGCGGTTCCTGGAGACGATCTGGGAGGAGCGAGTTCTGATCTGCTCGGAAATTAATGAAGCTCTGACGTAACCTCCGAGAAATAACGGTCCAACTTGCCTCTTCAACCACAAAGACTACCACCAGCCCAACCGATGTCCAAGAAAATATATAGGCCGATACTAAGCGAAGGGCGACCTGAATATACCATGACAAGCGCATCAATCGCTCTATCTCAATACTACCAAACAGGAGATTTAATGAGGATACCTCACTAAATTCCGGCCCGGTGGGCAACCCCCCCTCGCGAATGCCGGGCCGGAGCAGACTGCGAGGGGGGGGCGCGCTCCCGGGGGGCAGCACACCGGATTAATTTCCAGCTCAATTCACAAGTAGGTGCATAGGACTGAGCTGGAGTTGGGCCAATAAAATTGCCAAACTAGCCTTACTACTGGGGCCCCGGTGCGTATCTTCTAGGGCTCCTTGGAACAGAAACCTCGTTGAGATAAGTGGGTCAGAGCGAGGGGGAAAAATAAATCGAAACCTTGGTACGAGGAGGGGATCAGACGAAAGTGGGCCTTAAGCAAGACCAAGGGCGAAATCTCGGCTGTCTCCCAGTCTCCGAATCGAAGTGTCGCAGAAGGCTCTATTTATCTTTCTACATATCTTGCCCTACGAAAACTAGTGTGGTAGGGCCTAATAGAAAGGCTTGGCATGCATAGGGCCTAACAGGGCTGGGAAGAGCTCCATTGGGTATTGGGAGAGGTGGCGTTGATGCGATGAACATCAGCCTTGACAGAACTTACTTTTTTGCGGGGAAGGTTATTGGGATGAAAATTGGATCGTATAATAGTACAAGTACCCGGGGAGATGTGTTGGTACAACTCAGGGATTATTTGGCTGGCTAACTGCCTTGTCTTTTACGAAAACATCTCCCCTGGCACTTGTACTTGCACTGGTGGCGCAAGTTTGTGTTGCCGCAGAACTCGCTTGGAATGAGGTATCATACTGCAGAGATTTATGCGAACTCAGTGTCCGATTGGACATGATATTAACAGTACAGAACCCGGATACCAAACACCGCCAATGAATCGTCATTTCTGATATGTGAATAGGCCTACTCTTTGTATGAGAGAAAGAGTTCGTGAAACTCCTACAATTCTTTCCTTCCCAGAAGGGGTACCAATGGCGGTTTTGCCTAGTGTTGTTCACGAGCCGGCTCGAGCCGAGTCCAGACCTGGGCTCGAGCCGGCTCGGCTCGTGGACCCGTGGACTCGAGGGCTCGAGCCGAGTCCAGACCTAGACTCGAGGACTCGAGCCAGGCTCGAGCCGCCAAGAAACTGCCAAGAAACTGCCAAGAGGCTCGAGTCTAGAGTCGAGTCGGCTCGTGG
>Ga0307513_10005274_pt1 | contig 17105 bp, 11 predicted proteins | sample 15_EM_MG_FD_202174 | JGI IMG/M metagenome (GOLD analysis project Ga0307513, IMG submission 202174) | Populus trichocarpa ectomycorrhiza microbial communities from riparian zone in the Pacific Northwest, United States - 15_EM | ecosystem: Host-associated > Plants > Roots > Unclassified | place... | reverse complement strand
CGTGAGCCTTGGCCGCCGCGGCAAGGCTTCGGCAAAGCTCGGGGCTCACCGTGCTGTGGATCACGAAGACGCCGCCTTCTGGCATGGCCGCGAAAAGTCGACTGTCCCCCGCAATGTCCAAGAGATGGCGGTCCGTCCGAACGCAGACGGACACGACGTCGGCTGCGGCGGCGAGCGCAAGCGGATCTGTTTCCAGGTGGGCCTTGCCCGCAAAAGCCTGCAAGGCGTCGTGATTTCGATCGCTGACCACCAGATCGAAGCCTGCGTCCGCAATGCGGTGCGCGATGGGAGCGCCTTGCGCCCCGACTCCGATGAAGCCAATCCTCATGCTCGCCCCCTGCCTCGGCTGCGCAGGAAGACCTGCGATAAATCCAGCCCAGGATATAATTTACTTCCCGACGTCTTACCGGTCGGTATTATTATCATCTTACGAAGATTTAATTACTCGGATTTACTTACATATACTTATTTGCCCACATCACGCGCCCCATGGCGCGACACCGGAACCCGGTCCCGCCCGGATTTCAAATGTCCCTGAGGCCAGAATGAGCATCTGTCGTGTGCCCATCGAAGAGAACGATACTGTTCATATGTACAGTCTCTCTCTTGGGAGTCAAGGCGCACATTTCCTCTGATATTTCTGCCATATGACGGCAATGAAGTCAGCGTCCCAACCCGTATGGCTGCGACGTCGTACAGCCGAATTTCGCCGCGGGCGCAACCATGCTAGCCCGGCTGGACCCGCTGCAGGGCGTGTGGGAGCATGCGCAAGATGACCGTTGCTCACAGTCAAAATTCCTCGTCGCCCGACGTCGTGCTCGTGGCGCCAGCGGCGCAGTTGCTCGAGCGCGCGCTTGAGTTTGCCATGGATCGAGGACTGGAAGCCCTCTCTGGCCGGGAACTTGCGGCCTATGCTGGCGTCAGTCCTTCAGCGATCACCTACCACTTCGGGTCGATGGACGGCGTCCGCGTGGCTGTCGCTAGCGCTGTTGCAGGCCGCGTATCGGCCTGGTACGGCGAGCACATCGCGGCTGTTATGGCCGCCGAGCCCGGCGGGATCACGCCTGAGGGACTCGTGCTGGCCCTCTGCACCGACGTCATGGGCCCGAAGCGAAACCTGGCGTTACTGGCGGCGGAGTTGCGGGTGGGCGGGCGCCTCGCAGCCTTCATGGCGTCCGATCGTGAAGCAAGCGAGTCCTTGCAGCCGTGTTTCGAGCGGCTGGGAAGCTCCGCCGACCAGGCCGTCACCTGGATCGACCTCACCTACGGGCTGACCTGGGCGCTGCTGATCACACCGCCAGCGGCGCGGGCCTATTCGTGGCTCCCGCGCCTCGTCGATCGCGTCGGCGACAGGCTGGCGCGCCGAGGGAGCCCCCCGACCTACATGTCGCTGCCGCTGCCCACCCAGCGGCATAGTCCCGCCCCGCCGGCGACCGATGGCGCGCGCCGCATCCTTGACGCCACGATCTCGCTGATGGCCGAAAAAGGCCTCTTCCGACTGACCCATCGCGATGTCGCCGCAAGAGCGGAGATTTCGCTGGCGTCCTGCACCTACTTCTTCGCCACCAAGCACGACATGGTGCTGGCGGCGGTGCGGGAACTTTACCGGCGGGCGCTCAGCCGGGCGCAGGACCAGTCCAATAGCCGGCTCGTACCAAAGCATCTCGTGCTCCCGACGGGCCGATTGAATTCGGACCTGATCGCCTCACAGAACAGCCATGTGGCGGTGGCGCGCGATCCGAGCTTTGAATCAGCCACGACGATGCTGAGGGATCTTCGCGGCGGCCCGGTCGCGGCCCACCGGATCGCATCCCTGGCGCCTCAACTCGACACCATGGACATCTTCATCTGGGACACCGTGTTGGGCGGAGCCTTGCATCCGACGCGCGCGCCCAAGGAGGACGTCGCAACTCGCCTCGAAGAGCGCTTTGCGCTCCATCTTTCAAACCTATTTGGAGGGCCATGAAGGCAGGACTCGAGGCCGGACGAGGGGGCTGCGTCTGCAGCGTTAAAAGGAGTTAGAGGTCGGGCTATTTCAGCGCGAGCGGGTTCACGGGAGAGCCAAACGCGCCCGTCACAGCCAAGGGCGGCGCCGACAGGAGAAAGGCGTAGCGTCCATCAGCCGCGCAGTCGGCCGCCAGGGCTTCAAGGTCGAACATTTCGCCCAATGGGCAGCCCATGTCGCGCAAAGCCAGCATGTGGAACGGAAGAGGGATCTCATGGGTCGCCCTGTCCGCCGCCAGGACTTCCACTGCCACGTTGTCCGCGGCCACGGCGGCCGCCTTGTTCTCCCATAGCCATTCGGCGCATTCCGCTGCGACACCAGGCTGCGCGCCCATGAAGGCGGCGCGGTCTCGGTCCACTGTAAACCGCCGGATGTGTCCCGTGCGGACCAGCACCACATCCCCCGCGCCCAGTGTCACGCCCTGGCGATCGGCGGCGGACCGCAGGTCGGCGACGGTTACGGCATAGCCGGGCGGCAAGACGTCGACATTCTTCAGCCTGGCCACGTCCAGGAGCAGCCCCCGAGACATGATCCCAGGTGACGCGAGGTGCTCGACACCACATCGGAGCGCGCCCTTCAGGGTGAGCGCGTCGCAGGCCTTGAACCCGTTGTACAGCACGCCGTCGTAGTGGACGTGGCTCAGCGCGTCCCACTGGGTCGCCGATTGCAGCGGCATGTGGATGACGTCATCGGAATAGGAATAATTGGGCTTAGCGGGGTTGAGCGGCGACCCGAGGTCTGTGGGGTAGAGGAGCGGGTTGAACCGGCGCCCGTTGAGCTGAGGCCCGTCGCGGTCGAATCTGAGGCCCAGACTGAACAACTTGCCCTGGATCACCGTGGCCGCAGCGTTGCGCAGAGTTTCCGGTCCAATGTGATTCAAGGTTCCGCGTTGGTCGTCGTCCCCCCATCGCCCCCAGTTGCGCACGCGTTCGGCGAGGCGTTCAAAGCTGCCAGCCATTGTGGGTATTCCTTATACCGGGGCCAGGTCGTCCAGAGCAGGCGAGACGCCGCGAGGAGCATGGCAGCCACAGGGAAGAACAGGCGAGCGAAGCCGCCAGCGCGTGGCGGTGCAAGCAGTCGGATAGCTACAGGGCTCCAGGCCGACTCTCAACATCGGGCGACGGCTATTCTGCCTGAGGCGCCGGGATAGAGAGGCGGTCGCCGAACTGTCCATAGATCCCCATTTCGCCATTCTTGTAGAGGTCCGACCCATAAAGATATCCGGTCTGGAGCATTTTGCTGACTGCGTGGGGTGCGGCCAGTCGAGCGGGCACTAGGCTCCAAGGGCTACCCGGCGTTCCAAAGGGCTTGCGCCCGCGGGCATGTGTTGAGGTCGGGATCGATCGTGAGTTCTCATCTGGGCGGCCTCCCTCCCGATGGGCTCGGTCGCTGTCGGCCACGGCCAACACCCAGGCCGCCCAGATCTGAGCGCCGCTGGCGTCGGGCAACGCGTCGGCCGCTGTGAGAGCCTGGCCAGCCAGCGGCTGATGCCAGCGGACGGTGCTCGATCTGAATCAACACAAGCAGCAGCCTGAGGCGCGACTGGCGGACCGCTTGGCGGCTAATATCCGGCGCCTGTTCCTGCGGCGTTGAAGGCGGTGCCTGCTTTTGCAGGACAGCGGAGCCCGGGGGAAGCGGGCGCGGCCGCCTGGTACTCCCACGAGGTCCTTGGCGCCAGGGAGGTTGGGATACACAAGGGATATCCAGGGGGCGCAGAGTCTATAGGTCGGACATGGCGCGCATCCTTTGCATCGAGGACGACGAGACGACGGCGCGGGAGATCGTCTCGGAGCTCACGGCGGCGGGCTTCGATGTGGAGTGGGTGGCCGACGGGCGCGAGGGCCTGGTCAAGGCGGTGAGTGAGCCCTATGCGGCGATCACCCTCGATCGCATGCTGCCCAATGTGGATGGCCTGGCCATCGTCTCGGTCGTGCGCCAGGCCGGAATCGACACGCCGATCCTGATGGTCAGCGCGCTCGGCGACGTTGACGAGCGGGTGAAGGGCCTGCGGGCGGGCGGCGATGATTACCTGACCAAGCCGTTCGCCTCGGAGGAGCTGAGCGCCCGCCTGGAGGTGTTGCTGCGCCGTCAGCGACGAGCCGAGGCGCGCGAGACCGTGCTGACGGCCGGTGACCTGGAAATGGATCTGCTGACCAGGGACGTGCGCCGCGGCGGGCGCGAGCTGAAGCTGCTGCCCACCGAGTTCAGGCTCCTGGAGCTGCTGTTGCGCAACTCAGGCCAGGTGCTCACCCGCAGCATGATCTTCGAGGCGATCTGGGGTTATCGCTTCGACCCCGGCACCAACCTGATCGACGTCCATATGGGCCGGCTGCGCAGGAAGTTGGACCCGCCCGCGGTCCCGCCGCTGATCCATACCGTCCGAGGGTCGGGCTATGCCCTCTATCCCGCGCGTTGACCTCAGCCTGCGCCGCCTCTGGCGCACCACCGCCTTCCGGCTGACTGCCCTGTACGCCGCGGTGTTCATCGCGGGGGTGATGGCGCTCCTCGGGCTGGTGTATGCGGACGCCGCCGGCTTGCTCACCGCCCAGATGGACCAGATCATCATCGGCCAGGCGCGGGCGCTCAGCCGCGGGCCGGCCGCCACCCTGCCGGCGCGGATCGACCAGGCCGAGTCCGCCGACATGCGGCAGGTGAACTACTACGGCCTCTTCTCCGAAGACGGGATCTGGATCACGGGCAACGTACGGGTCCTGCCGGCCTACCTGCGGATCGACGGGCCGCCGGGCGTGCTGCGCGGGCCGCATTTCCAACCCGGCGCGCGCGGCCTGGCCAAGCGCCTGCCCTGGGGTGAGATCCTGGTGGTGGGGTTCGACGCCAAGGTGCTGTCGGGTCTGCGGAACATCATCCTCCAGTCGCTGCTGGTGAGCGGCGGGCTGATCCTGGTGGTGGGCCTGAGCCTGGGCGCGGCGATGAGCCTGGGCCCCTTGCGCCGGATCCAGGGCGTTCAGGACGCCAGCCAGCGGATCATCGATGGAGATCTCACGGCCCGCCTGCCGGTTTCTTCCCGCGGCGACGAGATCGACCGGCTGGCCGGGATCGCCAACACCATGATGGCCGAGGTGGTGCGTCTGCTGGGCGAGGTGCAGAGCGTCGGCAACAACGTCGCCCATGACCTGCGCACGCCGCTGACACGCCTGCGCGCGCTGCTCTACCGCGCCGAGCAGTCCATCGGCGAGGTCGACCCGCGCCGCCCGATGCTGGAACAGGCGCTGGGCGAGACCGACAGCCTGTTGGCCCGCTTCCGCGCGCTGCAGCGCATCGCCGAGATCGACCGGCGCGAACGTCGCGCGGGCTTCGCGGAGGTGGAGCTGGAGCCCTTGCTGCGGGACCTGGCCGAGCTGTACCAGCCCGTGGCCGAGGACGCGGGCCAGGCGCTGACGCTGCGCATCGGTCCGGCGCCGCCTATCAAGGCTGATCGCGAACTGCTGTTCGAGGCGCTCTCCAACCTGATCGCCAATGCGCTGAAGTTCACGCCGGAGGGCGGCCAGATCACGCTGACCCTCTCCGATACGGCTCAGGGCCCGCGCCTCGAAGTGGCCGACAGCGGACCCGGGATCGCTGCCGACGAGCGGGAGGCGGTGCTGCAGCGGTTCTACCGCAGCCGCCGCGACCCGGGGACGCCGGGCTCGGGCCTTGGCCTCAGCATTGTCGCCGCGGTGGCGCGGTTGCACGAATTCGGGTTGACGCTCGGGGATGCCGAACCCGGACTGCGCATCGCCATGGATTGCTGGCCGATCGCTCCTAAGTACTGAGCGCGATGCAGCTCCTCTATGTCTCCCGCCACGCCGTCGACCGGTGGCTCCTTCGGGCCATGCGCGAGATAGGCCATGTGGCGGAGACGGCCGAGTGGGGTCCCGACACCGCCGCGCTGGCGACGACGGACGGATACGACCTGATCCTGGCCGACGTGGCCCGTCCGGCCGAGGCCGCGGACCTGCTGGCCGGATCGACGCCGGTCGTCGTGGTGGTCGACGCGGCGCGCCCTGACGAACGGGCGGCGATCCTGCGCGCCGGCGCCGACGATTGCCTGACCCGGCCGCTGCATCTGATCGAGGTCCAGACGCGGTTGATGGCCTTGGCGCGCGCCTCCGACCGTCATCGGCCCTCGGCCGCCGCCCGCGCGGGCCTGCGCCTGGACGGCGGCGCGCGGAGCCTCGCGCTGGGCGAACGCCAGGCCTCGCTCTCGCCACTGGAGTTCAAGCTCGCCGCCTACCTCCTGCGCCGCGAGGGCCGGGTGGTGGAGGCCGCGCGGCTGGACGCCCACCTGGCGGGCCCGGCCGCCGAACCCCGGCCGGAACGGATCCGGGGGCTGGTTTCGCGGCTTCGCGCCAAGCTGATCCGCGGCCTGGGTGTCGACCCGATCCACAGCCTGCCCGGCCACGGGTACGCCCTGCGGGTGGACGCGGCGCCTGCCGTCCCGGGCGCCGACTAAATTTAGTTTCATCTGCACTGCGCCGCAGCGTTAGGCGCTGCAGCGCACAAGGCCGGCTGCAGTCGCCGAGCCCGTCGCCGGGCGCGGATCGCTCCGGAGTCCCGTGCATGCAGGCCATCGTCCGCATCGCCCTGTCGCGGCCCTACACCTTCGTGGTGATGGCGTTGCTGATCCTGATCGTCGGCCCGCTGGCGGCGATGCGCACGCCCGTCGACATCTTCCCGAACATCAAGGTGCCGGTGATCGGCGTGGCCTGGCAGTTCACCGGCCTGTCGCCGGATGAGATGGCGAACCGGATCGTCGCGCCCTACGAGCGGGTCCTGCCGACCCTGGTCAGCGACATCGACCACGTGGAATCGACGTCGATCTCCGGCATCGGGATCGTACGCATCTACTTCCACCCGAACGTCGATATCCGCACGGCCACCGCGCAGGTGACCTCGGTGTCTCAGAGCGTGCTGAAGCAGTTGCCGCCGGGTGTCACCCCGCCCCTGATCCTCAACTACAACGCCTCCACCGTTCCGATCCTGCAACTCGCCTCGTCGTCGGCGGTGCAGTCCGAACAGCAGGTGCTGGACACCACGCAGAACTTCATCCGCCCGGCGCTCAGCACCGTGCCCGGCGCGGCCATCCCGTTCTCGTACGGCGGTCGCGTGCGCCAGGTGCAGATCGACCTGGATCCCGCGGCGCTGCAGTCCAAGGGCGTCTCGGCCCAGGACGTGGCCAAGGCCATCGCCGCCCAGAACCAGATCACCCCCGTCGGGACGATGAAGATCGGCAGCCTGCAGTACGACGTGAAGCTGAACAACGCCGTGCCGACGATCGACGAACTGAACGACGTCCCGATCCGCACCGCGAACGGGACCACCATTTTCGTCCGTGACGTCGGCCATGTGCGCGACGGCTCGCCGCCTCAGCAGAGCCTGGTGCACGTGGACGGCGCGCGCGCCGTGCTCACCACGATCCTGAAGGTCGGGCAGGTCTCGACCCTCAGCATCGTCCAGGGCGTGAAGGATCGGCTGCCGAAGCTGAAGGAGACGCTTCCGGCCGATTTCAAGATCACCGCCCTCAACGATCAGTCGCTGTTCGTGAAGGCCGCCGTCTCGGGCGTGATCAAGGAAGGCGTCATCGCCGCGGCCCTGACCAGCCTGATGATCCTTCTGTTCCTGGGCAGCTGGCGCTCGACGGTGATCATCGCCACCTCCATCCCCCTGGCCGTCCTCTGCGCCGTCACCGCGCTGTCGGCGATGGGTGAAACCCTGAATATCATGACCCTGGGCGGGCTGGCCTTGGCCGTGGGCATCCTCGTCGACGATGCGACGGTGACCATCGAGAACATCAACTGGCACCTGGAGCAGGGCAAGGACGTCCGCACCGCGATCCTGGATGGGGCGCAGCAGATCGTCACGCCGGCCTTCGTCTCGCTGCTGTGCATCTGCATCGTGTTCGTGCCGATGTTCATGCTGCAGGGCGTGGCGGGCTTCCTGTTCGTGCCGATGGCCAAGGCGGTGGTCTTCGCCATGATCGCCTCGTTCGTCCTGTCCCGGACCCTGGTGCCGACCATGGCGGCCTATCTGCTGCGCCCGCACCACCCCGCGGGCGGGAACGAGGACCGACCCGCGTCGCGCAATCCCCTGGCTCGCTTCCAGCGCCGCTTCGAGGCGCGTTTCAGCCGCATCCGCGAAGGCTACCGTGGACTGCTGGGCCAGGCGCTCGAACATCGCCGGGCGTTCGTGACCGGCTTCCTGGTCGTGGTGGTGTTGTCGTTCGGGCTGACCCCGTTCCTCGGCGAGAACTTCTTCCCGTCGGTCGACTCCGGTCAGATCTCGCTGCATGTCCGCCCGCCGGTGGGCACCCGGCTGGAGGACGCGTCCGTCGAGTTCGGCCGCATCGAGCGGCATATCCGGCAGGTGATCCCGCGCGACGAGCTGGTGTCCATCGTCGACAACCTGGGCCTGCCCACCAGCGCCATCAACACCGTCTACAACAACTCCGGCGTCATCGGTTACCAGGACGGCGACATCTACGTGACGCTCAACCCGCATCACCGGCCGACCGCCGAGTACGTGAAGATCCTGCGCGAACAGCTGCCCAAGCAGTTCCCCGGAACGACCTTCTCGTTCCTGCCGGCCGACATCATCAGCCAGATCCTGAACTTCGGCTCGCCGGCGCCGATCGACCTGCAGGTGTCCGGCAAGAACGCGGCCGAAAACCAAGCCTACGCGGCCAAGATGCTGCGCGATATCCGCCGCATTCCCGGCGTCGCCGACGCGCGCATCCAGCAGTCGCTGGTCAGTCCGCAGCTCAAGGTGGACGTGGACCGCACCCGGATGACGCAGCTGGGCCTGACCGAGCAGGACGTGAGCACCAGCGTCGGCGCCATGCTCGCCGGCACCTCGCAGTCGGCGCCGACCTATTTCCTGGATCCGAAGACCGGGGTGTCCTACCCGATCGTGGCCCAGACCCCCCAGCAGAAGCTCTCCACGATCGCCGACCTGGCCAACGTGCCGGTGACCGGCTCGGGCGGCGGCCCCGTCCAGCCGCTGGGAGGGCTGGGCAATGTCACCCGCGCCAGCGCGGCCGCCGTGGTCAGCCACTACGACATCCAGCCCGTGATCGACATCTACGCCACCACCCAGGGCCGCGACCTGGGCGGCGTGGCCCGCGACATCGGCAAGGTGATGAAGGCCTACGCCAAGGAGGCGCCGAAGGGCTCGACCGTCACCCTGCGCGGGCAGGTGGAGACCATGAACACCGCCTTCTCCGGCCTGATGTTCGGGCTCGTGGCGGCAGTGGCGCTGATCTACCTGCTGATCGTCGTGAACTTCCAGTCGTGGACCGATCCGTTCGTGATCGTTACGGCGCTGCCGGCGGCCCTGGCCGGCATCGTCTGGACCCTGTTCGCGACCGGAACCTCGCTGTCGGTGCCGGCGCTGACCGGGGCGATCATGTGCATGGGCGTCGCCACCACCAACTCCATCCTGGTGGTCAGTTTCGCCCGCGAACGGCTGGAGATCACCGGCGACCCCGTGGTCGCGGCGCTGGAGGCCGGCTTCACCCGCTTTCGCCCGGTGCTGATGACCGCCCTGGCCATGATCATCGGGATGGCGCCCATGGCGCTGGGGCTGGGGGAGGGCGGTGAGCAGAACGCCCCGCTGGGCCGCGCGGTGATCGGCGGCCTGATCTGGGCCACCTTCGCCACCCTCCTCTTCGTCCCTGTCATCTTCGCCATCGCCCACGGCCGGAAGCGGGCCGAGGCGGCCACGGAGGCGCCGCTCGCCGCCGAGGCGCCGCTGTCCGATACGGGAGGAACCCTTGCCTGAGCCCCGCGCGAAATCGGACCCGTCCATGAACCGTCGCCTGAAACTCGTCGCCACCGTGGCCGCGGTCGCCGCCGTCCTGATCGTCGGGGCGGGCGCGTTCAGCCGCGTGCTCGCCCACCGGGAGTTGAAGACCTGGAACGAGGCCCAGGCGATCCCCACCGTCGCGCTGGCGTCGCTGCGCGGCGGCGACGACAGCGGCGGCCTGCTGCTGCCGGGCGAAGTCCAGGCGTTCACGGCCGCCCCGATCCATGCCCGCGTCAGCGGCTACCTCAAGCGCTGGTACGTGGACATCGGCGCGCCGGTGAAGGCGGGCCAGCTCCTGGCCGAGGTCGAGACCCCGGACCTGGATCAGCAGCTCTCGCAGGCGCGGGCCGACCTCGCCACGGCCACAGCCAACCAGCAGCTCGCCGTCACCACCGCCAAGCGTTGGCAGGGCCTGCTGGCGGACGACGCCGTCTCGCATCAAGAGGCCGACGAGAAGAACGGCGACCTGGCCGCCAAGACCGCCCTGGTCAATTCCGCCCTGGCCAATGTGAGGCGGCTGGAGGCCCTGTCCTCGTTCAAGCGGATCACCGCGCCGTTCGCCGGGGTGGTCACAGCCCGCAACACCGACGTCGGCCAACTGATCGCCGACGGTTCGCCGACCTCGACGCCGCTGTTCATCGTCTCGGACGAGAGCCGGCTCCGGGTCTATGTCCGCGTGCCGCAAGGCTATATCGCCCGGGTGCGCCCGGGGATGACCGCGACGCTGACCGTCCCGGAACACCCGGGCCGCACCTTCACCGCGACGCTGCAGACCACCGCGGACGCGATCGGGGCCGGGACGGGCGCCCAGCTCACCCAGCTCTGGATCGGCAATGCGGACCACAGCCTGACGCCTGGCGAGTACGCCCAGGTGAAGTTCGACCTGCCGGCCGCGCCGGGCTCGCTGCGGGTGCCCGCCAGCGCCATCACCAACCGTCACGACGGGATGGCCGTCGCGGTCGTCGGCCCGAACAGCCGGGTGTTGATCAAGCCGCTCATCGTGACCCGGGACCTGGGTTCGGCGGTCGAGGTGGCCGGCGGCGTCACCCTGGCCGACCGGGTGATCGACAACCCCATCGACACCTTGCAGGCCGGCGACCTGGTGCGTGTCGCGGGCGCCTCCGCCGAGGCTCGCGCCCGTCCAGGCGAGGCCGCGCGTCATGGCTAGGTTCGCCATCTGGCCGGCTGTCGCATCGGCGGTCGCGGTCACGGCCTGCGCGGCGCCGCCTTACAAGGTTCCGCAGGTCGCCGCCGCCTTACCGCCCGCATACAAGGAAGCCGGGCCCTGGACGCCCGCTGCGCCGGCCGACGAGGCCGCGCGCGGCGCATGGTGGACGGCGTTCAACGACCCGCAGCTCAACCAAATCGAGGACCGCCTCGCAGCCGCCAACCCTGACCTGGCCCAGGCGGTGGCGCGCTATGACCAGGCGCGGGCCTTCCTGACCCAGGCGCGGGCAGGCTTCTTCCCCACGGTCAGCCTGGACGGCAGCGCCAGCCGTTCGCGCCAGTCCGCGAGCCGACCCGGCGGAAACGGACGCTCGGTCCAGGGCGACGACTTCGTGCTGGGCGCGGCGATCTCCTATGAGCCCGACCTTTGGGGGCGGGTGCGCAATACGGTCGCCGCGGGCGCGGCCGAGGCGCAGGCGTCCGCCGCCGACCTCGCCGCCACGCGCCTCAGCCTGCAGGCCGAACTCGCCGACACCTACCTGTCGCTGCGCAGCCTCGACGCCCAGGCGCGCGTGCTGGACGCCGCCGTGGTGAACTATGCCAAGGCCCTCGAGCTGACCCAGGCGCGCCACCGGGGCGGCGTGGTCTCCGGCGTCGACGTCGGGCAGGCAGAGACCCAGCTGAACACCGCCCGCGCCGCCCGGTCCGAGGTCGCCGCCCAGCGCGCGCTGCTGGAACACGCCGCCGCCAGCCTGGTCGGCGAGCCCGCCTCCAGCTTCTCGATCGCCGTGGCGGACCAGTTGCCGCCGCTGCCTGTGACCCCGGTCAGCGCGCCGTCGATCCTGCTCCAGCGCCGCCCGGACGTGGCCGCCGCCGAGCGGCGCGCCTTCGCCGCCAATCGCCGGATCGGCGTCGCCCGCGCCGCCTTTTTCCCCGATGTCGCCCTGAGCGCCACCGGAGGCTTCGAGACCACGCGCCTTCACCAGAGCCTGCTGACCACGCCGACCAGCTTCTGGAGCCTGGGCGCCGACGCCGCCCTGGCTATCTTCGACGGCGGGCGCCGCGCCGCCGGGGTCCGGGGGGCCAAGGCGAGCTTCGAGGAGGCCGCCGGCGCCTACCGCACGACGGTGCTCGCCGCCTTTCAGGAGGTGGAGGACAACCTCGCCCTCCTGAACCACCTCGCCGAGGAGACCGAGCAGCAACAGGCCGCCCTGGACGCCGCCCGCCGCACCGAACACCTGGCCCTCACCCGCTACAAGCAGGGCGCCGCCACCTATCTTGACGCCGTCCAGGCGCAGACCAGCGCGCTCGACGCCGAGCGGGCCGTCGTCGTGCTGCAGGCCCGGCGTCTCCAGGCGAGCGTCGACCTGATTCGCGCCCTGGGGGGCGGCTGGACGACCTGAGGCGCCCGCCGATGTCGGCGCGCCCCGAGGCGTTCCGTCAAAGGACGGTCTGGACGATGGAGGCGTCCAGGGCCTCGTAGTCGTGGAGCCCGATCATCTCGTAGAGCTCGGCGCGGGTCTGCATCCGGTCGATCATGGCGTGGGCGCCGCCGTCGCGGGCGATCGCCGCGTAGAGGTCCGCCTGGGCCCTGTTGGCGACCCTCAGCGACGACACCGGCCAGATCACCATCCGGTAGCCCATGTCCTGGAACTCCGCCGCGGTGAAGAACGGCGTCTTGCCGAACTCGGTCATGTTGGCCAGCAGCTTCACCCCGGGCATCCGCTGGGCGAAGGCGGTGAACATCTCGCGGGTGTTCAGCGCCTCAGGGAAGATCGCATCGGCGCCGGCCTCGACGTAGAGCCGGGCGCGGGCCACGGCGCCGTCCAGGCCTTCGCTCGCCGCGGCGTCGGTGCGGGCGATGATGACGATGTCGCGGCTGGCCTTCCTGGCCGCCGCCACCTTGGCCGCCATGTCGCGGGCGTCGGCCAGCTTCTTGTCGTTGAGGTGGCCGCACTTCTTGGGCAGCAGCTGGTCCTCGAGGTGGACGGCGCCGGCGCCCGCGTCCTCGAAGGTGCGGACCATGTGCATGACGTTGAGGGCTTCACCATAGCCTGTGTCGCCATCCACCAGGATGGGCAGGCCCGACGACCTGACCACCTGGCGGACGAAGAAGGCCACCTCATCCACGGTGATGACGCCCAGATCGGGCAACCCCATCGAGGCGGTCATGGCTGCGCCTGACAGGTAGAGTCCCTTGAAGCCCGCGGCCTTCGCCTGCAGCGCGGCCATGCCGTTGTGCGCGCCCGGAAGCTGCAGGATTTCGCGTTGCGCCAGCAGGGCCCGGAACCGGCGGCCGGCGCTTTCGCGGGGAAGATCGTTGGCGACGAGATAGGGCATGGGGACTCCTCAGGCCGGCAGGGTTTCGCTGCGCGCCGCCAGCGGCACGAAGGCGAGGTTCTCGGGGCCGACATAGTTGGCGGAGGGGCGGATGATCTTGTTGTCCTGCCGCTGTTCGATCACATGGGCCGCCCAGCCGGAGGTCCGCGCGATCACGAACAGCGGCGTGAACATCGCCGTCGGCACGCCCATCAGGTGGTAGGAGACGGCGCTGAACCAGTCGAGGTTGGGGAACATCTGTTTGGCCTCGGCCATCACCTGCTCGATGCGCTCGGCGACGGCGAACTGGCGCTGCGACCCGCTTTCGTCGGCCAGCGCCCTGGCGACCCGTTTGATCACCACGTTGCGGGGATCGGACACCGTATAGACCGGATGGCCGAAGCCGATGATGACCTCCTTGGCCTCCACCCGCCGCCGGATATCGGCTTCGGCTTCGGCCGCGGTCGCGTAGCGCTTCTGGATCTCGAAGGCGACTTCATTGGCGCCGCCGTGCTTGGGGCCACGCAGGGCGCCGATGGCGCCGGCGATCGCGGAGTACATGTCCGAACCGGTGCCGGCGATCACCCGGGCTGCGAAGGTCGAGGCGTTGAACTCATGCTCTGCGTAGAGGATCAGCGAGGTGTGCATCGCCCGGACGAAGCTGTCCGACGGCGGCTTTCCGTGCAGCAGATGCAGGAAGTGGCCGCCGATGCTGTCGTCGTCGGTCTCCACCTCGATCCGCCGTCCGTGGTGGGCGAAATGGAACCAGTAGAGGAGCATGGACCCCATGGACGCCATCAGCCTGTCGGCGATATCGCGCGCGTCCGGCAGATTGTGGTCGTGGGTCTCCGGAAGGGCGCAGCCCAGCGCCGAGACGCCCGAGCGCATCACGTCCATCGGGTGGGCGGCGGCCGGCACCGTCTCCAGCGCTTCCTTCACCGACTGGGGGAGGCCGCGGAGGTTCCTCAGCTTGGCCTTGTAGGCCGCGAGCTGAGGCGCGGTCGGCAGGTCGCCATGCACCAGCAGGTGGGCGATCTCCTCGAACTCGCTGGTCTCGGCGAGATCGAGAATGTCGTAGCCGCGATAGTGCAGGTCATTGCCTGTGCGGCCCACGGTGCAGAGCGCCGTGTCGCCCGCCGTGACGCCGGACAGCGCCACGGATTTCTTCGGCTTGAATTCGGCCGCCATGATCGCCTCCACTTCAGAAAATGCCGGCCGGGGCGTCAGGCCCCAGCTTGTCGGACGAGACGGTGAAGTTGAGCTGCGCGACCTCAGCGCCGGTGAGGCCGGGAAGCTTCTCGACCAGGGCCAGGAAGCGGTCCTGCTCCGCCCGTTCGACGACGCCGTCGGCCAGGGTGCGGAACTTCTCGATGTAGTTCGGCCGCGCAAAGGGACGCGCGCCGGCCGGGTGCGCATCGGCGACGGCGAGCTCGTCGACGATGGTCCGGCCGTCCTTCAGCGTGACGACGACCTGGCCGCCGAACGCCTTGTCTGCGCCCGGCGCGTGGTAGCGCGCGGTCCAGGCGGGATCTTCCTGGGTGGTGATCTTGCGCCACAGTTCGACGGTGTCGGGGCGACGCGCACGCTCGGGCGCATAGCTCTTCTCGTGGTGCCAGCCGCCGTCCTGCAGGGCGACGGCGAAGATGTACATGATCGAGTGGTCCAGCGTTTCGCGGCTGGCGTTCGGGTCCATCTTCTGCGGGTCGTTGGCGCCGGCGCCGATCACATAGTGGGTGTGGTGGCTGGTCCTGATCAGGATGCTCTCGACCTGGGAGAGGTCGCCGATCTTCGGTCCCATCCGCCTGGCCAGGTCGATAAGGGCCTGGCTCTGGTACTCGGCGGAGTATTCCTTGGTGTAGGTGTCGAGGATGGCCCGCTTCGGCTCCCCGGGGCCGGGCAGCGGAACCTGGTAGATGTGGCCCGGACCGGAGAGCAGCCAGGCGATGAAGCCGTCTTCGCCTTCATAGGCCGGAGAGGGGGCGCCTTCGCCCCGCATGGCGCGGTCCACGGCCTCGATGGCCATCTTGCCGGCGAACGCCGGCGCATAGGCCTTCCAGGTGGAGATCTCGCCCTTGCGCGACTGACGCGTGGTGGTGGTGGTGTGCAGCGCCTGCTGGATCGCCTGATAGGTGATCTCGGTCGAGAGCCCCAGCAGGGCTCCGACGCCGCCGGCCGCGCTCGGGCCCAGGTGGGCGATATGGTCGATCTTGTGTTCGTGCAGGCAGACGCCCTTCACAAGGTCGACCTGGAGTTCGTATCCGGCGGCCAGGCCCCGCACCAGGGCCGCGCCGTCGAGGCCCTTGGCCTGAGCCACCGCCAGGATCGGCGGGATGTTGTCGCCGGGGTGGCTGTATTCCGCGGCCAGGAAGGTGTCGTGGAAGTCCAGTTCGCGCACGGCGACGCCGTTCGCCCAGGCCGCCCACTCCGGGCTCGCCTTGACGTCGCCGGCGAGGCCGAAGACCGGCGCGCCACGCTCCGAACGATGACCCAGCGCCTGGGCGCGGGCCGAGCGGATGGGCCCGCGCGCGATGGATGCAGCCGCCACAGAGGCGTTGTCGATGATCCGGTTGCCGATCATCTCGGTCACGTCGGCGTCGACCGCGACCGGGTCGGTCGCGACGGCCGCCAGCTTCCAGGCCAGCTGGTCCTCGCGCGCCAGGGGCTCGGCGGACTTGTAGGTGCGGACGTCGTGGAGCGGCATTCAGGCTTCCTTCGCAGGCGGGGCGGGACTCGAGATCCAACGGACGGCGCGGCGGCTTGTCCCTTGTTCTTCGGAATATTCTTTGCAACATCCGCATGCGCCCACCCTATGGGAATGACTGAACAGGCGAAGATTTGCGGACCGATGTCGGCGAATTAGAAAATATTGCGAAGATTGGATACGCATGCGCAAGACGTTCATGGGGGTGCGGCTGCGCCGGCTGCGGGAGGAAAAGAACCTCAAGCAGGTCGAGCTGGCGAACGCGCTCGGGATTTCGGCGAGCTACCTCAATCAGCTGGAACAGAACCAACGTCCGCTGACCGTGCCGGTGCTGCTGAAGATCAACGCCGTCTTCGGCGTCGACGTGCAGCTGTTCTCCGAAGACGAAGAGGCCCGCCTCATCACCGACCTGCGCGAAGCCCTGTCTGAGGGGGCGCAGGCGGAGTCCGTCGCCACGGCCGAAATCCGCGAACTGGCCTCCAACATGCCCGTCGTCGGCCGAGCGCTGGTGTCACTCTATCGCCGCTATCGCGAAGCCGCCGAACAAAGCGAAGCCATGGCCGCGCAGCTTGGCGACGACTGGATCGCCGCGGGTCCGGCGCGTATGCCTTTCGAGCAGGTCCGCGACTATTTCTACGCCCGCCACAATCATATCGAGGCCTTGGACGAAGCCGCCGAGCGCCTTTATGCGGCGGCCGGCCTGGCGCCGCGGTCGGTCCACGCAGGACTCGCCGCCTGGCTGAAGGAGAAGCACGGCGTCCGCGTAGTCCTGGACGAGGGCGACGGCGCCCAGCGGCAGTTCGATCCGGTAAACCGCACCCTGCATGTCTCCGCCGATCTGAAGCAGGGCCAGCAGGCGTTCCAGATGGCGACGCAACTGGCGTTCCTGGAACTCGGCGAGTTGATCGAACAGCTGGCCGACGACCCGGCCCTGGCCGGCGAGGAAGCCCGCAAGTTGGCGCGGGTGGGCTTGGCGAACTACTTCGCCGGCGCGCTCATCCTGCCCTATGGCCCGTTCCTGGCCGCCGCTGAAACCGAGGCCTACGACATCGAGAAACTGGGGCGGCGTTTCGGGGTCGGCTTCGAGACCATCTGCCACCGCCTCTCGACCCT
>Ga0307513_10005273_pt1 | contig 17110 bp, 13 predicted proteins | sample 15_EM_MG_FD_202174 | JGI IMG/M metagenome (GOLD analysis project Ga0307513, IMG submission 202174) | Populus trichocarpa ectomycorrhiza microbial communities from riparian zone in the Pacific Northwest, United States - 15_EM | ecosystem: Host-associated > Plants > Roots > Unclassified | place... | reverse complement strand
TGGGTTTCCCTTTGTGCCCGGGTTTTTTTTCATTTTTTTTTTTTTAATTACTTATGGTCTCCCATTTTGGCCCCCCCCCCCCCCTGCATTTGAAGCTTATCGGCAATGAATGCTCGACCGTTTGTACGTTGTTCTGTAGTTGCCACTGGGTTGAAACCACATCCCATTGTGCTGATGTGGCCAGAATCAGACCTCTGAAGAAGCTTCAAATTCGTGCTTGTTTCTCCGGTTGCCTTGAAGATTTCCTTGTGGCCATCGATCTTGCTCAGTCTCGACTTCCAATCTGCGTACCTCTGGTCTACTAGCTCCTGGAAGGGGGAAATGTATAAGGCGCTTCCCAGCCCGCGACCTTTGAGCAATGCCGGAGAACCGCATACTCCCCGCAAACAGTCTCCCTGCTTCGAGTCGGAGCTCTAATGGGCATATTATCGTCCGTGTCAAATAGATACATGAAAACCTGAGTCTGTATCTTGTTAAACTGCCTCCATTCAGGGTAGAGATCAATAAATTCTGGCTCTTTCAATGCTTCGACGGGTAAAGGCACGAAATCCAGTAAGGGTGTGTGTGGAGAACCGCTCCGGAAGAATTAACCTCATAAACGATACAGCAAGCTTGGTCCCCAAGCGCATCCATCCACTGGAAACAACAATGATAAAGTAGTTAGGAGGCATTAGCTCTGTCATTGGTACCCTGAACTCAACCAGCTGGCCGTTGTTTTCTCCTTCCGCGGATTGTTTGCGCAGAATAATTTGGTCTTGGAGCAGTATCTCTTCGCCGTCGCAATTTTCAACCAAGATCCAGAATGTCTCTGCTGTGCCGTTACATGCGTCGTCCCAAACGAAGTCTGGTATGATAGTTAGTTTGAACATCCAATCCCGGAAATCTCTCTAATAAGCTGTGTGCCAACTTTCTCACCCTTGCGCTATTGAAAATCACCCCTAGATGAGGGGGATCCATAGTAAAGTACTTGAACCAGGTGAACTAGGTGCACGCTCAGCTAGAAACCGTGTGAGGTAGTAAACGCCCCATCGCGGGAATGGAACCCGGTGCCATAGCATTAGACCCAGGGAGCCGATCCTCCCGTTCGTCTTTTTTCAACACCTTTAAGCACAAAAGGAAGTGCCTCGGCATAAATTTGCACGCAAGTTCAATTTTTCCCAGCGACGCTCCTCCCAGAGCCCCATCCAATCCTCACTCCCCCTCTTTTTTCGTCCTTCCTTTTCTTTACCGAAGGGTAAACCAAAGGCGACGACATACCCGGGTATATCCCTGCACAACATCTTTCATCTTTTCTCTTTCTGCCGGGGTGAGATTAGATGACGGGAAGAGGCAACAGCTAACCGCCAACTCATCTCAACAGCGCAGAAAACAACTCAGAAGATACTTATAAAAAAAATACAGCCAGTTCCTAGTAGTAGAGGGTCTAAACACACTTAGTAGGAAGTTACCGGTGTCGGGCTGTTTTGCTAGACCCCGTTTAGTTAGATGGTGGGTCGCGCGTGCCAAACTCACCCTCCTATGCGTCTGTGCGTAGTTGTGACCTCTTGGTAAACCGGACAATAAATCGGTGGAAAGTTGACTGGACGATGAATTGCCTAAAGGCCTGGACAAGGATGAGAAAAAGACTGAAGCGCTTCAACGAATTGAGAAGGAAAGGAAAGGTTGTTGATTGGCTGGTTATTCTTGGTGTGGTTGTTCGTCACTAGGCTAGGATCAGGATAGGTGGCTTATAAGTAGACAAAATTAACCGCCAAGCAACGAATGATGGCAACGCAGTCCTCCTCGTCGCCCACCACTTCCAACACCACCTGAAGGAATTTCTCGGGATAAATTTCTATGTATTCTACTCGCGCCGAGAATAAGTCCTGAGACAACAGGCGCAACCAGGATCCCCAACGAAATTCAACCCTCATGATAGCCACAATACCGGTAGTAACCCCAATTACAACTACAGCTGTGCTGACTATTATTACTATGGCCTGCGTACGTGTACCCCCCTCTTTAGGAACCTGGGGTCTGGTAGTAGGACTTTTGATTTTGGTTGTGGCGTTGGCTTGGGTTCTTGTGGGATTGTGATGTTTGAGTGCTGTGGGGAATTCTGGTTGCCAGTTGTCTCAGGACTTATTCTCGGCGCGAGTACTATGCATTTAAAAAAAAAAAAATTCTTTGGTTTACAAGATTGTGGGGTTGATGGGGGAGCGCGGTTGTCATGGCCGAAACCTCTCCCGTTTCTTTGGTCGGCTGTTAACTTTGTCCATGGACAATAACATGTTTACTTACCGCCGGAACTAGAGAGGGTATTAACGCGCTTATTCTCCAGACACTACGGTACTAGCCTACGGTAGTATACCGGTAACAAGGTTCCGGGTAGCCCAACCCACTTGGACTGCGGCATGGCACAGTACTCGAGTACAGGTATGAAGAGTATGAAAGGTAGTGCCAACTCGTTGCGCCTTGGCCAGTTTGGCGAGTCAGCCCTGGGCCTCCATTCCGAACCTTTTTTCCCTTAACCCTTCATGACACAAGCGCCCCATTAACGGCTGAAAAATGGACGGTGCAAGAAAGGGCTTAAAGTATGAATGAACCTCATTGGTCTATCCATGAATTGTCACTCGATAATCGTATCTCCCTTTTGTGCCGTCGCCATGATAGCTCATTGCGCAAGAATGCCAAAGCAGTCATGCACTAGATTCCTACTTTATCCTATTGGCCTCCTGGCATCCCCGTTCTACAAGAGGAGTAGGGAAATCCCCGGCTATCCCGAAATATGGAGTTGCTTCCAGAAAGTGAAAATCTAGTGTATTTTTCTATTCCTCTAACTGAAGTTTACCCTGTGCTACAAGTCTTAGCTACGGTATCTAGAAGTCTCTACCGGATGTGTGAAACTGGACCGGTACACAAGTTCCCCAAGGGTCGTCACTCAAGCACTCCACAGACGACCCTATCAGGTGCCTGCAGAGGGCCGCTCAATACCGTCTCAAAGTGAAAATTAAGTAACAGATCGTCCACTACTCCGAAATCGTCGACTTCAGTGAACCTAGCCCAACTTCAATCCCGCCCTTGGTAGCTTTTCCTACGGGGTAGGGTTATTGGGTGGGCGGGGGTGTTGAGCCGTTGAGGCGCTCAGAAGACATCACCAATGACTGGATTTGTGTCAGAGGTCCGAGCGGGGCTTCTGAGCAAAGTCTGTCAATTGGTGTTCTCAACCCTAACAGTACAAACACTACTAGCACCCCTCTTGAGGTGCGGACTATTGCATACGGATACCAATAGGCCACCAACACAGCAGTTCATTCTAGTTCTCCCTACTACCTTAAGTTATCTCAATTCCAAGCGCTAATCGTTAGCAGAGGGGCCCTTAGCAATGTTAGCGCAGCATTCACCACCCCTGGGATGCCATAGATTGAAGCGTTATCAACTCGCCAAGAGAAAGAAAAAAATTATTTCCTCTAGGACAGCAACTATTGGTGAAGCGGGGACTTGGGGGGACAATCTTTTCAGAAAGAAGAACCTAGAAACTTAAGCGCAGTATCCTAAAATTATCTTGAATTATAATTTTTCGTTCAATGTCCTCACAAAAAAAGACAATAATTCTAACCCATCCAATAATTTTCAAATGTCCGGTTTGGTATCATCAGGCTGAAGACTGTTATTGGAATTCAGCCAATTAATTATTATCCTCTCACAATAAGTGAAATACCGTAAGAACTGGAATAATTGAACCTGACTTTTTGACGTTAGGGTTGCCTATGCTGGTGAGGTCAATGATTTTTTGTTTTTTTTGTCTTAAGTCCGGGGCTGAGGGACCCAGTTTTCGCAGTGCTCTCGAGCCCCTATCCAAGAGAGGGAATTCCAGAGGTCCTAGCGCGAGGTTCAATTATTCCAGTTGTTACAGTAGTACAAGGCACAGGGGAGGGGGTATGTTTTCACACACAACACCACGTCAGTTACAATAACAGTGATTGAAATTTCAACTCAGTTGACTTGTCATATTTCTGGTTTTTGACCAATTGAGTTCCTTGGACCCCTCTTCACAACAGCTTCAAGTCTTGAGTTTAAGAGCATCCTACTCTTACTCTAATTGAATCACTGGAAGATAGATTTATCTCTTCCATCTATTGTTTTTACTTTCTCATCTTCCATTAACTACATGGGATCTGTTAATTATGGTTAAGCGAGGTTCTACTACGTTTTCTGCGACCAAGGTTGCAAAGGCGGGTTTGGTAGCATCTGCTGCCTTACAAAAAATCATGGACTTGGAGAAAGAAGTATCCAAGTTGCGACATCATGTTTCTGTCTTGTCGAAGAGGAATCATGTGTTGCAGACAGCGGTGGTTGAGAGAGAGAAGAGAAAAGTTCAGTTGAGTTGTGAGGTGGCTTCCCCCAGGAGGTGGCTTCCCCCAGGAGGGGTCAGGAGCCTGAGCCACATGTGGTGGGTGAGCCCTTGGAACGGATGAGTGGATTAGTTGTGGTTGAGGCTGAGGAGGAAGTTGGGGTGGCGCCATTGGCAGAGCCAAGGGTGGCTGAGACAAGGGTGGCTGAGACAAGGGTGGCATTGATGGTTGATGAGGAGGGTGAGGCGTCGGCAGTTGGTGTGCTGATGCCTATGAATAAGAGGAGGAGGGTGGATGAGTCGGTGGAGTCCGATGATGGTGATGGCATAAGTGGAGTGGGTGAGATTCTGGTGGGACCGAGGAGAGGGCCTCCGACGGGGCCTAGGGTGGAAAGCATTGGTGGGATAAGGAGAGGAAACAGAGTGCCGGTGGACCTGGTTGTGAGGAGGGCTTACAGGTTTGTTGAAAGGTCATTGGTGGGAGAGCGCAATGGGATAGTGGGGGATTCCTACCATACCAGAGGGTGTAGTGCCCATGCGCAGAGGGGAGGAAATATGAGAGGAGGGTATATGGGGAGAGGATTTAGACCATATGGTTGAGGGTTGAACTGGGTCAAGAGAGGCTTAGGATTTGCAGTGGGCAGAGACAGTGGGCCCTAAAGACCCAAATGAATAGGCTTGGGGCTTGTGAGTAGTTTGACAATTGGTAGATAGAGTTGTGGGATTTCAGAAGTTTGTGATTTCAGGTGCGGCTTGGAAGGTTATTTATTGTATAGCAGATGTAGAGTTTGCGACCGGTGGAATGGTGTGCCGTATGCTTTAGAGTAGCTTGGTAGCTGAAAATGAAAAAAAGTGTTTAAAAAAAACAAGAAAATTGTTTTTTCGCACACATCCTCGATTGCTCCTACAACTGACTCCTAACTTCTTATGATGTGTCACCTTTGGTGGGTGGGCCTATCAGGGTCCATAGTGGTCGTCTTACGATAGCTTCATGTCTTTACCGAAGTGATGTTACAGCAATTGGCTGGCTATGTGTTGATGGTTTGAGCACATCATGTTAACGTTTTCCTTGAGGCTTCTGCCTTTAATGATTTTGCTGATAGCGCTTTGGTCAGGTTGGATAGAAGTTGCGTTGGTGATGTCTGATGAGGTTTTGCTGATGGATTAGGTGCCAGCAAGATGTTGACAGCATCTGTCAATGGATTGTCTCCAGATGAGCTTTGAGGTTGGTATTGATAAGGCTAGGGTGGTCAGGTTGGATAGCTCGCCTTGTTTTTACATCCCTTGCCCATTGGTTTTGAAGTCCGGCGTAATGGATTTGCTGACGAGGCCTTGGCAGATGGGCTAAACAAGGGGAAAGAGGCTCTGTGGCAAGGCCGGCTTTTCTCGTGTTATGGAAAAAAGAGGTGGTTGGCTGGTAAGATGGCGTTGCTTGAAGGCGCCTGGCTGAGTGTAGCCTGGCAAGCTCAGACCTGGTGAGCCCTCAATGGTTTCAGTTGGAGGGCACGTGTTAAGGTGGAGGTTTTTCTTTCGTTTTTCTCTTGGGTTTTGTTTTGGGTATGGGCAAGTAAAGGGTACAGGTCCATCTTAGCAAGTTAGGCGCTCTTTTTACCACTCGCCTTTGTGCAGAGCTTGGCTTGCACATGTGCCTAGGGTAGTTGATCAGGAGTTCGATTGCAGCGAAAGATGAGTTCGGGTCAACAGCCTGGTATGCGGGTTAGTGTATGCTTCCTGCCATTGTACCACTTGGGAGGAGGGAAAGGGGGTTGGTATGATTAAGGAGAGGTTGTGTGTTTTTGGGGACTACTGCTGGTATGAGGCACGGGAGAATGGGCAAAGTGCGCCGAGCTTAGTGGGTGGGCTGAGAACATTGTGGCTAAACGCAGTAAGTGAAGTGGCGGACCTGATCACCTTGTATTTCAGCAGGTTGGAGGCGTCTGCGGGATCCTTAAGTTGCATATGTAGCTAGAAAACCGTAGAGCAGACAGGGTAAACAAGCCTCAGGAGGCAACATAAAACACAAAGAGAATAAACATAAATAAAATAAATAAAAAAACATAAAAACATGTTTTCACACACACCACTTTATGACCCACCAATTTTCTAGTGTTTTTTGCTGGTCAGCCACTTTGGTGTGTGCGAAAACATACCCCCTGTAACTTGTAACTCACTTGTACCGGTATACCAACCGTATCACTACTCCAGTGACCCACAGTGAAGCAAAGTTCCTGGTGAGGCGAGAAAGCCCATAGCACCTTTATTGGGTAGGGATGATTTGTATAGGCATTATTGCAATGCCATGGACTCACTATGCCGTAGAATACTCTACTCGAGCTGCTTTATTGCATGTTTTGATGCCGCAGAAATGCGAACAAGCATTAGGTGCACATGAACTGTTCGATCCCTTATAGTGAGCCACGGTAAACAAAGCTAATCATTGCACTGCTTATCTACCATTGAACATTAGCATATCCGTACCATACGTAGACAAAATTGACTGTCTGGCAAGGATCGATGGCAACGCAGTCCTCCTCATTGCCCCCCTCTTCCAACACCACATGAAGGAATTTCTCTGGATAATTTCTACTACAGTCACCACTGGGGACACGGCAAAACTGGATGGGTGGCCAACCGGGGGCCGCAATTAACTAAAATATCAAGAGATCAGTGCACCATAGGTCTTGGCAGAGTGTGTACATTACAAATGCCTTATATTAAGGGGCAAACTAGTAGTAGAATAGGTTAAATAGGTCCTATAACAATGGCATTAGGTACAAGTAAAACATCCTGAGAATGAATACAAAGATGGTAGAATTTACAATAAAATTGAGTCATAAGCGTGAGGGGTTTAAGAGACAGCGGAGAATAACGAGTAGGAAGTATTTTAATTCATTAAGAACATATTGAAAATGCTCAGCTCTTCTTTTTCTACCCCTCTTTCTTTACTACCAAGCATATTACCCAATATCAATCATGGCCACACTTACTCCCAATCAGACCCCCTTGAATTAGCATTTAGCTATTACCATACAAACCTCAGGTTCTACAATGAGGTCCTGGTAGATCCAGGGTCTACTAGTAGGAGTAGGCCTGTAGTACTGAAAATCACTAAGGTATATGGTGTGCCTGAATCTACCCTCTAGTAGCATATGAAACATACCTACCAGCAGACAGCAGAGCAAGCTTCCCAAACAACACAAGTATTAACCCTGTTCAAGGAGCAAGTCATAGTTCAGCAATTGATTTTCCTCATTGATTGCAATATATCTGCTGATTGGAATACAGTTTACAACCTAGCCTACCCCAATCTGCACTGCCAAGTTCCTGGCCCAAACCTAGGCCATGATTGAATACTACAGTTCTTAGAATGACATTCTGAGGTAAAATACATTTATGTAAAAACAATAGACTCATCAAGGGCCAATGCGAAGAGCAGGGACATTGTGGATAATGGTATTTAGAAGATATGTCAAATTTTATAATTTGTAATAGGTTTATTCTGTATAACAAAAATACAATAAGACGGGCAAGAGACCTGCTAGCGCTGGGGCTAAGAGAGACTTCAAGGGACCAGTAGCTTAAAGAGATTCCAGTGGAAAGACAAATTGGACTCAGCGATTGCAGTTCAAGCAAGTGTATTCTTGGGCTGAAGGTCGGTCAAGGTCTCTTGTCTCTAGCTAGCCAGGAGACAAGTTTAAATACATAAATCAAGAGGGATAGCCTTCCTGCAATCACGATCATTACGAGTGGCTACACACACACCGAAATCCTATAATCCTGCAAGCACAAAGAGGCAAAGCTCAGCCTCCAGCAGTGTTACATGACCATTCCATGCCCTAAATCTTAAATATAAACGTACAGCAAAGCAAATGAAATATAGCAATACGATAGCATTGCCAATATAACTCAGTGACTGTGGTGGAGCTGAAATCAAATGAAATAAACCAAATATAAATCAAACTAAACATAGGAGATCCTGTGCTGCCTGTTGCTATGTACCATTACCAAAACATATATGCATGTTACACATTTTAAAATAACTCATTTATTTTTTATTTACACTTAGCTATTTCTAAATACTAACTATGTTTTATAATTATTATATATTAAAGTTAGTTACTTAGTATATAATTAGTTAGGTGAAGCAAGAGAAAATATTCAATAGTGGCGAGAAATATTTACTACCGTGATGAAAAGGGATGTCAGCTAGGTGTTGAATGAGCCGCAAAGTAAATTAAATGAAATTTACAACTTGCTTTGGTCTACAAGGAGTAGCGTGTTTGAGAATCCTGCACTGTAGTTGAAACCATAGGAGTATATTTGATTTTTCTTATCCTATTAATAATTTTCCCTAGTGAAAATCAGCTTCCAGGCAAGTATAAAACCAAGAAACTGATAGAGCTTTGGTATCTCAATGCAACAAAAGGCTTTAATAATAGTCTTATCTGCCTACAATACTTTAAAGAAATATTTTGAATCAGAAACTAGAAATAGGTACTAGTATAACAAGATTGCCTTTTTTTATTGCTAATGATTAAATAATTTACTAGTATACAAATACCGAGTGTATAGAGAATAGCACATTGATATCTTTGATGGATTTGGTTCACATATCTATGTTACAATATTTGAATACTGTCTTAAATATTGAACTCTACCTCTTTGTTACCAGTCCACCCCTCTCATATCCTACTGGTTTCAACTGTTGCAGAATTTCCATCAATTAGCACATATTATACACAAGAAGTCAGCAAACTATCCGTACCAGTGAATAAAAATCAATTCCCTAATCAACTAGTACGAGCGTATCAAAAAACATTTACAAAAGCCAATATTCAGGCTGGCTTTAGTACAACCGGAATCTATCCTTACTACCCTCAAATTATCCTTAATATTCTAAGTGTGCCCGAACTCAGCCTTCCTCCTCAAGCAACTTTCTCTCTACAACTTATTCTCCTTCAAACCACTCAAGACCTTATTGTCTTTCACCCAAGCCTCCAACTACCCCAAGCTCAATTCATACTGCTTAGCTTTAACGACAATCAGCAATTACCTCCAATAGTCCTTGCTTAATCAAGCTCGAAATAGTTTTAACTAAGTTAAAATCATCAGCTGAGAGAAATCTAGCAAGAGCAGTTATGCATAAGGCTGGCAAAGCTCTCCTGTGCGAACAAGTAAGGCAAATTACTAGCAAACGAAAGGCTAATCGGAGGCAGCTTAATAGTGAAGCAGCCTGTATCCTCCAACATGGTGAAGTGCTTGCAGAATGGAAATGGGAGTGGGAGGGGAAGGACACTAAGTAGGCTCAATCAAGACAGACACTGTGTACAACCACAACTGCTCAGCAGCTAGGCTCATCTTGGCTACAAGCCATCCTAGTACCTAGTCCAACCCGTATTCTTGTTAGTTTAAAGTTTATTACTTTTTTTATTTTAATTGCTTCAAATTCCACTTACTAATATGCGCCTTTTGAGTCCCTATGTGATCAATTCTAACGGTAGTATGTTGTTGTCTTGTTTGTTGTTTAGGTTGGTTGGGTGTTGAGAGGGAAAGTAGTGTCATTGTTCTAAGCATGTGGGTTAGGTTTTTGGTATCGGGTCAACCCTCGGTTTGCCACCTGCCCACATGCGCCATGCCTCCCCGGTGGAGACTGTATATAATCTACTCTCGTACCTATTTACATTTTTTACATTTTTGTAGTTTAGGAGATTGTGGCACTGATGGGGGAGTGCGGTTGTCATGGTGGAAAGTCTCCTGTTCCCTTGGTCGGCTGTTAATTTTGTTCAGGGACAATACAATAAAATATAGTATTATCACAACCACTTCCGGTATTACAATCGTGTCCGTGACAAGTGAGTGTGGGGTATCTGGGGTCTGCCGGCGGGGCCTGCTGGTGTCTTGGCTGGGCGTGTTTTATGCGCAGTCACTCATTGTGTGTATATTGCGTAGGCGGGAGCATGGGGAGGCTTGGCCGCCTCCGGCACAGTCAGGCTTTGATTTTGAGCTGACTATCTACTGCTGCCATAAAAGAGCTGGTATCACTACTTGTTCCTGCAGGCTTTAGAGAGGCATAATGCTTTGGTTAGGATTGTATCCTGCAGTACTTATGTGCATTGGGGCAATTTCTCTGGGGGTGCTTTTTTGAGGTGAGTGTACGATCAGAACCACCGGTAACTGTCTTTCGCAGCCAATTGCTTATATGGTGAGCCAAGTGATCGAAGTTTCCTCGTAGTAGTAGGTTGGCTCCTGAGGGATGGGCCAAGTTACTAACCTTGATGGTAGGCTAAGGTTTGCGATTGACGTTCATCCTGCTCATTTTGAGTTTCCAATCCTTTGAATATTCGTTAATACTCAGAGGAAATATCTTATACTATCTCGCTAGAGAGTAGATTGCTGGGTTATGGTAGTATCTCAATTCATCTCACGCTTTCCTCCCCCCTGGTCAGCCTCCCAGTTGTCCAGCCAGTGGGGTACTGATTGCAGTCCATAACTACTATGACTCATATTGAGCCTTAGTGTCAAAAGAATTGAGATGACTGTTATGAGTCACTGCACAACATTTCTTCAACCAATCAATACAGTAAACTAAATCATGTGGTCGATTGAGTCACATGTGTAAAACCCATGACTCATAATCCTAAGTCATTAAAACATTCAACCAATCATAACAAAACAATAACCCACAATTGCATAGTCATGTGAGATAATATAAGTCAACTGACGTTATAGCGCGAAACAATAACATACCTATAACTAATACTATTAGTCATGTAAAATCTGTCTTGCTTAGTCACAATTTCTGAAAGCAGGCCATTCAATTACTTCTACTCTATGCTACTCCTTTCATTCCTTAACCACATTCTTCTTATGAACCTTAGAGTTATCATCTACGAAAATTGGCTCTGCACCAAGTGCTTCTTGAAGACTTTCAAGAACAGAAGGCAAAAGGTTGTGAAAATGATTGTGGTAGAAGAATGAATCAATAGAGTGACAGATTAGAGGCACAAAGGTACTATATTATCGACTTCGAAAACACTCCCAAACCATCAACTTTACTTTGAGTACCTTTACATGCATTTGAATGACTGACGTATTTTACTTTTCATAAGGAGTATAGAAAACCCATACAGTATAAGAATTCCTGCTCTTTTCCAGCATGCATGCTGAGTCATTTGTGCATACTACCTGCTTCCAATCGTTCTCTATCCAATCTGCATAGTGCAATGCCCAGCACAGGCATCCAGCAGGCTATTCGGTTAATTTTGGTCTCTTTTTTGCTGGCCATGTTTTAATACCTGCTTTTGCCAAAACACGCGTGACTATTTGGATACAGATATGGGAAGTTACCCTTTGTCTTTTGAAATACTGCAGAGGCTGGTATCTATTGCCAGTAGCTTTTACTGCTTGCAGGAGTCTTTACTAATCTCACTTTGTGATTATAGAATGAGGGTTGAGTGTGCAGAAATTTCGATAATTAGTTCTCTCATCCTCGTGCTAGATGAACTTTGGTATAAGTGAGTATTGTCTTGTATCATCAAGAGCGGTAACATTTTTGCGACACTTTGATAGCCATTCCAGACTCCAATAATTTCTCCTTACTCAATGTCTCCCCTGGGCCAAATTTCAGGCATCTTCACTTTCATTTTTTGATAAAACTCTATCAATCGGAGTTGTGGGATCTGGTTGAAAGGTTGCCACTTACAATAAGTTTTCAGAATTATATTTTGTTATGGTACTGTACCATTAACCAGGAACAACTCAAGTACAATTGAGAAGGTGAAACCTTCATGGGTGCAAACTCCGTTACTGATAACCAAGTTATTAGGTAGTTGAGCATAGCCGTGTAGGTCATGGATTGTCATAGGGTAGTTTGGTAGTTATGATGAGAATTTTCTTTCTCATACGGTGGCTCGCCCATGTTGTATATAGGTTAGTGTTCATCCTTCTCTCTTTCTTAGTTAGACAACAAGAGCAACAACAAGCAATAGGCCACTACAGTAAGACAATCAAGCAATAGATATTGTTTTATTGGTATTTTAATTGAATTCATCTCTTACTTGTTTATTCTATCCTTATTCCTCCAGATAGTAACAAAAAACCATACAAAGGTAAACAAGCCAATCAACAACCATTTCTTTCCTTCTCTTCACATTCACTTTTTTCTTCCTTTGTCTTTAGCATATTAGTCATGTTAGTTAGTCCACCAGCTGAGTTGTATTTGCTCAGCAAATTGCCAATTATAGAGTAATTGACTACACCCAGGCCGGCAGGAACATTTTGGTTGCCTCACATATACCACAACTCAGTAGTTGACCAAGGATAGTTATCCTAGGAGACTTGATTTGTGTCTATTTAAAAGCAAAATGACTTGGTCTTTCTTCCTCCCTGTGCTGTTCTTTCTTAGCTGAATTACCTTTCTAGGCTTGTCACTTCTTCTGTTTTGAGCTTAGTTTTATGAGGGATTTGCTCCTTCTATATCAACAATATTACACCATTTACAAAAGGATGACTGGCATTTTCTTCCACTCTGATAATCTTTTGAATAATATAAAGAAATTGGAAAACATGATAGTAAAAATAAGGAATTATATTAACCCTTTTGGTATATTGCAGGAACCTTCTTACAATTATGTTTTTAGGTATTTGCTTATAGTTCTTGGCTTAAAAAGCATTAGACTTACAATTATTCTTAGTGTGGAAAACTCAATGTAAAATTGAGTGGACTTACGTCGGTTTCACTTTATTTGTGAATGTTTTTCAAGTTCCAATTGCGGCCAAGAGAGAGTAATGGTTTAATACAAGAGTTTGATCTTTTCAAAACTATATTTCCTGGCTAATGATATCCAAGATGGTGATGGCCAAGTATATGTATTAAGAAGATTTTCTCAGTGGCAAATAGGTATATTAGTCATGCAAAGAGTGTGGTTCCTCAAGTGGATATGAGTTAAGGGTTGTCCAAACCACTATCATGATGCTACATACAACTGTTGAACACACAATGTTTTTTACTCACTACTATTCAACACTGTACTGTTTGACAAAGCAATGTTGAACATGCTACGATTTCAATCTACCACCAATTGACATCCTACCACTGGCAATTGATTAAAAACCCTTCAACATACCAGTATTTAACAAATAATTATTCAACAAAGTAAGAGAGAAAGAAAATTACCTGCTAAAAGTTTCTTGCATGCTACAATAGCAATTTGCTACTGGTTTTTATATGATAATACTGGCAAACTGGTTGGTAGTACTAAGAGGTCAGGGCTATAGCACTAGTTCAGATAGTGTTAAAAATGTGGATAATATATTTGACACAGTTTTGATACTAACGTCACTTATTAGAACAGGCAAAATAATCAAACCTGATTCCAAGAACTCATGGCAGCCTGTATTAAGGTAAGAGAAACTGGAGGTCCAAAATATTGACAACAAGGATTATGTTGGAAATGAGCGTGATCTCAACCTAGTTAGTCTGTCACAACCCCTGGATCCTGAGATTGGCAATCATATACTCAGAACTACTTGTCGTCAAGAAACTATTGTGAAACAATCGTATTATTGAGTGTTGATGCAATATCCAATAATATGCAAATGTTTAGTAACCTATGGTTACTTTTCTGCTTCAAGAGGATATAGCATAATAGCTGTTTAGATGGGACCAAACTGGATTGCATGTCTTGAGACAAGAACTATCATAATAGTTCTCTTTCAGGAATACATACTCGAGAACGATTACAATAGTGTTTGGGTTGGGCTACTGAGCGAGCATGCAGTTGGGTGATTGAGATTTGACATATATGTTCTGATAGAGCAGGAATGGAGGGAAAGAAAGCAAAAGTAATCGTATTTTAATGTCTAGTATAGCAAAGAGCTCAGAGGGTTCAGTGATGACCCTATCCTTATAGTGAAGGGATAAGCCTTCTATAGATATATTCCCACAATGGTATCCCTAGTGACTCATCACCTCATGTCAAGTGACCTCTTATGACTCACTAGCATAATGAGTCATAGTGTGCGATCGATTAGCTAACTCTCCTGAGTCCACTGCACGACATCTGTTCACCAATCACAACCCATAAAACAAGTCATATTCTCAAATAAGTCACATGTGAAACTCAGGACTCATAATACTGGTCATATATGTAAGTAATTATATCATTGATCATCCCACTCATGCCAGTGAGTTATAAACAATGAACTAATGGTAATATAACAATGACTGGCTTTTGCGCAGTCATGTGAGTTATTATCAGTCAAGTCACGCCATAGTGTCAAACATAACATCTTTATGACTAAGAATTATTATTCATATAAAATCTGCCTTGCATAGTGACAATATGTGACAGATTGTGGCAGAGAAATCTTTATATAAGAAAACAAGAATGATGATTGCTGCAGAAAAGTCCTGGTATCATGATGTCAAGATGAGAAAGATGATTGCAGTAGAAGAATCTTCCCTTAAGAAGACAAGAACAACTCTATGACAATGCATTGTTGCATTAGAAAAGACAATTGCAAGGAACAATCTTGCAGGAAAGGAATATGGGGAAACACTAAAGAGTACCGTTGCAAGAGTGGATGAAGTGGAACTTAGTAGTGGATCTCAGGAGCAGTGGATGAGAACATTGTTGAATTTAAATGAATTCTACCTGTGTACAACAGACGGTGGGTCCATTAGTACTACTAGATGCGATCTTTTGCACAATAAGATAGGAGCCAATTGAGGAATTTTTACAATAGGGAATGTCACAGTCAATTGTGGTGACATAGTGATAGATTTTGCACTATACTTTGGGCTAGGGAAATGAAGGAAATGAAAGCTTTCAAGAGGCTGTATGGAACTCAATCCGATGATGTTTAAAATATTAGTGAGTACTTTTACATATTCTGCTGGCAATTGGTAGAAGGCTAAAATGTTGAGAGGATGATAATAAAACGATAAATATTTTGAACGCCAATGTCACTACAGTGAGCTCGGCTTACTATACAAGCACTAAGAAACTTTTGTCCTGGTTGGGCAAGTTTGTCAAAGCTCCCAAGGATACAAGATACAAGGAGAACGATTGGGATATAGATGACAGTAATATATCCATTAGGTACAAGAGGCTGAGGAAGTGTCTAAAAAGTGAGGTAAAAACCTAAGCGTTTTAGCTGATCTGAGGAAGCAGGGGTGGGTCATGGGAGTTTCGTCATTATGATGGAAGGGGTACTTTGATCATACAATTGTACATCAAGTCTGGATAAGCAGATGAATAGAAAAAACCGGTTAATTGACAAAAACAGCAGGCCAATACTGTTGCGCTTCACTGAAAAGCGCAAGAATGACACCATTGCAAATGTCAATAACAAACATACCATCTTAGTTACCCCACTGTGTTGTGCCTGAACAAGTTTGATTGAATTATTTCCTTGCTTCCCTCCCTCCTGTTGCTCTTTTGACTTTTTCTGATGTGGTGGCAACTATTTTTTTTACATGCTTATCTTCACCGCGCTGGACTTATGCCTAAATATTGGGGTGGATCCTACGGGAGTGTTTTCTGGATGTTTTGCAAGGCGATGCCCATGTTAAGGTTCAAGCAGGGTCATCAAGACGAATCCGTGCACTAAATTAGGATGTCTGCCAAGCTGTTTTGTTTCGAAGGTCACAAATATGGTGTTACGGGTGCGGGAAGGGGGGCATATTTGTGGTGGGAGGTATAAGTACTTGCCCGCACTTGCTGAGAAAAACGCTGTCTTCTGAACTTTGCCGAGATCTATCCCACTTGCTCATTAATTATGCGTAGATGATGTTTTTCCAGGCGAATATGCGCGAGGACAATACCCCGAGAGACCGGGTATATAATGGTGAGTACCCGGTATATTATATTAGCCTTTTCACTCACCATACTACTACCAGTACCGGATTCGATTTGTCAATACAGTACTAATTTTTCACCCCTTCTTACTTTACACCCCTCCCTACTTTACGCATCCCGGTAGAGAAATGCAGTCCGTAGATCCCAGATCCCTCTCTGTCCTACAAACTCGCGTCCTATATGTAAAATCTTTCACAAACTTTACTGAAACCGATGCTACGGCTCTCCATGCCGCAAGACCCGTCGTCTAACCCCCATTCCTAGGCTTGTTGGAGCGGTCTACAAGAAACCTCCAAGCTACGACATCAGGGCGAAAACATTCATAGCTAGACAAACGGGCTATGACAGTATCACACCAACCAAGCTGGAGGAGTTCGATCTGGAGCACGCGATGGTCAAGTTCCGGATGGACTTTTTGAAGGGATACCTGCTGATGTTGGCAGTGTTCTCAACGGGGCAGTCCGTCCGTCCTGAAGGCGGACGGCGGTGGACGGCGTTAAGCGGTCCCGTCCGGTCTTTTTCAAAACTTGCCCTACGCCCCGGTGCGAAGGACTATAAGCCCCGCCGTCCCCCGCCGTCCACCGTGAAACATGTTTCATGCCAAGGAACACGCCCGAATTAGTAAGAAATCTCGCCTCGGGCAAGATTGCTTATGTCATTCCAGCTTTCCTCAGTGCCTGGAGGCGGGAATATTCTTATTATTCTTATAGCAGGAATCCGAGTGCTAGTATATGATAGAAAAAAGAAGCAGGGGAACATACAACGAGCGCAACGCCACCAGGTTTTTCCATCAGAAGTTGTATACGGTACTCCGAACCATTTTCAGAACAGACGCAACTCTTTCTCATCTTACGCCTTCTTTCATAAATCTTAGATGGTTTCTTGTGATGCAGGCTCCGCGTGTTTATCCGACATG
>Ga0307513_10005271_pt1 | contig 17117 bp, 14 predicted proteins | sample 15_EM_MG_FD_202174 | JGI IMG/M metagenome (GOLD analysis project Ga0307513, IMG submission 202174) | Populus trichocarpa ectomycorrhiza microbial communities from riparian zone in the Pacific Northwest, United States - 15_EM | ecosystem: Host-associated > Plants > Roots > Unclassified | place... | reverse complement strand
TTCCTAGAAAGAACGTCAGAGACACGCTTCCCCAGGCGAGACGGAAAGGATATACCGGAAGGGGAAAGGTGGGTAACGACCAGGCTGGAGGTGATCAGGGTGAGCTGCCAGATTCACCAGAGTATTTCTACCTTACCTTAGTAAGAAGCTTGGGTAGGCCACCATGGTTGATCAGTCCAAGGCTTCCAGGAGTAAGTTCGTGGCCGATCCAGGCAGCGGGTTCTTTCTTCGAAAATATTGATGCCTTTCCGGCGTAAATGAGCTGCTGATTGAGCCTATTGAGAGCGCCTAAAACGCCAGTGTTTGCGTCGATGTAGACGAAGAAGGGGTGCTCATCCTCGAGAGCCTGAGAGACATTGTCAGTGCTTTACGAAGTACATAGACCAGTACTCATGGACTAACCTGGTTTATTGAAGGCTTGAGGGCGTCAAGTTGGGTGAAGTCAGTGGGGATTCGGGCCGTGCTCTTGTTCTCAGAGCGAAGCAACGCAGCACTGGACTGGTGGTCGATAGCACCTGAAATAGACATAAGAAGAGTGAGAGTATGAGTGAGTAGTTGATAGCGTTGGATGAGAGCTTGAATAGCTGGGCGAGCTTCTTATTATAGTAGTGCGTTCATGATCATATATGTCCAATCGTTGTCCATTCTCAGCAACCTTCCAAGTGCAGTGGTGGGAGAGAGGCAACGAGGTTGCGCACTTCGGGGAGGAGCGATCCAAGGTTGCATTTAGTCCGTGGTGGATTGAGCGAGATTTGACACATTGGGCACCGGCTTGAATGCACCTCATAGAGTCAGTCCAAGCTGCTTCCAGGCTTGGACTTGTAGGAAGAGAAACTTCGAAGATGGCCCAGGGAGGCCCGAATACTGGTTCCGCGCATCGCGCAACAGCGCTTTGACTCTTGAGAATTCGACAGGACCTTACAACAACTCTCCCTTCGGCCCTCCAAGATTCTTTCCGAGTTCCTTCCGGCCCTGAACAAAGACTCCGCTCCGTCCTCAGTCACGCGCCGTCAGCAAGGAAAGGAAGTCTCCCTCCACCACATCTGGAGAAGGTGAGAGGAGGTGCGTAGACAGATGACAGCCTGATGGGGCCGGCTATAAAATTAACAACACACTCTTTCACTCTTCCACATTCTTATGACTACGGGCCCACCAGTCCCGGTTGCTCCACCTCGACATTGACAGCCAGGTAGGGTCGGCAAGACCGGAACCTACGGAGACCAGCCACTTTAACCCTTTCAAGCCGTCCTTCAACCGGGCTAGTCCCTGAGTACTAGTCTATCCGTCTTATAAAGTACTGACTCTCAGCCGACACAGCCATTGTGCACGAGTACCCCTTCCTCGTCACCATCGATACCAAAACTGGTGTTCTAGGGGCTCCTCAGCAGTTCCATCCGTAGCTCATTGATGCTGGAGAGGCCCCAATATTTTTAAAGTAGCAGAATTACAAAGACCCAGTCGATTGAACCCCACCTTGTCTGCCATTGAACAGTATGCAGCGCTCACTTCGACCCAACAACCTCGCCACTCGGTCTCGTGCCAAGGAAGAGTAGGGCACCATTTTTAATGATCTTTCAGTGTCAGAGTTTTGTATTTCCCCGCAAATGTAGACTGCTGGATGTCCGTTTAGCTAGTTTGCTTTATAAGATACGAGTTGGACCCGACCACATCTGGCTCGTGTCCGGCGATGCTCTGGCCTCCACTACGTGTGCGGTTCCTGTATTCAGTGAAGTCGCTCGCCAAGGTTAATCATGCAAATTCGAAGAGGCTCAATGTCCAGGGGCCTCCTCGGGGTCGCACGCGTCCAATCCCTCTCGCGCCGTGCTGGTGTCCTCGCGGTCGAAGCACACGAGGCCACCGGAGCATCAGTTCAGCCGAAGCCGATGTTATTCGCCGGCTGGATCAACGCTGACGCTACCTTCCTGATGGTTCCCCGATCGTTCTGATAACGGGTCTCTCTCTATGAATTTCCTTCTCTGCTTCCCCTTTATGGGGTTGTCTCGAGCCGCGACTGGGTTTCAATTTTTATTTTTTTCGGTCTTCTCCCTCACTCATCCCCTCGTGTGCGTACCACATGGACCCACTCATTTGTCTATTCAATTAAGATAAGCCCCTTGCCTTCCAAGCTGTTACCTGCTCCCAGCTCGTCAGGACAGGCGCAGTCACACTACCTTTCAGGTGGTCTATTGTTAGGGACCACGTTTGGTCTTCTGCGCGGCTGTGTTTATTTTCTCACTGCTTGCGGGATTTGTTGAGTTGATGCTTCCTCACCCACTATCGGTCCAGTAGCCCAGTGGTTAGGGCTCTGCTGCTAGATTCGCAGACCGGGGTTCAGTTCCCTGCTGGGTCATTCTTTTCTCTTCCCGTTGGAAGAGAGTAGCTACCCCAGGGCGTTCGGTTTCCTGGGTCTTGACGGCATCGCTAGCGGGTGTTGCGTGGGTAGCATTCGCAGTTGCGTCGGCGGCAGTCGCGCGGCCCTTGCCCTTCCACTACTGGACTTGTAATCGCTGCCCCCGGCGTTCTTCCTCTTAGTGATGGTGGTAATTACAGATTTGGGCCTAGAGTACCTACATAGTAGTGCCGGCCTTTCGGTGTTTGAGGACGGTCTTACGCACGGTGGAGTTTACCAGTGGTGGCCATGATAGAGTCCCTTGGCGTTCTTGTCCCCAGCATGGGTGATACCCAAATCCCGGTGACGATGGTATACCAATGTTAACATACGGGCATCAACGCCAATGGTGAATCGCTTGTGTCGTTCTGGGTGGCACTCCGATCCCATGTGCTGCTGGTTTATCCTGTATTCTGGTACTCATGTATATAGCTACTGCTCTAGATAATAATAAATCAAAGGGTTTTCCATACAGCTACGATTTCTTGCCTGGCAATTCAAACCCATTCATAGCCATTTTGTCTAGTACATTAAATTCCTGAAATGTCAAAGCGTTATGGTGTCATGCCCTTCACTAGAAAGTCACGTTTCGACGAGCGCTAGAGTACTGCTCGGAGACACTCGGCGCTTGCTGCCACAGAACAGTTTAAGGGGATTGGTTTAGGGATATGGAGGCTAACACCCTCATTTCAGACAAGTGTTTACACTTTGTGTGATAGACTCTATTGGAGTTGTCCACAACCTGCTTCGTAGTTCACGTCGATAGACGGGCGCTAAATAATACGAAACACGGTAGGGGAAAGAAATACCCACAGATCAGTGGGTATACACCTTGACCTGCAAGCCAATCGAGTGCACCACCAATGTGTTACGACAAGAAAATTGCGCAATGATTCTCCTGTACGAACACGAGATACCTTATTACATGTCTAGAGAAGCAAACGGTGAATCAGTTCTTTGAGACGAAGCGATGGTTACACCATTCGATTTCACAAGCGGGGAAACCTCCACTATGCAATGGGCTGTGAGGAATTCTGCGCAGCAGCAACAGCAACCGCAAATTCCGCATCTCTCACAGCCGTCTTCGCGATAATTCCCTTTACCTGCTCTGCGTCTACTTTCCACACATCAATAGCCCTTCTCGGTAGTGAAAGCAGACCCCTGAACTCGTCCGGCAGGACATCGCGATCGAAATCAAACTCCGAATAGTCTTCGAGGGCGGTTTCGACAGCATCGGAGAATTTTGCGGGATGCGCTGTGGAGAGGACGATTTGTACAATATCGGGTGGGCTTCAGGGTTCCAGTCAGAAGGTGTCTGCAAATCATGAAATGACGCCTTACTTTTGCTTCGCCAGTTCAGTGGCAGCAAACAACGCTACCGCCGTATGCGGGTCGGCGATATACGAAGCATTGGGTGAACTGTAGTGCTCCTTGATGGCAGCCAGCGTCTACGATAAGAATTAGAAGTTGTACCCATTGACCTCTTACCCACCCACCTGATCATTAGAGACGCTGTCTGCCACAAAGTCATTCTTCGACAGCGCTAGGACCTTCGTAGGCATTGGAACCTTCCCATCCTCCTTAAGGAGACCCATCCATCCATTGACGAGTGCGCCAGCCCTCAACCTCCTCTCGTCCTCACCCTCAAGCGAGTCGTATGCGAGGTACCAAAGCAACCGCTCAAAGTTGCTCGATACGACAATATCCATCGCCGGGCTGTGGGTCTCCAAGACACCTTCATCGCCCTTGCAGAATTCGTCCTTCTTCCAGAACCGCGCGAGGATATCGTTCGCATTTGTCGCGACGCCGAGCTTGCTCATCGGTAGGCCCATTTGCTTGGCATACCATCCCGCGAGGGCGTCACCAAAGTTGCCCGATGGAATTACAAATTGTAGTTCGCGCGTAATGCCTGCCCGGCGCGCCTGGAAGTACGCCGAGAAGTAGTAAACGATCTGCGCGAGGATCCTCGCCCAGTTGATCGAGTTGACCGCTCCGAGTTTATACTTCGTCCTGAATTCGGCGTCATTGAAAAGTTGCTTGACGATCTCTTGGCAGTCGTCAAATGTCCCATGTACCGCGAGGTTGTTCACATTGGCATCCAGGACGGTGGTCATTTGGGCTTCTTGTATAGGTGATACGCGACCACGAGGATGGAGGATAAAGATAGATATGCTGGGTTTGGAACGGAGACCATAGATCGCCGCACTGCCGGTATCGCCGGAAGTAGCACCAACAATCGTGATCGTCTCCGGCTCCGCTTCCGGTGGGAGACAAGCGTTTCGACGTGAAAGGAAGAATTCGAATAGATTCCCAAGGAATTGGAGTGCTACGTCTTTAAATGCGTACGTCGGTCCGTGGAAGAGCTCCAAGATATGCAGTTGTGGGGAGAGGGTACGTAGCGGGGTAATTGCTGCATCCCTGAACGTCGAGTAGCTCTTCTCAATGAGAGCTTTCAGTTCCGTTGGAGGTATTTCCTCTGGGGAGATGTACAGACTGAGGATGGCGAACGCAAGCTGCTGAAATGAGTAATCCTTCCATTCTGACTCCCAGTTCTCCGGTAGCGAGGGTATAGAGACAGGGATGTAGAGACCCCCGTCGGGTGCTAGACCCGCTAACACGGTCTGGCAATCAGGTCAGAAATCGGCAGTTGAGGAGATGCATGGCCAACCTCTTCGAAAGATAGTTCCTCTGTACCACCACGAGTGGAAAAGTACTTCATCCTGGTCTTCGTTCAAGGAAAGTCAAGCGGATGAAAGTGGTGAAGAAGTGATCGGCTTTATTCGCCTTTTTCCCTCCAGTGAGCGCTTACACAGAAAATCAATGTCTTCTTTGAAGTGATGATAAGATAGCCAGTCTCCTACCCACGTCTCCTTTGTATCTTCATCCTGCCAGTTTGAGTACGGAGCTGGGCAACGGGGTACCACCGAAAACGGTCAAAGGACCGATCGGCAATCAGGGCAAGTGAGCATCGGCGTTCCATGCCTCTGTATCATATAGGTGTATTACGGTTGCTAACTATTGCCAACGTATGATAGCCATTTGCAACAGCGGTACGCTTGTGCCGTTGACACACGCAGGGAGCCGAGAAGAGCTTTAACGTCCGAAAGAAAAAGGGTAAGACTTACAACCGTTCTAACTCGCTAATACAGGTGACTACATCACCACCGACTTCATTGCCCCTTCCAATGGCGGGTGCCTCCCAGTGTCCCCGCCTTGGGGAATACCCCAGTATCTCCTACTGGTATGTTTGTGTCTCTGAATTAGCCCATTCACCCGCTGGAGTGTCCGCTCCCGCCGCTTCCGGTTCTGCTAGATCCTACTCAGTACCTTCCCCAGTACCTTCCCCAGTACCGCAGACCAGGCGAACACCTCCCTTGATCCTTCTTCATCTATCGAATCTTCTGGCGCTCTCTCCTCGGTCCGGGTGTTGGTTATCCCCAGCTCGCCTCCTTGCCAGATGCCCCTCTGAAATTCGCCAGCTCTTGCCATATTAGTGGAGCGAATATCATAGTGGCTGTCAGCGTCCCAAAGTACGCGCAGGGAGCAAAGGTTTAGAGCACTTCATTGCTAGGTTGGACAAATACTACCACCTGTAGCCTTCTCATATGGCGTTCTTCGCACTGGTCGTTATAGCGTGTCGTTACTTTATTGTTTTCTGAACAAAGGTGGGGTGTCAATTTCACAGGTCCTGTAGGAGGAGAAAAGAGAAGGTCAGACCAGGGTCGAACACCCTAATTCTAGAAATGTGTGTTGCCGCTACACTACCCAGCCATTAGTTGGGGGAATCACCAACTCCAACGCATCCGATCACAAGATGGAATCTGACTGCGTGTTTAGATATGAAGAGATTCCTCCACTACTGTGGTTTTCTGGATCGCCCAGGTATTTTGAAGGGCTTTGGCGCTCCTTACTAACATTGCAACCTGCGTCAAGCGCTAAGTTCACGGGAGTACGGCCAAAAGACTGGAGACGATCCTCGGATGTACGACTTACTTAACCAAAGAAAGTCAACCACGTGCTCTGGAAGGCTCGAGTGAATCGATAGATACGTATTTCTGGTGTAAAGTTTGTTCAGTACATGTAAACTTCGCCCACGGTGATCTCGGCACTCTTCGGTGCCAATTGCCGTAGAATACTACGCTGCTATAGGACACTGAAATATATTAATAATAGTATTAGCTGGTTCAAGTGTGGCGGACGCGGCCGTTTCAGGCCCAGGCTCATTTATGCTAAAACTGACGGAATATGGCATTTGATATTCGAGCGCTCAGTGCACTGATTGTCCGGGTTGTAGCCCGGTATCACACGAACATGTTCTGGGATATATAAGGGCTGTATCCTCGTTATTGTATCTTCACATGTTTGTAGCGGGCCCCAACAAACACGCTCATTTTCGTCCGAGTTCACAGCCAAGCGGAAATTTCAACAAAAATTGGAACTGCTGATCACGTAGGAGGCCTATTGCGCTGGCCGCTCTTCAATCTTATAATTGGAATCTTCTAGTTGTCGAGGACCGTGCTGAAGAGCGACATTTAGAAAATACTGGCATTTCTAGTACCACAATTATGAGAGGCCTCAGTCCCATTATAATGACAAAACCATGAGTGAGTCCTTACTGGCCCAACTGCAGGTTCGAACCGTAAAAGAGTGTGTGGCGCAGGCTCAGGCGTGCTCCACGATCTCCTGACCTGCTAGGTCCTCATAACTTGTGCAAGAAGAGCTGAAGAGCTTCTTTTTGTCTTTCGCGCTCCCTCTCAAAGAGGAGGAGCACCATTGCCCCATATATACATTGACCTCCTATTTTTCTCGGTGCTGGAACTCTCCGATAGCTCACAACAGCTCTAAAGACCACTTTAGTAGGTACTATGACGCGTTAATACATCGACAACGATTGCAGCATTCTCGGACTTTCCTCCTTTCTCTAATTCTGCTCCCCCAAAATCTCCTGGCCTCGATACGATCTCCAAATTGTGCTTCACTTCTCTATATTCAATTACTTTCTTTGATGTTTAGTCTCTGAGTCGTTTGCGCCGGTCCCACGCAGACGTCCCTGCAAACTACCACCACTCCACCACTCTGCACCACTGTGGGCTCGATTTTCTGGGTTAAAAAACCCGTATATGTCGCTTCGGTTCAGAGTTCATTATCAGCAACAGTTCAGTTGCTTTCATTCATCATGCAGGCTCCCCTATGAACCGAGGTTGTGTGGCCTCTCCATCAAGGCGCTTGGGACTCATCGCCTCTAGTTGATCTTGCTAATACTCGCCCTCATTTGCCGATCACCCGCGTAGCGACACGTGTGATCAAAAACTTAATTACCAGTTCTGGACTTGACGCGACGGCTGTCGCTTAGTGTTCAGAGAACACATCCGGGAGGGCTCAGTAAAGCTTTTGAATGCATTGTGCTCCAGGTACGGGTCTGCCGTGAGGTTGCTGGTCCTTCGACACTCTCGATGTCACACTCAATTCCGAAGGTATGTCCTTGCGGCGTGAGTAAAGATATTTACCCCAAAAGGAACATCTTATATAACTGAGTTTCGCATTTGCGTGGTTAAGCCCATCTAATGCCCAGGACGACCCCGACTTCTGCCATTATGGAAGTCCCCAGGTGCATAGCGTACTCTCCATTAGTGCATACGGATGAGTTGCAGGGGGTTGAAGGCGATGTAGCCCTTTACCTTAGTCGCCGGTAGAGAATCGGCGAACTGAGAACTCGCAATGACATGCAACGGCATTTCCGATGCGCCGCCGCCGACCTGATTAACGCCGACCATTCTTGAATTTAAGGCACGTAATTGGTGCGGTTGACACTCTCAGAGTGTAGCGTGGCCTATTCGCACATTCATATTGAGCTTCCATGAAGCGAGGTGTCCTCATCTGGACAGCTTTGGATATAAATGTTGAAGGTCCGTTGTCCTGGTTCAAAAGTAATCTAAATTTTACCAATTCGTTAATGAGCTCTGCGTTCTGCTTTTCCTGAATCACAAAGGAACAACACCCGGAAGGTCGCGGAAATCTCAATGGGGCCACGAAAAGCATCAAGAACTCCAATTTGCCCATCTCCTGATTCCCATGGTGTTGCGAAGCAGAGCAGCGCCCTGAGCGCGCTCCATAACCCTCGGAGAAGGGCCTATCGATCCATTACAAAGCTAGCATGTTCGGGTTACTCCCAGTACTCGCGGAAACGTGGGCATCCCCATCCTTGCTCCCACTCCACCCCTGCCTGCAAAGTACGTCCTGTGACTACATTCGGTGATCAGACCAATATGGTGCCCTCTATCATGCCACTCTTTTGCATATCTGACAACGGCTGATTGGGATTCATTACCTCGCGTAACAGAGGAAAACTCCCGAATATACTTTCCCAGGCCTATGAGATATAATATGGCCACTCAAGGGCTCTCTCGTCCTTAACCTCGACTCACCCGACATGGAATTCGAGGAGCAGCCATGGATTTTCGACCGCGGCTTGTCCTCGTACTCACAGCGCATTCCAGTCGAGTGCTCAAGTACCCACTTCCCCATTTGCTTCGAAATCTCGGAAGCTCCCTCATTTACCAATGGCCAAGTCTCATCAACCCATCCTGAACAATTTGGTCTCAACGTCAGGATGGAGAGAAGCTTGTGGGAGAGTACGGGTGAGTCTCGAATACATTTATCATGCCTGAAGCGTCCTCATAGTACAGTGGCTCATATACGTGCAGGCAAAATGCCGCTCCCCACTTCTCCCTGTCCTATCCAGTGCCCTGACATCAATGTGCGGTGTGCTCATGACGCCACCACCTCCATACCTACAATTACACCTAAAACTTATTCGGTAATCCGGGAACAGTTTTACAATGCTCCTTGGAGGCGTGCTGGCGAACTAGAACCGAGTGACCCGACAACTGGCCGCTCTGTGCTACACACACTGCTGGAGGAATGCACCAGTGGAAATAAGGGACACACCTCTAGGTGCTGTTTGTGCGATAAGGTATTCAACCGAGTGGATCGTGCGATCACACACCTCCGACACCAGCACTTGGACCATCGTCCCTTCTGGTGTAAAGGTATCTGTGGGACAAAGGGATGGTACGATGCTCTCCGGTGTGTCTTTCTTAAGTGTCCCTGACGCCTCTGCAGCCGGCAACGCTTCCACTCGCGAGAGAATTTGGTCCCACATGTGTACCCCAAGATGGTGCCCTGTCCTCACTGGTTAGTATTCCCCATTCAGTAGGCAGGTGCCGTTCCTGAAACGAGACTTTGGTCAATAGTGACGAATACAAGTGTCTTCGTCAAAATCTAAAGCGCCACATTAACAAATACCACGTGGAGCAACTGGAAAGTTAGTCCGCATGTAGCTACATTCACAAGGGATCTTTCTCCTAAGTGCAATCGGTTTTATTTGTACCTGCTCCATACGCTACCGCCGTGCCGTCAGGTTACGCATGAATCAATGAAGACGCTTTCCAGATTCGGTGATAGGACAGCCAGGGCCCACCTCCGTTTCTTCTATACCTTAATCATGTTCGGTCCCACGAGACAAAAGACTAAAACAGCCCAGGGAATCGCCGAGATCAATGACCTGAGAATCCAAACCATCAGTTTGTCCAGTGTGACACCCCATTTCACGCAGGATAGCTATAAGAACTTTGTGCTTGACCGCTCTGCACCACGTACGTCGACCGGCAAGGAACAAGGGTACTCTTCGTTGACTCATCACTGCGAAGACTCTGTACCCTTGCTACTAGCGGGTGGTTCTTTCACCAATTGACTGGAATTGCCTTCTGTGTACGTCCGTTCGACCTCCCGAGAGGGTTTATCTCCATATACTGTCCAAAGAGAGTGCCACACAAGACGTCGCTGCTTCCACTGGATAGGGCAAGTAACTGTCATGTCATGAATGGGGGATAGGGAGGTTGTTATGGTGGTTAGGTCTCGGGTGAAACCCTTTACTGCCCCAGAACTGAGCGAATGTACTAACCTTTCCGTGGAGACATGGGTAGTTATTTTGACTGAATTTTCACCGCCCGAGCTCTAGCGTGCCGCAATAGTTCAGAAGTCTGGAAAAGCGACGGTGGCGATCGCGGGGCGGAGCGGTCATTGTTCGAACGACCCGTGCCGGCCATATATTTACAAGGTCACCAGCGAGCACGTAGGCCCGCCTCGGAAGCCTCGGACAGGTCCGCACGATGAGTTCGTAGAAAAATGAATCCGATGCTCGGTGTATATTCCAGGTTCTCGCTTTATTTAAGAGGCAGAGTTATTTTCATCCAACAGGAGGATCTTTGGACCTCCGTCGATCTGCGCTACCTCCCAATTGCTGTGCCTTGTTAGTCGCTTACGACCCTCTGGTAGGACAGTATTCTTATCCATTTGAAGCAGGTAATATCATGTATTATCCGTCATCGACGCCTCCACTGCTTGTCAAGCTTTCCTATCTCTTCACTCCAAAATACAATTTCCAGGTTGCTCTTCATGATCCACATTTTCCCTCCGATTCTATGTAACCCCAGCGCTGCGACGCCACCGCTCCCCACTTCGCAACTCTGCATTATCGCGTGTCTTTATTGTATATGTACGACCTTTCGTCAATAACTGTTTGTTTCTATCCGCGCTTCACGGGCCTTACATCGCGACGCATCCCATCCAAGACACTACTGTTGGCTCGGTTGTCCCATGCTGACCCTCCGGGCTCTCGCTGGCATTACCCCGTTCGCTCGCTGCCACGCCATTGGTCACCCATCCTGAAATATCCCCAGCAGTGTGCATCGCCCTTGCTATATGGTCGCAGAAACATGATTACAACCGAGTCGGTGAAACGAATATGCACCATATGGTCTTACTTGAATCGTGTGGTGTCGATTCTCGATATTCCGCGGACCCATAGCTAAGCTACAACCCAGAAAAGAAACCCGGGTCGACGCCTCCTCCGCCCTTCCTCACCTTCTGCTTTGCTTTTTGTCCATCTTTCCTCTTGCGTTTTCTGGATATCGGTTCGGGCGTGACGTCGGAGTCGTACTCCTCATCATCATCCTCGCCCCGGTTGGGCTGTAGCGCGAGTTCATCTTCATCTTCATCTTCACCTTCAACCCCATCCCCACACACAACTCCTTGGTCCTTCTCGGCTGCTCCCTCGGCTTCTGAGGTGTCTCCCTCGCCCTCGGAATCCTCTAATGCTCCTTCCAAATCCGTCATCTTCAGAATGGAGTCATGGCTGACACTACCTATCCACTTGCCATGACGGTCCATCTTGATCCGCTCCACAGGAAAATCGCCGTGGTCCGCCACGGCACCCAGCAGCTTATTCGGGTGGATCTGGACTAGTCGCACGAGGCCATCCGAACTCCCTGTTGCTATTACGTCTGCTGAGTGTTTCAGGAGAGGTGATGAGGAGGAAGTGGTGAGAGAGCAGAGCGAGTCAATCGATTGTGGGTGGCCTGGGAGGCGATCTACGGTATCCGCCCAGCCGCGTCTCCGGTCGAAAATTGATAGGACACCAAGTTGCGTTCCGACCACTACTTTCGTGCCGCTGATTCATGCACCTCAGTTCCACGCCCTTCTGGGATCTGCGGGTATTGACATACCCTCGTATAGCGACGATACTCAGCAGCTCATCCTCCTGATCTTCGCTCCTAACCACAGGGTTGGACTTGTTCGCGCGCAGATCGAGCACGGATAGGGTACCATCCCCACTCGTCGCGACTAAATGTTTCTGATCCGCGAGCAAGAGGAAGTCGGAGATGAAATCGGAGTGGTGAGTGTACGCTCTTATTTCGGTTTGGTGTGAAGGTGTGCGGGGGTCCCAGAGCTTAGGCAAGATAGGTAGTGAGTGGGAGGGAACGGGAAATGAGAGAAGGAAAGGAGGTACCTTAATTACACCGTCATCGTCGCCTGTTGCCAGTATGTGCAGTGAAAGAGCTATGACGCGGTTGATGGCGGCGCTGCAGAGTTTTCAGTTCGTCTTTCAGGAAGCGAGCAAGGAGCTCGGAGAAGAAACGTACGCATGTGCATCCTCCTTCTTGCTTAGAACCTTTCCAACACCAGGATCAATTGTGCTAAATACGCACCTAAGCCAAAGCACTTCTGCGAAAAGTTCTTTCGCACTGACTGCAGGCTTTTATCTTTTGAAACACTATACAGCCGATCACCTGTAGCATCGAGAGCAAGACTACGACAAGACCGCTTCGTCGGGCGGACGGACCAGTCCAATATGCAAGTTCCGGCTTCGGAGGTGTAGGAGTGGGAGCGGATTTCGCCCGTCAGGAGAGCGGTATAGACATGATCTGAGCTCGGATGGAATTCAAGGTCGAAGACTTGGTTTCCCTGAGCGATGTCGGGCATCCTCTGCCGGGCCGCGCGGCGAGTGTCCAACCTGAATATCGCTTGAATATCGCTCGAACCTCGACCACCTCGTGACCCGTTACATGCGCGGCGATGTCAGTGGCCACTGGCTGTCGTCGCTATTCGTCCTCGCGTACACCATCTTGCGCTGTTATGCAGAGCTGCGTTCCTCGAAAAACGACCTCGTCGCAAGCGGAGTAACAACACCAGCGAATTATGTACCTCCGCATCCCCGCCACGGACACCAGGAGACACTTAACGTCGTCGACACTGTGCTCCTTGCAACTGTAGATGGCCGCTTTCACGCTGTCAATCGCACCAATGGCCAGCAGATCTGGTCTATGGCATCGGCCTCAACGGTGTCCTCCTCCCTCTCGTGCGCACAGAACACGACCTCGACAGGGATGAGGAGGAAGAGGAGGAGTCCCAGGAGGTGTACATCGTCGAGCCACAGACCGGCGACATCTTCATCCTTAGCCAGGACGCCACCAGAGAGACGCCCCTCCGCAAGCTGCCATACTCAGTGTCACAGCTCGTGGAACTCTCTCCCTTTAGTTTCAACGACCCAAGCGACCCGAACGATCCTCCACGGACGTTTGTCGGCAAGAAAGAAACGTCTATTATTACCCTCGATCTTACTACAGGCACCATCCTTGGCACAACGACACATACATTAGAGAAATGTAGAATGGGGGGTCATGGCGACATAGACGACTATCCAGAGGGAGACGATGACCTCGAAGACGCAACTTCACACCGAGCGCGGAGCGAAGTGCAAATCGGCCGGACGGGTGCGTCCATCTTAGGCACATGCATACGAGGCTATAGCTAATCATTTTCTGGGTCATATAGACTATCAGATAAACGTCATATCCAAAACGTCTCTCCTTCAGACACTCTCATTCACTGTCTACGGCCCGAACAATATCGACCGCGAGCGGCAGATGAACTGGGACCACACACCCGACGACGTTTACGTCCAGCCCGGGTGGGAGGGTGCGACGTACGCCTTTGGAGCGCACAGGGAAACGCCTCTCTGTCCCTGAGCCTGTCGTTGCCGTGTTCGACGTGGTCACCTCGAGCTCGAATATTCACGCCGACACTCACCCTGTGCTCCTCCTCCATCCCCGTCCACGCCTCCAGGACCTCTTTCCGACAAAGTACCAAAAGCTTACGGGAATCGAGGACCGTACCGTCGTTGGCCGTATCGGAAACTCACTTTTCGCAATGGGCAACGTCAATTTCCCCCTGGTAAACATCGCTCAGCTACCCGACGAGCTGTTGGCCATCGAACCAGGCAAGGACAAAGGAAGGCCTAACACACTTTCGACCGCAACCCGCTGTCGGGACCTCTTCTGTTTCCTCGGTGTACGCCTGACCAAGCGGGACGACGCGAGCTCGCTGCTTTCACGGCTGTTGGATAGCCCCGAGCACTTGCACCTCAGACCATGGATAAGCGCGGGGAAGACCCACTATACACCCATGAAGAAAAAGGATAAGAATTACAGCCATTCTAACTCGCTAATACAGGTGACTACATCATCACCGACTTCATTGCCCCTTCCAAAGGCGGGTGCCTCCCAACGAGGAACAGTGTCCCCGCCTCGGGGAATACCTCAGTACCTCCTACCGGTATGTTTTTGTCTCTTAATTAGCCCATTCATCCGCTGGAGTGTCCCGCTCCCGCCGCTTCCGGTTCTGCTAGATCCCACTCAGTACCCTTCCCAGTACCGCAGACCAGGCGAACACCTCCCTTGCTCCTTCCTCATCTATCAAACCCTCTGGCGCTCTCTCCTCGGTCTGGGTGTTGGTTACCCCAGCTCGCCTCCTTGCCAGTATGCTCCTCTAAATTCACCTGCTCTTGCCATATTAGTGGAGCGGAAGTAATGGTAGCTGTCACCATCCCGAAGTACGCGCAGGGAGCAAAGGTTTAGAGCACCTCATTGCCAGGTTGGACAAATACTGCCGCCTGTAGCTTTCTAGTATGGCCCTCTTCGCACTGGTCGTTATAGCGTGGCGTTACTTTATGGTTCTCTGAGCAAAGGTGGGGTGTCAATTTCACAGGTTTACTCACAATATGAAATCTGCAGGACGCTGACCGCGCGATTATATATGAAGAGATTCCTCCACCACTGTGGTTTTTCGGATCGCCCAGATATTTTGAAGGGCTTTGGCGCTCTTCACTGGCATTGAGACCTGCGTCAAGCGCTAAGTTCACGAGAGTACGGCCAAGAGACTCGCGACGAGCTTCCGATTGATCAACTTACTTGACCAAAGAAAGTCAACCACGCACTCTGGAAGGCTCAGGTGAATCGATAGACACGTATTTCTGGTGTAAATTTGTTCAGCACAAGTACACTTCGCCCACGGTTATCTCGGCACTCTTCGGTGCCGATTGCCGTAGAATACTACGCTGCTATAGGACACTGAAGTATATTGATACTGGTATTAGCTGGTTCAACTGTGCCAGATGTGGCCGTTTCAATTCAGGACCACAGTTCCAGGCTCATTTATGCCAGGAATTGGAACTGCTATTTATGTAGGAGGTCCATTGCGCTGGCTGCTCTTTAATCTTGTAATTGGAATCTTCTAGTTGCCGAGGACCCTGCTGAAGAGCGACATTTAGAAAATACCGTCATTTCTAGGTATCACAATTATGAGAGGTCTCAGTCCCACCATAATGACAAAATAATGAGCGAGTACTTACTGGCCCGACTGCAGGTTCGAACCGTAAGAGTGCGTGTGCGGCGCCGGCCCAGTCCCGCTTCGCGATCTCCTGACCTGCTAGGTCCTCAAAATTTGCAGAAGAAGAGCTCCAGTACTTTTTCTGTCTTTCACGCTCCCTCTCAAAAAGGAGGAGCACCATTCCCCCATACATACATTTGATTCCTACTTTTCTGAGTCTTGGGACTCTCTGATGGCTCACAACGGCTCTCAAGGCCACTTTAGTAGGTATTCTGACGCATCAATACATCGACAACGCCTTCAGCATTCTCAGGCTTTCCTCCTTTCTCCAAATCTGCTCACCCATTAACCTGCTGGCCGAGACGCTATCTCCAAATTGTCCCCAACCTGTCTATATCCAACTCATTTCTTTTATATTTAGTCTCTGAGTCGCTTACGCCGGTCCCACGCAGACATCCCTGCAAACCACCACCAGTCCACCACTCTGCACCGCTGTGGGCTCGATTTTCTGGGTTAGAGAACTCGTATTTATCGCTTCAGTTCGGTTTTCATTATCAATAGCAATTCAGTTGCATTCGTTCATCATGCAGGCTCCCTTATGAACCGACGTCGGGTGCCCTCTCCATCAAGTCGCTTGCGACTCGATCGCCTCTAGTCAATCTCGTTGATACTCGCCCTCCTTTGTCTACCATCCGCGCAGCGACACATGTGGTCAAAAACCTCTATCTTGGCAATTCCCAGTTCTGGACTTGACGCGACGGCTCTCGCTCAGTGTTCAGGGAACTCAGCAAAGTTTGGAATACCTTGTGCTCCAGGTGCGGACCTGCCGTGCGGCTGCTGGTTCGTCGACACTTCCGATGTCACGCTCAATTCCAAAGGTATGTCCTCGCGGCGTGAATAAAGAGATATATGTCAAAGGGAACTTCAATAATTGAGTTTCGCATTTGCGCGGTTAAGCCCATCTAACGCCCAGGACGACCCCCGATCTCTGCCGATATGGAAGTACCCAGATGCACAGCGTACTCTCCAGCGGTGCAGGCGGATGAGTTGCAGGGGGTTAAAGGCTATGTAACTCTTTACTGTACCCGCCGGTAGAGAATTGGCGAACTGAGAACTCGCAATGATATGCAACGGCATATCCGATGCGCCGGTGCCGACCTGATGAACCCCGACTATTTTTGGATTTAGGACACGTAGTTGGTGCGATTGACACTCTCAGAGTGTAGTGTAGCCTATTCGTACATTAGTATTGGGCTCCATGAAGCGAGGTGTCTTCACCTGGGCAGCCTTGCAAAATATATTTACCAAATGTTGAAGGTCCATTGTCCTGGTTCAAAAGCAGTCTAAATTTTACCAATTCGTTAATGAGGTCTGCGTTCTGCTTTTCCTGTCTCACAAAGGAACAACAGACCGGAAGACTGCGGGATCTCAATCGGGCCGCGCAAGGCACCAAGAACTCCAATGTGCCCATCTCCTGATTCCCATGGTTGTGTGAAGCAGAACAGCGCTCTGAGCGCCTTCCATAACCTCGGAGAGGGGTTTATCGACCTATCACAAAGCTAGCATGTTCGGGTACTCCCAGTACCGGCGGAAACGTGGGCCTCCCATCTTTGCTGCCACTCCACCTCTGCCTGCGGAGTACGTCCTCTGGCTACATTCGGCGATCAGTCCAATATGGTGCCCTCTACCACGTCACTCTTTTGCATATCTGACTATGGCT
>Ga0307513_10005270_pt1 | contig 17120 bp, 16 predicted proteins | sample 15_EM_MG_FD_202174 | JGI IMG/M metagenome (GOLD analysis project Ga0307513, IMG submission 202174) | Populus trichocarpa ectomycorrhiza microbial communities from riparian zone in the Pacific Northwest, United States - 15_EM | ecosystem: Host-associated > Plants > Roots > Unclassified | place... | reverse complement strand
CAACTCTTTGATGTTGATAGGTCCTATTGTTAACGAGTCCGATAGATTCAGCCGTGGCACATAAATGGACCAGAAATTAGGGTCGCTGATGCACGCTGACCACAGTACATCTGTCTGTACAGTCTAGGTAACAACTATTATGGTCCCTGATTCCTTGATATTGACTCATATGCACTATAAGAAGCGCACCGATGCTCTTCCATCAGCTCAATTAGCGGCGTCAAGACCAATCACCGATCTACCGTTTTTCCGACAGCATGCCCTAAAAGTGAACTTGGTCCTAGCTGACTATGCCCCTCTCTTTCTTCATTTAGACCACAACTTATTATTATTTTCATATACCTCCAGTGCCCCCAGTCTTCCAGAAAGCTTGTAACCTTGGAAACTCGAACTGCATGCCTGAGCAAGATGACGAGCAGAGTCCAGACATGTTTCTGTCAACCTCAATTTACCATAGCGAGCTCCAGACCCCAGATTCAGCAATACCGGTACTTCTCGTTTCTCATAAAACTGAGATACACCTTGACTTGTGAGATGACGACACAGGAAAATGAAATGGCATGTTGTATGGCCCAGTATGGGGGAGCACTAGGTTCTGGTAGTGTACACAGCCCTTATGGCCTTGCCAATATTTTATACTATTTACTAGCCCTAATTCGTGTAATTATAACGCATGTATTCCTGTGGATAGCGTGTTGAAACTGGGCGAGGAAATGATGTTCGAAACTGGGATTGCTTTTGAACCATCAAAACCAACCATTTCGTTGATTAGTGTTGCAATATCTCGCATTTTTATCGACTTTCTTACACTATTTACTAGCTATAATCAGCGCGCTTCTAACGCACATAATTTCATAGCTAACAGAGAGGAATTGAGTGAGGAAAACGTGTTCTAAAACTGGGCTGTTTTTGAACCATCAAAATCGGCCATATTTGGAAAAAAACATGTTACCGCCCTCGGTTCTGCAAGTTGCTGTAAGTGTTCAGTTCACAACCCACCATTACCCGTTACATGAACCTACGGTCGAAATAGTACAGTACTACATAGTCTCTCGCACCCTTGGCAGCAGATTCTAGCCCTGTTAGGCCCCTTCTTTTGACGTGCGAAAGGGACCTAAGAGGGGGTATCCGAAGGAATCCTCTGTGGTTATTAGCAAATGGGGAAAGGATCAAGGATACTTTCTGAGACGACCCTCTGAGCGAGATAGAGGATTCCTTCAAGAAGATTGATGATCCCTGTGCTCAGAGGATGGCACCCTCGCCCTCACAGAGATGTTTTCTGGATTTTCGATTGTGATATTAGGATCTTCATCTATCATTTTAGTTTCTGAACGAGCATCATTGTTCATTGCAGTGTTTACCGTACAATTACATGCCAATGTTCACAACAAAATTGTATATCTGCATTTCAAGAAAAAGGGATAATCATGTGATACAGCAAGCAACCGAAAAATGGGATGGATGAGAGACGGCGATGATGGAATTTGGAACAATGAGAGCGGGCCGCGGTGACGATGGGACAAGAATAGTATACGAAACAAAAAAAAGAGAGCTGACGCAGATACATACCCAGACGCTCCATCTTACAACCCTCTTTAACAAGTGGATTGTCGACCCTGTATTGCACGTTACGCTCACCAAAAAAGAGGAGGTCCTAGAGCATGGGGTCTGCATGCGAGCAGACCAGCCGAGCTCTTGGTCTTCTGAAAACTCTTTGACGACCTTGCGAAGCCATTTGAAGACAGCTGGGCGCCAAATCATAGATGGGCATGTCACGGCTGTGCTGCCGCACTCGCTCCTAAACCTTGAGGAATCTGAAAAAGGCTTAAACGAAGAGCCGTGCAGCGGGTACTTATCTTCTGAGCCTCAAGAAACCCATGAGTTAGGGGGTAAAGACTTGGGTTGTTCGGCGGGGCGCGCATTTTATGATATACAACACGCTATGGGAGCGGAGAGTGAGAGGGGCAAGAGCAGGGGGCGATGGCTTACTTCACCAGTTGGGCACGCTGTCATTGGGGCGAGGTTATTCGATGCAGAGTGCTAGCGATAGAACAAATGTAAGTGAGCAAAACTCTTATGATGGTGTACGCACAAACCTCATTGCCCCTGCATTGTAACGCTCGTCATATTCACTCTATCTATCCCCTCGCAAGCCGGTTTTGTAAGTTCTATGGGGTGTGGTGCTGTTGCCGATGCCATATTAGAAATCCGAGGGCAGTGTACTGTGTAGAAGGCCAAGTCTGAAGAATGGCGTAGTCTTTGATTGTGCTAGAAAAGGCCATTTCATTTCTGTACTGAGATGCAGTGGTGGGAGCAGTGACGGAAGATGATGGTCAGAATCAGAGCGTTGAACATTTTTCATCGATCAACGAGGTCACATGTGTCGGAGTTGAGAAACTCGGACGCTGACGGACAAGTCAAATCCCGCATTCCCATCTTCCACAACCACCACCATGCAGCTGAGTACTTTTCTTTGGTTTCATTTGTACTGACATTTTTTTATCCCTGAAAGAGATCAAACAGCCCCTCCCCTTTTCCAGGGATGTGGGCTTCAAATGCATCGTCAAGCCCTAGAGATGTCGCCGAAATGGGGTTCTGGTAGTGGTCGAACGGCCTCACATAGAAAACAACGCCTACTGAGCGACCGACGATGATCTACAAATGGTGTTTTTTGAGTGCGAGGCCAATGGTGTATGGGAAGTATGTACTGTGCTCTCGCCTCTCGCCTCTCTTTCTTCAATCTTACTAATCCTCTATCTAATTTCGAGATATGAGTAATTGCATCGTGCGAGGACGACTTAGATCTGGATCTCGAGCTCGATATCATAGTCCCATATTGGTCCCATACCCCCATCAGCTCTACCATCGCAGAATGCGATGCTGTGTTATTTGACACTGCGTGTTGTTTCTGCGATGCCATGGCATTGGATAACGGCATACCCACTGTACGGGTTCTCAAGCTCGACGACCACACATATTCTCTCTCCACACCTCGCCCATTGGCCCTACCATCGCAGACTGCGACACCGTGTCATTTGTTGCTGTGTATCATGTCTGCAATGCTACAGCTTTGGAAAATGGTTGTACCTATGGACCCTAGCCTAAAGTGGGATATGGAAGATAGTATATGTGAATGGCTGAACTCTCGTCGTGGAATATGCGGGGGGCTGATGCCATTCGCTGTGGTGCTCCCAAATCAGCCAAACCTGTTGACAGATCGGAGCACAAAGGCAGGGGCGGTCACAGACCTCCTCGTGCGGGTAATCACATCGGAATATTAAAATGTACCCCCCCACAGGGCCCTCACTCGCTCACTGAATTGCTTTCAGAGCTTGATTGTTAGATTCGGACAGTCAAAGTCCTTAATAATTCGACCTCTTATTTTTTAACTACATGTCGCCACCCCCTTCAAATTGGCACAGCCATGTCTAGCTATTTATACAAGCACAGAAGTTTGAAATAAAGTACTTGTTATGGGCCAGTGCCTGCAATGGCTTTGTTGTACGCGATTTTGGGCCAAAACCGTTGCAGAGCCCACCCGACAATTGATGACGTCCAGAATTACCTGAGGAGACGGAAATGCACCTAAGGGGAATGAACTGTCCAAGCGCCTATCAGAAGCCTAAGACAGACTTTGCGATCTCAGGGAAGCACACAGGATCGGAAGTGTGCAGGATCAGGGAAGCACACAAGAGTTCTGGAATCCGTGACTAAGCCTCAATGATTTTGGTTCTCACAAAGATAGCGAGTAAAAAGAGAACAGTAAATTGTTAAAGAACTTGTGTACATCTCAAAGAGGTTCAAATTTTAGCATAGATCAAGTCAGGAAAACAGTACCTTGCTTCTGGTACCAAAAAGAGGGCAGTTTCGCAAGCAGGTAATAAAGGTCTGATGAAACTGAAATTCCTCGTCTCGAACTCCATGTATTGTAATGGAAACAGTCTTCATCATCTGTTCAATCCATTGGGCGGTCATAAAATAATTCTAGAGATCTTTCCCACCTTGTTTATATATACTTAAAGTTGCACTACAGTCCATACCTTGGGTTTACATAGTGTACTACTGGTTGATTGATTTCACGAATTCACATTCAAGTCAAGGGGGCTCCGGCATCGAAAAAAAGGACCCGGGGTCGATTTTTTTGATAAGGCCAGTTTTGTTGGACTAACTAACTTACCTAATCAGGAATGCTTCTAAATATAGTAATATTACATCATCTGCGTTGGCACCCATGTCACCCGGATGCAACCCAGATGCCTCACAGGCCATGCACACCCTATTTCATGGCTCTTGCTCAAGTTCTACGCATTTTAGATGATGCTAGACATATAAGGTGAGTAAGAAGATGAGTCAGCACTCATAATATGATGTACTTACCCACTGAGTCTCATGCCGGCTTGCACTTGAGTAGCCCCTTTAATCAAGTTCAATGGACTAACCCGCATAGGCACTGCGTCTGCGAGTTTTTTCGGAACCATTTTGCCCTTTGACTGTCCCAATTCCTTGGGAATTTTGATTTCAGTAGCTTGCATCAACTGATGATGTGAAAAAATTGCCCAGTGTAAGTTGGCTGAGAGAACCATGCTCAAACCAGTTATGCCAAAAGGCAGAATAACTGAACAATTAGTAGTTCAGCCATCTGGTTCTATATATGGTGTTGGACCCTGATCCAGAAGCGGTAGGTTACAGCACAGTAAGCCGACCAGGATTACACCCAGATATGGAAGGGCATGCAAAGCAAGGGTGCTCCAGGATTTGAAAAAAAGACCATAGGTCAAATTTAGATGTAAATAAGGCTGGGAAATCGATTTTTGAATGTTCCAGGGTGATAGAATAAAAATTGAGCGAGATATTGGTTGATTTTTATTTCGTGGGAATAATTTTTTTTCTTTTGTGTTTTCGACTTATTAGCCCAATGTGCATCTTTTTCAATTTTTTTCAGGTGAGGTTTTGGACTAACTATCACGTGATATTGCCTTATATAGATGCATTTAATACATATATAGTAACTCATGCCTGAAGCACAAAACCTTGCACATCTCACTCAATTTTCATCCTATTGCCCTGGAACCTTCAAAAATTGATTTCCCAGCCTCATTTACATCCAAATTTGACCTACGGTCTTTTTTTCCAATCCCAGAGCACCTTTGATGCAAAGTGTATTTTTTTTCACCCGCTTTCTGGTGTTTTGGACCTTCGTAAAGCTGTACTACTCCCCATATCATCTGTAGATACTAATAATGTGCTCTAATGTACTCAATTTGGTCTTCCAAGACCCTGTTCCGGGGGTGTCCTTTTTTTTTTTTTTGCGGCCTGTGGCTGGACTAACTAACCGGGTACCGGTACGGGATTCCCGGGCTGGCACCCCCTTGATTCAAGTGTCATGTTTTCCGTCATTCAAGTTTATGGAATCACTTCATTTGTACTCAATAGAAGGTTTCCTTGTCCTTCACCTTCAAGTTATTGCCATACAACTTCTTATAATGATTGTACTTTAGGACAATATAGTTAATCTGAATGTGCATGACTGAATAGACTACTAGCCACTTCCTGCCCCTGGTTGGGTCATACACATATGCGATCAAACCCACACAAGCTCAGGATCCTGTCAGGATGCTTGGAGTCAAGGGGAAAAGGACAAGGAGGAAGAAAAAATAGTTGAGTGGTCGAGTGCTGAATGCAGGTTGGCAGCAGAAATACCATCCGCCAGGTGATACAACATCAAAAAAATTGGAGAAAGACTCGTGCAAGGGTTGAGTGGTCATCAGTTGAGCCCTGGGTTGAAAGTCCCAATCGCCGCTGGGTCTGAGTGAGACGTAGTGGAATGCAGCTGAGCTGGCTAAGGATGGAGAGGAGCATTTGTTCCTTACCCTCACGATTACCCCATCTTTTCCGTTAACTTGGGCTTGGCCTTGTGGCTGCTGGAGCATGATCTGTAACTTGCCATTTCAGGTAGTCATCAGTCGTTGTTTTTCTATGAGAATACCGTGATTGACTCACATTGACAATGCCTTGAGAGACGAGCCTTGATCAATGGGCCCAACAGCCTCAAGGAGGTTGTCGAGAACCCAAATAGCTGAGGAAGGTCGACCGATCAGCTATATCCAATACACCCAAATACTAAACATAAAAGTTACATTTCTCCGAGAATACCTCGATAAATGCCACTTCGAGCAGAGGGACATCTACCTCCAATGACTGATCTTCTAGTCTGATTTCCAGTTGCATGGTACCGAGGTGGGGGAGCCATTTGAGCTTCTTCTCGGGTTTGAACAACCATAAATTCGTACTCTGATTGCATTCTACAATTCAATAGAACAAATTAGAAATGTCACACTCTTCCAAGAACAGGGACAGATGGCACTAACTTATTGAATTGGCCAGGCATAACTAGATCGCTCAACTCGAGAGTGGGCCAGAAGTGTTGTAATATGATGGTGGGATGGACAATGGACTAAACAATTTAATTTTGTTAGATAGCCCCAGGGAGAACAGCCAGGACATAAACAACGGTGCCCTGCGGGTGGTTCAACCGACAAAGAAAGTGGACCGAGTTGAGGGCTCCAGGATGTCGAGAGAAATAACCAATGAGACATAATGGTTGTAGAAGGCATTCTTCCGGATGGTTGACAAAAGTCGGCGAATGTATGAAATATGTGGGGTTACTTTTTTTCGAAGATGCCCACCAAAATCGCTCAACAGTCACTTGGTGGCCCACAAAGGCATTCGGAGTGACAACAGCAGGGCGAGTGGTATCTGAGTAGGTTGAAATTTGAAGCCCAGATCCCTTGATGTGTGGAGGGGGGGGGGTGTGTGGGGGCTAGTTCATCGAAAAGCATGTCAGTACCAACGAAATAAAGTAATCTACTTAACTGGACAGTTGTCATCGAAGTTGGTAGTGCTAAGCATGACTGGAAGGAGAATGCGGGTGCACATTTTGAACAGTCATGTGACTCACTGACGATGCGATTAGATGAAGTGCGGAGCTTGAATTCAATGTGCCATGCGATATCATCTATATCCACAGGATATTATAGATAGACATCTATAATCTGCCGGATTTTGTGGATGAGCGCCCATCTATAATCCATGGGATTTTATAGATGAAGGCCCATTTATATAATCCACCAGATATTGTGGATGAGGAGCCATCTATAATCTGCCGGATAGTACTGTAGATGAGGGAATGCACCTGATATTATACTGTACTATTCCGACCAATTGTTCATGTAACGGGTAATGCATCAGGAAAAGGCCACCTAGCTCTGGCTGTCTTTAGATGCTTTAGCTGTCCTAGGGCATCCTGAGATATCCCAAGATATCCTAGGATGTCCTAGAATGTCCTAGAGCATCCTGAGATATCCCAAGATATCCTAGGATGTCCTAGAATGTCCTAGAGCAGCTAAAGCATCTAAAGACAGCCAGAGCTAAATGGCCTTTTCCTGATGTGGTCGGTCATGAACCGAACAATAGTAGTAAATGTAACGCATAACGAGGCGTGAAAGGGTGAGTTTTTAGTCCAAAATCTCAAAAAAAGCGCCCGAGGCACCCGAAATGGACCCTTAATTTCCTATTTAGGGTGATGTGAACAACTTGTCAGATGAACAATATATGTAATGCTGTCAGGCTTGAATTATGTTTTGAGTAAATTCCCCATAAATCCTCTACAATAACTCAACACAAAAATAAGGGTAATTCAAGAACTGTATAATTGGCACTACCCCAATGGACAATAGCAAAGGCTAGACCACACCCATAAGGCCTAGACCACTCAAACACAGCCATGCATAGCCTTGCACAGCCAAACACAGCCTTGCACAGCCATGCACAGCCTTGAACCCCCTGTTTCATACCTTGGCATGTGATTCTTTACTTTGGCATGTGAAATACAGCCTTAGTAATATTTCACTTGGTATTGGTAATTTGAATGACTAAAAGCTTACAATTTCACCCCAAAGTCATTACCCATCCCCCAAAGGTATTACCAATCACCCATTATTATAAAGGGTCGACTAAAGTTGACCTAACACCTTGCTTAATTGGGACGTGGTTGAGTTGTTGGTCAGCTTGGACACCAACATTCAAGATAAAATATTTTCTGTAATCATAAGAGATCGTTGACCAAGCTTGGTACAAGGTATAGGAGCAAATGGTATTTAAACAATCACTTATTCCTACAAAGGAAAAAAAAAATATGGGTTGTAGGTCACCAGTCAGGTTCAGTTCCAAGTCAACATTTGATGTGGCATGAAAGTAAAGGCGGGGGCATATTCAGTCAGTCTTTTCTGGTTATTTTTAACTGTGCGTTTTCCTTTGGCAATAGATGCAGGAGCATCAAGCTCCGATGCCAGCTCTTCCACCAAGTCGAGATCGGAAAGAGGAGATAGAGACAGATTGGTCCCTGACTGTGTCGCCGAAATGGTGGTGGCGAAGGCTGATCACTACTTCAACAAAAGTGTCGAGTAGTAGTTTAGAAGGGAGACGATCAGGTGGGACCAAAGGGGTTTCCACCTTTGCCGTCGCTCTCCCGCACAGGCAGGATACGAACATCATGCTTCTCGAGCGCTGCGTCATATTCTGCACGCGGCATGGTGGTGTTGCGCAATTGGATATGTGTCATTACTGATTTGATGTTCGCTATCTGGTTATAAATGAATATGAAAATTATTCAATGAGAAGATAGATGACATACCAGGGGTCTTTTGAATGGTTGAATATGTGTTAAGGAAAATAAGGACAACACAAAGAGGATAGAAAAGTTAGCAAGATCGTGGTTAGCAGTGGAAAAGGTTCGTACCTTTGGAACAATAAAAATCGCAGATGATAGTCGAAGGCAATTGGAGCTGTTATTATTGAGAACTAAAAAATTTCAGTTGGGCCCAAGATCATGGGCAACTACATCCTGGTTTCTAACTTGTTATTAACATTTGTTTTTAAACATTTTGAAACAGCTGTTAAAAACGAGAATAAAGTCAGACTTGAAATCATGATCATTTTCAGGGCACTCGAGATTGAACTGGAGGTGCACTTTAGAAAGACCATTCTCGTTCTTGTTGTAGAAATTCCCATGTGGCTCCATGGCATGAAGGCGATGATAGTGATGAACATTTCAACGGAGGCAAACATCGCAAACGAAACTCGAGGCATAATGCGTTATCAAAGATATAGTCCTCAATCCCAGAGAACAAGCCACTCTCCCAAATGAAGATGGAACGATTTACTTGAAATATCCACCTGCAATGGTGCTGTTCAAACCCGAACATGGTACCCATGCAAGATTTGCAGACATACCTGCAGGTCTTGTCCCAATCACTCCATCAACAACAAGGTTCACGATCAAGACAGACGATAATAGGTTACAGGGTATTCCACATTAAGCAGCGTCAATTACCAATGACCGCTGCATATGCATTCACCGACTACAAATCACAAGGTCAAACCATTGAATATGTGATTGTAGACATTGGAGACCCACCTACAGGCCATATGTCACCTTTTGGTGTATATGTCGCACTGTCAAGGAGTAGAGGAAGAGGCACTATTAGGTTGTTGAGAGATTTCAATGAGAAACTCTTCACTCACCATCCTTCTGAAGATCTGAGGTTGGAGATGACAAGACTGGAGAAATCAAAAGAAAGTTTAATTCGGAGTCAAGTGGTAATTAATAACTGGTTCATTTAGTCTGGTTCATGAGCAGAACAACAGCATAACGCAAAGGAATGAAAACTAGCGATTTTGGAGAAGAGCAACGGAGACATCAGCTTCTCAAGCTAACAAGGACAAATTCTTTTTTCACACACAGGTTTCAACTTTCGAGACGACCACCTCCCATACGAATCTTGTTTGTTCATGTATCATCCAGAAGTGCTTCAACTTTACATTCACAATGTGGGGGACCTTGCTTTTTAAGCAAGGTGATTACCAATCACCCCACTTTCATTACCAATCACCCCCCAAAGCTTACCAATCTCCATTTTTACTTAGTAATCGCCGAGCCTTCTGTAGAGTATAAAAGGGGTCCGATTTTCTGACTGCCAGACAATACAGTCCCCTTTATTTAGACGTTGAGCACAAGTCTCACTAAATAATTGTGTACATCCAGATTAGTTTCAGTAGCTTGCCACTATCTCAGGAAGAGATCAGCTAGGAAGTGCTGTATTCTAAGTGTACTAGACTGCCCCACAGTTATAGACAATTGTTGTCGGTCCCACTTATTAGCAGTTTGAGCCTCGCCTCACTAATATTTGTGCATTCAATTGCACTAGATTGTACCCTGGTTACCCCAGTCAGTGAATCAGACCCTTGATCTTGCCTGTAACAATTACTTGCAATACAAGTTAGTCTCACTGTCTAAGTTTGTTTCTTGAGTTCTCAAGTCATCACACCACCGTTTATTATCCGTCAAGTATTCAGTTACTTTGTACATCTTTTTACAGTTATCTTTCAGTTCAGTATTACGCTTGTCACATTCATTTGTTTGCAGATAATCATCCTCAACCTTTAATCAACATCTTAGTCACTTAGGCACTGCAAGTCTCTAGGATAGTATTGTTGTTGGCATAATTATTTTTACAAACCCATTTGTTTCGCACAAACACAACCATTCTTGTATAGTGCAGGTTCCTCTTAGATTTAATTATCTATTTGCCCTTGAACCCATATACTTGAATATTAAGGGTATTGATCTGTTACTTATTATTATCGAACGACTGGAATATACCCCGCCCCTATTTTGGACAAGGCCAGTGAAACCCAGGTTAATAACATATCAATTGTTATTTGGCGCGACAACGCATAACATGGCATGAACAATCGGTCGGAATAATACAGTAGATTGGAAGCGATGTATGCCATCCATAATCTGAGGGATATTATAGATGAGGAACACATCCATTATGTCCCCAGGATTATAGATTGGATACTGAGACCTAGGGAGGCATCCATGAGCGATGCCATGAGGCTCTCCAAGAGGGTGGAAAGAAGCTTCTATTAATAAACCAGGCATCCATTGGAAGAGAGGGGGTAGGGCTGGGCACGAGTCCGGGTCTTCGACGGGTACTCGCGAGTATACTCGTGGGAATACTCGTGGGTAACGTGACCCGCGGGTCCGGTTCACCCGCCAAGACGGATCGCTGAGGATCTGGGTGTGGATTTTGGAGTGGTGGGTACCTGCCACGGGTACCTGCTATTTACGCACCAAAATTTCCAATAAAAAATCAAATATATAAATTAAATTTTACTATCAATTTTGAATCCAGAATCAACGCGATGTGGAAGACACGTGTGGAATATTGAGACGAGCTGTCTCAATATTCCCACGCGTTATCTTCAACCACCTCAAACCCGCCACGAACGCCAAACACCAACGCCTAACCCACACGAGCCCCTCCCCTCTCCGAGGGATGTGGGCTAATGTTAACTTGCCGCAAACGCCCCGCCAATGAATTCAATGACGAAAGCCGGATGACACGGATTCTACAACAGCAACGCGGATTCAAGCACACCAATACAGATTCGACAATCACGATACGAGTTCAACAACGCCACAGGTTGGAACTTCACAACGACGAAAACCATACGACGCGGATTCGACCACAACACGGATTCGACAACGACGACGCGGATTCGACAACCACGATACGAGTTCAACAGAAGGATGTGGGCCGGCTCGTTTTTACTCAATGGAGAGAAATCTGGGATAGACTGGAGGGAGGGAAACTACGGTTCTGGTGGTACGTCGCGAATTCATTTCGCTCTTTCCTCTCCGCTGACCACCCACCTCGAACACCCTCAGTAAACCCACCACGAGTGCCAAAATCACGCCTCCAACCCACCTCAAACACCCTCAGTGTGCCCACACGAGCCCTACAACTGATCGAAGACGCATACCCTCCATCGACGACGCGACCGCCTAACGATGACAAGTACAGCCCTACCGCCCAGCAGCGACATCCACAGCCAATCGACAACATGTACCGCCCATTCACAAACCCGACGCAAATGATGACGGCCACCTCGAACCCAACATGGACACCTTGAACCCAACGCGGACACCTTGAACCCAACACGGACACCTCAAACCCAGCGGGAACACCTTGAACCCAACACGGACGCCTTGAACCCAACGCGGACGTGTCGAGTCGAACACCCAACGAGTTGCGTCGACTGCGGACGTGTCGAGTCGAACATGGACGTATTGTGCTGAACGTGACCAGGGGGTGGAGAACCTAACGATGGCATGAGGTTTATGGACCATAGAGCATGTACGGGTGGGTAATATTTTGTGTACGACGTGTGTTGTATCTCGAACTCATGTATTTTACTTGTATCATCGAATACTATTGTTATTTCTAACACTATTTAACCAGTCAATAAGTGCAGGGAGTTAGAGTCCAATGGTATCATAGTAGTCAGTTAGGGTAGTTTGCAATGAAATATATATTGATTCTTTTACTACTTGATGTGGGTACCCATGGGTATACCTGCGAGTACTCGTAAGGATCCGTCATTGGCAATACCTGTGGGTACCCGTTGACCCATGGGTTTTTGACCCACAGCTCCGGGTGATCCGTGGGAAAGAATCTTCACGGATCTGGGTGCCAAATTTAGCGCCCAAATACCCGTGGGTACGGATCCGGGTCACCCGCGAGTGCACTCGTGCCCAGCCCTAAGAGGGGGGCCTGTTAGGGGGGATTCCGCCCTTACAAGAAACCGGCCTAACAGGCCCCTTATCTATTTATAAAGTGGTGCCAAAGGTGGTCTCTTGTAGACAGTCTTCAATATATGTGATGTGCCTACGGATCACGATATATGAAGTCTGTTGTTTACCACGCCCCCAAAACCGCGCTAGAAAATGTTTATGTAATCTTCGGACTTTGAAATTACTGTTCCCTCCATTGAACAGACAGATAAAAGGGTCCTTTCAGGTTTATTAAGAGAGAAATTTTCTTAATGGGTCCAAATATGTATTGTACCAAAAATTTGGGACCTTCTAGGCAGTGTTGGCATTAAGACCTAAGGGTTAGGTTAAATTAAGGCTTAATTGATGTTAAGATTAAGCCTTAGTATCCAAAGATGGTTTCAATAACCCTTAATTAAGCCTTAATCATGTGACATATATCTGGTAAATGAAGGAGGTATTAGGCAAGGTTGATGGAATTCCTGGTAGATGAGGAGCTAGAGAAAGAAAAAATGTGTAATGCAGGGGAATGAGAGGCTGATCAAGGGCTAAAGTGGTGTCTGCAGTAGTTAGCAGAATTTGTCTATTTTTAGATGAGGTGTTAATAACCCCTTAGAATCAAGCCTTAATTAAGGTTTTATTTAAGGGCTAAGGCTTAAGAAAAAATTTTGGGGTTAATAACCCCTTAGATACCAACACTGCTTCTAGGTGGATGTGGAAGCGGTAGGAAAATCGGTGTCGATAACAGCAAGCACCTTTAGATCACATGCATGTGTTTTGGCCTCATTCGCATCGACAAAAATGCTCACACAAGGAGCAGCCATCTCCCCTCAAATTTTGGTTTCTGTATTTAATTAACTATAAATAAACGGTTCCTCCCAAATAAAAGGTCAAAAACTGTTGCCGTCGCATGAAGTCGACGCGACGTGGTTTCAAAGTCCGAAGATTACATAATGATTTTCTAGCGCGGTTTTGGGGGTGTGGTAAAAACAGGACTAACTACTACAGTGCTTTGCAACTGAACACTCAATTTTTTTTGCGTGGGTCACATGGGTAATTTCCCATAGCCAAACAAAGTGAGCTGAATCAGCCGCACTATCAATCAGTGCCCTCCCCTCCTCCTGTTCATGAAGTTGTTGCCCATTAGTCTTCCCTAGGTTTGATTTAACTGTACCCTGAGTCCTTGTAGAGATATTTAGCAATTTATGACATGGAAGACACAATCTTATCTGTTATCTAATCTCTGCCCATCTTAGTCTAACAATGGTATTTAAAGAAGATCTTTGGATCAAGCTTCTGTATATCTACCTATATACTCAAACAAGGTGCTAGGGCACTCATCACAGTACTTATATTACCAGGTACTCCATCTAGCCAATATTGTTCTGAGATGGGCAGAGATTAGATTACAGATAACAGATAAGATTGTGTCTTCCATGTCATGAATCAAACCTAGGGAAGACTAATGGGCAACAACTTCATGAACAGGAGGAGGGGAGGGCACTGATTGATAGTGCGGCTGATTCGGCTCACTTTGTTTGGCTATGGGAAATTACCCACATGACCCGCGCGAAAAAAATCGAGTGTTCAGTGGTTTACCAATCAATGCACTGGGTGTTATCTGCCAGTTGTGGCAGATAAATTCCCGGCAAGCTCCGGGCAGATAACTACTTTGCTGTATTAGCTATTTATAAAGCTTTTAGTGAGCCTCGCTCTTTGTAAATTTGACAGTGTATATATGTTGATTGGTTCTAAAGTTTTTCCTCCTAACTATTTCGAAAAAAGTCCTCAGGGAGTTGTAATTTGGCGATGTCAGATAATGGCAGATAACTCGTGGCTATGCAGCCACGTGATTCGCCTATATCCATTTCCCCCGCGTCGTTTGTCCTCGTTGTCTGCATTGCAGCTTCCACTGTGCGGGAGAAAATCTGAAAATATTTGAGGAAATAAAAATTATGCCAAAGAGTGTGATGGCTGAAATTCAGCATCAGGGAGCAAAATTTGATTTGTAAATGCTTGTATTTTGAAGGAGCCGGCATCAGGCTGCGGTCCCACGCCTCAAATCTGAAGAAATCGCGCGCACTTGTGCGCGAGAAAAAAATTGGAACAATTTGATGGTACAATGGCAGTGTTTAATGTCATTTCACCAGCTCATTTGGCCCTCAAATTATTCCTTGAAGTTTCCTGTGAGTTTCTTTAATTCTTTCTTTCTTTAATTCTTTTTTCCGTCAGAACACCCAGCCTATTGACGGGAAAACCTTCAGTGTTCAGTCCCAAATGCAAAGCGCTGTAAAGCTATCTAGCACGTGTTTTAACAGGAGAAAATCCAAGGGCTTTCGGAATACAACCATTCCATTCCATTCGGAAGCAGATCTTGGAGCAGGGTTTTCCCAATTTGGAAAACCTTTAAAGCTTCCCTCTCGACTCCCATCCCCCGTCTCTCCCACTACAACTCTCAACACCTGTTAAGAAAGGCCAATATCATGGTAAGCTGGCGCCACCCCCGAAACTCCATTGCGTCCGCTGCCATCGCGGATACTTTGAGTTCGAGAATCCCGATACTGCGTGTCGGATCCCGCATGACGACGACAGTGCAATTATTGAGCGTGTAGGGCTCACTAAGGGTGCAGATGCGGAGTACGAGACGCTCTGGTGGTGTTGTGCAAATCGATGGTGGTGGAGATATGGGACCTCCAGATGGATGGTGTTATGAGGGTGCGCATACGGCATGTCTTTTTTTCTATCCTCTTTTGTCTATTATTCTTTCTTTTCTCTTTGATTATTTACTCTTTTTTTTTTTCCCAAAAAAACATTACAGACCGACACCAAACGCGCCCGATTTCACGCCGACTCCACACCTCAAAATGACAAACTCACATCCTACCTCGCGGTGTGGTGCCATATCCTGCCCCTCCCACAGCGCAGCAGCCGTGCCCTCCCTCAAGAAAGCGAAACCGACACGTCATGGAAGACGCAGAAGATGGCGCGACGTGCGAGAAGAGCTGGAACCAATAATTCAAGTCACAGTGAAGACTCGACGAGTTGGATCTACGTTCGGGCGCAAAGACGAGGACAGGATGTTGCTCTTTCTCGATTCGCCTTTTCAAATTCTTCGCTACCCCAACCAAGCTCATTTCCTCCAATCAACACCCAGTGCCTGGGCCTTCCCTCAACGTTCTCGCTTCTTGTATGTGCCCAATACCATCCACACTTATCCATGATCGACACCTCTTGTTGATTATCCCAATTTGTGTCTGATGCGTAGCTCCCCATTATCACCCTCTTCGCTGTGAATAAGCAAGGGACGAGAGGAGCGATTGGGGAGGAAGAGCCATTCATATGCAGAAGTGCGAGTTCGTCGACATGGCCGGACGGTATTCTTTCCCAGACGGCGAAGTCCCAGGAGATTCGCGCATTTTCTGTAAATGAGCGTCACCACCACCACCGACAACCCGTTACCAACAGAACCCTCGACCGAGGAAATTACCTTTCCAGTTTTAACAGATTTGGGCTCGACGACCACGCCCACCACACCCACAGAATGGCAACACGAGGACAACGCGCGTTCCGTGGCGTCTTCTCAGCATACACATCCACCGTCGCATTCGCATTCTATTTCTATTCCTGTTTCTCTTTCAAGGAATACATATGCAAGGACACGGAGTGTGTCGAGTATGTCGAAGGGAAAGGCGAGGGTTTGTTATCCGCAACAGGGGAAGGGAGTGCAGAGCAGGAGGGGGGGAGAAGGAAGAAGAACCTCGGCGTCCTGCGAAACGCGTGCAGGCGAAGAAGAGTTCGGTGTTTGCTAGATCTGCGTCGTCTCGTTTTCGGAAGGAGGAAGAGGAGGAAGGAATGCCCTCGGAGAACGAACATGACAATGCAAATAATGCAGATGCGGACGCGATGGATGTTGACATGCCCCCGCTACCTCCCCAAATATCGCCTCCCGGATCACCGCCCAAACGCAAGTCCAAGCCTAGCGTCGAAGCCGCTGCTGTTGGCGCAGCGTCAGCCCCCACTCCCCACCTCGTTCCCCGCCTAAACATGATCAAATGAATGGGAATGGGTGAAAGGCACTTACGTGAGGGGGGTCGCCTACGCCGACGAGTATGGCGCGTGCGATGGTCATGACGAGGGAAGAGGGTGGAGGTGGAGGTTGTGTCGAGGAGTCTGCCTAAGGCAGGTGGGAAACCGGTGAGTCGGGTGGGGAGTGTGGCGAGTTTGAGAGGTGGGAGGGAAAGAAGGAGAAGGAGATGCGGAGCAGGAGAAGAAAAGATTTTGGAGGAGATCGTGGACACGAGTGTGGATGGGGAGGGGGAGGGGTGGAGTTGGATGAATGAATGGATCACTCACTAATTCCACACATTAATGCTCTGATTGTGCTTTTTCACTCTTATTTTTGGTCTTGGTAATCTTTTTTCTTTTTTAGTTTGCTGTACGA
>Ga0307513_10005269_pt1 | contig 17125 bp, 20 predicted proteins | sample 15_EM_MG_FD_202174 | JGI IMG/M metagenome (GOLD analysis project Ga0307513, IMG submission 202174) | Populus trichocarpa ectomycorrhiza microbial communities from riparian zone in the Pacific Northwest, United States - 15_EM | ecosystem: Host-associated > Plants > Roots > Unclassified | place... | reverse complement strand
GCTGCGCAACGTGCAGATCGGCAAGGTCGAGCTGCCCGAGGACTACAAGCGCGGCATGGACAAGCTGCTCGCCGAAGCGCTGGAGACCGAGAAGATGCGCTACACGCTGGAGCTGAAGGACAAGCGCGTCAAGGAGACCGAACTCGACGCGCTCGCCGACAAGGTGCGCCGCGAGACCGCCGCGGCGGCCTCGGCGTCGGAGCAGGTGATCGCGGCGAAGGCGCAGGAAGACGCAATGCGCCATGTGCTGCCGTTCAAGCAGAAGCAGATCGAACAGCGCCAGCTCGAAGCCGAAGCCAACAAGGTGACCCGCATCAAGGCCGCCGAAGGCGAAGCACAGGCGCGCCGCATCGAAGCCGCCGGCGAGGCCGACTCGCGGCAGAAACTGGCCGACGCCGAAGCGTACCGGCTGGAACGCGTCGGCCGGATCGCCAGCGAGCAGATGGCGCGCGACGGCGAGCTGATCAGCCGGCACCCGCTGCTGATCCAGAAGATCGTCGCCGAGAAGTTGTCGGACAAGGTGCAGGTCATCATCGCGCCGCCCGGCACCGATGGCCGCCTGATCACGGCCGGCCTGGTGGGCAACGCCGGCGAGAAGGAGGGCCAGTGATGTTCGCCGCCGCTTCCGGCCTGGCCGCGCTGGCGACTCTGGCCATAGTGACCCAGGACCAGACCGCGTTGCGCGCATCGGCCAGCGACGGCGCCGCCCAACAAGCCGTACTGTGGCAGGGCGACCTGCTCGAAGTGCGCGGGCGGCGGCTCGATCATCTGCAGGTCTACGACCACCGCCGCGAACGCGCCGGCTACATCCGCGCGACGCAGGTGCGAACGCTCGACCTGCAGGCCGACGAGGCGCCGCAACTGCTGGCCGTGCTGCGCTTCCTGCGCGACACGCCGGGCGCCGAATCGCTGGGCATCGCCTATGTCGCCGCGTATCTGAAGGCGGCGCCGGCGAACACGATCGGCGCCGAGCCTTTCGACGCGCTCGGCACGATGGCCGAGCGGCTGGCCCGCCGGGCTTCGTCGCGGCAGGCGGGCGCGAGCGTGGCCGCGCATCTGGAGGTGGTGGCGAACTACGGCGTTCGTTTCACCAGCTACGAACGCGACGGCGTCGTCCAGTTGTGCTACGACGGCGAGGCCTTTGGCCGTGTGCTCGCAATGGGGGCAAGCGCCGCGAGCGCCGAGCAGCGCGCCCGCGCCGCGCTGGCCATGACACGGCATGACTGCGTCGACCCGGCGCTGCGCCCGCTGGAACGGCGCCAACTCGACGCCTGGCGCGCGGAGGTGCTGGAGCGCGTCGACACGGCGGCATTCGCGACGCTGAACGGCCCGTTGAAGAACCGGCTGCGGCTGCGCCGGGCGGGCGTCTGGCCGGCGATCGCTTTCGACCGCACGCGCAGCGGCGAGCCGGCACAGAGCGCGGCGCAGCGGGCGATCGACGAACTCGCCGGCGTCGACAAGAACGAGTTGGCCGACGAGGATGTCGCCGACTACAGCGAAGCCGCGCTGCGGGTCGGCGCATCGCGCTGGGCGGCGGAACCGGCATCGGCGGTCTTGCCGGTATCGGGCCGATTGGGCGTGTCGACCCAGCCCGGCGAGCCCGGCCAGACCTGCGTGCTGCTGACCGACGCCGCGCACGACGCAAGGACGCCGCTTGCCAAACGCTGCACCTACGGCATCGTCTGGGCCGCCTCGGCCATGGCCGAACCCGGCGGCCAGGCGCTCGCGCTGGCGGTGCAACCGCTGGCCACCTGGCGTGAACTGTGGGTCTTTCGCCGGCAGGCCGACGGCTGGGCGGTCGACGTGCTGCCGCCGGCCGCCAGCGACCCCGGCCTCGGTTACGTCGAGTTCGCCGGCTGGGTGCCGGGCGCGCAGAAGCTGCTGCTGGCCCGCGAAGCACGGACCGACGGCCGCTTCAAGCGCAGCTTCGAGGTGCTTTCGCTGGCGACGCTGAACGTCGAGAAGCAGGCCAGCACGCCGTCGTTGCTGGTCCTGTTCGGCAAGTGGCAGGACGCGGCGTGGAAGCGTTCGACGCTGAGTTTGCGGCTGTGATCGTCAGCCAAAGGCCAACAGCGTTTCGCCGGCCAGGCGCGGCGGCGCCGGGCCGGCCGCGATGAAGCGCAGTTCGATGCTGGTTCGCGGCAAGGTCATCGCCGGCGTGCTGTGCGTTCGGTGCAGCAGGCCGCCGTCGAAGAGCACGGCCTCGCCGGCGGCGAGCTCGGGGCGGACAAAGCGCGTGAAGCGGGTCTGCACTGCGTCATCGGTGAGTTCGCTCGGCTTCAGCAGCGTGTCCAGCGTCGGCTCGACCCATTCGAGGCCCGGCGCGTCCCGGCCGCAGCGCACGAGCGGGATCCAGCAGGTCAGCATCACGAGCAAGGGGCCGCTGACGAAGTCGTGGTGCAAGGCGCCGTCTTGATGCCAGCCATGCGGCGGCCGCGCGCGGCGCACCCAGCACTGGCTGGCGATCACCTGCGGCTGCCGGCCGAGCCGGCTTTCGATGGCCGGCCGCAACGGCGTCAGCGCCTGCAGCAGCGCGCGCAGATCGAATGCGTCGGCCAGCTTCAGCGACCCGCCGGGCCGCGCGGCCAGCATCGTCAGCCAGTGCGCGGCGGTCGCCGGCGGCAGCAGGCCGGGGATGCGCAGCATGCTTACGGAGCCGCCGGCATCGCCTCAGCTCTTCTTGCCGAACAGCCCGGCGAACCAGGTCTTGATGACGGTCCACATCAGGCCGAGCGCATTCAGCTCGTTGGCCGGCTTCGGCGCGGCGGGTGGGGCGGGTGCTGTTGCCGCCGGCGGTGGCGCTGAAGTCGACGCTGAAACCGGAGCCGAAGGCGCCGGCACCGCGGCCGCGGCGGCGCGGAAGTTGTCGGCGAACTGGCTCAGCATGGCGTCGGACACCGGCACCAGTAGCCGGCTGCCGAACTGCGCCAGTTTGCCGCTGACGACGATCGTCGCCTGGCCGACCAGCACCGAGCTGTCCGGCGTCTCGCCCGGCTCGATGTTCGCGGTGAGGTTCATCGACGCCGACGAACCCGATTTGTCGGCGCCCTTGCCGAGCAGTTGCAGCCGGTGCGCGGCGGCGTCGAGGCCGAGGACCTCGATGTCGCCGCCGAAGCTCATGACCGCCGGGCCGACCTTGCTCTTCACGCTGCCTTTGTAGTGGGTGTCGTCGATTTGCTCGGTGATCTGCGCACCGGGCATGCAGCCGGCGGTGGCGCGCACGTCGGACAGCACGCCCCAAGCCTGTTCGACGCTGACCGTCAGCGGATAGCGTTTGTCGAGTTTGACTTCCATGTTCTCTTTCCTCCGGCCCGCACGGCGTGCCGGCGCCGAATTGGACCACGCCGGCGCCGCCGGGCCGGCGACACGCAAAGTTGCGCACCGGTTACCCACGCCGGCGCGCACGGGTTCAGAATCGACGCGGTGCCCGGATCGGCGCCAATGGAGTCCGCCCGATGAAGCCTCAATCCACGCCTGCCACACCGACCCCGCCGCGGGCCGAGCCGCGTTCGACCGACGGCGCCGACGACGCGCCGCTGTCCGATATCACCCCGCCCGAAGCCGGTGCGCTGATCCAGCACCCCGACGGCTGGTACTGGCTGGCCGACTCGGGCCGCCAGCAGTTCGGCCCCTACGCCAGCGCCGACGAGGCGCTGGCCGAGATGATGGCCGCCGGCGAAGAGTCGATCGAACCCGACGAGTCGCTGTCCGAGGTCGAGCAGGAACTCGGCATCTCCGACTGGCTGGACCCCGACACCGGATCTCCGGCCGAAGACATGCACACCCGGCTCGAAGACCACTGACTTGCCGACTACCGCGATGCGGGGGCCGACGGCGGCGTCGGCACCATCACCCCGGCGGCGAGCGGGATCTCGTCGCTGGCGGTGACCGCGGTGACGTAATAACGCGTGTCGCCAAAGCAGCTCGTCGGCAGGCCGACCTTCTGTTCGTAGTGCAGGCTGACTCGCTTGCCCATCACTTTGCTGATCTGCTCGGCGACTGCGTCGTCGTGCACGGTGAAGATGAACTTCTCCGGCGTCGAGCCGGGCAGCGAAACCAGCGCCAGCTCGCCTTCCCAGGTCTTGCACAGCCACCCTTTGTTGGACAGCTTCTGCACCCAGCCGGCGCGTTCGCCCGAGGCGTAGCTCCAGTTGACGACGACGGTGAAATACAGCGCCAGCAACGCCGCCAGCACGAGCAGGGCCAGGATCACGACCCGCTTGGCGGTCACTTGGCTCCTGCCTTGAAGCTCGTGAAGATGCGCGTCTGCACGCGGCGGATGTCCTGCGGCACGCTGTCGGGCGGGGTCAGCTTCTTCATGTCGGCCGGCGAGAGGAAGATCGTCGGGTTGGCCGCGACGTCCTTCTTGACGAACTTCTTCGAAGCGAGGTTCGGGTTGGCGTAGAAGACCTTGTTGCTCAAGGCGGCATGGACCTCGGGGCGCAGGATGTAGTTGATGAACAGCTGCGCGTTCTTCGGGTGCGGCGCGTCCTTCGGGATCGCCATCGAGTCGTAGAACAGCGTCGCACCGGCCGGCGGTATCAGCGCCTGGATGTCCTGCCCGCTCTTGTTGTCGATCGCGCGCTGGCGGGCGATGTTGATGTCGCCCGAATAGCCCATCACGACGCACAGCGCGCCGCTGGCGAGGTCATCGATGTAGCCGGACGACGAGAAGCGGGTGACGCTCGGCCGCGCTTTCATCAGCACGTCGCGCGCCGCGTCGTAGTCCTTGGCGTCCTTGCTGTACGGCGGCTTGCCGGCGTAGATCATCGCGACCGGCAGCACCTCGGAAGCCGAGTCGAGCAGGTTGACGCCGCAGCCCTTCAGCTTGCTCGCGACCTGCGGGTCGAAGATCAGCGCCCACGGGTTGGCCGGCATTGGCGTGGCGCCGAGGGCGGCTTTGACCTTCGCGGTGTTGATGCCGATCGTGACGAAGCCCCACAGCCAGTCCACCAGGTACTGGTTGCCGGGGTCGACCTGGGCCATCTGCGCCAGCAGCGCGGGGTCGAGGTTGTTCCAGTTGGGCAGCAGCGAACGGTCGAGCTTCTGGAACAGGCCGCCTTCGATCTGCGTCTTCGCGAAGTGCGCGCTCGGCACGACGATGTCGTAGCCAGTCTTGCCGGCCACCAGCTTGGCGTGCAGGATTTCGTTGTTGTCGTAGTTGTCGTAGCGGACCTTGATGCCGGTCTCTTTCTCGAAATTCTTGATCGTGTCGTCGGCGATGTAGTCCGACCAGTTGTAGATGTTCAGCACCTTCGGCTCGGCGGTCTGCGCGGCGGCGGCGAAGGCCATGCAGGCCAGGCCGAAAGCGAGCAGCGGGCGGGCGAAGCGGGGCGGGAAGATCATGGCGGGCGGGCTCCTTCGGGACTGGATGACAACGACTCAGGCCGGATTTTCGCCGACCGCCAGCGGCCGCAAACGGAACATGCCCCAGCCTTCCATCGTCAGCACCGGCTCGTCGCGCTGGTTGCGCACCTCCCAGCGTGATCGAATCAGCCCGACCGTCGGCCGGCTGGTCATCGGCCGCGCTTCGAGCACTTCGAGCCGCACCCGCAAGGTGTCGCCGGGGAACACGGGTTTGAGCCAGCGCAGGCTGTCGATGCCCGGCGAGCCGAGGCTGGCCGAGTCGAGCAGGTAGTCGTCGCACATCATCCGCATGGCCATCGCGCAGGTGTGCCAGCCGCTGGCGCACAAGCCGCCGAACAGCGAATCGCGCGCCGCGTTTTCGTCGACGTGAAACGGCTGCGGGTCGAACTGGCGGGCGAATTCGACGACGGCGTCGCGCGTGACCGGCAGACCGCCGAAGTCGCGCACGCTGCCGGCGGGGAAGTCTTCCCAGTAGTAGCGGTAGTTCAAGCGGTAGCTCATGCGGGCAGCATAACGACTGCGTCCACAATCCATCGTCCACCGACTTCGCGGGTGCCGCCATGACCGCTCTGATCCTCGGGCTCGTGATCTTCCTCGGCGTGCACTCGCTGCGCATCGTCGCCGAGCCGTGGCGCAGCGGCCTGCGGGCGCGGCTCGGCGAAGGCCCGTACAAGGGCTTGTACGCGCTGCTTTCGATCGCCGGCTTCGCGCTGCTGCTGTGGGGCTTCGGCCAGGCGCGGCAGCAGCCGGTGCTGCTGTGGCCGGCGCTCGGCTGGGCGCGCCACGTCGCGGCGCTGCTGACGCTGCTGGCCTTCGTGCTGCTCGCAGCGGCCTACGTGCCCAACAACAGCATCAAGGGCCGGTTGCACCACCCGATGGTGCTGTCGGTGAAACTGTGGGCGCTGGGCCATCTGCTGGCCAACAACACGCTGGCCGACCTGCTGCTGTTCGGCAGCTTCCTCGTCTGGGCGGTATTCAGCTTTCGCGCGGCCCGCGCGCGCGACCGCGCCGCCGGGACGGCCTACCCGCCTGGCACCGCGGCGGCCTCGGCGCTGGCGGCGGTGATCGGCATCGCCGCCTGGGCCGGCTTCGCCTTCTGGGCGCACGAGCACTGGATCGGCGTGCGGCCGTTCCCGTAATGGGGTGGCCCCCGTCCGGGGGCACCCCGCGCAACGAGATTGGGGTGATGGCGGGCAAGCGCCCGGCCGCCGAACATTCAGCCTATCGCGAAAGCACGGAGGCCTGCATGTTCAAGAACCTGTTCCGCTGGCTGAAGACCCAGCCCGTCTCGCGGTTTGCCGTGCCGGCAGCGAGCGACGATACGATCGTGGTCGAGGCCGAAGCCGCGGCCAACGACGAACCGCTGCTCGGCTGCGGCTGGTTCGATTCCAGCCACGAGTTGACCTGCGGGCTGGTGGTCACCGAGCACCGCTCAGCGGATGCCGTAGCCGACTCGCTGCCGCTGGTCGACTGGATCGAGCTGCAGCTTTCGGGTTGGCGCGCCCAGCTCGTTGCCGGCGTGTCCGTGGCCGAGATGTGCGCCGGCTGAGCGCAGCGGGTGGCGCTCGAGCCAGGCCTGGCGGTGCATCGCATGCCGGGTGTACGGCAGCGGGCGGCCGGAAACGCGCAGCGACAGCGCGGTAACCCAGTCGTGCGTTCGCGACGGCGGCGCGCCCAGCGGCAACAGCAGCATCCAGACGAGCAGGACGACGGCCAGCCAGCCGGGCGTCGGCGCTTCGGGCGCGCGAGTGCCGCGCAAGGCGAGCGCGCTGGCCGCACCGCCGAGCACGAAGCCGAGCACCACTTCGCTGGCCGAATGGGCGCGGGTTTCGACGCGCGAGACGGCGATGGCGGCCGCCAGCAAGTAGCCGAAGGCGATCGCCAGCCGCGCCCACGGCCAGGGCGCGCGCCCGGCGGCGATGCGCGCCAGCACCGGCAGCACGACGGCGGCGAACATCGCGTGGCCCGAGATGCCGGTGTAGTCGAGCGGCGCGTAGCCGACTTCCCAGCCGATGAAGGCCATCTTGCTGGCGGTGGTGACGAGCGTGGCGACGACCATCGCCAGCAGCCAGGCCACGGCCAGCGGCCGCGTGCGCTGTTCGCGTGCCAGCCACAGCAGCCCGGCGGCCATCGCCGGCAGGAGGATCTGCGCCTCGCCCAGGCGCGTGAAGAGCGCCCAGGCGGCGCTGACGGAATTCATGGCGCGAATCCTAAGCGGGACGCGTGCCCGGTGCTGCGCGGGCGCCGTGACGGGCTGCACGCGACCGCCGGCGCGCGGTTCGTCGACGCCAGCGACGGCTCGTCGCGCGCGCGCCGCCGATCGTCGCAACCCGCTCGCCCGCCGGTGAGGGCTTGCCTACATTCCACTCCATCGACCCACCCGCAACACGAAGGAAACGACCATGAACACGCAACGCACCGCCGCCCGCCTGATCTCGCTGGTCTCCGCCGCGTTTCTGACGCTCGTGATGCTGGCCAGCGTCAATGTCCTCGCGACCAGCGAGCCCGGCGTCGCGCAGATGGCGCAAGCCGCCGCGTCGAGCAAGAGCTGAGTCGGTCGACCCGAACCGCAAACGCCCGGCCCTGTGCCGGGCGTTTTGCTTCGGAGGGGCTGCGGACCCCGGCGGACCCCCGCGGACCCGTTAGCATGGATCGCCCGCACCACCCTCAGGAGCCCACCCCATGCGACTTCTCCCTCGCTGCCTCGCGATCCTGGCCCTCGCCGCTGCCGGCAGCAGTGCCGCACTGGCCCAGGCCACGCTCGACAAGGTCAAGGCCAGCGGCGCGATCACGCTGGCCTACCGCGAATCGTCGATTCCGTTTTCGTACCTCGACGACAAGGCGCAGCCGGTCGGCTTCGGCCACGAGATCTGCCTGCGCATCGTCGACGACGTGAAGAAGGCCACCGGCCGCGCCGACCTGAAGGTGAACCTGCAGCCGGTGACGTCGGCGAACCGCATCCCGCTGCTCGTCAACGGCACGATCGACATCGAGTGCGGCTCGACCACAAACAACAGCGACCGCGCCAAGCAGGTCGCCTTCGCGACCAACTACTTCTACACCGGCACCCGCTTCCTGGTGAAGGCCGATTCGGGCATCAAGAGCCTGGCCGACCTGAACAACAAGGTGCTCGTCTCGACCACCGGCACGACCAACTTCCGCATCATGCGCAACCTCATCACCGAGCAGAAGCTGCCGATCGAGCTGCTCGGCGCGAAGGACCACGCCGAGTCGGCGCTGCTCGTGCAGACCGGCCGCGCGGCGGCGTTCGCGATGGACGACATCCTGCTCTACGGCCTGCGCGCCAGCGCGCAGAACCCCGCCGAGCTGGCGGTGGTCGGCGAGCCGATCCAGGTCGAGCCGTACGCGATCATGCTGCGCCGCGACGACCCGGCGTTCAAGACCCTGGTCGACGGCACCGTGGCGGCGCTGATGAAGAGCGGCGAATTCGAGCGCCTGTACAAGAAGTGGTTCCAGTCACCGATCCCGCCGAAGGGCATCAACCTGAACGCGCCGATGGACAAGGCGCTGGTCGACAACATGAAGGCGCTGTCGGACAAGCCGGCCACGTGAACACCGCGCCACGTGTGGTTGCAAAGCGGAAACGTCGGCGGGCGATGATCGCGTCTTCCTGATGCTCTGAGAGCGGAGACAAGCATGCGTGCGTGGACGATGCGGTGGCTGGCCTTCGGCCTGTGCCTGCTGGCCGCTTGCGGCGGCGGCACCGACGAGACCAAGGCCCACGTGCGCCTGGTCAACGCGAGCGGCGGCTACAGCGCGCTCAGCCTCACGATCGACGACACCGCGGTCGCATCGTCGGTGGCTTACGGTGCGACGGCCAGCTACGGCGACGTCGACAAGGGCGCGACCGACGCCGAACTCAGCCAGCCCGGCGGCGCGACGTCGCTCGTCGGCAGCACGGTCGCCTTGGGCAAGAACAAGTACTTCACGATGCTGGCCTACGGCAAGTCGGGCTCGGCGGCGATGCAGCTGATCGACGACAACCAGGACACGCCGGCCAGCGGCAAGACGCTGGTGCGCGTGATCAACGCGGCGCCCGATGCGGGCAACCTGGACGTCTACCTGACCAGCAGCGCCACCGCGCTGGCCGATGCGACGGCGTTCCAGTCGGCCGCCGCCTACGGCACGCTGAACGGCTTCGTCACCACCACCAGCGGCACCTGGCGCCTGCGCGTCACCGCCGCCGGCAGCAAGAGCGACTTGCGGCTCGATGTGTCGGGCTTGAGCTTCGGCAGCGAAGGCGTCGTCACGGTGGTGGTGACGCCCGGCCGCGGCGGCGTGCTCGTCAACGCGCTGCTGCTGGCGCAGCAAGGCGGCATCACGGCCGCCGCCAACACGCAGGCCCGCGTGCGCGTCGTCGCCGGCGTCAGCAGCGGCGCCTCGGTCAGCGCCAGCGTCGGCGGCACGACGCTGATGACCAGCGGCACCGCACCGTCGCTGACCGCTTATTCGCTGCTGACGTCGGGCACGCTGACTGTCGCCGCGTCGGCCAGCGGCACCGCGGCCGCGCTGACATCGGCCACGGTGGCCGGTGGCGGCGACTACACGCTGCTGGTCTACGGCACGCCGGGCGCACCGGTGGCGACGCTGATCGAAGACGACAACAGCCTGCCGACCGACACCACCGGCGCCAAGCTGCGCCTGGTGCACGGGCTGGCCGACGTGACGGGCACGCTGTCGCTCGGCGTGGACTACGAGGTGACGGCGGATGCGGTAGCGCAGGGCGCGGCTTCGGCGTACGCAGCGGTTGCCGCGTCGACGACCGCGTACTTCACCGCCACCAGCGCCGGCAGCACGACGGCGCTGCTCGACGACCACCCCACCGGCACCAGCACCGGCACCGCACGCAGCCTGCTGGCCGGCGGCGTCTACACGTTCTTCGTGGTCGGCGACTCCGGTTCGCCGGTCGGCATCCTGCGCAAGGACCGTTGACGCGTCAGGCCAGCCGGCCGGCGCGAAAGTCTTCGACCGCCTGGAAGATCTCGTCGTTGCTGTTCATCACGAACGGGCCGTACTGCGCGATCGGCTCCTTCAGCGGCTTGCCGGCAATGAGGATCGCCTTGCCCGCTTCGCCGCCGGCCTGCAGAACGACGCCGTCGCTGCCGGGCGTGTTGGCCAGGATCGCCATGCGTTGCCGCCGGACGAGCGTGTCGGCGACCGACAACTCGCCGCGGTAGACATAGACGAAGGCGTTGTGCCCGGCCGGCAGCGGCTGCTCGAAGCGCGCGCCCGGTTCCAGTTCGATGTCCAGGTACAGCGGCTCGGTGTCGTCGCGCTGCATCGCGCCGGTGATGGCACGTGTTTTGCCCGCGATCACGCGCACGTTGGCGCCGGCTTCGTGCACTTCCGGAATTTCCTCCGGGCGGATGTCGCGGTACCACGGGTCGCGCATCTTTTCCTTGGCCGGCAGGTTGAGCCAGAGTTGGAAACCTTCCATCGCCCCGTCCTGCTGCTCGGGCATTTCGCTGTGGATGACGCCGCGGCCGGCGGTCATCCACTGCACGCTGCCGGGCTCCAGCAGGCCTTCGTTGCCGGCGCTGTCGCGGTGGCGCATGCGGCCTTGCAGCATGTAGGTCACGGTCTCGAAGCCGCGGTGCGGGTGGTTGGGGAAACCGCCGATGTAGTCTTCGGGCGAGTCGGTGCCGAAGGCGTCGAGCATCAGGAACGGGTCGAGCCGGCGCTGCAGGTCCTGGGTCAGCACGCGGGTCAGCTTGACGCCGGCGCCGTCGCTGGTGGCCTGGCCCTGGACCAGCCGTTCGACGCTGCGTGGCTGGCTGACGAGAGAGGGGGTGGTGGTATTCATGCTTCAAGCTTAAGCGCGCTGCGCAAGACGTGCCGGCGGTTCCTCTGTAAGCTTCGGCGGCCGTGGGGCGACTGAAACGCAGCCGTGTGGCGACCAAGCGCATGACCGATCCAACGCAGCCCGATCTCAGCCAGCGCTTCGCGGCGGTGCGCGGTCATTCGCTCGCGCTCGCCGCGCCGCTGTCGGCCGAAGACCAGTGCGTGCAATCGATGCCCGATGCGAGCCCGACCAAGTGGCACCTGGCGCACACGAGCTGGTTCTTCGAAGCGGTGGTGCTGAACCGGCACGCGCCGGGTTACCGGCCGTTCGACGAACGTTTTTCGCTGCTCTTCAATTCGTACTACGAAAGCCTGGGCCCGCGCCATCCGCGCCCGCAGCGCGGGCTGCTGACGCGGCCGCCGCTGGCCGAGGTGCATGCCTACCGCGCCGCGGTCGACCAGGCCGTGCTGGCCTTCATCGAAGGCGCCGATGCCGACAGCTGGGCGGCGGCCGGGCCGCTGCTGGAACTCGGCCTGCAGCACGAACAGCAGCACCAGGAGCTATTGCTCACCGACATCCAGCACGCGCTGTCGCTGAACCCTTTGCAGCCGGCGATGCGCGGCGGCGAAGCGCCGCGGGTCGCGGTGGCGGACGCCGGCTGGCTCGACCATCCCGGCGGTGAAGTCGCGGTCGGCCATGCGGGCAGCGGCTTCGCTTTCGACAACGAGACGCCGCGCCATCACCTCCATTTGCAGCCGTTCGCGATCGGCCGCCGCCTGGTGACCAACGCCGAGGTCCAGGCCTTCATCGACGACGGCGGCTACCGCCGGCCCGAGCTGTGGTTGTCCGACGGCTGGGCTGCCGTGCAGGCGCATGGCTGGGCGGCGCCGCTGTACTGGCGCGACGGCGGCCGCCGCTTCACGCTGCATGGCGAGCAGCAGCGGCATGCCGACGAGCCCGCGCTGCATCTGAGCTTCTACGAGGCCGCGGCGTTTGCCGAGTGGGCTGGCGCGCGGCTGCCGACCGAGTTCGAATGGGAGGCCGCGGCCGGCGCCGCTGTCCCGCCGCAGCAGCTCTTCGGTGTCGCCTGGCAGTGGACACGCTCGTCGTACGACCCCTATCCGCGCTACCGGCCGTGGGCCGGCGCGGTGGCCGAGTACAACGGCAAGTTCATGGTCGGCCAGCTCGTCCTGCGCGGCAGCAGCCTGGCCACGCCGGCCGGCCATGCGCGAACGAGCTACCGCAACTTCTTCCCGCCGGCGACGCGCTGGCAGTTCAGCGGGCTGCGGCTCGCACGGGATCTCTGATGGAATTTGCCGCCGACCTGATTGCCGGCCTGCGCGCCGAGCCGCGCCGCGTGTCTCCGAAGTGGTTCTACGACGCCGAAGGATCGCGGCTGTTCGAGCGCATCTGCGAGCTGCCCGAGTATTACCCGACGCGAACCGAGCTCGCCCTGCTCGACCGCCACGCCCCGGCGATCGGCACGCTGATCGGGCCGGGCGCCGAAATCGTCGAGTTCGGCGCCGGGGCCAGTCGCAAGGTGCGCGTGCTGCTCGACGCGATGGTCTCGCCGTGCTGCTTCGTGCCGATCGACATCTCGGGCGAGCACCTGGCCGAGGCGGTGGCGGCCTTGCGCTCGGACTATCCCGGCCTGGCGGTTCGGCCGCTGGCGGCCGATTTCACGGTCGACCTCGAACTGCCGCCGGCCGCCGGGCGGCGGGTCGGTTTTTTCCCGGGCAGCTCGATCGGCAACTTCGAGCCCGCCGAAGCCGAACGCTTGCTGCACCGTTTCGCCGGCTGGCTGGGCGGCGGCGCGTTGCTGATCGGCGTCGATCTGGTCAAGGATCCGGCGGCGCTGCATGCCGCCTACAACGACTCGCGCGGCGTCACGGCGGCATTCAACCTGAACCTCTTCGCGCGCGCGAACCGCGAACTGCAGGCCGACTTCGACCTGGCCTGCTGGGCGCACAGCGCGTTCTACAACCCGCCGCTGCGGCGCATCGAGATGCACCTCGTCAGCCGCTGCCGGCAGGCGGTGCAGGTCGCCGGCGAGCGCTTCGAGTTCGACGAAGGCGACAGCGTGCACACCGAGAACTCGTACAAATACACCGTCGCTGGTTTCCAGCGGCTGGCAGCGCGGGCCGGGTTCGACGCCATCCACGCGTGGACCGACAACGAACGGCGCTTCTCGCTGCACTGGCTGGAACCGGCGTCAAACAAGGAGCAAGGATGAAGGCAATCTGGAACGGCACCGTCGTGGCCGAGAGTGACGACACGGTGGTCGTCGAAGGCAACCACTATTTCCCGGCCGACGCGGTGAAAACGCAGTACCTGCTGCCGAGCAATACCAAGTCGACCTGCGCCTGGAAGGGCGAGGCGAGCTACCACACGCTGTTCGTCGACGGCGATGCCAACCCGGACGCGGCCTGGTACTACCCGACGCCGAAGGAAGCGGCGGCGCAGATCGCCGGCCGCATCGCCTTCTGGAAAGGCGTGCGGGTCACCGAGTAGCGGCCGCCGCAGCTTGCCGGCCTTGGACAGCCTGGGTAGCCTGGGTAGCCTTGGCGTTGCGCACCGGCGCCGGCTGCGCGAGATCTGGCGCTCGGCGGGTTGGCCTTGCCTGGACCTGATCGAGGTCGAGTTGCTCGCCGCCGGTCTGCTGGCGCGCCAGCGCGACGACGGCGGCCGCGAGACGGTGCGCGTCACCGACGCCGGCATCCAGCTTCTCGCGGCGACACTGCAGCGCAACCGGGCGGCGCGCGATGCCCACGAGGCGCTGGTCGAGCGGGTGGCGACCGACATGCAGCGCGCCGGGCGCATCGTCTGGCGCGGGCTCGCGCTGCGCGCGCCGCTCGCCGCCGACGGCGGCAGCACGACGTGGGCGATCGCGATGCCCGATGTCTTCTCGATCCGCCAGACGACGGTCGAGGACTACGCCGAACCGGTGGTCCACGAGATCAAGGTCCGGCGCGCCGACCTGCTGGCCGACCTGCGCCGCGCGTCCAAGGGCGGCGCCTACCTGGCGTTGGCCAGCCAGTGCTGGTATGTGCTGCGCGAAGGCATCGCCGATGCCGACGAGGTGCCGGCTGCGTACGGTGTGATGTTCGCCGGCGATGGCGGCCTCCAAGTCGCCCGCCCGGCGCCGCGGCGCGCGGCGCGCGTGCCGTTCGCGGTGTGGATGGCGCTGGCGCGAGCCAACGCCGAACCGCCGCTCGACGACGAGGCGCAGGGCTGGCTCGGCGCCCCATGACGTCGTCGATGACCCGCGAGGTCATCGACGCCAGCACCTCGCTTGAGGCAGCATCGCGCGATGCCCGTCACCCACCATGCCGCGACTGAGCGTGCCGGCGACCACTTGAGGCGGTTGCGCACGCGCCACCGCATCAGCCAGCTCGAGCTGTCGTTGCGCCTCGGCGTCTCGCAGCGCCACCTGAGCTGCATCGAAACCGGCCGCTCGAAGGCCAGCCGGCCGATGCTGCTGGCCGTGCTGGAAGCGCTGGATGCGCCGCTGCCCGAGCGCAACCGAACGCTGTTGGCCGCCGGCTTCGCACCCGCCTACGGTGAACGATCGCTGCAGCAGAACGACATGGCGCCGATCCGGGAAGCGATCGCTCACCTACTGGCTGCGCACGACCCGGCACCGGCACTGGTCATCGACGGGCTGTGGAACGTGTTGACCGCCAATCGCGCCGCGCACCGCCTGATCGAGCTGATCGGGGCCGATCCGGCGCCGCTGGACGGTGGCGGCTTCAACCTGCTGCGCGGCACCTTTGCCGAGGGCGGGCTGAAGGCGGCCTTCATCAACGCCGACGAAGTTTGCGGCTCGGTCTGGCGCCGCGCCGAGCGCGAGGCGCCGCATGTCGAAGGGCTGGCGGCGCTGCTCGACGAACTGCGGCCGCACGCGCCGCCGGCACGTGACGCCGGCCCGGCGGCGGATACGCCGTTGCTGTTCACGCGCATTCGCAGCGCCGCCGGTGAGCTGCGCTTCTTCTCGGCGTTCACGACCTTCGGCGCGCCGCTGGACGTGACGATCGCCTCGTTGCGGATCGAGCACCTGTTCCCGGCCGACGACGCGACCCGGCAGGCGCTGGCCGCTGGCTGAACTGAACGGAATACAAAAAAGGCCGGCACGCGGCCGACCTCTCGAGATTGACACCACCGGGCGATGCCCGGCGGCGCGGCAGCGTCTACGCGACGGCTGGCGCCGCCGAGCGGCGGAAGCGGCCGCCGGCCAAGCCGACCAGCGCGAGGCCGACCAGCGCCAGCGAGCTCGGCTCCGGCGCCGAGCCGCCAGCGGCAGGCGTGCTGCCAGCGATGGCCAGCACCTTGACGTAGTCGTCGCCATCGGTGCAGGAGATGGTCGCGTTCGACTGGTCCTTGCACAGGCCGCCGTAGCGCGAGTTGTAGGCACTGATCAGCCACCAGCTCGAACTGACCTTGGGCGCGTTGACGTTGACGTTGATCGCGGTGTCGGTGCCGGAGCTGCCGTTCGGATTGTCGGCGTCCGAGTAGTTGCCGACCAGCGACCAGCCCGAGCCGATGCCGGTGACCGTGGTCGTCTGGGTGCCGTTCATGACCTTGGTGCCCGTCATCACCTCGGCGGCCGTCTTGCCGAGCGCGGCGGCACTGGTGTCGGTGTAGGCGAACAGCGAGACATCCGAATCGACCGGCGTGCCACCCGCCCAGCCGACGGTGATTTGTTCGAGCGTCACGTTTGCGCTGAACTTCAACAGCACGAGCTCGGTGTAGTTGTTGTTGTCCAGCGCGTGGTACGGCGAGCCCAGCGCCGAATCGGTGCCGGAATAGACCCCGATGCCCGATCCGGCGCCGTACTGGCCGAGGGTGGCGGTGGCAAAGGCCGACCCGCTGGCGCTGTTGTTGAAATTGTTGATCGTCGCGGTCGTCGTCGACGTCTGTGCGGCCCACGCCGTGGTATTGACGGTGCCGAGGTTCGCCGCGCCGGTGCTGGTGCAGTTTCCGGTGCTGGCGGAACAGGTCGACAAGTCCGACGACCAGCTCGCCTGAGCGAGCGCTGGGCCGGCGAACAGGACCCCCGCGACAAGGGCGCAAACGCCGGCCAAGCTTGAATTCGTCGTTTTCATTTGGATCCGTCTTTCCGTGGTTCGAGCTTTGCAGCTTTTTGGTGCCCAGTAGGCTTTAGCAAACAACGAGCCATCGATAAAACTCTTTAATAATCAATGGCTTACGTTCTTGAGTTCGGCTTGCTGCGACACAGTGTAATAATTTGCGACAGCCGTGACACCCCTTATCTGAGGGTCTTCAACAACGCCTCGGCCTCCTTGGAACTGGCAAAGACGCGGCCGCCGCGCAGCGCCGACTCGAGTTCTTCGCGCGCCTCGGTCTTGCGCCCGGTCTGGGCCAGAACCGTGGCCAGGAAGAAGCGGGTGTCGGGGTTGGCAGGATCGCGCAGCCGCGCGTCGCGAAGCAACTGCAGCGCGCGCTCGGTCTGCCCGGCTTGATAGGCCGCCCATCCGGTGGTGCCGATCACGCGGGCCTTGCCGGGGCTTTGCGACAACGCGCGCTCGGCCATCTTCAGCGCTGCGGGGTCCTTTTGCAGGATCAGCACGTTGGCCAGGTCGTTGAGCGTATCGCTGTCGTCGGGGCTCAACTGCAGGACCGCTTCGTATGCGGCGCGCGCCGCCGGGTAGCGGCCGGCCATGGCGTGCACGTCGCCGACCGCCTTGCGGACGTGGATCTGCTTCGGGTGCGCCTTGGCCCACTGGTCGGCGAGCTGTATCGCCGCCGCCGGATCGGTGGGCAGCAAGACCCGGAACAGCCGCATGACGCTCTCCGCGCTCGGCTCGGCTTGGTGGGCGCGGCGGTAGGCGGCAACGGCCGTCGGCAGGTTGCCGCGCGCACTGGCCACGTCGCCCTGCAGGCTGAAGCCGATGGCCAGCTTCGGGTAGCGGGTGGCGATCTGCTGAGCGCGTTGCT
>Ga0307513_10005268_pt1 | contig 17125 bp, 25 predicted proteins | sample 15_EM_MG_FD_202174 | JGI IMG/M metagenome (GOLD analysis project Ga0307513, IMG submission 202174) | Populus trichocarpa ectomycorrhiza microbial communities from riparian zone in the Pacific Northwest, United States - 15_EM | ecosystem: Host-associated > Plants > Roots > Unclassified | place... | reverse complement strand
CGAGGTTTTGGTAAGCGTCGCAAGATGACGAGAACGTAGTGGGAGAGGAAGACTCACGGTGACAGCCCGAACCCGCGCGATCGAGTCCTCGATCCCGACGCTCGAGTATGAACCTGTGGCATTCATCTGACCTAAAATGTGTCCCAGCCGCAGGAAACAAAAGAGAGGGGGGAGTGTTCTTGTCTAGGTCTGAGCAAATGCTCAAGCCTAAAATATACGGTTACGGGCCGTGCGGTGCAAACCTCCAAGGAATATGTTTGGGTGCCAGTGCATCGGGATCACGCTGGGGCGTGAATTTGCTGCGAAATTAGTCTCCCAGAGGGAACACAATTCCCGGATTTTGTCGAGGGTGGTTGTGGGGTTGATCTGACAGCGGTTGTGCTAATATATCTAATGAAGGAAAAATCTGGGAGTGATCGTCGAGACCGCGGAGGAGGCTGAACGGCCGGTACGCCAGCGTACCGTGACCAGGCTGGAAATCGACCCTCCGTCTGAACAGGACTTGACAGACGGCATCGCTTTTCTCTGGTGGTTGAGGGAGACTGTAGGTAAAGGGCAGTCCGCCCTCCATTTCACCGACCTATTGATCAATACGTTGAAACATACATAAGCCGTTTCGTGCGTGCTTTATACCTCCTATGGGTTTAATCACCAATCTTGTCAACTTTTTCGTCGACTTTCCGCAGGGAAAATTGGTCTGGGCTTGTTGCGCGTCCTCAGCCGTGAGGGGATGTTCGTAGGGGGCGTTGATCTTCGCGATGCCCTTGCTCACAGTATTGAAGAAGAGTTTGAAGTAGTGGGTGTCCTCCTCGGGAGTGACCGTGTAGCTCATCACTATCGGACGCAGGAGCTTGATGTTCTTCTCTGCGAACATGAGGGGCGAGAAAAGTGGGACGGCGCTGGGTATTTGCGAAGGAAATGAGCGTTCCTTTCCTTCTCAAGAGTTTGAAGTTATTGTCGAACCTGGACACGGAGATCAGGGCACCGTCCACATGATGACTTCGCAAAAAGAAACATACGTGCCTTTCCAACATCGTCGGATACGGCATCAACGTCGACGCCATTCGTGACCTCCAACACTTCTTTGACGGTCTTCTTCTTGGTGTACAAAATGACGCGATCCCTGCCATGGGCCTTCGCGAGCTCGCCGCCTTGGCACCCGCCTACGTCGTGCCAACGACAGTGACGTCTCAGCAGACTGGGCGGTAATTCGACCGAATCCTCCAGCAGCGACGTGGACGAGAATCGTGTCGCGCTTCTTGACTTCGTACGCCTAGTTCATGAACGTGGTGACACTCTATGCGGCACAAAACCAGCAGCGACGATTCGGGTGTCGATCCAGAATTCCAAGGGGATAGCGATGTACTCCACACTTGCGTCTGGTGGCAAGACCTGAGAAGATAGGGTAAGGTGATCGGTTCAGGACTTGAGCGTGAAAGCCTCCCGACTGCCTTGTGATGCGTACAACGATGGCCTTGGCCCCGATGGCGAAAGATCTTGCTCTGTACTCTGGATGGTTCAATACGGCCGGGTCAGTGGGAAGCGTGACAATCACTCCAGCGGCTGCCGATCCGACAACTGCGGGGAGTTGGGCGGGGTAAAGTCCACTCCTGAAATAGGTGCCAATGAAGCCGGCACCAGCATATTCGACCTACATCCGCAACGGTAACCATATAAGTCACCATTGGCTGCAGAGTGCGCGTCGTGGCTGCATATACCTTGAGAATTACGTCTCTAGGGCCTTGCTTCAAGTTAGGGAAATGCTGATCAGTCTTTTCGATGACGCCGGCGTCTCCGATCTTGGAGAATGTGATAGTTTTTATGGTGGTCGGGAACCGACATATGGACGTGTTGAGAGTGGGGACCCTTGGACGAAAGGTCCCAAGGGTCACATGAGAGTGAAGAAAGCATACCGATCGAAGCCGCTCTGACCGAACGCCGTTGATCTCCGTCGATCCATCTCACGCTCTCCGAACTCCGAACTGCCCCAACATCACCAGAAACTTCCACGCCCTAGACGTCCAGCACCCCCATCGGCCGGAGCGTCGAGAATCGGACCGAGAGCAGCGCCGAATCCACCCCCTGGGTGATGACAATTGGACGACCTTGGGCACAACACCGGGTGGCGTCGTCTGGCGAACTTATATTAAACATTCTCCGACAAGGTGGGTTGGCGAACTACCCGAAAAGTTCACGGATGGCCGTTTCGAGGGTCAGCTGGTTCAAACGAACTAGATCGCTCTGGAGACCGACCCCAGAGGTGTAATGACGAAAGATTGAACACCCTCACGTCGAAGTGAATGCTCTCCCTCGCTGTATCGATCATACTTACTCATATTCACCACGGAAGATATGTCCGGACATGGAATGCTGGTTATGAACGCAGATGGTTACCCCTCGTGCTTCGACCGGTGGGAGTGTGCAGTCTCGGACTGAAGGTTCGGACAGGATCTTCATCTCAACTCTTTTGGTTACAGTCGAAGACTCCATCTCGCGTCCGCAGAGGACGGCACCTGAAGTCTTACGGACCAGCGGAAACTCGGGCTAGTTTCGCGTGGGAGTCCGGGGGCGGTAGTAAAGGGACCGTTGACGAAACGGTGAGGGCTTCGAGTGATAGACCGTAGGCTGGGGACTTACACTGAAAGGACTGTAGAATTTGGAGGGGTTTTGGTAAGCGTTGTGAAATGACGCTGGATATCGGAACGACGAGAGTGTAGCGGGAGAGGGAAACTCACGGTGGCAGCCTGAATGCGCAAGGCATCATGGATCTGGGCGGGGGAGTATGGACCTGTGGTATCCATCTGAACGTCGCACGAAACAGGAGAGAGGGGGAAGTATTCTTTTCCAGCGGTGCAAATCCCCAAGGAATATGTTTGGGTGGTTCATCAGGATCATGCCGGGGCACGAATTCGCTGCGAAATCAGTCTTCGAAAGGAAACTAGAGAAGTGCCGACTCCGTCGGCAGGAACCTTGCTTGCGTGCGTATATGTGCATGCAGACCAAATCTCACCTGGAATTTATTCTGTGCCACCAGAGCTTCGTCGTGTTGTCCGGATTATCCAACCTCTCAAACGTTGAGGATGATGTCGACAATAATGCCTCTCGCCCCGTTCGTGATATGAAGGTCAGTTGCAATACTACTTACTCCCTCCATCCCGATCGCGAGGTCGATTGTCGAGAACTCGGAAGACCCTCCCATGCTCTCATCGAACATTTTCCACTCGTCCAATAGAAATAATGGGGCACAAACCTGAGGAGTTACACTCATGTTCTTCGTGTCTAGCATAAATAATGATGATTCCTGAATGATGCTTATGACATACGACAGAGCAGACTGACGGACGGAAGCGGAGTTGAGCGCCAAGGGACAACAATACCGAGCAAATGCGCAGATGTTGCAATGCTGCGATGATCGTTCAGGCGGGATAATTTAGGGGTCCAGAAACCTTGCAAGCAAGGTAACAGTCGATAGAAAGGATCAACTCGATTGTATTTGTACCTGATAACGAACTAAGTAAGGTGTTAGTTACTGGTACGGGGTACATGAAATAAAAGGAGTGTGAACTAGCCTCAGTAGATAGAAAGAATTAACTGAGGAACAGGAGAAATTTTTCGAAACAAACGGATCTACGGTTACAGTAAATCCCGGGAAGCATGTGTGGTACTACGCTGCCCTAACAACATAGTTCCCGGATTTTGTCAAGGGGGGTTGCGGTTGTGCTAATACATCTAGTGGAGGAGAAATGTGGGGGTGATCATCGAGATCATGGAGGAAGTTGAACAGTCGGTATGCCAGCAAGCCGTGACCAGGCTGGAAATTGACCCCCCGTCTGGACGGGACCGAACAGACGACACCACTTTTCTCTCGCGGTCGAAAGGGGTTCTAGATAAAAGGCAGTCCACACTTCGCTTCACCAACCCACTGATCAATGCATTGGAACATACATAAGCCGTTCCGTGCGTACTTTCTGTCCCCATGCGTTTAACCACCGGTCTTGACGATCACCTTGCCCGTCGACTTCTCGCAGGGCGAGTCGCTGGGGGGGGGGAGTTCGGAGTGGTGAGTGCCCTTGGGAGTGGCCGTGTAGTTTGTCGCTCCCGGACACAGAAGCTTGGTGTTCTTCTCTGCAAACCTGAGGGGCGAGAGCAGCGGGACAGCGGCGGGGGCATTTGCGAAGGAAATGAGCATTCCTTTCCTCCTCGAGAGTTTGAAGCTGTTGTTGAACCTGGACACGAAGGTCAGTAAACCATCCACAGAATGACACCGTGAAAAGAAACGTACGTACCCTTTCCAACACCAGCAAATACGGCATCAGCACCGACGCCATTCGTGACCTCCAACATTCACTTGAAGAAACGATATCCTCCTTTGTGTGTAAAAATGTGACCTCCACCATGGGTCTTTGTGAACTCCGCCTTGGCATCCGTCTGCGTCGTGCCAACGGCAGTGGCGCCTTAACCCCTTAGCATAGTGGGTAATGTTCTCGAAGTCCGGTTCAGAACCCGCTGAACCTGAGTTCGAACGCGAACGCGACCGACGGGAACCGAACGTCTGGTCCGGTTCACGCCGCGTTCTCATGTGGTTCGGTTCACGTTCGCCCACACGGTGAAGGTTAGTGGACGCGTCCGAACGCGTTCGGACGCATTCGAACCCGTCGGATGTACCCTAGCTTAGTCCAGTACAGTGTCCTAAGTATTGGCCCGCCAGAGGAGGTGGCACGAGAGCACGTCACTCTCCATCGTGCAAGCGCCCTCGCTATGACTGAAAGTTTTGCATTAAACTCGGATGGAGGCTTTAAGAACCCAAGTGAGATAACCTGGGTACACTCCCCAAACCATGAGCATCCTCCATGGAGATATTGCGAGGATCGCATTCAACCACCTCCCAGTTCAGGGCTCCTCAGTTGCTTTGTAGAAGGTGTTCTCGAGCAATGCGGGTCTCAATGATGATACACGCCGTGGTAAAGTCTATGCCAATACTTTTGGGCGCCTACAGTTTGTTAAGGCACACTATGAGAAACGTCGCGACGTCGGGAGGCTGTGGCTGAAGAGGTAGCAAACAATGCCCAAAGGGCGACTTAGGCAAATACATAAAGGACATGATACGAGCCCTGTCTACTATCTCAATAGAAAATTACTTGCTACCGATGCGTTCAACGTTTGAACCCGAACCGAACGCGCGTTCGCGTTCGCGTTCAGGGCCATTGGGAACTACAGTCAAGTTCAGCGTTCGCGTTCGCCAGATTTTGCCCGAACTGGACGTGAACCGAACTTCGAGAACATTAATAGTGGGCGGCGATTCGACCGAATCGTCTAGCAGTGGTGTGGATGAGAGTCGTGTCGCCCCTCTCGACTTCGTACGCTTAGCTCATGAACATGGGGACGGTCGTTGCTTGTACGAAACCAACAGCAGTGATTTGGGTGTCGATCCGGAATTCTGGGGGGATGGTGATGTACTCTGCAAATGCTGAGAAGACAGGGTACGATAATCGATCCAGAATTTGAAAGCGCGACCGTTATGCGATGTGTACAGTGGCGACATTGGCCCTGGTGGCGTAGCTACTGGGTGACTATCCGTAAGACTAGAAATATCTCTAAACATCGTAGAAGGGTGCCAGTAGCCGGGGTTCGCGCTGACCGTAACCCGACACGACGGACGGGGTCCTGGCAGTTCCCTTATAAGTCCTCTGATATTCATCTGGGATCGTGTGTACACGGTGTAACCTTACGGACAGTCACCCACTACTCTTACAGTACAGAGTACTAGCATCTTGTTCGCACGAGGTCACGTGCCGGACCAAACAAGTACAACGTACTCGCACCGAAAATTAAGGTTTGAGGAAGTCCCGGGAATGATGCCATCTGTTCGGTCCTGTTCTCCAGGACGGGGGTCGATTTCCAGCCTGGTCACGGTACGCTGGCCCAATACTGGTTCTTGCCTTTCAGTTTTCTCCATGGTCATCCGTGTAACTATCCTCCGACTCCCTCGGGACGAAGTCGAGGAAATGTGTTCCCTCTAGAAGACTGATCTCGCGACAGCCCACGCCCCGGCGTGTTCCTGATGAACCACCCAAGGACATTCCTGAGAAGTCTGCACCGCAATCATTGTAAGCCCGCATTATGCAGTACCACACATCAACTTAACTGAGCATTCGTGCAGAACGGGATAAAGGCGTCTCCCCTCTCCTCCTCTCCCCTCCGTTCCCTGCAACCGGAGCCTGATTTAGGTCAGATGGAGAGTATTACAGATATTTCTGAGGCCGTCGCAGTTGCGTTGGGATCTAGGATCACCGCTGTGAGTGTTCCCTCCACCACGTTATTATCTATCCCAATGTCTACAAGCATTACCCTGCGACACTCACGAAAACCTCGCTCAATTCTACAGTACAATTATGGTAAGTCCCCAACCTACGATTCAGTACCCAAAGCTCTCATCCTCTCACCGGCGATTTTTATCCCTCAAGTCTCCATGCTTGCGCTCTTGGTAAGCCCCTCCGTTCTGCTACACTCGTGGCGCTGGAGACAGTTCCTCAACCTCTCGTGATCGGATGGTGGTCGATCGCTAGGTATACGACTGGCTGATACTCCTCGATTGTGAAGTCGAGTATGTCTGGCGAAGCGAATGGAGTATCCCCAAGATCCTCTTTATCATAGCCCGGTACGGAGCGTTGCTTGATGTGCCGATCTCTGTCACCGGTGAGTCAGGCTCCACCCTTGTGCGCCGTTGAAATGGAGCGAATGCTGATTATGATTCTCCTATTGTGTAGTGACCGCCGCTCCGTATGGCACGATAGGTTCCAATGCAATGGATGTCACATGCGGCTATTACGGACTGACAAACCGAAACACCCCAGACATGCAACATCCTCTACAAAACCCTCACGTGTGAGAGAAAACGCTACGCCTAGAGCTTGTTCATGCCTGACTATTATTGGTTGGTCATAGGAAGCACGTTCTTTGGGATCTGCATCGCAGAATGTCAGACATAGGAATGACACTCGCTATCCTCGACGCTCATTCCTTGATCGTTTCCAGCCATCCTCTTACTGAGAACCATCGCGATATACTCCCGGTCGAAGCGCGTCGCCATCCCTCTATCGATCGCTTATGTGGTCCGTCCCCGCACAAGCTTGTGGGATTGTGTGGTTCACCATGTATGTAGGCAGGGATAGTGGGTGGGACCATAATTACCTGGTATTATTTCCACACGACGCTCGGTGGGTGACTTTCAGGCTTGCATGATTGATATGCCTGACCGATACCATCTGATCAGTCACCGCACCATCCGTCCCCTGGCTCAGTGGGTGTTCCCTCAATCGGACAAGTGGGAGGATCATCTTTCAGCTCAACCTTTTTATTCTCCTCGTTTCTGAACTTGGTAGTGATTTTACTGCCCACTCTACTACATACCCAGCTGACTATAAATGTAGTCATCATCATTTTGACCGTCAGGAGAAGGTTCAGCGATTGTATGTCTACGCCACACCTCATTCGATTGTGACACTGAACTTCGCGTTAGTTTATTCAGGCACCCCATTGCTGAAGGTAATATACCGAGACAGTGAGCCCCTCACCGACATTCTCGCACCGAGGACCTATTAACATTACGTCTGTCAGGTTTCGGCTTCTTCCTCGTGTTATTCGGTAAGGAACCCTTCGGTTTGTAGTTACGATGCTAAACGGCGAGATCCAGCTTTGACTCTTTCTGCGGTTATCGTTCACATGATGGCACCGGTAAACAGCATGCCCAAAACCTACTGATACAGATTCTGATAACCACCCGCTTTCACGCAGCCCCGGACCTATAACATCATGTCTGCTCCCGTTCGAGTCGCGCACAGTATCTTCTGTTGTCGTATCTTACTGAACCTTAGACGAGTTGCATCGCCGAGGGATGGTTCAGCGGTCATAAGGACGATCAGTCTCTCCTTCGCGACTCCTCCTGAGCCAGAAACAAACCAGGCAGACACGATTCGACTCGAGGTGAGGAGTGGTGAAGAAGATCCCTGTCACAAGGATTTCGTTGTGGGATACAATACAGTGATCGAGTGGTCCTTGAACCGAATTTGCGACAATGGGCCACTGGGCTGGCAACTTGGAAGATTTTGGCCCAGATTTTTCGTCACACCTTGTATCCGTACCCAAAAACAATATCTATATTGCAGAATTCCATTCTTTCCTTTTGTTGCACTACGACAAGACATGCGCGTGTTGGCCAAAAATCAAGCGACGTGAACGATGCTGAGCTACCATATTTGGAAGTGATCGTCACATCTGTCACGAAAACTTCCCACACACAACAGTCACTCGCCTCTCATCTACAGCTCGTTAGGCGTCTATGAGACCCTTGTTGTTGCCCTCCTGCTCCTCTTCCCCACCTCCACTACTCCCGCCGCTCCGCATTTCTTGAATTTTGTGCGCCTGAGGAGATGTGTGCTCAGTGGATGTCGGCAGGGGTGTGACATCGAACGTCACACACTGTCACACGTGGGTTCGTCTCCAGTTCGCGCCCGCGATGAATCCAGTTGTAGGGCAGCGAGAACACATCCCCGCAGGTCCTTATTTTTTTATAGTACTTCTGTTGTCAACTATAATACACCACCGGGATATCTAGTTATCTAATGGATTCCATCTTGCACAATAAAATCGTGTGTAGTTTGATCTTGTGTGATTTTCGAGGTAAATGGCTAATAGTCTAGCAACCAGTTTGTTTTTTTTTACAAGGTACCCACACAGGCCTCCAGGCGCATAGAACATTCGACTACTCAAATATCCAGACGAGATCTGAGGTTTGTGTCGCCCGACGGTCAAATCATTCAAGGAACCCAGGTCGTTCAAGGACCACTCGATCACTGTAGTTGATCGACAATCATAAGGTGTAGGGCCGACAGGCGGCACAGCCCGGGACGTGCAGCAAGGGCGTTATATTACATAAACATGAAGATAGGAATCGAAACGACCCTCGATCGCAAACGAGCGTCGTTCAAAGACTACTAGTACACGGTATTTTACAAATCACATAGCACCACTGTGCAGAATTTCGAAGTGTACTAGTCACCCCGGCATGGACAAATCCCTGCAGAAAGATGGATGAGTGGTATGGACGCGGCGGAGAGAGGTGAGATTGCGCACGAATGAGCAGCAACGACAAGCCGGTGCCATGCCTTCAACGTGTCATGGTTGATGATGAGTGCGTTGGTCTCGTAGTAGACAGGCCCATACAAATCAGTCAACCAAAGCTCGGAGACCGACCGCGTCCAGTCTAGAACAGACCGAAGCCAGCCAGTCCGCCACTGCACGTAACCGCAAATGATTCCCGCCTCAGTAGTGAACCCGATGTCGTCCAGTTCAACCGCAAAATCGCTTCGCTTGCGGACCGTCCGGCAAAGCTGGTGGACGAAGGTTGCAAGGTTTAACGGAACGTGATCGTCGTTCATGATGGACAACAAAAAATATGCACAGAACCTATCGTTCGTGTCCACCTTGGCAATCCCCTGTATTGCGGGGCGCAACTCCCAATACCAGTATCCAAGGTATGAGACCTTGGGCAGCTTAGTGTCATCGAAGATGGGGAATTCCCTCTCGTCAACCTGATGGGGGGGGGGGGGAGCCAGTAAATCGGCTAACAATATGGAGGGCATACCAGGGCTCACCTGCAAGCACAATGCGAGGGGCAAAAGCGACTCGGGAGCTTGCCCTTCGCACGCATGGCGCTCGGCTGCCACAATCTGTGGAAGATCCACCTCAGTCCATCGCTGGTGGGGTAAAGTGCGTGTCTGGGCTGCAGCAGCCTCGTGAGGACATCAGGGAGGAGGTCGACACAACAGGGCACGTACCCGAAAGACACGAAGCACGGGGGGAATATAGATAGTGAACTCGGTTCGGAAACATTGGTCAGGCAGAACCTTCCTGCGGCGACTTTAAATGGCACGGTGGGTGAAATGGGGAGCTAGACCCGCACCGCGCTCCGGTGCACACAGAATGGCATCCCGCCGCTCTTCTTCGGTTTCACAGCACAGTTCAACATGGTGGTCCAAAAACAGATCATTACAAAACGAAGCACTGTTACAGTAACCTTCCAGCACGGAAGACAGTACCTCACGGGCTTCAGGCTGGGAGGTCGAAATCACTCGAGCCAGGTTATCTGTGACTGAAGGAAATGTCAGAGAGGTCCCGCTTGAATGCGGAGGAACGAACCATTGGTCCGTTGCCAAATATGGGGAGGGGGGAGCGCCTGGAGAATCTCAAGTCCAGGGTCAGATATGAACGGGTGGTGGTCAATAAGGATGGGCTGGCATGGAAGTATCCAGTCGGAACCAAGAAGCACGGCAGATGGGAGACCGTACGAGACAACAAGATTCATTGGGGAGGTGTAGAAACCACTCGAAGTAAGAACCTTGATGTCAACATAGGAGCGTTGGAGACCAGTTTGGTCAAAGATACAAGGGAGATCGAGGCCGTAGATGATGGAAGCAGAGATTTTCGATACTTCGGAAGCGGCGCTGATAGAGAAAGAGACATCGCTCTCCCCGATGATACAGTATTGGGGACAGGTTGTCATGATGGGGTGGTGGGGAAAGGGGAATGGGCGGCACATCGTACATCCATTTTATTACCCAAGACGCGTGACGACCGAGACAGAACAATAAGGAGGGTAAACATGTGATCGCCAAAATGTGGCTGTGCTGATTTGACCGTAAAATCCTGGTTTCAGCAATAAAAGTCCCTAAGACCCTGGACGTAAACGTCCCGGGAATTTCTTCTGATATCACCGCGTTTAAAGAGGATCTAATTAGTCGAGATCTACCCCCCAATACATGAGCACCCTCCACGCATCGTACACCGACGAAACCGAAAGGTCAAGCATTGAGGCTGCCCCAGCACACGGTGGGGTCGCCGTCCCTCCCAACACCAATGGTTTGGAAATGACCGGAGTGCAGAGCGCGCGGGTGAGAACAAGGGTCCGAGAACCGTGAGAGCGGCGGGGGCGATGACTTCGAATGGGACGGCATTCGGACAAAGGCTTTCATCCGTAGAGCGGAACCTCTGACGCTAGCGCCAGCTCGGCAGTGGATCTCGGGTTCCTCCGGGCTGAGCCAGACAGTCGTGGCCTGCCTCGAACCAACCATGAGGTATACGCAGTCCCTCGAGCTGGTGTAGTGAGCGATTATGCTTAGGAAGCAGACGTCTGGTCCGATGCTAATAATCCAGTGTCTACTTTGGCTGACCTTGGCGAGCGTACTCACTCAAAATCTCGACTCGCCCTACTGGAAGTTCTTGCCTGTGTTTTCAAACGCAGCAAGCCTGTTGCTCTCAAGTTCATCAGGGGACAGGATCCTGGTACCAACTGGGTTCGCGAGGAAGACTTTGTCCATGCATCTGCCAATCAAGCGCGTACGCGACTCTCTGGCACCCCTCTCAATCGTCAAAACCTGTGATGGGGCTGCGCATAGTGTGGGTCTTCTTGACCTGACAGAGACATTTCCATTTGCCCCGAGGAGTTACAGAAAGATCTTCGTCGATGGATCTTCCCCTCCCGGTGAAGCACTCAGCAGAGTTGTACAACAAGGGTCGCTAACGGAGGGTCTCAAGACCCTCAGAGTTGATTTTGACGCTGGGGACTCGTGGACTTTGACGGGTGCGAACCCTCGACGAATTCTCCCTTGTACCCTATGCGAGCGCCCATACTCTGTGGGGGCGGGGATAAGCGTGACCCACCCCCCTTCATCTGCTGAACACCCGAAACGTGACTGCCCACATAAAACTGGTATCACTCTCGGAAGTCGGGTCATGAGTCAAGTCATCATGTGGCCGGTGTCCTGATCTCCGTGTCCAGGTTCGACAATAGCCTCAGATTCTTGGGAAGGAAAGGAACACTTCTTTCCTTTGGAAATACCCCGGCGTTGTCCCACCGTTCTCGCCCATGTTCGCAGAGAAGAACACCAGGATCCTGCGTCCGATAGCAATGAACCACACGGTCACCGGTCACCGGTCACCCCCGAGGAGGGCACCCACTACTCCAAACTCCTCGATGTCGTGAGTATGGGCATCGTGAAGGACAACGCCCCCTCACGGCTGAGCGCTGAGGACGCGCAATAGCTCCAGACCAATTTGCCCTGCGGAAAGTCGGCGGAAAAGTTGACAAGGTTGGTGATTAAACCCATGGGGCGCATGAAATACGCATGGAACGGCCAATGTACGTCCCAATACATTGATCAGCTGCCGGTGAAACGGAGAGTGGACTGCTCTTTATCTAGATCCCCCTCTCCTCCCAGAGGAAACACGATTCCCGGATTTCGTCGGGAGTGGTTGCGGGGTTGATCTAACAGCGGTTGTGCCAATACATCTAATGAAGGAAAAATCTAGGGATGATCATCGAGACCGCGGAAGAAGCTGAACGGTCGGCACGCCACTGGCGTACCGTGACCAGACCGGAAATCTAACCTCCGTCTGAACAGGGCTGGACAGACGGCATCGCTTTTCTCTGGTGGTTATAATCTCGCAGTAAATCCGCGCCCCAGTGTGATCCTGATGCACCGGCACCCGAACATATTCCTCGGGGACCTGCACCGCACGATTTCCAACCCTGTATTTTAAGCTTGAGCATTGCTCGAGCCTAGACAAGAACACTCCCCCCCTCGCTCTCTCTCTTGTTTCCTGCGACTGGGACACATTTTAGGTCGGATGATTGTCACAGGTCCACACTCCCTCGCCCAGATCGAGGGCGTCATCGCTGATGCAGATGCCTCACACATTCGGATTGTCACCGTGAGTTTCCCTTTCCCTCTGCACTCTCGTCATCCCGATATCCAGTGTCATCCCACAATGCTCACCAAAACCCCTCCCAATTCCACAGTCCTTTCAGCGTAAGCCCCCAGCCTACAATCCATTGCTCGAAGCCCTCACCGTTTCGTCAACGGTTCCCGTTCATCAAGTTGCAACGCTAACACTCCTCGTAAGTCCCTTGCACTCGTGGCCCCGGAGTTGGTTCTTCAATCACTCACAATCCTTTCGTCTCGGGAAATTCCCGATCATCAGGTTTACGACTGGTTGACACTCCTCGATCGTGAAGTCGAGCACATCTGGTGAAGCAAGTGGAGTATACCCAAGATACTCTTCATCGTATCCTGCTATGGGGCCTTCATTGATATGCCAATCTATATCACCAGTGAGTCCGACTTTGCGCATCGTTGGAATGTTTGGGATGCTGACTGGTTTGTAGTGATTACCGCTCCATTTGGCATGATAGATTATAATGCAAGTGGAACTTACATGGGGTTATCTGCTGACAGCCGAAACCCTTCAGACGTGTACCATTCCCTCTCAAATCAACTTATGTGAGAGAAAACGCTATTCCCAGAGCTCGTTCGCGTTCAACTGTTTATCGGTTGGTCACAGGGTCGACATTCTTCGGAATTTTCATCTCAGAATGTCAGACATTGGAATTACGCTTTGTATCCTCGGCACTGACCCCCAACCGTCTGAAGCCATCCTCCTGCTGAGGACCATCGCGATATACTCCGGGTCGAAGCGCGTGGCCATACCTCTATCAACTACTTATGTGGTCCGTTCCGGGACAAGTGCCTGGGATTATGCGGCTCACTGCATACACAGGCATCTGTAGTGACTGGGATCGCAATCAACAGTTATTTTCTCCGTGCCCTTCCCGGTGAGTAATTCCTAAACTTTCGCGGCCGATATCCTTTACTGATGCTGTCCGATCAGGGGACTATATCGCAACCGACCCCAACGCAGCGCCCAATGAGCGTTACTACGTACAGTTTGATAGGACGACTTTTTTCATCTTCGACCTTTTGGTGCTCCTTTCTTTTGAACTCGGTGAGCACTTCACAATTCGCGCTGCCGCCTGATGACTAATCCTGATTGTAGTCGTTGTCATTTTGACCGTCACGAGTGCATTCCGCTCTCGCACACCCACAGCATCCCTCAGTCGACCACGATATGCATCCTCCGCGCTGGCTTCCCCGCACACCTCGTTGAGAAGAGTAATGTACCGGGACGGTAAGCCACTCAGAGGCACTCCCAACCAAAAACTAACAAAACATGTACCAGGTGTTGGGTTATTTCTCGTGCTATTCGGTAATGTATTGTTCAACTCATAGATCTAATACTAAAGAGACGGATCCAGTCGTATCTCTGTCTACGGTTACTGTGTGGGGGCTGGAAAAGGTAAGTAGGGTTCCCATAACCCCTCGATCCAGAATTTGATAGCTGTTTAAACGTTCACTTTTCGTGAAGTATACACTCGGTGACCTCCTGGTTGCCTTCTCTCGAGTCGTCCACAGTATCGTCTGTTGTCGAATCTCGCTGAATCTCAGGCAAGCTGCGACGCCGAGAGGTTCCTCAACAATCTTGAAACCAATCAGTCTTCCGTTCGCAGTTGCTCCTGAGCAGGGGACGAACCTGGCCGAAACGATTCAGCTCGAGACATTTGTTGTGCGGGATGATGAGGAGAGTTCTTGTCAACAAGCGGACGGGGAATTCGTCGAGTGGCACAGTTGATCATTTCGCGTCTTTTTTGTCCATGTATCTATATATTTGTTGGGCCATCCTCAGGTAGACATTACAGTTCGGGGTTTGTGTGCCCTCAATTCCCGGAGACGTTTATATTACCACCCTCTGAACTCCCATGCGAAGCTGGCCCGAGTTTCCGCTGGTCCGTAAGGCTCCAACTTCGGGTGCTGCCCTCTGCAGACGCGAGGTAGAACCTTCGGCTGTAACCAAAATAGTCGAGACGAAAATACTGTCCGAGTCTTCAGTCCGAGATCGTACACTCCTACCGGTCGGAGCGCGAGGAGCAACCGTCTGCATTCATAACTGGTATTCCCTGTCCAAACATATCTTACGCGGCGAATATGAGTGAGTGTATTCGATACAGCAAGAGAGTGCATTTACATTGACGTGGGGGCGTTCAAACTCTCGTCACTTCTGAGGATCAGTCTCTTGAGCGACCTCGTTCGTTCGAACCGGCCGACCCTCGAACCGGCCACCCGCGAGCTTGTCGGGTAGTTCACCAACCCGCCTCGTCGGAGAACGTTTAATCTGAGTCCGCCAGACGACGCCACCCGGCATTGTGCCCAGGGTCATACAATTGTCATCACCTAGGGGGGTTCAATGTCACTCTCGGGTCATTTCTCGACACTCCGGCCGATGAGGATGCTAGACGTTTGGGGCGCGGAAGTTTCTGGTGGTGTTGGGGCAGTTCGGAGTTCGGATAGCGTGAGATGGATCGACGGAGATCAACGGCGTTTGGTCCAAGCGGGCTTTTCTTCACTCTCATGTGGCCCTCGGGACATTTTCGTCCAAGGGTCCCTATTCTCAACATGACCACATCTCAGTCCCCAGCCACCATAAAAACTATCGCGCTCTCCGGGGCTGGGGGCGTCGGCGTCACCGAAAGCCTTTCTCTCACTTGAAGCAAGACCACGGAGACGTGATTCTCAAGGTATGTGCAACCACTACACCCACTCTGCAGCCAATGGTGACTCATCTGTTTATCGTCGCGGATATAAGTCGAGTATGCTGGTGTCGACTTCATTGACACCTTCAGGAGTGGACTTTGCCCAACCCAACTCCCCGTGATTATCAGATCGGAAGCCGCTGGAATGATGTCGCCCTCCCCACTAACACAGCCATATCGAGTCACACAGAGTACCAAACAAGATGCTACACCATCGCTGTACGTATCACATAACGGTCGCGCTTTCAAGTTCTCGATCAATTATCTTACCCTGTCTTGTCAGTATTTGCCATGCCCAGACGCGAAATACATCACCATCCTCCCAGAATTCAGAATCGACACCCGAATAGCCACTGTTAGCTTCGTACAAGCGACGACCGTCACCACGTTCATGAACTAAGCGTACGAATTCAAGAGGGGCGATACGACTCTCATCCACACCATTGCCAGAGTGCCCGGTTTCATCGCTGCCCAGTATGCTGAGTCGCCACCGCCGTTGGCACGACATAGACGGATGCCAAGACGGAGCTCGCGAAGACCCATGGTGGGGATAACATGCTTTACACAAAGGAGGATACCGTCAAATGAGTGTTGGAGGTCACGAATGGCGTCGACGCTGATGCCATATTTGCCGGAGTTGGAAAAGGTACGTACGTTCCCTCTTCCGGAGTCCATTCTGTGGATGGTTTACTGACCTTCGTGTCCAGGTTTGACAATAACTTGAAACTCCTGAGGAAAGGAACGCTCGTTTCATTCGGAAATGCCCCTGGCGCTGTCCCACCGCTCTCGTCCCTTGGGTTTGCAGGGAGGGATGTCAAGCTCCTGCGTCCGGGAGCAATGAACCACATGGTCACTCCCAAGGGTACCCACCACTCTAGACTCCCCCCTCCCTCCAATGCCGTGAGCAAGGGCATCGTGAAGGTCAACACCCCCACGAATACCCCCTTACGGCTGAGGGCGTGCAATAGGCCCGGGCCGATTCGCCCCGCGAAAAGTCGACGGGCAAGTCGATCGTCAAGACCGGTGGTTAAACGCATGGGACATAGAAAGTACGCACGGGACGGCTTATGTAGGTTCCAACGTATTGATCAGCGGGTCGGTGAAGCGAAACGCGGACTGCCTTTTATCTAGGACCCCTTTCGACCGCGAGAGAAAAATGATGTCGCCTGTTCAGTCCCGTCCAGACGGAGTGCCGATTTCCAGCCTGGTCTGGGTCCGCCGGCGTATTGGTCGCTCGGCTTCCTCCATGATCCCGATGATCACCCCCAGATTTCTCCTCTATTAGGTGTATTCGCACAATCACAACCCCCTTGACAAAATCCGGGAATTATGTTTTCTTTGGAAGGCTAATTTCGTAGCGAATACACGCCCCAGCGCGATCCTGATGAGCCGCCGAAACGCGTTCATCTTGGGTTCTCGCCGCAGTACTCATATTAAGCCTGAGCACTCACCCTGAACTTGATGAGAGCAGCCTCCCGCTCTGCCAACTGCTTCTACGACACAAATTACCAAGGTCGGATGAATGCCACAGGTTCATACTCGAGCGTCGGGATCGAGGACTCGATCGCGCGGGTTCGGGCTGTCACCGTGAGTCTTCCTCTCCCACTACGTTCTCGTCATCTTGCGACGCTTACCAAAACCTCG
>Ga0307513_10005267_pt1 | contig 17128 bp, 13 predicted proteins | sample 15_EM_MG_FD_202174 | JGI IMG/M metagenome (GOLD analysis project Ga0307513, IMG submission 202174) | Populus trichocarpa ectomycorrhiza microbial communities from riparian zone in the Pacific Northwest, United States - 15_EM | ecosystem: Host-associated > Plants > Roots > Unclassified | place... | reverse complement strand
CTCGCAAGTGTGCCGTCCACCATGACCGAGGCATCGACCACCATGGGCGGTGCGTCGGCCGGCGGCTGGGCCGGTGGTGACGAGCCACACCCGGCGGCAGCCGCAAGGACGATCCATCCCACGTGTTGCATCCACAGAACGTAGCACCTTGCGCCGAGGACGAGAACGAGGACGAGGACGAGGACGAGGACGAGGACGAGGACGAGGACGAGGACGAGGTGAGTCGATGACAAGCGCGTCGACGGCGAGTAGATTGCGCAGCTTGGCCTCGTGCGAATGATCGAGACGAGCCTGCCTGTGCGTCTCGAGCAGTCTGTCGGTCCGGACGGCGGAGCACGGAGTGCCTGTGCCGGCACGCAATGTGGCCGAGTGCACGCGCGATGAAAGTCTTGCCGACGCCGAGAGGGCCAACGACCGTGACGTGCCGGTGCGTCTCGAGGAACCGCGTCGAGACGAGCTCGTCACGCAGCCGTTGGTCGCTGGCGACGTCGCCGACTTCGCGCTCGCCCTGATCGTCCCTGGAAAGCCCGACACGAAACGAGATGGCCACTTCCGCACAGAGGCGTTTGCGCGGCAAGGTGCCTTCCCCTACGATGTCGGCTGCTCGGCCACGCACAACCAGGACAGACGGGCGGCGCGCATGTACGTAAAGATCGGCGACATCGACATCTTCTACACGATCGCCGGTGTGGGGCCGACGTGCCTCGTCCCCAGCCTCGCCGGGACGCCCATCTATGAGCGGACCTTCACGCCGGCGCTCCAGGACGTGATGCAGCTGGTCTTCGTCGAGCTGCGCGGGAATCGCACCGCGACCGGCGAGATCGACGCCCTCACCTTCGACGCGGTGGTCGACGACCTGGACGGAGTGCGCCGTGCGCTCGGCCTGAGCCGAGTCGCGGTGCTCGGGCACTCAGCCCACTCCATCCTCGCCCTGGCCTATGCGGCGCGCTATCCCGAGACGACCTCCCATGTCCTGGCGATCGCGGGCGCGCCCGGGATGAGGTCGTCGCCCCGGTCTTCATCGGCCAGGGCGTCTTCGATTTCGTCGCGCCGCCACATACCTGGGCAGGTGAGCTGGAGAAGCTGCCGAACGCGACGTACCGGGCGTTCGAGCGCAGCGGTCACTACCCGCAGATGGACGAACAGGGGCCGTTTGGCGAGGCGGTGGCGAGCTGGTTGGGCCGGGGGCAATAGAGGCGCAAGGCGGCAGGATCACGACGTTCGCTGTGCTACCCTGCCGCTCTTCATGAGCAATCGCAAGACCTCCAAGCGCACGGCCGCCTCGTCGGACCTCGACCCCGCCACGCTCGCAAGCGTGAACGTGCTGAAGCGCCAACGCCAACGCATGAACCGCACGCTCCTCAAGCGACGCCGACAGAAGTCCGGGCAATAGCTGACTGCGCACGTCGCCGGTTCACGTGCAGTGCTATCCACCGGCAAGCGTGGCGTACTGCTGGAACAGGGCCGCAGGAAGCGGATGCTCGAGGCGGTTTTCGCCGCGCGATGCCTGGGCACGCCGGGCGTACTCCGTGATAGATCGAGCGTATGCGCCTTTCTTCGCTTCTCGGCCTCACCCTGTTCATCGCTGCCTGTAGCTCGAACCCGCGGCCTGCCGCGCCCGCCGCGCCCGCCGCGGTGAACGCTGCCCCCGCTGCGACGACCGCACCCGCGACCACCGATCTGAAAGCGCCGGGAGAGGCGAAGATCGGAGATACGACGAAGTGCCCGATCTCGGGCGAGCAGTTCGTCGTATCCGAGAGCTCGCCCCACGCAGAGTACGAAGGGAAGACGTATTACTTCTGCTGCCCCGACTGCGCCGGCAAGTTCAAGTCCGACCCGGCGAAGTTCGCCCACGGCTCCTGATTCGCACGCCCCGACGCCAGCGGCGGATCAGTAGCCCGCGAACAGGTCGTTCAGCGCCACCAGGGTCCGGTCCGCCATGTGCTGCAGGGTGCCATTGCCCATCCGCCGGTACCCCAGCGCGGGATCCCACACGGTGTCGAACAGCCCGTTGAGGTTGAAGTCGGGCGCCGGGTACTCGACCAGCGCGGCGGGCACGCCGCGGACCCGGGTCGCCCACTCGGCGAACAGGTCCGTCGTGATGCTCGCGCTGCCGTGGAAGACGCCGCCCAGCGCGGGCCCGCAGTCCATCAGCCCCGCCGACGATACGAAGCAGTACTTCGCCGGCTTGCCGGTGTACGCGGCGTTGAACGACCGCGCGAAGAAGCCGCCGATCCGGGTGTTGCCGTAGTACGTGTTGTACCAGCCGTGAAAGTCGACGGCGATCGTCGGCCCCACGTCGTCGAACAGCGCCGTGAGCTTGCGCTGCTCGAGCGACGTCCCCTGCGACGCGTGGCGGTTGATATCGTCGCCAGTCGACGTGCAGCGGCCGAACGCACCCGCGACGGTCTCGCGCCAGTTGTTGGTCCCCGCGCGCATGCCGTCCGGGTTGGGCGTCGGCACGATGTAGAGCGTCCAGCCTCGCAGCTTTGCCGGATCGTTTCCGTAGTAGTCGATCGCCTTGAACGCGATGGAGTAGAGCGCGCGGCCGTCCTGCTTCCAGGCATCCTCGAAGCCGTGCAGCGCAAACGTCAGGAACGCCTTCTTGCCGTTCGGCGCGGGCGGCGTGATCTTGTAGTACACCAGCGGCTGACCCTGCGTGCTGGCGCCGTAGACATGCCGGACCGCGGCGGGCGCTGCCATGGTGAGCTCGTCGACGAGCGCGCTCACCTCGACGTCGCTGCTGTCCAGCGCCGCGGGGTCGTCGAGGGCTCGCTCCTCGGCAGGTGACACGTCGGGGTCCTCGGGGGTGGTGCACGCCGCGGCGCCGATCAGCATGACGGCGACGAGGGCGACAGAACCGGAACGGCGGGATTCGAGATGCATGTGGGCTCCTCGGGAGCCAGCAACGCCCGGGCCAGGTGGCAACTCTCGACAGTCACAGCGTTGCGCGGCGGCGACCGTAGCGTGGGGCGCTACAAGTGCCCACGACCGACGCCGCGACGCCCAGCGGATCGAGCAGGATCCAGCTACCGCAGGCGGCGAACTTCGATCGTCGCTCGGTCCACGCCCTGACCTTCGCGATGGATGCGCAGCCATGGGCGAACGGCGTCGACCGCCTCGTCGAGGGTGCGGACCTGCACGATCATGTATCCGCCGACAAGCTCCTTGGACTCGCTGAACGGGCCATCGAGGACGAACCGCTGCGCGGCCGCCCGCCGCACGCGCGTTCCCTTCGCGCTCGGCTTCAGGCCCTCGCCGCCGATCATGGTGTTGCTCTCGAGGAGCGGCGCGCAGTACGTGTCCATCCGCACCAGCGACTCGGGGGTCGGGCGAACCAGCTTCTCCTCGGTGTGGCTGCGAATGAACGCGACGTAGCGATGCGTGTCGGGCTTGCGCACGGGCGGAGGTGCAGGTGCAGGCGGGGCCGGATCAGCCGGCGCACCGAGGTCCTGCGCGGTGAACGACTCGCGCACCTCGAGGGTGCCGTCACCGCCGGGCGCGTTGTTCGCGAGCTCGACGGCCGCCGCGCGCGACGGCACGTCGACGATCCACACCGCCCGCAGCGGAGAGAGGTCGCGCTCGACGACCGCGGGCGCGTCGCCGTGCTCCGTGATCGTCGCGCCTTCGTCGAGGATCTGCTCGGAGCCGAGGACGTTGACGCGCTCGTTCGCCAGGTACGCCGAGATCGCGTCCACGTGCTGCGCCGTCTCGGCGATCAGCGTCATCATCAGTCTCATGCAACACCTCCGGTGAAGATCATACGACCACCCTCAGCGCTTCGTCACGTAGTGGACCGCAATGACGCCGACGCGGAACGTCTTCGAGGAGCGCAGCTCCAGCTGGGCGCGCTGCTCGCGCTTCGGAAACAGCGACCGTCCGTCTCCGAGGATCACGGGCTGCACCGTGATTCGCCACTCGTCGACGAGATCCGCCGCGATGAGCGTGCGCGTGAGCGACGGGCTCCCGAAGATCATGATATCGCCGCCCGCCTTCTGCTTCTCCGCGCGCAAGACGCCGACGATGTCCTCACCGACCACCCGCACCTTGGGATCACTCGACGCTGGCAGGGTGCGAGACGCGACGATCTTCTTCACGCCGTCGTACCACCGCGCGTGGCTCTTCGTGTGCGCGTCGGCATCGGGTGCGTTCCCCGCCGTCGGCCAGTAGCCCTCCATCAACTGGTACGTGACCCGGCCATAGACCGCCGTGTCCACGGACTCGATGAGCGGATAGGTATGGTCGGCGAGCTCGTCGTTGAAGGCGAGGAAGCTCATGTCCCCATCGGGACCGGCCATGAAGCCATCGAGCGAGATGTGAGCGAGAGCGATGATGTTGCGCATGTTCGTTACGTCCTTTCACCAGGGCGACGAACGCGCCGACAGGCGATCGACTAAACTTCGAAAAAAGATCGCGAACGTATTCCAGTACATCGAAGGGATTCGGCTTCACAGGAGGCGCGCGACGAGCGCCAGGACCGCGACGCGGACGCTGCCCCGGTCCCCGGATTCACGGAAGCACGATCGCATGGCGATCTGGCAGCACGTTCTCTGAAGGCTTGGTACGCCTGCCACCGTGCACGAGCCCACGATCGCCACGAGCGAGCTCCGCCCCACCCGCCTGGAGGTGGATCTGGAGCAGCTCGCCGAGAACTACGGCGCCATCCAGGCATTCGTCGGCGGCGCGCAGGTCATGCCGATCCTCAAGGCCAACGCCTACGGCCACGGCCTGGTGCAGGTGGCGCGCATGCTCGAGCGCGTGGGCGCACCCGCCGTCGGCGTCGCCTACCTGGAAGAAGGCTTGCGCCTGCGACAAGAAGGACTGCGACTCCCCATTCTCGTCCTGGGCGGGATCGTGGGCGAGCAGATCCCGCTGTTTCTCGACCACGATCTCACGCTCAGCGCTTCGTCGATCGACAAGCTCCTGGCGATCGAGGAGCACGCTGCCTCGACGCGACGCATCGCCAAGGTGCACCTGAAGATCGACACCGGCATGGAGCGCATCGGGGTGCACTGGTACTCCGCGTCCAAGCTGCTCGAAGCTTCGCTGCGCTGCCCTCACGTGCGCGTCGAGGGCATCTTCACGCACTTCGCCAGCGCCGACGAGCTCGAGCTCGGCCATGCGCGCCTGCAGCTCGAGCGCTTCCTCGAGGTGCTGCGGTTCTACGAGGCGCGTAGTCTCCCCACGCCGATGCGACACGCCGCCAACTCCGGCGCGATCGTCTCGATGCGCGAGAGCCATCTCGACATGGTGCGGCCTGGCGTCCTCTTCTACGGCGCCGCGCCGGCGCCGCACCTGTCCGAGCGCGTCCCGGTGCGCGGTGCGCTGCGCTGGGTGACCCGCGTCGTCTACTTCAAGGTCGTGCTGCCCGGCAATCCAGTCAGCTACGGCTCGACCTGGACCGCAGACCAACCGACCCGCGTCATCACGCTACCCGTCGGGTACGGCGACGGGTATCCGCGCGCGCTGAGCAACCGCGCGCAAGTCTTGTTGCGCGGCCAGCGCTATCCGCTCGTGGGCCGCGTCTGCATGGATCAAGTGATGATCTCGATCGGACAACACGGCTCCGGCTACAACGGCGACGAGGTCGTGCTCCTCGGTGCGCAGGACGGCGAGCGCATCACTGTCGAGGAGCTGGCCGCGTGGGCCGGGACGATCCCGCACGAGATCTTCACGGCGATCAATACGCGCGTGCCGCGCGTGTATGACCGACGGAGCTGACTCGAGTATTCGAGTATCGGGCGCGCGGGCTCTTCATGCCCGAGACGCCCTATCCGGTTGTGTAGCTCGCGTATACCGCTCCTGTACTCCGGCTACGCCTTGCCGAGCGTTTCGCCTTGCCGCTTCGCGCGCTCCTCGGCCTCGCCCGGCACGTCGAAGTCCGCCGGGTCGAACATCGGCCGGAGCTCGACCTCCGCCTCCTCGCCGTCTTGCACGCCGAGGCCGAACGGCGCGCGCTTGGCCCACTCGACCGCCTCGGCGAACGTCTTGACCTCGAGCAGCAAGTAGCCGGCGATCAGCTCCTTGGTCTCGGCGAACGGGCCATCGATCACCGTGCGCTTGCTCCCGCTGTAGCGCACGCGCGCGCCGCGGCTGGAGGGTGTGAGGCCGCCGAGGTCGAGCAGCACGCCGGCCTTCTCCAGCTCCTCGTTGAACTTGTGCATCGCGAGCAGCGCCTCTTCGGTCGGCGGCTGCAGCGTCTCGGTTTGCTTGGTCGCCTTCCCGAACATCATGACCTTCATCGCGTGTCTCCTTCTGCCGAGCGACGATCGGCGCGCCGCCGGATCGACAACCGCAGTGCAGATTTTTCCGCGTGCGATCGCGCGCAGTTGCGAGCCACCGCCCCTGCTCCGCGTGAATCCACCCTCGCTCCACTTCCGCTTGTCAGATGGACGCCGCTCGGTCGCCCGGGGCGTGTGCTAGCGTCCTGGCGTGTGACGCTATCGCTCGACACGCTCGCGGCGATCCGCGCCCTGCCCGACGACGACGCCCCGCGGATCGCGTGGGCGCGTGCGCTGCGCGACCGCGGCGATCCGCGCGGCGAGCTCATCGAGCGCCAGTGCGCACTGGCGCGCTGTGCACAGGATGACGTTGACGCGCGCCACGAGCTCCTCACGCGGATCGCGGCGCTGTTCGACGCGCACGGCGACGCGTGGCTCGGGGTGCTGGGGCTGCGGCGCCCCGAGTCGGTGTGGACGCGCGGCTTCGTCGATGAGGTGATCCTGACGCCGGCGCGGCTTGCCGAGGTGGGCCAGCACCTTGCGCGCGCTGCGCCGGTGCGCCGGTTGAGGATCTGCGAGCTCGGAGGCGACGCCGCGGCGCTGGCGCGTGCGCTCGCCGATCCGCTGCTCGGCGTCGTGACCGCGCTCGACCTGCAGGACAATGCCCTCGGCCCCAACGCGGCGCGTGTGCTCGCCGACGCGACGCACCTCACCGGCTTGATCAGCCTCGATCTCTTCGACAACTCGCTCGGTTCCGACGGTGTGTCCACGCTGGTCGGTGCACCTCACTTCGCCAGCCTGCAAACGCTCCGGCTGTCGTCTCGCCAGGAGAGCGGGGAGCCGCCGCTCGGCGATGTCGGCGCACGTGCGATCGCCGCGGCGAGCCACTTGACCCGGCTCACGACGCTCAAGCTGCAGTTCTGCGAGCTCGGCCCTGCGGGGGCGCAGGCCCTCGCGCGAGCGTCGCACCTCGCGGGGCTGCGCGAGCTCTGGCTCGCGGGCAGCTCCATCAGCCTCCGCGGCGCCCGCGCGATCGCCGACGGCCTGTCGCAGCTCACCCTGCTTGACCTCTGGGGCAATTCGCTTGGGGTCGAGGGCACGCGCGCGATCACCACCGAGCTGAAGCGGCTCACCTCACTCGATCTGGGCGCGAATGACCTGGAGGCCGCCGGCGTGCGCGAGATCGCCAGGGCCCCCGACGTCGCTGGGTTGCGCGAGCTATGGCTGCGCGACAACAAGATCCGCGACGCCGGTGCGCGCGAGCTCGCCGCCGCCACCCAGTTGACCGAGCTCACGACTCTGGACCTCCACGACAACGACATCGGCCACGCGGGCGTGTGCGCGCTCGCCCGCGCGCCGCACCTGGCCGGCCTCCATCACCTCGATCTCGGCTACAACGAGCTCGGTGTCGAGGGCGCGCGTGCGCTTGCGGCCACCACGCACCTCGGCCGCCTCACCACGCTCGACCTCGAGAACACCGAGCTTGGCGACGAAGGCGTGTCGGCGCTGGTGGGTACCGCGCAGCTTCCTCGGCTCGCGTACCTCGATCTCGCCAGCAACGAGATCTCCGCCGAAGGCGCGCGTGCGATCGCCACCGCGACTGCATGCTCGCAATTGACCTGGCTCAACCTCCGCGGGAACACGCTGGGGCCCGAGGGAGCCCGCGCGATCGCCGCGGCGCTGCACCTCCATCGGCTCCAGCACCTCGACCTGGGGCACAACGCGCTCGGCGTCGCCGGCGCGCGCGCACTCGCCACCGCACACTTCCCGGCGCTCCGGACGCTGAGGCTGCAAGCGAACCAGCTCGGCCCCGAGGGTGCGCGTGCCCTCGCCGCCGCCCCGTGGCTGCCATCGCTCGAGTGGCTCCACCTGGCCCCATCCGATGAGATCGGCGCTGGCATGGACGCCTTGCGCGCCGCGGCGCCCGCGCTGAAGATCACCGGCAGCAAGCGCGGCGGCGAGTAAGATCTCGCGTCGCCGGAGCGAGGTCACGACCGTGATAGGCGGTGGATGATCGTCGTCGCCTCCGCCGCTGCGTTTCGCGCCCTCCGTCGGGCGCCCGTACCGGTCCGTGAAAAGTGCATCAAGGATGGTGGATCCGGCCCCCGAATGACGCTGTAAGCGGGAAGCCCACCGCGTTCCACGCGTCGCGGGGACACTTGATGGTCGTAGCCAAAGGAGGGGACAGATGAAGCGTATCTGTATCGTGGTCGGTGGGGTTGTTGGCGTGTTGATGTGGGCGACGCCGCGGCGTGCAGCCGCCGAGTCGTCGGACTCCGCGCGCGCATTGGCACCGGCGCTCGGCGGAGCACGGCCGTGGGCCAAAGGCGTCTCCGATCAGCGGCAGGCGACGGCGCTCGCGCTCTACCTCGCCGGAAACCGCGAGTTCACCGAGTCGCACTATGCGGAAGCGCTCGTGAAATACCGCGCCGCGGTCGGCCACTGGGACCATCCGGCGATCCACTTCAACATGGCGGTCTGCCTGATCAACCTCGACCAGCTGGTCGAGGCCCGCGCCCACCTCGAGAAGGGCCTCGCGTACGGCGTCGATCCGCTCGGTGCCGACGCGCTCGCCCAGGGCTTCACGTATCGCAAGCTGCTCGACTCGCAGCTTGTGCCGTTGACGATCGCCAGCACGGAAGTGGGCGCCAAGATCACGCTCGACGGCAAGCTGATGTTCACCGCGCCGAATCACGTGGCGCTGGTCGTGCTGCCTGGCGAGCATCAGGTCGTCGCGACCAAGTCGGACTACCTGACGGCGACCGAGACCCTCCTGCTCAGCCCAGGCAAGGCGAGGACGATCGAGATCCGGCCGGTCCGTGCGGCGCCGCCCCCGACGCTGGAGCTGTGCAGCACCGGCCGAACGTACACGCCGCCATCGAACTGGTCGCCTCCCGCGAAGGTCAAGGCCGCGGCCGTCGTGCCGCGCGTCGTGACCAGCCCGTCGCCGTACGTCCCGTCCACGGGGAGCGGGGTGTGGAGCTCGACGCCGCTGCTCACGGCTCCACGTCCCGCGACGCCCACGCCCCCGCAGAGCTCGACCGCCTGGATCCCCGCCGGCGTGCTCGATCCGACGCCGCCGCCCGCGCGCGAGGAGATCATTCCCGGCACGCCGAGCACGCCGCCGATCCCGACATCGCCGTTGCAGCCACCCACCTCGTCTCAGCCGCCCACGCCGCCCACGACCAGCGGCTACACGATGCCCAACCTGTTGCTGCTGCCCAGCCCGTTGCTGATGCCGAACCCGTTGCTGCCGCCGAACCCGTTGCTGCTGCCGAACCCGTTGCTGAACCCATTGCTGATGCCGAGCCCGTCGCTGATGCCGAACCCGTCGCTGACGCCGAGCCCGTCGCTGATGCCGAGCCCGTCGCTGATGCCGAGCCCGTCGCTGATGCCGAGCCCGTCGCCGTTGCCGAGCCCGTCGCCGTTGCCGAGCCCGTCGCCGTTGCCGTGGCCGAGCCCATCGCCGTTGCCGAGCCCATCGCCGTTGCCGAGCCCGTCGCCGCAACCGCCCGCGTTCCGCTCGACGACGCCACCACCATCGTTGCCGCTGCCGCCGTCGGCACGACCCGGCGCATCCGCGTCGCCCTCGCCTGTGCCGAGCCCGCCGACGTCCACCTATCGTCCACCGACGCCCACCTATCAGCCCCCGGTCTACCACCCGCCGACGCCCACCTATCAGCCCCCGGTCTACCGTCCGCCGACACCCACCTATCAGCCCCCGGTCTATCGTCCGCCGACGCCCACCTATCAGCCCCCGGTCTACAATCCGCCGACCCCAACGACCTATCGGCCCGGGCATTGATCACCGGGCGCCGCGAGCGCACCGTCGCCACGTCACTCGATCGCGGCTTGCGGGCGCAGCCCGTCATGACAACGACCCAGCCGACCATTTGACAGCCATGGTCTTCATTCCTTGCACGGCATTGATCGACCGGTACGTACGAAAGCGTGGTGGATCTGAGAAACCCACCACGCGATCGACACGTCATCCAATATGTTCCGCACCACCGCCATGAACGCCGAGCGCTGGCGACGCATCGAGGCCCTGTTCGACCAGGTGATGGAGCTGCCCGACGGCGATCGCGGCGGCTTCCTCGACAACGCGTGCTCCGGCGATCCGGAGCTGCGGCGCGAGGTCGGCGCCCTGCTCGCGAGCGCGCCGACCTCGGGCGACGCGCTGCGCGACGCCGTGGCCAGCGAGGTCCAGCTGCTCGCGACGGCCGCGGTCACCGCGCAGGTCGGCCGCCGGATCGGCCCGTTTCGCCTGTTGCGCCTGCTCGGCGAGGGCGGCATGGGCGCCGTGTACCTCGCCGAGCGCGACGACGCGCAGTTCGCGCACCAGGTCGCGATCAAGATCCTGTCGCACGCGGTCGGATCACCGCAGGCGATCGCGCGGTTCCGCGACGAGCGCCAGATCCTCGCCGGGCTCAAGCACCCGCACATCGTGCGCCTGCTCGACGGCGGCAGCACCGACGACCAGCTGCCGTACCTCGTGATGGAGCATATCGAGGGCACCGCGATCACGCGCTACGCCAACGATCGTGCGCTGTCGGTGCGCGCCCGCCTCGTGCTGGTCCGCCAGGTCTGCGCCGCGCTCCAGTACGCGCACCAGAATCTGGTCGTGCATCGCGACATCAAGCCGAGCAACATCCTCGTCGACGCCGCGGGCGTGCCCAAGGTCCTGGACTTCGGCATCGCGAAGCTGCTGGCGCCGGTCGGCGGCTTCGAGCGCGAGGCGCGGACTCGCACCGGGTTCGCGATGTTCACGCCGGAGTACGCCAGCCCCGAGCAGGCGCGCGGCGAGGTGGTGTCGACCGCAACCGATGTCTACTCGCTCGGTGCCGTGCTCTACGATCTGGTGACTGGCCAGTCGCCGCACCGCACAGCCGGCAGCGCGCTCGAGGTGTTGCGCGTGATCTGCGAGGTCGATCCGGCACGCCCGAGCGCCGTGGCGCCCGAAGGCCGCCGCCGGGAGCTGGCCGGTGATCTCGACAACATCATCCTCAAGGCGCTGCACAAGGAGTCGGCGCGCCGCTACGCGTCGGTCGCGCAGCTCGCCGACGACCTCGGTCGCTTCCTCGATGGCCGGCCGGTCACCGCGCGCACCGCGACGATCGGCTATCGCGCCCGCAAGTTCTCGCGCCGCCACAAGGTCGGCGTGGTCGCGACCGCGCTGGTCGCCGGGACGCTGCTCGCCGCGACCGGAGTCTCGCTGCGCCAGGCGCGCCGCGCCGACGACCAGGCCGCGCGGGCCGAGCTCGAGGCCCGGCACGCCAACGAGGCCGCCACGCGCGCGCAGGTGGAGACCGAGCGCGCCCGCGCCGCCGAGGCACGGGCGCAAGCGCAGCTGGATCAGACCAAGGCGGCGCAGTCGGCACGTGCGCTCGCCGAGGCCGACGCGCGGGCCAAGGGCAGCGAGGCCGAGCTCACCCGCGAGCAGCTCCAGGTCGCACTCGCCAAGGCGCGGCAGGACAAGCTGGTCGCCGAGCAGGAGTCGGCCAAGGCGCGCGCGGCCGAGGTCCGCGCCGAGGCCGCGGCCCGGACCGAGCAGACGACGCGCAAGGAGGCGGAGGCGCTCTACCAGAAGGAGCGCGAGCGGGCGCGCTCGCTCGTGGAGGCCGGCAAGAAGATCACCACAAGCCTGCCGTGAAGCAAGCGCGGCCCATCGCGGCGGTCAGGTCTCGCCGCGCAGCCGGCTGCGCAGCCAGGCCTCGCTGATCCGGAGGTCGCGCGCGACGGTGTTCACGTGGATCTCGCAGACCTCGGCGATCTCCTCGTGGGTGAGGCCGCCGAAGTAGTGCAGCTCGGTCACTCGCGCCTTGCGCTCGTCGAACTTCTCCAGCTCGTCGAGCGCGTCGTCGAGCGCGACCAGCTCCAACGGCCGCTCGATCGACACGCGCGCTTCGTCGAGCTCGGCCGGCACGACGCCCGCGCCACGCTTTTCTGCGCCGCGCCGGCGCGCGTGGTCGACCAGGATCTGGCGCATGTTGCGCGATGCGATCGCGAAGAAGTGCGCGCGATCCTGGAACTCGAGCTCCGCGCCCCCCGCCAGCCGCAAGTACGCCTCCGAGATCAGATCGCTCGGACCCAGCGTGTGGCCGACGCGCTCGCCGCGCAGGTGATAGGCCGCGAGGCGGCGGAGCTCGTCGTAGATCAGCGGCGCGATCTCGTCGAACGCGGCCCGGTCTCCGCGCCGCCACGCCCGAAGCAGCCTCGTCAGGTTCCCGGAGAGCTCGCCCACCAGAGGGCGATGGAAGCTCGCCATCGCCGGGCTGTCAAGCCACCGGCCCGGCGCACGCCGGCCGTGCTCGACGATGGTAGATCCCGCGGCGGTCCTGCGCCTCTCACATGGTGGGACCTGCGGGATCGGCCTGCGGGTCGCGATCCTCCACCCCAACGAGTCCCCGGAGAAGGAACGGAGCACCCACCTTGACGGCTACATCTAGATCCAGCGTGACGGCCTTGGCGACCGGGGAGAACCTGACGGTCTTGCTGCGTGCATGGCAGCGCGGCGACCGGGCGGCGTTCGAGCAGATCGCCCCGACGATCTACAACGAGCTTCACCGCCTCTCGAGAGTCCACCTGCGCGGTGAGCGGCCCGGGCATACGTTCACACCGACAGACCTGATCTCCGAGGCGTATCTCCGCCTGGCAGAGGGCGCAGAGCTCCAGTTCAAGGACCGGGCTCACTTCTATGCCATCGCATCGCGCTGCATGCGGCAGATCCTCGTCGACCACGCGCGCAAGCGGTGTGCGAGCAAGCGCGGCTCGGGGGTGCGCGCCACGGCGCTCGACGAGACGCGGGTCGCGATCGCTCAGCCGGCCTACCTGGTCGCGCTCGACCTTGCACTCGACAAGCTCGCCGTCTTCGACGAGCGCAGGGGCCGCATCATCGAGTTGTACTACTTCGGCGGTTTGACGCAGGAACAGATCGCCGCCGTGTGCAACGTACACGTCAATACCGTTGCCCGCGATCTCCGGCTCGCCACGGCATGGCTACATGCCCATCTGGGCACGGACGCCCTCGCCTGAGCCGAGCACCGCGAGGCGATCTCCTCCGTACCAGGCGCAGCCGGCGTTCCTCGCCGGCGAGCCGATCGACAAGGGCGGTCGACCTTTGGTCGACAGCCCTTGAGCCGGCTCAGGTCGTCGTCTTCGGGACGGGATCGGGGCTGCCGAGGGGCGTACACATGATATTTCCACTGCCCTTCACGCTGCACTCCCAGCCAGCGGCGCTGGCAGCCAGCTCGGGGTTGCCAAGCGTACGAATCGTCTCCTTCCACAGTGCCAAGCGAGACGGACTTGCCTTGTTCTTTTTCATTTGGATTCCAATCGTTCGCAGTGTCGATTGCCGTCAACATGACGCTCAACTCTGCAACGCGGTATCCGCGACCGATACCCACAACGTTTTGTTCGTTATCGGGCCTCGTGATCACAGGGCCTGTTGTCGACGAGCGCGCCGCTTCCTTCGTCCAGCCGCTGTGGCAGACAGCTGACCAGCGTGGCAAAGGTCGTCGCCGAGATCGACGGCAGTGACCATCGCGCGAGGTCTCCTTCGTATCCGCGCGAGATCAGATCGGGCCCTGCAAAATGCACACCGTTGACGAACGAGCGGTGGGCATGGAGCATCCAGATCAACCGCCCGGACGCCATGTCCCAGAATTGAATGGCGCCGTCTCCGGCGGCCGTCGCGAGGAGCGTTCCGTCGGGATCGACGGCGGCATCGAACAGCACGATGGAGCGGCCCACGAACGCGCGCTGCAGCTCACCGGTCTCGGCATTCCACAGGCGCGCGATGCCGTCCCGACTCGTGGTGACGATCCGGCGGTTGTCGATGAAGCGCGCCGCGAGCACGACCTCCTTGCCCGTGCTCAGCGTCGCCAGCCGCCGCCGGTTCGGCAGATCCCAGACCACCGGTACCACCGTGGTCGCGTCCATCCCCATCGCCACCAGCCGTTGGCCGTCCGGCGAGACCCGGAGCGCCCGGATCTCGGCGGGATGAAGCGAGCCATCGAGCTCGTACACGACCTGGCCGCGGGCGAGGTCGTAGACGCGCATGTGATGGTCCTTCGCGTTCGCTGCGATCGCGTGGCCATCGGGGGTGAACGCGATCGCCGTGACCGCGCCACCGGGCACCGCGATCGCGACCGGCGACTGGCCATCGCGAACGACGAACACCGTGCCGTCCGCGCTCGCCGTCACCAGGTCATGACCTGAGGGTGCGAACGCGAGCGTCCTGACCAGCGCCGGGTGTTCGATCGTTTGAATCGGCGCTCCGCCGGGCAGCGCGAAGACCGTGACGGCGTTGCCCAGCGCGATCGCCGCGCGATCTCCGAGAGAAGTGACCGCCGGATAGGGATCGGGGATCGGCGGCAAGGGTTGTGGTCCTGGCAGCTCCGCCAGCAGCCGGTCGTTCACGGTGTCCCAGACCTGTGCGCCGCTCTCGCAGCTCACGGCCAGGAAGCGACCGTCCTCGCGCGGGACGACATCCGTCCCGCATCCCCTGCCTCGCGGTGGAGCGCTGAACTTCCGGTAGCTGCTGTGCACCGGCCAGACGTGCGCGATGCCGTCCACCGACGCTGTGATGAGCTCCTTCGCGTCCGGCGCGAAGCGCACCATCTTGGCCTCGCTGTGCGCGCGTTCGAAGGTCGCGACCCGGGCGCCCGTCGCGCGATCCGACACCGTGACGACGCCGTCGGCGCCGCCCGAGGCGATCCACGTGGAGGTCGAGTCGAACTCGACCCACAGGACCTTGCCGTGATGATCCCGCAACATCGCGACGAGCACTCCGCTGGTGGCGTCCCAGACTCGCACGATCCCGTCTCGACTCGCGTTCGCGATCCAGACGCCATCCGGTGAATAGGCGACGTGATCCATGGGCTCGCCAGCGTCCTGCAGCGCCACCCGACGGTGTCCGTCAGCGACATCCCAGATCGCGGCGACGCCCGCGCGCGACACCGTGGCGATCCGAGGCCGCGCCGGATCGAACGCGATGCTCGCAACGTCGGGTGCGGCGAGACCCACCACGTGCGTCCAGTCGCTGGTATCCCAGATCTGGACGTGAGGCCCCTGCCCCGCGACCGCGAGCCAGCGACCATCGGGGCTCCCCGCGATGTCGACGTCGGGGCCGCGCGCACCGGCGTTCTCCAGCGTGATCACGCGATCACCCGATCTCGCATTCCATACGTCCACCAGCGCGCCGTTCGAGTGCACCGCCGCGATCAGGTCGCGCGCGGGCACGAAGACGGCCTTTCGATAGCGAATCCGCCCATCCTCGCTGCGCCCGGTCAGCGCCATGAGTCGACCTCCCGTGGCCGCATCCCAGACGCCCACGGAGCCGTCATAGCTGGCGGTCACGAGCCGCTGGCCGTCCGCGCTGAACGCGACGCTGGCGACCATATCGTCGTGACGGAGCGTGAAGCGCAGCGCGCCGGTCTTGGCGTCCCACAGTCGCGCAGACCGATCGTCGGCCGTCGCGATCTGTCTGCCGTCAGGAGCGTATTCTGCCCACCACACCGTCCCGTCGTGAGCGGCGAGCCGGAGCCGCTCGGGACGCAGCGTCTCGACCGCACGAGCCAGCATGAACGCGACGGCGGGTGAACGACCGCCGCGCTGCCAGGCCGCGGACAGGTAGGCGGCCGCCTCCGAGTGCTTGCTGTCGAGCAACGCTTGTCGGCCCTGCTCGACATATCCAGCCGTGAGCCTGGCCTCGGCGAGCGCTCGGGCAGCGCGCGTGTCATGCGCCGCTCGAAGCTGCAGCCCGGTCACGACCGCCACCGCGATGACGAGCCCCTTGTTGCGGCGTACGAACTTGGACGCACGGTACAGGAATGTCGAGGTGCGAGCGGTCACCGGCAACCCGTCCAGCCAGCGGCCGAGATCGTCTGCGAGCTGATCCATCGACGCGTATCGCCGCGCCGGGTCTTTCTGCAGCGCCTTGAGAATGATGTTGTCGAGATCGCCCGCGAGCTCCCGGCGGCGTGCGCTGGGCCCGGCCGCGCTGGGGCGTGGCGGATCGACCTCGCAGATCATGCGAAGGGTCTCCAGGGCGCTGTCGGTCGCGCGGTGCGGCGGCCGGTCAGTGACCAGCTCATACAGCACCGCGCCTACCGAGTAGACGTCGGTGACGGTCGACACCGCACCGCCGCGCGCTTGCTCCGGGCTCGCATACTCCGGCGTGAACATGGGAAATCCGGTGCGAGTCTTGGCACGCCGCTCGAGGCTGGCGATCGGCGCGAGCAGCTTGGCGATTCCGAAGTCGAGGACCTTCGGGGAGCCGCCGGCATCGACGAGGATGTTGCTCGGCTTGATGTCACGATGAACCACCAGGTTCTGATGGGCATACTGGAGCGCGGCGCAGACCTGACGGATCAGCGCGACGCGCGCACGCACAGACAGCTGGTGCTGCTGCGCATGCAAGGTGACCGATGCCCCGTCGATGTACTCCATCACCAGGTACGGCAAGCCGTCCTCGGTGCTACCGCCATCGAGAAGGCGGACGATGTTGGGGTGCTCGAGCGCCGCGAGGATCTGGCGCTCGTCGCGAAATCGCGCGGTCGCTTCGGGCGAGCCGATCCCGTACGACAGCATCTTGATCGCGACGCGCTGCGAGAACTGCGCGTTGTCGCGCTCGGCCAGGTACACCGCGCCCATCCCGCCCTGGCCGATCAGGCGGATCAGATGAAACGGACCGACCCGGCACCCCAGCTTCGCCTCCGCCGCGTCGCTGGCGAGCAGCTGGATCTCGGCGGCGATCGCGTCGCGAAGGCCAGCACCCTGGGCGGGCGCGGCGGCGAGCAACGCCTGGAGCTCGCCGTGAATCTCGACATCGTCCGGGCTCGCGTCGTCGACGAAGCTGGCGCGCTCGGGTTCCGGTAGCTCGAGCGCTTGCACGAACAATGCTT
>Ga0307513_10005266_pt1 | contig 17132 bp, 20 predicted proteins | sample 15_EM_MG_FD_202174 | JGI IMG/M metagenome (GOLD analysis project Ga0307513, IMG submission 202174) | Populus trichocarpa ectomycorrhiza microbial communities from riparian zone in the Pacific Northwest, United States - 15_EM | ecosystem: Host-associated > Plants > Roots > Unclassified | place... | reverse complement strand
TAGCTACATACCAATAGAGGCTTCCTGACACTACCTACTCCCCAACATCATACACAACAATTCTATTCTATCACTATCCACCTGCATACTATGTCACAACAACAGCAGCGGGTTATGCCGGACCGAATGCGTTCATCGAGGCAGGAAAGGCAAAGGCGAAGAGAGGTTCTCCGCGGAGGTTTCCGGAGATCTGGGTTCAGGGATAGATTATCTATAATACCATCACCGAGTGTTGAGTCTGTTACGGCTGGGTCCGCTGTAGGTAGGAGGAGGGATGGTGTGCTGGAGCTGGCTTCTTCATGACTCGAGGTACCAGAGCCTGTCCTTAACCACCGGGAGCAGGTCTTGGAGTCGGCGAATGAGAGTCTGGACTCTAATGATGGGGAATATGAGGGCAATGATGGCCAGAGTGAGGAGAGCGAGGAGAGCGAGCAGGAGAATGAGTTAAGCCAGCATGGGGACGATACGGATCATCAATCGGCCTGGGGAGCTCAGAGACCAATTGGGCGTGAGTTCCTTAGCTCGCAGCGCTCGATACTGCCAATCACCCCTGGGAATACCCAGAGTTCCAGCAGGAGGATTAGTTACCCCGGACGGAGAACACCTGCCCCAGTACGCGTTAGCCAAAACGGTTATACATCTGCAATTACCTCCCGTTCGCCCACAGTCTTAAATCTACATGCGACGCCGCCGATAACCCCAAGTCACCCAGATCCAACAATGCTGGAATTGGATAGCGGAGGAGGACAGCAGGCCAGCAGCAGGCGAAATATGGCCACAAGGCTTGAGCGTAGCATTCTGGCCAGAGCCCGTGATCTGATGTGGGACTGGACGATCTTTGTCAATCCGTTTCCGGACCCAATTACCCTGACCGAAGAAGTCCGCCCATGTTGGAGCGAGGCCCGGACCCAATTAGGCTTTCCCGACTTTGCTGATGCTACTCCGGCCTCAAATGACCAGGTAAGTTACCCTTAATCGATAACTGGCATCCCATCCTAGACTAAATGGAGTGGCCACTGGTCACTGATTTGCAGATGCGGGCAAAGCACAGCGGATGCCGATCGCAGTATCTGCATACAGTAAAGAAGGCTATAACAGAACTCTATAAGCTCAATAGTGAGGATCCTACAGCCTGTGCACGAAGAGTGGAATACCTACTGGAGAAGGATAGATTCATTTGCCTGCCTGGCAGGTATGAGGTATCTTTTTCACATTTGTCGGGATTGTTTCTAATCGCAGTGAGACTAAATCAATCTGATCCGGCGGACAGCCAATCTCTCTTAGATTCGTAGCACCCAGATTCCGGGCGCGATATTTGCTGAATATTACGCCGGCCCGAAAAGGAAAGGCATAACAGGAAGAGTTTGGCAGAGTCGAATAATCCGGCGGATAAGGACGACATTGGAGGCTAAAATCGTGAAGGAGCGGGGAAAGTGCGTTGAGAGGACGGTGGGATATGACAATGATGAGGACGCATTGAGGCGGGAGTTTGGCAGTGATACGGAGCTGGATGAATTAGAGATGGCTGGCGGCCGCGCGGATTCAGGAAGACACAGTCAGCGCGAGCCGCAGCGAGAACATGGGGCGAATCCGGGAGCACTGGTTGCTGCAGCGCAGTTCCGAGAACCTAGGGACACGGAATCGCAGGTTGAAGAAACCGATCGAGAGGATAGGGAGAATGGTTTTATCACCACTCGATGATCGTGTATATATATGTAATAAAATCAAGTTGGATTACCTGTGCTAAAAGGGTCAGGAATGATCAAACAATGGTAGTGTACGGGCCAGGCCGGTGTGCAGGAAAGGAATGAGAACGAACTGGGCGGATAGTTATAAGCCGTGCAAGTATGAGTAAGTCATCTAGCGGGCAATTGTAGGTTCGGTAGGCATAGGAATGTGTCGGGGGATGGTTATAAACTGGGCAGGCTTGGTTAAGTAGTCCAGCGGGCAGTTGTGGGTGAAGAGGCATGGGAATGTGTCTGGAGGACTGTTAGAAGCCAGGGAAGACGGTGGGAGCCCGCGCGCGGACAGCAAGAGTCCGGGGGCGGACCGCGAGAGGAGCGGGGCGAACAAGATAGGATGTGGAGAGCTGAGGAAAGAGCCTAGCGAAAGGGCAAGGGGGTGGGGGACGTCCGCCGGATATGGGAGAATACATGGTGGGATCAGAGGGAGGAGCAAGGGCTGAGGGCGTTGGGAGGAAATAGGGTAAAAAAATGAAGACTGGAAAACGTCCGCCGGATATGCGAGAAGACGGAGGGAATCCGGCGGTGGGGGAGAAACAGAGGTGATGTTGGACAGGTTCCGGGTGAGAAACGGATTCAGAGAGAGGCTAGTGACGAAGTTAAAGGAGAGAGGGTATCATGGGACGAAAGCTGGCGGGCCAGCGTGTCTGAGGGGGGGCCGGGATGTGAGAGGTTGCGGTTGAAAGGCGTCCGCAGAACGGCAGCATGGGAACGTCGACTTTAGGCGCGAAGGGAGCAAGAGGCTGGGCTCTGGAGGGAGGGTTTCTGGGGGGGGGGGGGTCTATGGCTTCTGGATGCAAAAGGGCCGCGTCCAATGCATCCAGACGCTGCCTGTGGCGTCCGGACGCATTGGAGGCGGCCCTTTCACTTCCGGATGGAATGAACCCGGGCGGAGGCACCGAGGACTCGAGTTTACGTTATAAGCGCCTGGAACGTCCGGCGCACAGGGTGAGCGGGGAGAGATGGGGCGCAAGATGATTTTTTTGCTGATGCAATAATCAAACACATTGAAGCCCTAAAAAATAAGTAAAAGATAAACTTACTTTCATTCACGTGAAGGATATGCTGTTGTATAGCCAGTAGTGTTTCAGCATCCTCTAATAAGGTTACAACATTTCGTTTCCTTCATTGAGGTCTGGATTAAAATGCTTCCTGACCCATAATGTTTCATGCATCATGATTCCGTTTTGAACTCACTGGTCTTATCCATCACCATCAACCACCTAATGGGGAAGCCCCTTATGGGGAAGCCTCTTAGCGGGATACCAGGGATCTAAAGACTTTTGAAGAGAGGACAGATCCCTTTAGTGCCTTGCTCTCATTGTGCAGCTGCAGCTTTAAGAAAAGATACATCTGGTAATGATATTTGAACCAAAGGCCAGTTGGCTAGTTCTCTGTTTTGCCTTTGCAAGTGCAAACCATTCACTGCATGGTATGGTAGGCTCCATTTAGAATAGATAACTATTGAGCTCAGAGTTTATTAGTAAACATATTGTAATGGGGGCACTCTGTAGGAAGACGGATACTAAGATTGCGACCGCACCAAAGACTTAAAGTAGAAGTAAGGATCAAAATAAAGATAAAGATAATTCAAAGTAGAATCAAGCGGTAAAACTTAATATCGTTAAGCCTGAAAGCTTCACTCAATAGGTTCTCTCGAGGATCGTTGGTTATCAGAATAGGGTGTCTCTCCCTTTGCTTAAGTAGAATAATATAAAGCCAGAGGACACCCGTCAAGCATTCTGACCTTTCGCGAGCACCCTGCTCAGCTGAGGGCTGTCCAACTTACCTACCTAAAGTGAACTAACACTCAGAGGCAGTCGGACCGCTCTGATATTAACTATCTCCACAAATAGGAAGTGCTTCTGGTGATGTCTCTCCAACTACAACTCCTTGAGCGAAAACCCTTTCCTATCGGTAGCATGTCAGTGGCCGACCGACATGCTCACCGTAGAGATAATATCCATTGGGACTCACTGGCCCAGCGGTGGTTTCGTCTATACAAGCTACGCAGTCCATCGGCAAATCTACTTGGCTATACTAAGCTTCTAAACCTGACTGCATGCTCTCACCATAAGAAATCTCCTGCTGCCTGACTGCATGGGCGCTACCCATAGTCAACTATGCAGGACCCTCTTAAATCGTGACAAGACTCACACCTCTAGAGTCCACTAATAACCCATGGTAATGCTACAGTTCACGTGGTACCTGGGACTGGCTTTGGGGTGGTTGTCCTGGAAGCCTTGCGGCTTCCCCGCTCAGCCCCAAGCCCTCTACTGTTAACCATACAACCCCCCGGAGGTCAAAGTATGCTTGTAGGTTGTTCCCAAGTGTTATCCAGGTTGTGCCCCAGGAGGCGGTCACCCTCACACCCCTTATATATCCTTCGAACAGCTTCTGGTCGGTTGGACGGCCACAACTCATATGGTGTTGTGAGAGCGTTCCTATGGATCTCACTTTACTAGGAAGCACACAACTACACAGCCGTACAGTGCTGTCACGCCGTACCAATGCTGGGGCCGCAGGGGGGTGTTAGGAATATCCCCTGAAAGTTACAGGAAGTTCGGACCACTCCTGCTCCGTCAGTACTCCGTTTCGTACCATATGAAGCAGCCCTATGAATATCTAAGAGCCCCACTATCGTGGGATAACTTTCCCCTACGTCCGCAGATGACTTTGTCGGTGAAGGTAGGGTAACTGAGGTACCTCAGTAGGGTAACTGGGGTTCCAAGGTAGGGTAATCATGTTTCTAAGGTAGGGTAACTTCACCCTGTTATGCCTTTATTACCTTCGGGAGTCCGCGCGACCACATATGATGTAGCCCCGGACACCCATGCAATGTTTACTATGTATGATATCCTTAACTTTATGCGAACATACCCTCCGAAGGTTACCCTGCCTAGTAGGGTAACTTTGGCCTACCTAGGTTACTCTGTCTAACCCTATGTCACCAAGTCACTTTGTGGACACTTGTACCAACTCATGTCTACTGGTAGTATACTAAGTATACTGACCTATCCTCAATATGGTTACCATACAGTATACCATACGGGCTTGAGTCTAGTCTACTGTAGCTACCTATCTGTAGGGTCATTACACATATGTAGTCTTGGCCAGGACTTAGGGTCAGGTTGTAATGCATTTATCATTGTACCAATAGGAATAATTGTTAGTAGTTCTTCCTTACTAAGTAGTCCTAATTGCTAGTCATACTAACATGCCTATCATATGGGGTTGGTTCTACACTCGTTCTTTTGAACCAGTGTCGTGGAAAATGTCCTGTTACTTTGGTAACATAGTCTCCTGTCCCTTAGTGCAAAATCTGTAACTGGATGCAATGTCCACCGATTTCACCCAAAATAAGTGTATAAGCTTGCCACAGTTCCCCTTCTATATATTCTGCCAACACCAGCTGGTCGGACTGACAGCTGTGACGTATACTGTGTTATCAGATAGATTCCTCTGACAGTCTCTATTGCTGTTTGGGCCCTTCTACAATGCCTACTGGTCTCCTTACACTGTCCCAATGCCCACGCCGGAGTGGGGTCTTAGCTTCTACAGGGTGAAGGTAGCCTAAACCCCTCATATACAAAATTTGGTGGGAATGCTACACTCTTCCCATCTGCCTAACAGTTGCAATCTCTTGCATTTTCTCTCTGAATAGTGCAGGTTGAAAGGCTGGCATCACTTGCAACCCGTTGAATAGGCTCAGCGTTTTCTAGTTGATGAAGGCATGGGCAAAGAATATCTGCTGAGCTCCGTGCAGGCATTGGGAGGATAATTGGTACGTTGGAGAATATACCGTAATTTGGTCAGGTAGTGAGATATAATAAATGAGTCACATGTCCTACTCCTTTTCCGGGGGGCTCTTTCTGCCTACGAAAATTGACCTTGACCCATGGCTAACACCGTGCGTTGCGACAGTCAAAAAAAACCCCCGATCGCTCCCGTTCGCTCCCCGACTCCTTCGATACCGTTCGACAACCTTTTCGAAAATCACAATACAGTAATACGGTATGGGACAGTAAACTTTTCGGTCCACAGTATCCGGAAGACGTAGCCTAGTGTGCGGTGCACAAAAGGCTTGCTCATTTAACGCCGCTTTTTACCCAAATTCATGGTCATTAACTTTTAATACCCATTTCTGGAGGGCAGGGTTAAGAAGCGTGGCCCCAAGCCTTCTTATTGAATAATGCTAACGATCTCCGTGCTCGGCCCCGTCGTTGAGACCGCTCGCCCACTCACCTCCAGCAACCTCACCCACACCCAACAGTCGCTCCATTAACCCAGTCTACCCCATACCTTCCGGAACTTTTTCTACACCAAACATGTCCACCCGCCCGTCGAAGCAACAAGCAGCGAGAGAAGTGATAGACATCCTCCACGAGATTTCCACCCTTCTTGTGTGTCCCCTCCACTCTTTGTCCTTCGTCTCTTCAGCAGGCATTTAATACTGTAAATTAAGAGCACGCACTTAGACAGGACTACCTTAAGCCTTTGCGTTAGTCTCGTAGAGAATGGTGTTCACCCTGAGGCTTTGGCGGTGAGTTTGCTCCCGCTGTGATACGAATTTTCCAGTATTGTTAGTTGAGCTGTGTGATTGCTAACGGTTAAACGGCAGGCGGTAATCAAGGAGCTCTGGAGGGAGAGCGGGCGATTGAGAAGGGAGGAGGTTGAGCAGGGGTAATTGTCAGAGCGGCATGGGTAGGGATGTCGGGGGAGGTGTGTCGCTGGTGATACACTATTCCAGGCTTGAGAATCATACCCTTTATGAATGCTCTCTACTTAGATCGTACACTAGGAAATTGGATGGTAATTATTATCTACGGACCTTCCTTTAAAAAGAGGGAAAAAGGACGAACATGAAAAGACGTAGTAGAGGCAGGAGGGATCGTCATAAGTGTAGTAGAGTACAAAATCAGTTTACCATCTAACGCCCACAAATATTCCCCTAATCGGATGACACAGCATAAGAAAGAAAAAAGAGAAACCCGATAAACCATATTTCACATCGACATATCTCATCCAGGCATCTGTACCGAACCTTTCCTAGACTGTGGGGCAAGCGGATACTGTCTCCCTTGCTGGATCCCAGGCATGGCTCGAGAGGCAGGGTTGGCCATGGGGGTATTGAACAACGACCCTGCATTGGGGCCATCAAAAATTGGCCGGCCAAGCGGCTTGAGGGCGCTGGCCAACATCTCCTTCATGCGGACGTACTGGTACTTCTTCCGCACAGGGACAAGAATATGTCGTTCCAACGGCTGTGGCATAGACCGCGTTACCGCAGCCATGACTAACTCCGTTTCTTCGTCGGAATCGATAAGTATGTTGTTAGCTTCGATTTCGTCCGGGGGTGGAGCTCCTGCATTGATTGCCGCTTCTAGTGGGTTGTTAGTTGGGGAAAAAAGTGCGTGAAGGGATTGGATATACTTTGTTGCTTCGCATGGTTCTTCTTCTGGTAGGCTGCCAGGAGAATGTCGTATGGCTGGGAACGGCCCAGGACCGCACGCTTGGCTCCCATTGAGTGGGACTTGCAGGTCAGGGAACGGGCACAGAGAGCACCATGCGCAAGTTGGACTCCGCATTGCTTCTCCACATCAACCGGGGCTAGGAGCATTAGCAATAAATTTCATAAAATGAGCTAGGAGGGCTACCTTTTGGTTTTGGGTCAGGCTTCGCAGGCTTTTCCTTCTTTTTCTTTGCCTTGGGTTCCTTGGGAAGCTTTGGTTCTGCGTAGAGTCAGTACAACGACAGGTATCACGAGATCTTGGAGGGTGTAGTGTACCATCTGCCTTCCGCTTTTTGGACTTTGTACCATCACCATCCTTTTTCGTCATCTTCTTCGCACCTTTTTTCTTTTCATCCCCGTCACAGTTGGCATCCCCGCTTGTGTCCGGTATAGAGCTCTGATCCTTGCCAGCGGCGGCGGCAGCCTTCTCACCCTTCAGCTTCTTCCTCTCCTTCGCTTTATCTGATTTTGCTTTCTGACAGGCTTTGATATGTGGCACAGCGACAGACTTAATGACTGGTTTTTTGCATTGCTTGCAAACCGTATAATTAGGCTCATCATGAAGTGGCCGGCCGGTAGGAAATGCGGATATATCTTTATCATCCAGCTGCGTAACGAGAGTTCCTGGCGACTTTCCATCCCCATGAGATCGAATGGGTTTTTCATCTACGCCCCGTCAACAAAAGAAGGGAGGTGAAAGATAAAAGGAAGGAGTTACCAAGAGATTCGAGTTCGTTGGCGCGTTCCTTCCAGTTAACGGTCTTCTTCGTGGGTGGCCTAGAAGAGGACTTGAGTTTAACGGTATGAGCAGATTCTTTTTGATTAAATAGCTTGAGAACAGGATCATCCGGGCGGATCTTGGGCTCAGACATGGTAGAGTTAGCAAAGCTGATGAATGGTGAAGCGGAAGGGTGGCGATGGTGTCACGTGGAAGTCGAAAGAGAAAATGAGAATAAAAAGGGTTTGCGCAAGAAAAGAGAGCTAGGGCAGCGCGCGGGTTGTGAGGTCTGGTGGGAAAAGGGATGTGCGTACTTGTACCTGTCTACTGAGCACAAGGGTTAAGCGCAGGGACAGTTCTTCAACACAGCCCGAAAACGGGAAAAAAATTAATACGGTACGTCAACGGTCGGATGCCGGTGACGAAAACTACCTGTAACCGTCCTGCGATACACAATCCCTTCGTCTGTACCGAATTTCACTCACTTTTAGCGTCGCACTAATAGGACGCTTGACACAGGAAAAGTAAAGATAGACAACACCCCAAGAAATTAAAACTACTCACACTTGTACCATAGTTAGGAACAAATCTACACAGACAACCTGCTTTCCATCATGGCCATACTGAGCAGTACCCATTTAGCACTATTCTGAGCCCTGCACTTCTTCTGAAGATCAGAGTTTTTCATATCACAATTACCCAAATAGGCTAGTGTTTAAAAGGGGCTCAATTATCTTTCATCATAATAATTGACGCTTAAAACAACAACAAATGTGAGAGGCTGAGAGGATGGAGTAATTGGGCAAAGAGATGGTGTATTTAAGAGGAACCAGAAAAGCTTTTATAGCAGTTGGCAATTTAACCCAGGAGGCGATATCAAGATTGATGAAGATGAAGAGAGCAGTGAAAAAGGGGAATTTGACACAAATACGCGCCTTCTGGGTTGCTGCGTGTACATTTGCGAGTAGAAGTGGAGTTCACCGTGTACTGGTTAGAACTGGAGGGATGCATCGGTCTTGCCTATTAGAAATACGTAATAAGCATAAGGTATATTGTACCAAGAGGGTGTTTTCCGGGGTTTCAATACCTTGTTGGTTACAGTAGTTGACCATCTAGGGGTATTCAAAATTAAAGTGTTAACACAGGATCTTACATGAGGGTACTTTATACAGTCAGCCATTTGAGTCGACGGATTTTGAGTAATATATTTGGGAGCCTGACCAGAAAGTGTTAGTAATAAGAGCAAAAATTAGCGGAAGATGCAGTATACTAGTAGGCAAGAGATACAGGGTTTAATTCAGCACCAGAAAGCAGCCTCTTTTCAATTAGATATGAGTATAGCTAATAGTAGTTCTTGGAAATTGTAGTAAACAAATAAAATCCGAGGAGTGAGGAGGTGTTGTAGAAATGATATAAAAGTGTGGTTGACTTGAAATCAGATGGGTAATGTAAGTTCAATGAATATCAGGACATCTTGTTGATTTCTTGTTTGTAAAGTGATGTAACAAACACATTCCCATAGGCGGTTCGTTAAATGGGAATGACTAATCATAGTGCATGTTGATATCATTGACTATTATCAGAGTCTCGTCAGAGGAAAGTCTTATCGGTATATGCTACAAAGCGTTTAGGAGGTGGACCTGAGCTGGTGCATCATGAAATGCTTGTATTTGTGGGGGCAAAGGGCAAATTCAGGAAATAATTATCGTACAAGATCCTGGGTTCAATTCTCGTGCCTATTGGATTTTTTGAATAATTATTAATTTAACTTATAGATTAGTTTTAGTTATATGTAATGTGAAATATTTCTTTTCTGATTAATAATCCATCCTACTACTATTTCGCCAACGCTTTCAACATTTAACAAATATTTTATGGGTTTATATCTTACAGAATGGAGCCTGACGATACAGCAAATACCTACCCAGTTGAGAAAGGTGTCAACCCCAATACTCAAAGGAGTCGTATCAGAAGAGAGCGTTTGAAACAAGTAAAGCTAGCACAGCAAGTGAGTTCAAGCTTCTGTATAGACATTTAATAACAATATAAGGTCATAAATAGTAGGACAATCAAGAGCTAATTATTTTAAATTAAGAGTACGATACCAGATGACTGGAGAAAAGACCAAGTCCAAATGCCCTCCGGCTATGTCGGTTTCGAGAAAGGAAAAAAGCACAACGCATGGCCCAAGTGGTGATTCCTCCTATTCGAATGCACGAAGTGGGACCGCTTTTCAGTGAGCTTCTGAACTCTCGTCTACATCCAGAGCCAAACCTCCAAGATTAGTTAAAACCTTATTATCAGAGTTGGTCCCGCTGGAGAGAATATCGATACGAACCCTGTAAGATGAGGCTTCTGATATTAGAGACTGGAATGAACACTATACGAAAGCTGGTTTCAGGTCGGAACACCTGTGGTACGAAGTGACCAGTAGGCCAATATTTTACAGGGTGCTATCAAGTTTATCTGTTCTTGAGGCTACAGGTAATGAATGAGAAGAAGGCCCTAGAGGGTGAGGTCTTATTTACAGGTGCGAAGCCTGTTTTGCAGGGGAGAAAGAAGTTGGCAGAGAGGGTAGAAAATGGGGGTGGTGGGGAAAAAAGGTTCGAGACCGTATCCTACGCCACGAGGTATTATGGATTACCAAAAGCCAAATCCTGGAGCCAAAGACTGGCAGCCATAGTAGGATAATAAGTCTACTAGAGGATGCCAATACAATGTATGCAGTTCGAGTTCATATTCAACAAGTGGGAGAAAGTAGGTTTATGCTAACATTCTAGATTAATTATTATTGTTTATAAGCTAATTACAGAATTACAGAACTTACTTCACGAAGGCTAGCCCATGCGGTGGTCAATTATTGGAGAACTCAGAATGAAGATGGAGAAATATCCAACCGGTCAAGCAACAGTATCGCCAGACTAGTTGAAAAGGTCAGTCACTCCTCAACAGCAACTCCATGGCTCAAATGGATGGGTTTCAAATATAAAGAATATAGAAAAGATATTTACAATAATAGCCATGAGAGAGTTGATATTAAGAGATATTGTGATCAAGTATTTCTACCCCGAATGGCAATCTATGCCAGCCAGTTCATGATGTGGGATGATAACTTAAACATTATTCCAAATCCCAAGCATGAATCTGGAGAAGTTTAGCCTATTATTCTAGTCACACAGGATGAATGCACCTTTAACGCAAACGATGACCCTCACTTCATATGGGTTCATAATCAGCATAAACCTCTACGTAAGAAAGGACGTTGTGAAGGGCTTCATATTTCGGAGTTCCTTATACCAATAGGCCAGTTGGGAAATGGCGAGGCAATGGTTAGTTTGAAGTATGGTGGTGATGTGTGGTGAAATGGAGAGCGACTACTGGAACAGGTTGTATCAAAGGCTATTCCTGCATTCAAAGGACAGTTTCCTGGATGCAAAGCCCTGTTCGCCTTCGACAATGCACGGAATCATCTGAAATATGCAAGTAACGTATTGCGTGTCTTGGAAATGAACCTTGAACCAAGTGGAAAGAACACCAAAGCTATGAGGGATACATTTGTAATTGGTGCCCATCATCCTGATGGAGGTTATACTCAGAAAACGGTATTTCCGGACGGTACACCAAAAGGGCTGAAGGCTGTCCTTATAGAACATAGTTTGTGGCCTCAAACTGTTTCCCGTTTTCTTGCACAATGTATAATCAAATTAGCAAGTGGGAAGGGGATGAAGCCTAATCCCCAATGTCTCGCCCGTGGCAACTGTTGTGCCCGTGCTCTTCTTGCTGCTCAACTAGACTTTTAGCAACAGAAAAGCCAAATTGAAGATGCAATATTGGCTGCTGGTCATGATGTTATCTTCTATCCTGCATTCCATTGTGAGCTCAATTTTATTGAGTATTACAGGAGTGTGGCAAACCTGTATGCGAGGAATAACTGTCAATATGATTTTGAGGCCTTGAAGAGTGTAGTGCCTGAGGCATTAGCTAGTGTATCTGACAGGTCAATTTGGAGGTATTGGGCTAAGTCTCATGAAATCATGCAGGCATATCGAAGCAATATAGTTTATGCTTCCTCAGAGTATGCTAACCTGGTTAACCGACGTTATATGTCCCATAGAAGGGTCAATAATGTACCATTGGCTTAAACACTGTTTGATTTACTTTTGTATTTAAATAAAAATAAAAGTTATTGGGATCTAAGATGAATATTATTAAAGTTAAGATGTGATTAAAAGTTCAAAATATTACGTCAAGTATTAAATAAATTGAACCCACGGGTGTCTTAATAATCAAAACTCAAATTTACCCTGTAACCTTACAAATAAAGGCATTTCATTGTGCACCGGCTCAGGTCCCCCTTCTAAACCCTTTGCATCATAAGACCGAGAAGTACAAAGTCCGGTCATCTTAGGACTAGGTGCTTGCGTTCAAGCATTAGAGGTTTGCGTAAGAAGTAGAGTAATAGGGTTATATAGGTTACACCACGGAAAGGTTACTGTCAAAGGGCTTGGCCTGTGCTCCAGTATGCAAGTGTTGTATTACTTATATGGTTGCGTGAAGATCCTATCTCTTGGTCGGTTTTATTTTTATATTTATTTTTTATATCATGTATTCATTGTTAAGGTACAAGAACTCGCATGCAGCCCTAGCAATGGCGTAAAGAAAACCCTAACCTCAAACATCCACCCGCTTCAACTCTTCATGGGAAAGGTCAAACACCCCGAATACATAGGAAAAATCCCCCTTGCCTAGCACCTAAGATAATGTACCTCAGACACATAAAGAAACAATTCATAGAGACATACAGGAGAGAGACACAAACCGTTCCGCAGGCTCCTTTAAAACAAAAGAAAGGATTGATTTGTGAAGGCCTGACCGGGGCCGATGGGGAGGATAGACTGATCGTGGAGCGAGGTGAAAACTACTGGACTTGTGAGTCGACATTGGTAACTATAGATGTACGGTCGCACCGGTATTTACATTGATCCCAGGCGTTGACGACAGTCAGGGAGATAGTGAAATACGATGACTAGGTGTAATCCAGGAGGAGTCCGACGATCGGGGAGGATGAGGAGGCAGTAAGGTGCCAGCTTCTGTCGCAGTAACGGTCCAAGCAGACAGAACGGGGAGGTGATGGAAGGAAGGATTGTGAACGGGCTAGCCACAACCGACAAACATGCTATATAAAGGGCTCTGGGGACAACGACAAAACCGAGACGGGACCGAGATATTACTAACCAAGGCTTTCCCCATCCCCATCAGAGGTACAGGCCCGGCAAGCCGAGGCCTACTTCAACCAAGAGTCTGACAACGTAACGCCGACTATGAACAAAGCAAGAAGCTTTCCGACTGTGCAAAATACTAAGCGAGGTGAAGAGCAAGTGCAGGGTAAGGGGGAGAACTGAACTTCATGAGTGGGAGTCAACCATGAATGGGAAAAAGAACCCTAAGAAGGGGAGGCTGACAGGCCGGAGAAGAGGAGGGAAGATAGCTTAACGTCAACCCCTAGGTAGTAGCCATCGTGGCAGAAGCGAGGTGGGTGGGGAAAAGTGACAATGATTTCCCGTGGTATTGAGATTGCAATCGCCGGAGATGGAGAGAAGATGGTTCGTGTCTATCAATTGGTGGTTTTTTTTTTCTTTTTTTGTAATCATGCGTTCATTGTTTCTAGGTACAAAAAGCCTCATGCAGCGTGAGCTATGGAGAAAACAAAACCTATAAGACAAATCCATCGCCCGCTTCACCTCTTCATGGGAAAAATGAAACACCTCAAATCCATAGGAAAAGTCCGCCCTGCCTAGCACCTAAGATAATAGACGCCAGACGCGTAAGGAAACAATACATAGAAACGTACAGGTAGAGAGATCCAAACCCTTCCGGAGGCTACCCCGAACAAAAGAAAGTTTCGCTAAGGCCTCGAAATGCGGGCCTGAGAGAGAGGATAGTAATCGCGCCTTAGAGGAAAACCACAGGAATGTGGCCTGATACCGTAACCGTAGACAACGGTCGCGCCGGTAATTACATTGTTTGACCAAGGCATTGGCGGCAGCCACTGAGGCAGTGCAATACCACGATTGGGCGTAACCGAGGAGGAAAGCGTCGCTTGGAGTGGATAGAGAGGCGAGAGGTGCCACCGGGCAGTAGGGTGCCAGCCGGTGGGTAGCAGTAGGGTGCCAGCCGGGGGGGGTAAGCACTAAGGTGCCAGCTAAAGGGGGCAGTATGGTGCCAGCGGACGGAACCAGGAGGGGGGAAGAGGAAAGATCGCGAGCGGGCTAGCCACAACCGACAAACGGGCCATAGCAAGGCCTTTTGGGACGACGACAAGACAGGGACGAGACCATGATGTTACTAACCAAGGCTTTCCTTACCAGAGGTACAAGCCTAGCAAGCCGAGGCTTAATGCGACTGAGAGTCCGACACCGTAACGCCGACCGTGAACGAAGAGAGAAGCTTTCCGACCGCGCAAAATGCTAAGCGAGGTGCAAAGCAAGTGAGAGGTAAGGGGGAAAACTGAACTTCATGAGCGAGTCAACGATGAACAGGAACGAGAACCCCAAGGAGGGGAGGCCAAAGGGCGCGAGGAGAGGAGGGTAGATGGCTTAACGTCAACCCCTAGGCAGTAGCCATCGTGGGAGAAGAGAGGTGGGTGGGGGAAAGTGACGATGATTTCCCGTGGTGTTGAGATTTCAATCGCCGGAGGTGGAGGAGAGATGGTTCGTGGCCTATCTCTTGGTAGGAACCAAGTGCATTATATAGGCATTTTCTCACAACCCTAACTCTGGTGACTCATCACCTCGCGTTACACAACCTCTATAACTCATAGTGAGATATACCATGAATTTCATCAGATGACTCGTCAGAGTTACGGCGCAATATACAGTTAACCAATCATAACCCATAAACCAAGTTATGTGCTGAAGTGAGTCACATGCGTGAAACCCATGACTCATAATCTGAGTCATGTGTGAAAGTCATTACATCATATGACATCACTATTGTGAGTCATAAAACGATCAACCAATCATAACATAACTATGACTCGCAAGTGCGTAGTCATGTGACAACTATGAGTCAAATGACCCCATAGCGTAAAACATAAAAAGGGGATGACTGATAACTGATTAGTCATGTGAAAACAAATTAGCTAAGTCAAAATTTGTGACACACGCGGTCCACAAGTATCTACCATACTAACTAAGTACCTGCTAACCATTTCAAACATTTTCTCATGATGCGAAAACAGTTTGAGCCTGAATATAATGACCCCACAATTGACTATGGGATTGAAGAGCTCTTGATTTCTCAGATGTGGCACCATGTCCCAGTCAGAGTTTACAATTCTTCTTTTTTCAGGAGGAACTGAAACTTGTCCACATGATAAACTGTCTTCTTATCATCAGACAAACAACTTGCATCAGCAAAAAAAGTGTTTGCTCCGGACGGATAGGCATTGCGTCCGGACGCAGGAAATCCGTCTGGAACATCCTGTCCGCCCAGCCCGCCCTCAGATGGCCCTAGCACAATGGTTCTATCCTAGTCCGTTGGGTGCAATATAACCCGCATCCTGTCCGCCCAGTGCACCTGGATGGTCCATTTCACACCGTAATCTCCGGAAGTACACCAAGGTAAGTGACCCATAGGGGTCAGCATTGGGGAACTCTTCTGACCCCTGATGGCCTCTACTTACAACAGACTACTTTATCACCAGGTAAAGGCTGTTCAGACGAAAAAGGATCCAAACATAGGATGACTAACCATCTATTGTCCTGGTAACGACCCAAAACATACCCCTTATTTGATCACTGCTAACAACAGTGGCAAAAGGTTTCTAAGTTCTTGCACACCTCGTATCAGGCTTCATGATCGAATCAGGGGAAGTATTGATTATTATCAACCTTCGGAGAAGGGCATGCTGTGCCATCCAGGTTGACACTATTTATTACCCCTAAGCCAGCGGGTTCCAATGAGGCCCTGCCTGACTCGAGCGGACATCGGCCAGTGTCCTGTGAGGTATCTGCCTTTTTCTTCATGCTCACCTCTGTAGCTATGCGGACGCTTCGAGAGCTATACCAGTCGATTCTCCTTACCGAGCGGATTCCAATGAGGCCCTTCCTGACTCTAGCAGATTCCAATGAGGCCCTGCCTGACTCTAGCAGACATCAGCCAGTACCCGGTAAAGTATCTGCCTTTTTCTTCCTGCTGACCTCTATAGCCATCCGGACGCTTCAAGACCTATACCATTTGATTCCCCTCAACCGGCGGATTCCAACGCACGTTGTCCCGATAATGTCCGACGGCTGGTTAAATCGCTATGCATACCTTTGTACTTGAGTGCCCCGGGCAGGTACTTTCAAATTGTTGGCTACTGGGTGCTACAGGCATGCGGACGCTTCGAAACCTATACCATTCGATTCCCCTCGGCGGGCGGACTCCAATGGGACCGTTCCTGACTCTGGCGGACATCTGCCCGCTGAGGTATCTGCCTTTTTCATCCTGCTGACCTCTATAGGCATGCGGACGCTTCGAGACCTATACCATTCAATTCCCCTCGCTAAGCGGAATTCAATGAGACCCTTCCCAACTCTGGCAGACCTCTGCCCCCTGAGATATCTGCCCTTTTCATCATGCTGACCCCTATAGCCATGCGGACACTTCGAAACCGATACCATTCGATTCCCCTCAACCGGCGGATTCCAACCCACCCTGTCCTGATACAGTCCGAGCGCTGGTTGAATCGCTATGCATACCTTTGTACTTGGGTTCCCCGGGCAAGTACTTTCAAAGTGTTGGCTACTGGGTGCTACAGGCATGCGGACAGTTCGAAACCTATACCATTCGATTCCCCTCGGCGAGCGGACTCAAAGGAGACCCTTCCCGACTCTGGCGGACATCTACCCACTGAGGTATCTGCCTGTTTCATCCTGCTGACCTCTATAGCCATGCGGATGCTTCGAGACCTATACCATTGGATTCCCCTCGGCGAGCGGACTCCAATGAGACCCTTCCCGACTCTGGCGGACATTTGCCCGCTGAGGTATCTGCCTTTTTCATCCTGCTGACCTCTATAGCCATGCAGACGGTTGGAGACCTATACCATTGGATTCCCCTCCGCGAGCGGACTCCAATGAGACCCTTCCTGACTCTGGCGGATATCTGCCGCCTG